>Ga0208244_101432_pt1 | contig 12819 bp, 9 predicted proteins | sample SubbioCR12Aug_5A_FD_184828 | JGI IMG/M metagenome (GOLD analysis project Ga0208244, IMG submission 184828) | Serpentinite rock and fluid subsurface biosphere microbial communities from McLaughlin Reserve, California, USA - CR12Aug_5A (SPAdes) | ecosystem: Environmental > Terrestrial > Deep... | reverse complement strand
GCGCGTCTCCGCATCTGGTCGTGCAACCGCGCGTTGGCCAGCGCCTGGCCGGACGCGGACGCGGCACGATGAGCCAGCACCAGTTCGTGTTCCGAGAACCTGCGGGGTCTGCCGGTCATCAACGCGACAACCCCGACCGGCTCCTCGTGGATCACCAGGGGCACCACGACGAGGGTGGAGATGGAGCGGCCCCGGAGCGCCTCGGCAATGGGGGCCACGCTGGGGTTGACCATCACGTCGTTGATGACCCTTGGCCGCGTCAGATTCGCTCCGAACAGCCCCTCGAACCCTGCCGCGCCCAACGGTACGCTCAGCCCGTGGACAGAGATCCGGGGGTCGGTCGTTTCCTCGGCGATCACGTCGAGCCGCGTGCGATCCTCGGACAGGAGCGCGGCGGCAGCCGCCGGTACGGCGAAAGCCAGGGCGAGTTCCCGGCACACTTCGCGCAGCAACGCACGGGGATCCAGCGCCGAGGACGCGGCGGCGATGACGCGATTGAGAAGCAGCGTTTCTCGGAGATGGCGGCTCTGGGCCTCGATGGCGCGTTCTCCCTCCAGCCCGGCGGCGATGCTCTCCGCCGTCCGGACCAACAGTCGGATGTCCTCGTCGGTCCAGGTCTTCTCCGACCGCACCGCATCGAACCCCATAAACCCGGCCAGGTCTCGTCCGGTCATCAGTGGGACAACGAGCACCGATTGGATCCCCTGCGCTTCCAGGATCTCGCGCTCGGCGCGCGCCTCCGCGGGAAGGTCGGCGACGCGCGTGACGTGGATGGCCTCGCCTCGGCGCAGCCGCTCCATCCACCATGGGAAGGTCGCCGTCGGGAGGCCCTGGAGCCGCTCGATCTCAGGGCCGATGCCCTCGGCGGCCCACTCGTGTGTGTTGTCCATTGTGGCGCCGTCCTCTGAGAGCAGGAAGAGATAGCTCCGATCCACCCGTCCGTGCTCGCCGATCCGGCGCAGCGCCTCGGTGATCGCGGCGTCGAACGCTGTCGGGGTCGCGTTCAAGAGCGCCCATGAGATCCCGGCGACGATGCCGTCCATATCGAGCCGGCGCCGCAGCGACTCCTCGGCCCTGACGCGGTCGGTGATGTCAAACAAGGTGCCCTGGATCTGCACCAGCTCGCCGCGATCGTCGAAGACCCCCACGATGTTACTCTCAACCGTCAGGCGGGTGCCGTCGGCCCGGACGAGCTCCGTCTCCTGGTTGCGTATTACGCGCTCGTCCCGCAACCTTCGCACGGACGCGTCGCGGTCGTGCGGCGAGGCGTAAAGCGAGGCGGCATTGACCGACATGGCGTCTTCCACCGACTGGAACCCAAAGAGCCTGACAAACGCCTCGTTGCAGTCCAGGATCCGCCCGTCAACGGTAGCGAGGAGGTCGGCGGTCAGGTCGTGTTCGAACAAGCGGCGGTACCGAGCCTCGCTTTCACGCAGCGATCGCACCAACTGCTTGTGTTCGGTGATGTCGCGCGCGGCGCCGTAAATACGGACCACCCGCGTCTGCGCGGGATCCCAGACCGGAATCGCCTGGTCGAGCACCCAGCGTGTCTCGCCGCGTCGGGTCAGGAACCGGCACTCTACGGCGTCCGGCCGGCCGGAGGCGACCCGGCGCGCGTGCTCGATGACAGCCGGCAGGTCCTCCGGGTGCACGATGCTCTGCCATCCGCCCTGCGCCCGCACTTCGTCAAGGGAATACCCGAAGACCCGCGTGAACGACTCTGACACCCATTCACCACGCAGGGCCCCGTCGGGCAACACCTGAAAAACATAGGCATAGTCTGAAACAAGCTGGGAGAGCGCCTGGAACCCCTCCTCGGCGTGGTGCGCGGGGGAACGACCGCCTTGATGTTTCGTCATAGGTGTGTTGCCTTTGCCACGCTTATCCATCTAGATATGCCCAAATACCGCAACTCCTAGCACTGCCGCTCAACCCGCCGGCGCTCCGCCGGCGTCCAACGTATTGAGATCCATATGCCGGGAGGTGTGCTCATGCGGTATTTCCTTATCGGTCTCATTGCCGTGGCCCTGGTGACCTCGGCCTGGACCGGCGTCACACGCGCGCAGACCGACGACGAGGCTGCGCCCGATGATCTGCTCGCGCAGGCGCCCGGAGCACCTGGGCCGGGTGCGCCAGGACCGGGGGGAGCGGGGCTCCGCCAGCGGCTCGGGCTGACCGAGGCGCAGGCCACACGGGTCGAGCAGGTCCTGGCCGCGCACCGGGAGCGGACGGCCCGGCTCCGGATCGCACTGGGACGGGCGCGGCTCGATGCCCGTGAGTTGACGCTGGAAGCCAAACCCGATCGGACGCGGATAGAGTCAGTCTCGCGCCGTATCGGCGATCTATACGGCCAGATGGTACGCGCGCGCCTGGAGGTCTCGTTCGAACTGCGAGCGATCCTGACCCCGGAGCAGTGGAGCCGGTGGCGGGAAATGAACGCGCAGCGAATGCGGGCCCGTCGCGATCGCGTTCGTTAGGTCAGCGCCGCAGGCCTCGCGCCCGCAGCACCTGTATGAGCCGGTCGGGATGGTCGGTGATGATGCCGTCGCCGCGCAACGCGCCGATTCCCACCGTAAGGAGGCGTTCCATGTCGGCCGGCTCGTTCACGGTCCACGGCACCACCGGGATGCCGGCACGGTGTAGCGCTTCTACCACCTCTCGGGTGACCAGGCGGAAGCCGGGCGAGTAGATGTCCGCGCGCGCCGCGCGGACATCCGCTACAGGATCGAGCGGGGGATTGAGCGGCGACCGAAGCGCGGCGGTCGTAATCGAGGAGTCGAGCGCTTTCACCCGGACGATTGACGGGTAGTGGAACGACTGGATAATCGTGCGGCCCGACAGCCCTGCCGCGCGCACCTGCTCCAGCACCAGCTCCTCGAAGTTCGAGGGCGGGGCCGGCCCGCGGGCATCATACTTGGTCTCGAGGTTCAGACGCACTCGATCGTCACCGTGGACCTTGACAGCCTCCAGCACTTCGCGTAGCGTCGGGACTCGCTCGCCGGCGAAGCGCGCATGGAACCACCTTCCGGCATCGAGTCGCTGGAGGTCGGCCAGCGCCGTCTCGCGAACGAACCCACGGCCGGTGGTCGTGCGCTCCAGCGTAGCGTCGTGTATGACCACGACCGTACCGTCCCGCGAGACGTGCAGGTCGAGCTCGATAAAGTCCACGTCCAGCGCCAGCGCATTGCGCACCGCGGCCAGCGTGTTCTCCGGCGCCAGCGCGGCGCCGCCGCGATGGGCGTGCACGTCTACCGACAAGGCCTGGGCCAGGCTGGGCACGGCGATGATGGCCGAGGCGGTGCTGACCCAGGCGATCAGAACCATACCCGGGTATGCCAGGAGGTGTCTGTGACGGCTCCGCGCAAAGGAAGTCATCTTCATCTCGTACTTGTTCTTGGCCTTGCCGGGATTCATCTCCTGCCCGGAGGCATTCCGGGCGAACATGCAGGGGTCCTGATGGTGGGGCGCCTGGAGCGCCGCTACATCGTGCACGTTCCGCGCAGCCACGATGGGAAGACCGCCATCCCCGCCGTGATGATGCTCCACGGCGGAGGCGGCACCGCGCGGGCGGCCATGAGGGAAACCGCGTGGACCGCCAAGGCGGATGAAGCCGGGTTCCTAGCGGTTTTTCCTGAGGCGACGGGCCCTGATCCTCGGGCTCCTGGCAGCTTCGCGGGCAACCCGCAGACGTGGAACGACGGGTCCGGGCGGTTCCACTCAGGGAGCACGAATGTTGACGATGCGGGCTTCATTAGGGCGCTGCTTGACGAGTTGATCGCCCGCTTCTCAGTTGACGCCCGGCGCATCTACGTGACTGGGTTCTCGAACGGCGCCTCGATGGCCTACAGGGTTGGCTTGGAGCTTTCGGGGCGTATCGCCGCGATTGCGCCTATCTCCGGACACCTCTGGCTCAAGGATCCTCCACCCCTCCGGCCCGTCCCGCTTATCTCCATCGCCGGCCTGGCGGATCCGCTGAACCCGCCGGACGGGGGAGCGGTCAGGACGCCCGGCGGCGGGGTCGAGCTCAGGCCCCCGCTGGGGGACTCGGTGCTGAGGTGGTCGAAGTGGAATGGATGCCCACCCGCGCCCGTTGTAATTCACGACGCGGACGGGGTTCGGGGGATCGTGTACTCGCCGTGCCGGCAGGACTCCGAGGTGGCGTTCTACACCGTGGAGGGCCTGGGTCACACCTGGCCTGGCGGGGGAAGCCTGTTGCCGGAGAGAGTCGTGGGAAGGACCTCGGGCAGGCTGCGCGCCAACGATGTGATCTGGCGGTTCTTCGAGAAACATCCGCTGAGGTGACGCATGCCGTCTAGTGGATTCGACATGTTTGGCGCCAGAGACACACTGCGGACCCCGGACGGGCCGGTGGAGATCTGCCGGCTGGACCGCCTGGAGCGTGCTGGGCTCGGACGGCCGGACCGCCTGCCGTTCTCGATCCGGGTACTGCTAGAGGCCGCGCTGCGCCAGTGTGACGGCGCGCTGATAACCGGGGATGATGTCCGGGCGATCGCGGGGTGGATCCCGAAACCCGCGGAGCGCGACGTCCCGTTCCTGCCGGCGCGGGTGCTGCTGCAGGACTTGACAGGCGTTCCATCGGTGGCCGACCTGGCGGCGATGCGCGCCGAGCTGCACCGCCGCGGAGGGGATCCCTCCAGGATAAACCCCATCAACCCCGTGGACCTGGTCATTGACCACTCGGTCCAGGTGGACGCGTTCGGCTCTGCCGCAGCACTGGCCGTAAACACCGAGCGTGAGTTCGAGCGCAACCGGGAGAGGTACGCGTTCCTCCGCTGGGCGCAGAAGTCCTTCCGCAACTTCCAGCTCGTGCCCCCCGACACCGGCATCGTGCACCAGGTCAACCTGGAGTATCTGGCCACCGTCGTCGCCACGCGCACGGCGGGCGGCCTCACGACCGCGTTCCCCGACTCGCTTGTGGGTCTCGACTCGCACACGACGATGGTCAACGGCCTCGGTGTGCTGGGTTGGGGCGTTGGCGGCATCGAGGCCGAAGCGAACATGCTGGGCCAGCCGTTCTACATGCTCCTGCCCGAGGTCGTGGGGTTCAGGCTGACCGGCGCCCTGCGCGAGGGCGTGACCGCCACCGACCTGGTACTGACCGTGACCGAGGTGCTGCGGAAGCGGGGCGTAGTAGACAAGTTCGTGGAGTTCTTTGGCGATGGGTTGGCGGCGCTCACGCTGCCCGATCGTGCGACGATCGGCAACATGGCGCCCGAGTACGGCGCCACCATCGGGTTCTTCCCGGTGGACGAGGAGACCCTGGCCTACCTCCGCTTCACCGGACGCTCCGAATCTCAGGTGGCGCTGGTAGAAGCCTACTGCAAGGAGCAGGGGCTGTTCCGAACCGCGGCGACTCCGGAGCCCGAGTTCAGCGAGGTCCTGGCGCTCGATCTCGGCGCCGTTGAACCCAGCCTGTCCGGTCCGAAGCGGCCGCAGGACAGGGTGGCGTTGGGCGCGGCCGGCCGCGCGTTTCAGACCGCCCTGACCGCGCCGGTGGCTGAGCGCGGCTTCGGCCTGACCGACGAGCAGGCGAGGCGGATGGTCCAAGTCGGGCCGGACGGCGCCGGCGAGCTCGGACACGGGACTGTGGTCATCGCAGCGATCACCTCGTGCACAAACACCTCCAACCCCTCGGTCATGATTGGCGCAGGGCTGCTCGCCCGGAAGGCGGTTGAGCGCGGGCTACGGGTTCCCGGCCACGTCAAGACCAGCCTGGCGCCGGGATCGCGGGTTGTAACAGAGTACCTGCGCGACGCCGCTCTGCTGGCTCCGCTTGAACAACTCGGCTTCCATGTGGTCGGCTACGGTTGCACCACCTGTATCGGTAACAGCGGTCCGCTGCCTGATCCGGTGGCAGCAGCGGTGCGCGAGGGCGACCTGGTAGCGGCGGCGGTGCTGAGCGGCAACCGCAACTTCGAAGGCCGCATCCATCCCCTGGTGCGGGCCAACTACCTGGCCTCGCCGCCTCTGGTAGTGGCATACGCCCTGGCCGGCCGCGTGGACATAGATCTCACCAGCGAGCCGCTGGGGCAGGACCGGCATGGGGCTCCGGTATACCTGCGCGACCTCTGGCCCAGTCAGGACGAGATCCAAGCGGCCATAAGGATCTCGCTGAGGAAGGAACAGTTCCAGGAGCAATACGGGCGGGTCTTCGATGGTGGCGCCGCGTGGAATGACCTCCCGATCCCGGAGGGCGAGATCTACGAATGGGATCCGACGTCTACCTACATCCAGGAGCCGCCGTTCTTCGCCGGCCTGCCGGTTGAGCCGCCGCCTCTGCGCGACATCACCGGCGCCCGCGCCCTGGCCGTGCTGGGCGACTCGGTCACCACCGATCATATCTCGCCGGCCGGCTCGATCGCGGCGGATGGCCCGGCCGGGCAGTACCTGATTGAGCGGAGCGTGGCCGCGGCCGAGTTCAACACCTACGGAGCGCGGCGCGGCAACCACGAGGTGATGATGCGGGGCACCTTCGGCAACATCCGCATCAAGAACCAGATGCTGCCCGGTGTCGAGGGCCCGAAGACCCTCCACCATCCCAGCGGTGACGTCATGTTCATCTACGACGCGGCGATGCGCTACCGGCAGGAGGGCGTCCCGCTCATCATCATCGCCGGCAAGGAGTACGGCGGTGGCAGCTCGCGCGACTGGGCGGCGAAGGGCCCGGCCCTGCTCGGGGTGCGCGCCGTGATCGTCGAGAGCTACGAGCGCATACACCGCAGCAACCTGGTGGGGATGGGAATCCTCCCCCTTCAGTTCGCAGACGGCGAGGGCCGCGCAACGCTCGGGCTGGACGGCCCCGAAGTCTACACCATAGAAGGAATCGCCGCGGGTATTCGGCCGCGGCAGCGCGTCCGGGTACTCGCGCGGCGCCCCGACGGCGTCGAGACCGTATTCGAGGCACTCGTGCGGATTGACGCACCTGTGGAGATAGAGTACTACCGCCACGGCGGCATTTTGAACATGATACTCCGGCGAATGCTGGGCGCGGGTGCCGGCTAGGCCGCCCCTCCTAGGCCGCCCCCCGGCGGCAGACCTCCCAAACCAGCAGAGCCGTCAGCGCCGCGCGCCGCGGCAGCGTGGCGAGCTCAAGGTACTCGTCGGGACCGTGGTAACCGCCGCCCACCGCGCCCATGCCGTCGAGCACGGGTATACCGAGCGGCGCGATGAAGTTGCCGTCGGAGCCACCGCCTGTCTTCGCCGCGGTAAGCGGAAATCCGAGCATCGCCGCGGCCTCGCGCGCCAGCTCGAACAGCGCCAGACTGCCCGGTCCTGCCTCAAACGGGGGCCTGTTGACTTCACCCGAAAGCGTTGCGTACGTGCCTGGCAGATGCTCGACCCGCGCGATCTCCTCCAGTCGCGCGACCGTCTCCTCCCCGAGGGCGACGGTGGGCAGTCGCAGATCAATCTCGGCCTCCGCCAGATCAGGCACTACGTTCGAGCGGGTGCCTCCGGCGGTTACGATCGCGTTGGCGGAAACGCCCGTGGCAGGATCGTTGAGCGCGTGGATCTCCAGGATCTTGCGCGCCAGAGCAACGACCGCGCTCGCGCCGTCCTGCGGGTTGACGCCCGCGTGGGCCGCCCTACCGTGCACGGCCAGCGTGTACCTGCCTACGCCCTTGCGCGCGGTGACCACCGACCCGTCGAGTCGGCCAGGTTCGTGCACGAGGCAGATGTCGCAGTTCCGCCCCTCCTCCTCGATGATCCGCCGCGAGGCCCCCGACCCGACTTCCTCGTCGGCGTTGTGGATGACCGTCAGCGTAGCAAAGTTGTCCCAACCTTCCTCGATCAACGCCCGCAACGCTCCCCACAGGGTCACGATGCCGCCCTTCATGTCCGCCACCCCTGGTCCGTACGCCCGGCCCGCCTCAACCCGGAACGGTCTGCGCCCCGGCTCACCCGGTTCGAAGACCGTATCGTAGTGTCCCAGAAAGAGCAGCCTGAGGCGCCCGGTCCCAGCCCTGCGGCCCACCAGCGTCGGCCCGGCATCGGCGTGCTCGTGGCGCTCCACCGAAAGGCCCAGACCCCAGAGCTGTTCCTGAATCCAGTTGCCCGCGGAAGCGAGGCCTTCCAGGCAGCGGGATCCTGTGTCCATGTTGACCAGCATTTCGAGCAGGCGGACCGCGTCTTCGGTGCGGCGGGCCGTGGCGGCCGCCAGGCGGGCGGCAGTGGCGTTCATTGATGCGTCCTTCACGGAATCCTCCTCCAGGCAACGGGATGAGCGGTGAGTTCGACGCCTCCCGCTTGGATCCTTACCGAGTGCGTCCCCGGCTGGTAAGATATTTGGGCTATGGCCGCAGAGATTACCATCCGAACCTTGAACGAGTCCGATCTTCCGGCGCTGGCCGGGATCCACAACGCGATCAACCCGGACCTCCCCACCACCGTGGAGGAGGTGCGGCACGAGATCTCCCGGATTGACAGGAGGCGCTACATCGCGGAGTGGTTGGTGGCGACCACTGCCGGAACGGATGAGGTGGTCGCCTACGGCGGATACCGCCACGTCCCCTGGGCGCACCACCCGGAGAAGTTCTTCTCGTTCGTGAACGTCCACCCAGATCATCAGGGACAGGGCATCGGCGGCCGGCTCACGGATGAGATCCTGTCCGCGGTCAGGGCTCGAGGCGGACGCAGGCTGAAGGCCTGGACGCGGGAGGATCGGAGCCCCGCAGTTGCATTTCTACGACGGTACGGATTCGTAGAGCAGGCGCGCGAGTTCGAGTCATGGCTGGACGTCGCAGGCGTCAACCTGGACCGGTTCCGAATCTACCGTGAGCGCACAGACCAGCTGGGGGTCACAATCACCACGCTGGGAGAGGAACTCCGCCGCGACGCCAACCGCCTAGAAGCCGTCTACCAGGCGCACTGCCTCCTGGACATTGACATACCCCGCGACGACCCCGAACCGCCCACGCCGCCCTCTATGGAGGAGTTCCTGACCCAGGAGGTCCGCCACCCGTGGGCGTTGCTCGACGCCTTCTTCCTGGCCAAGGTCGGAGACATCTATGTAGGCGAGAGCGTACTCAAGCGCAGCGACGGCGATCCGGGCCTCCTCCGCCAGCAACTCACCGCGGTGCTCCCGGCCTACCGTGGGCAGGGGGTCGCGATGGCGTTGAAGGCGGCCACGATCGCGTACGCTCAGGAGCGCGGCTACAGGGTGATCCGCACGTTCAACAGCAGTCGGAACGCGGCCATGCTGGCAATCAATGCGAAGATCGGGTTCGTGCGGATGCCGGCGTGGGTCACGTTCGTGAAGTTGCTGGACGGTTGATGGACACGCCGCGCTGGATCTCGCCCAGATCAACCGTCGTAAGGCATTTCCTCAGGGGTCATTCCGACTTCCTCCGTGCCCGGCTCCGCCCTTGAGCGTGGGCCGCTGCATGCTGCGCCTTCCAGAGAAGGGCGGGGTGTCTGCGGAGCCGGTCCGCCACCTGCTCGTCGTCGGGAAACAGGAGTTCTGGCAGGAGCTCCCCCGCCTGGAGCCGGTCGGTATACTCCCGCTCCGCGTCGGTCGGGCGGATGAGGGGCTCGATCACCGCCCAGGCCCTCGCCCGGAGATCCTCGACCCCGAGCGGCTGGCCCAGTCGGAGCAACGGGCGGAGCTCCGCCTCGACGTCGCCCAGGGAACCGTCACGGAGGCGCTGAACAGCGTGTTCGTAGTACGGGCGATCCAATGTCCCGGCCAGGGCGACGAAGAGTGGACGGGTCCGGGTCCCCAGCCAGTCCTCCCCCAGGACGTCCGGGATCCGGACCGCGTCGAAGAGGTCACGCGGGAGCCTGCGGGAAAAGAGCGCGCACAGCTTTCCGGCTACGAGCTCCTCGGGGGCGTGGACCACGGCTTCGAGAAATGGTCTTCCGGATGGCTGCCAGATCGGTCTTCGCTGGCAGTCGAGAAGAGGCAACCGGTGGAGGAAGTTCAGGTCCACCTCCAGCCTGTCGGCACCTCCCGCTGCGTTGATGTAGCCGAGATAGAGTTTTCTCCCGGCGTGTGAGTCCGCGGATCTCTGGACCAAGTATCCCTGGGCCGCCGCCAGCGTCTCCACAGCGCGCTCCACGCCGGGCCGCTCGGCGAGCATTGCCTCTCGCTCCTCGGCCCCCACGTAGTTGAAATCGAGGTCGACCGATAGCCTGGGCGGGGCGCCGAAGCAGAGGTTGAGGGCTGTGCCTCCCTTGAGTACGAGAACGCGCGACAGCAGCGGGTGCCTCTGGACGTCGGCGAGCATATCACCCAGGTGGATCAACTTCTCCAGCGCGCCGGGGGCGAACTCCGTATCGGCCGCCAGTCGGTCCAGCGTTGCTCGATCGACGTTCACGCGCCTTCCCAGCCCCGGGACAGACCCTCGGGCAGGACCAGGTTCCACCGCCGGGAGAGCACGCCGCCGCGCCGCCCTCGCGGCACGTAATGCGGGGAACGGGGCCGCTTCTCCTCGAGGCGGACCAAGAACTCCTCGGGCACGAAGAACCGCTCGCGGTGCCGATCGAGGAACCAGCCCACGCACGCCCAAAGAGCCTTCTGCCGGTAGACCGCCAGGATTTCCCCTAGGAGATCGAGGTCGAGCACCCCGAAGCCCGCGGCGGACTCGACGAGTTCCTCCAGTCCTCCCACGTGGCGAGGCTGGCGGAATCCATCGACGAGGGTGCGCTCTGGCCCCGTGACGTGGAGGGGTCTCCCCATCCGCTCCAGGCGCCGCACACCGAGATGCTCGGCCCGCGCCCGACAAAGAGCAGTAGGATGCGGAAGGAACCGGACCTCTCCGCTTCCAACCTGGATTGGAGCCCTCCTGGCCGAACAGAGCACCGTGCACACGTGCGCTTCGCTGTGCGCTACGCCGAGAAGCTCGAGGGCGGCATGATGAGACAGGATCCCGTCCGCTCGGGCGACGGCGGCGACGAGGTACCGATCCGGGACGAAGTCCTCGGGAGACACCCCGCGGGGCACTGCCGCGTAGAGCTCCTTGGCCACCCGCTGTAGGCGCCCTTGGCGCAGATGGTGTTTGATCCGCTCCAGGGCCGCTGCGGTAACCTTGCCCCGGCCCATGGCGCCAGCCAGTTGTGCAAGCGTGAATACCGGGTGTTGAGCGAGGAAATCCTCGGTTGCGAGCACCCGAACTTGACGATTCGTCACCACAGTGGGTATATAGTACCCTGTTTGGAGACGGAACGTCAACAGCGTTCTCACCAGCCATCGCAGCGCCGAGAGTCTAATCCATGTGGCGCGGTGAGCTACCATGCCACTGTCGCTCTACCATCCGGACGACGTGCTGCGGATACACGAGGCCGCACTATCTGTCCTCGCGCAGCAGCACTCAGGCGACCGCGAGCGATTCATGACCTACTTCGAGGCGTTTGTGGTGTTCGGCAGGAGCGTGCTGCACGTGCTGAGAAACGCGGTCGATGTAGCGGGCGTCTTCAGCTGCTTCGCGCCTGAGTGGAATGTCCTCGGGAGAGCGGCCCTACCGGAGTTCTTCCGCGACAACAGGGACATCGTGCTGAGAGAAGGCGTGGAAGGGACAAGAAGGCCGCTGCATCAGCTCGGGTTCGACGATGGGAATCAGCCCGACCGACCGGTCGTCGAAAGTGTAGAAGACCGTCAATGGAAAGGGCAATGGCTGAGCTGCAATACTGGAGCCGGCGACGAGATTCGAACTCGTGACCTGCGCATTACGAGTGCGCTGCTCTACCACTGAGCTACGCCGGCCCGGCCGGCCTCATTGTAGCAAACCCGGCCGCTCCCGCACCAGGGCAGGAGGTGGTGGACAGGGATTCCGCAAATGCCGGGAAGTCTCCGCACGAGCCGAGCGTTGGGGAGCACCCGGATCCGTGAGGTGATAGGGAGACGGAGGGTCAAGGGGAAGAGTGCCAGCCACCGTCACGGCCACCCTCGCATCGCCCATCAGTCAACTCGTATCCCAGTAGGGCGAGGTCCAGCGGAGCGGTGCACGCAAACGGTGATAGCCAATGGCCAACGCTTCCACGATTGCCATGACGGTCCCCCGATACCCATAGGGCACGAGGTGCCGGTACAGGTAGGCCCACAGCAGATTCACCGCCAGCAGTCCAATGAGCAGCAGCGCTTCGATCGCGACGGGATGGTGGACGTAACAGTGGCTGGCATGCCAGTGGTGTTTGAGGTCATGGAACCCGGTGTTCTCGATCTGCCACCGCGCGTGCGCACAGCGCCACAGATACTGCAGGCTTATGCCCTCCGGGCAGGTCGTCGCAAACAGGTGGTCGCGGACCACCCCGTCGGGGCTGGCCTCCCGGAACCGCACCACGCGTAGCGGCACATCCACCTCCTCCCAACTCGTGATCTCCCGCGCTTCCCAGGCCTCCACCGGCTGTCCATCGTCCCGTACCCACGTGGCCACCGGTGGCTGGCCCGCCCACAGCCCTTCCACGTCCTGCACAATGGTGTACCGGCGATCCTTGAGTCGCACCAACACCCACAGGCGAGGGATCACGCGGTTCAACCACGGCCCCGCTGCATACTCCGCATCCACCACCAGTAGATCCACCCATCGCCCATGGGCTTCCACCACGCGAGTCAGCAGCCGCCGCGCCGCTTCCCGTTCCCCGTCCCCCGGGAGGAAAGGTTCCACATCCAGCAGCATCCGCGGCGGCGTGCCCAACATCTGACAGACCACCGCCCGATGGTAGTACTCCCGCACCGCCGCGTCCTTGGGGCCCACCGTCCGCACCTGGCACTCGCTGCAATGCCGGCGCCGCGTCGCCCACAACTCCGTCCCATCCACAGCGATCACATGCCAGGGCCCCACGCTCCCTGGGTGCCACACCTTC
>Ga0208244_101431_pt1 | contig 12826 bp, 12 predicted proteins | sample SubbioCR12Aug_5A_FD_184828 | JGI IMG/M metagenome (GOLD analysis project Ga0208244, IMG submission 184828) | Serpentinite rock and fluid subsurface biosphere microbial communities from McLaughlin Reserve, California, USA - CR12Aug_5A (SPAdes) | ecosystem: Environmental > Terrestrial > Deep... | reverse complement strand
CCGCCATCGGCGCCGTGCTCGCCGGCCTCGATGCCGGGCAGCTTGCGGATCACCTCGCCGACCGTCAGCCCGCCCAGCGCCTCGATCTCCTTGCGGTCGATGATCGTCTTTTGCGAGACTGCTTCGCGCTGCTCCGCAAGTGCGTTGCTGGTAGCGGTGACAGTGACTTCGGGCAGTTGCGCCGCCGGCTCGGCCTGTGCGGATACGGCAAAACACGGGAGCGCGGACAGGGTGCAAAGGGAAAGCGCGAACCTCATTCCTCCCCCTGCGTGGCCGCCGAAAGATGCATCATCAATTCGGCAAGCTCGCCGACAAACAGGAAGAATCCGCCGACGAATCCGATTACCGCTGCCGCCAGCATTGCGGCCAGCAGCAGATCGTCGGTAGCGGCGCAGCGTGCGCGCCAGCCGGATTTCGGGACGAGCGGAATCATCCCGGCCTGCCTGTCCATGCTGCCTCCATTGACTCTGACCGATCCATCGGCGTATAAGTGCTTATCAACCGTCATGATCGGAGTCTCCCATGAGTGCCACCGTTCGCTGGAATATCGCCGTCTCGCCGGAACTGGACCAATCCGTGCGCATGTTCATCGCCGCCCGGGGAGACGGCCGCAAGGGCGGCCTGTCTCGCTTCATCGAGGAGGCCGTGCGGCAGCGGTTGTTCGACGAGACCGTGCGCGAGGTCAAGGCCGGTAACGCCAAGTATTCCGCCGAGGAGATCGGGGCTGCGATTGACGAGGCGCTCGACTGGGCCAGGTCGAACTGATGCGAATCGTCCTCGACACCAGCGTTCTTTTCTCCGCACTCATTTCCCCGCACGCTCCGCCGGATCGAATACTCGCCGCTTGGCAGGAAGGCCGCTTCGATCTGGCGACCTGCGGCGAACAGCTCGACGAAATCCGCCGCGCCAGCCGCTATGCCAAATTCCGGCGCATCCTGCAGCCGCATCGGATCGGCCGGCTCATCAACGATCTGGCGCGCAGCCCGCTCGTCGCTGTGCCGAGCGCACGCATGGAACTTCCCGATCCGGCCGACGCTTTTCTGCTCGCCCTGGCTGCGGCCGCCGATGCCGACTATCTGGTCACCGGCGACCGCCGCGCCGGACTGCTGCAACTGGGCCGTCACGGGCGCACCCGCATCGTCACGCCGGCGAGGTTCTGCGCGGAAGCGCTTGACGGCTGACGCCCTTGCCGCCATGCGCCGGCACGGCTGACGCGGACAGTCATTGCGCGGAACGCGGCCGGTCTCGCGCCAACTCCGCCGGATAAGGCGCGCTCGCACGCATATGTGCGAAAGGAAGCAATCTCTCCGCCAGCACGGCGCCAGCGTTCGGCCAAGCCGTCGGAAGTCGCCGTGACGGTAACCTCCTTCAGTTGGGCGGGCGCCGGGGCGACCTGCGCGGCTAGGGCGGGGGCAAGAGGTGTAAGGATAGTGAATGAAAATATTACAGCAACCGAAATCCTTACCTTGTTACAATGTAAAGGAAGCACAAATACTGAAAGGAGTTCTCTCATGCTCGCCACGCTCACCAGCAAGGGGCAGGTCACGCTGCCCGCCCCGATACGCGCCGCGCTTAAACTGGATGCCGGCGCACGCCTGGATTTCGTCTTGCAGGACGACGGATCGATCCGCATCGTGCCCGTCTCGCGCGATCCGCTCGCGGTGAGCGCGGTTCTGCCCAGGCCGTCACGCGGACCGGCCAGCGGGGAGGACATTCGTACCGCCATCGCCGGGCGTGCCGCCGGACGCTTCGCACGGAGCGGCTCGTGATCGGGCTCGACACCAATGTGCTGGTGCGCGTGCTGGTCGACGACGGCTCGCCGGACGTGGCAAAGGCGCGCGCCTTCGTTCGCGCGCGGGCAAGCGCTGGCGATGACTTCCATATCGACGCCGTGGTGCTGGCCGAGACCGTCTGGGTGCTCGAAACCGTCTTCGGCTACGGCCGCGCAGACATCGCGGCGGCCATCGACGCGCTGCTCGCCAATGCCGCCTACGTCGTCGACGCGCGCGTAGCCGTCGCGGCGGCGCTGGCCGGCTTCCGCGCGACAAAAGCGGATTTCTCCGATTGCCTGATCGTCGCGCGCAACGCGGCGGCCGGCTGCGCGGGAACGGCCTCGCTCGACAAGGCCATGCGGCCTTTGCCCGGCGTTGTCACGTTCTGACCCTATCATCCGGCGGCCCTCCTGCCCTGCCGCCATGCCCCGGAGGCCATGACGAGCAGGAGACCCAACACCACGGCCAGCGCCAACGAAGTCTGGGCCGGTGTCAGCTCCATCTTGTCCAGCCGCATGCCCTCGATGAGCGGTGGCGGGGGCGCGGGTTGCGTCTGGGCGGCGGGTTCGTCGACCGGCGGCCGCAAAGTCGGCGCTGGCGGGACGGCGCCGGCGAGGCCGTAACCGGTCAGGCCGACGAATTTCTCGAAAGTGGCGTTGTCGCTCCTCACGTCATGGCGACGCGCCAGGTCGCGATAGCGTTCCTTGAGTTCGGCGACGACCTTGGGGTCGGCGTCCCAGTATTCCTGGCGCGCGGCTTCGAGCATGCGCTCGATGGTTTGCGCCAGCGCGTGCGGGTTGTGGCGCTCGAACCATTGCTTCAAGCCCAGCTTGTGCTTGTCCTTGACATAGACATCGACGAATTCCTGCCACTGGTCGTCGCGCACCACTTCGCGCGCCACTGCCGTCCAGCCCCAGAAGTTGTTCATGCCGTCCACCACTTGCAGCGTGCCGGCGTAGCCTTCCTTCATCAGGCCTTTGATGAAACCGGGGTGAAAGTTGCGCGTCGCCAGTTCCTTGGCGAGGAATTGCGCCGCGCCTTCGGTGCGGCCCTGGCTGCCGCGCAGGTTGGAGATGTAGAGCTGCGGCGGCTTGCCGTCGAGATAGCGCACCGCCAGGCCGATGCCGCCGAGATACTGGAAGGGATCGTCGGTGGTGAGCATGCCGTAGGTGTTGGAGGTGCGCGAGAGCACCGCGCCTTGCGTGCCCTTGAGGTGGGCGGCATAGAGATTGACGGACTTGCCGCCGCCCCCATCGTTTAGCTCCTCGCCGGTCTTGCCCCAGTCGGCCTCAATCGGGCCGTAGGCGTGCTGCATGCGCGAGAGATAAAGCTGAGCGAGTTTCCGGTCGCCCTCGGCCTTGCCTTTCCAGGTGTCGGTGGCGAGGGTGGCGTCGTCCAGTCCGGTGCCGTAGCGGCCGGTCTCCGACGAGAAGATGCGCGTCTGGCCGGCGCGTTTGGCCGCCGCAACACTCATGCCCTGCTGTTCCAGTTCGGCGGCGATGCGCCGGCTGTTGGCGGCGACGGGGTTGTCCGCTTCCCCGCCGGCTTCGGCGGCCAGTTGCGCCGCGCGGGCGAGCTGCTTCATGGCGTTGGGGAAGTGGTCGCGGTAGAGGCCGGTGGCGGAGAGCACCACGTCGACGCGCGGCCGGCCCAGCGCCTCGCGCGGCAGGAGCTTGACGTCGGTGACGCGCCCGCCCGCATCCCACACCGGTTCGACGCCCATCAGCCACAGCGCCTGCGCTTCGAGGATGCCCTGGTGGCGCATGGTTTCCACCGACCACAGCGAGAGCGTCAGTTTTGTAGGCAGCGCGCCGGTCAGCTTCTTGTGTTCGGCCAGCAGATTGTCGGCGGCCATCTTGCCGGCTTCCCAAGCCTGCTTGGTCGGGATGCGCGAGGGATCGAAGCCGTAAAGATTGCGTCCGGTCGGGTAGGCGTCCGGATTCTTGATCGGGTCGCCGCCGTAGGAGGTGGGCAGGTATTTGCCGTCCAGCACCGCCAGCAGCGCGGGTATCTCATTGCCGGCGCCGATGTCGGCATACCACTGCTTCGCCTTGTCGATTTGTTCGCGCAGCGCGGCGGGCAGGCCGTTGGCCGGGCGCTGCTCGATCAGGTGGGCGCGCAGCAGGCGGTAGGGAATGGTCTCCGGCAGCTTGTCGTAATCGGTCAGCAGGGTTTCGTCGAGATCCTCTTCCTTGACGCCGACATGCCGGGCGGCCGCTTCCCAGAAGGGTTTGCCCAGCATCAGCATGACGGTGGCCAGCCGATGCTTTTCGTCGGGCGCGCGGCCGAAGGTGTGCAGGCCCAGCGGCTGGGCCATTTCGGCGAGTTCGTGCAGATGGTCGTGCAGGGTATCGACGAAGGCGGGGAACCCGGCGGCGGCGCGCTCCATCGTCCAGCCCATGTCGCGCTCGATGCGTTCCTTCTTCACCGCCGTCAGCAGGTCCGCCTTGTAACGCTCCTTCACCGCGCCTTCGTCCTGGTTCAGCCAGCCGTGCAGCAGATCGTGAATCTTCGTCAGCGTCTCGTGCAGGCCCGCCGGCCGGAACGGCGGCGTCTGGTGGCTGACGATGACGGCGCGGCCGCGGCGCTTGGCCTGCTGCGCCTCGCCGATGTTGTCGGCGATGTAGGGGTAGGCCACCGGCACGTCGCCGACGGCGAGCATCGGGTAGTCGTAGACGGACAGGCCGCGCTCCTTGCCGGGCAGCCATTCCTGCGTGCCGTGGGTGCCGTAATGGACGATGGCGTCGCTCTTGAACTTCTCGCGCGCCCACTGATAGACGGCGAAATAGAAATGCGAAGGCGGCGACTTGGTGGAGTGGTAAATCTCCTTCGCCTTGTCCTGCCAGGGTTCGCCGCGCGGCGGCTGGGGCAGCAACACGACATTGCCGAGCTTGTGGCGCGGGATGACGAACCAGTCCGTGCCGTTGCGCCGCAGCGCCATCGCCGACTTTTCCGGCGGGCCGAATTTTGCGTTCAGTTCGTCGCGCACCGTGGCGGGCAGGCTGTCGAGCCAGCGCCGATAGTCCGCCATCGGGAACAGCTCGCCGTGGCCGTTGCGCAGCAGGGTATCGAGCTGGCCGGCGCGGTAGAACGGCGTCAGCAATTGCTGGAGGTTGCCGATCAGTTCCTGCTCCTGCGGCGTTTCGGTCGCGTAACCGGCGGCTTTCATGGCGGCCAGCGTGTGTTCGAGGCTCTTCGGCACGTTCAGGAACGAAGCCGAGAAATTCTTCTCGCCGGGCGGATAGTTCCAGAAGAACACCGCCACCTGCTTGTCGGCGTTCGGCTTTGTCTGCAGCTTGACGTAATTCATCGCCTTGGCCACCACGGCCGCTGCTTGCGGCGCAATCGACACGATCTGGTCGTCGCTCTTGCGCACGGCGGCGGCGATCTGGATGTCGGTGACGCCGGCATATTCGGCCTGGGCCAGGAAGAAGGGCACGTCCATCAACTGCACCCCCTGCGGATCGGCCGCCCAGGCCGCTTCGTCTCCCCGGCGGTATGGCATGGCCTGGACGACCGGAATCCCCAGCCTCTCCAGTTCGATGCGGCGCCCGTCGGGGTTCAGGGTGATCTGGGTATTGATCATCGCCTGCGCCAGCGTCTTGCCCTGCGGCGCCAGCAGCTTCGGCAGCACGGTCGGATCGAGCATCGAGCCATACACCGGCAGGGCCACCGCCCCGGCGGCCTCGACGCGGGCGATCAGGTCGTCGACGAAGGCCGTCTGCATCGCGGCGATGTGCTGCTGCACCATGGCGATGGCGATCACCGGTTGCTCCGGTTTCGGCTGCTTCCAGGCGAAGTAGGCCGCCGCATCGGGAAACACCATGTTCGGCGCGGCCGGGTGATACACGGCAGCTTTCGGAAACACCACCGGATCGACGATGCCGGCATGCGAACGTCCGCCGAGATGCGCCGCCAGCGTCGCGAAGAAGCCCTCGAAATTGCCGTGCCCGCCACTGTTGTAGTAGGCGACCAGTCGCTTCGCCAGGTCGTCCGGCATACCCTGCCAGGACGGATTCGCATCATGCAGCCAGATATGCGGAACCTTCAGATCCGGCAAGGCCTTCGCCAACCGGCCGCGCACATCGTCCATCTGGTAGGTGTCGAACAGCACCCAGTCGTAACCGCGAAACAGGCCGCCATCGACATCCGCCGGCAGGCGGTTGGAATAGCGCGCCTCGATCTTGAAGCCGTGCGGTGCGGCGATCTCCTGCAACTGGCGGAACTTGCCGGGCGGCACGTTGCTGGTGGCGATGAAGAGGAGCGTGGTGGCCTGGGCGGCCAGCGCCGCGCAGGCCAGCGCGGCGGCGGCGAGAAAGCGAACGGCGGCCTGCATGCTCAGAAATCGGCACGCAGACTGGCAAACAGTGTGCGGCCGCGTTCGGCGTAGCCGAAGTTGGGCGATTCCTCCGCCAGCCGCACGTTGGTCAGGTTGTTGATGCCGACGCGCGCCGTGACCGCCTTGCCGAACTGTTTGCCGACGCTGGCGTTCCACAGGCTGTAGGAGGGAAGCCAGCCGTCGGTTGTCGTCGTGACGGCAATGAACTGGCGGCCGGTGTATTCGACGCCGAGGCGGGCGCTCCAGCCGTCGCCGGCCTTCCAGTCGAGCCGCGAGGCGGCGCTGGTGCGCGGTCGCGCATACATCTCCTTGTCCTTCACCTTGTCGCGCGTCCTGAGCAGGGTCACATCGGTCTGCCACGACAGGCCGGACGCAATGTCCCAGGAGAAACCGGTTTCCAGCCCGTTGACCTCGGCCTCGGCCAGGTTGTCGTAGCGAAAATGGCGCCGCGCGGGGAAGGGCGGCGTCGGATCGGTCTTGAACAGCGTCGTGGATATGAGGTCCTTGACCTTGGTGTGGAACAGCATCCCGCGCAGATTGAGCGAACCCCGCTGCCAGTCGGCGCCGATTTCGAACGAGTCGGATTTTTCCGGCTTGACGCTGGCGTTGCCGTAGAAGGAGTGCGGCCCGGCGGTGCCGACATAAACCGGCGAGACCTGCTTGAGGGTCGGCGCCTTGAAGGCGTGGCCGTAGCCGCCCTTGACGATGAGTTCCGGCGTCGCTTCCCAGACCAGGTAGGCGCGCGGGCTCCATTCGGTGCCGAAGAACTCGTGGTTGTCGGCGCGCAATCCGGCGGTGAGCGCCAGATGCGTGCCCAGCGGCAGCTCGTCCTGGAGGAACAGGGCCTTGTGGGTCGCGTCGTCCTTGCCGGTGGCGAGATGCGGGTGCGTCATGGTTTCGGTGCGGTATTCGCCGCCGAAGGTGAGGCGATGCGTGCCCAGCCGGGTGGTGGCCAGCGCATCGAAGGCGTCGTCGCGGAAGTTCTGCGGCGTGGTCGGCGCCACCCCGCTGGTGCGCGAATTCTTGACGTCCAGCTCGCTGCGGTAGGCGTTGGCCTGGGCGCGCCAGCCGTCGAACTCGCCGCGCCAGGCCAGGTAGCCGTGGTTGCGCTCGATGTCGTAACGATCCTTGTAGAGGGCCAGAGGCGTCGTCCGCACATCGTCGCGCCAACGTTCTTCCTGGCCGTCGATCCAGCCGGCCTCCAGGGTTTGTCCGGGCGCGAGCTTCAGCCGCCCGCTCACCCCAACGGTTTGCCTCTTGCGGCCTTCGAGCTCCGAATAGCGCGGGTCTTCCTTGCGCGGCACGGCGCCGACGCGGGAGGTTTCGCCGGTCACGCGCAAGTCGAAGGACTCGCCCACCGGCCCCGCCGCGAACAGGCTCGCCCCCTCTCGTCCGCCGCCGTCGCCCGAGCGCAGATCGGCGCCGGTCAAGCCGACCGAACCGATCCAGCGATCCTTGGGCTGGCGCGTGATGAGGTTGACGACGCCACCCAGCGCCTCGGAACCGTAGAGCGTGGACATCGGGCCGCGCACCACCTCGATGCGCTCGATCGCCGACATCGGCAACCAGCCGTACTGGTAATCGGAGTGGCCGACCACGTCGTCCGATGGGGAAATGCGCCGACCGTCGATCAGGTTCAGCACATGCTTGCCTTCCAGGCCGCGCATGGCGATGGTCTTGCGACCGCCGAGACCGCGCCCCATCAGGGTGACGCCGGGCGTGCCGCGCACCGCATCGAGCAGGTCGAGGGGGTTGCGCGCTTCGATCTCCTCGCGCGTGACGACGGACACCGAAGCGGGGGCGGTGCGCACCTCGTGTTCGGACTGGGTGGCGGAAACGACGACATCCTTGAGTTTCGTTTCGGCATGAGCCAGCCCGGCGAATGCGCATGCAATAGCAATACCGAGCGGCAATCGCGCCGCTTTGAGACAAGCTGCCATGATGAATCCTCCAAAGTGAAGTTGGATGGCTGGCTGCTTCGGGTATTACCCTGGGTGGCTGGCTTTCAAATGCAATAAATGATAATCATTATCCTAAGCATGTCAAGCGCAGCGGCATCGCAGCGGCATCGAGGCATCAAGCTTCAGCCTCAGCGTGTCGGCAAACGCGCCACCACCCATACTCCGGTCGCTACGCCGGCCAGCACCAGCCCCTGCAGCCACGGCTGGCCACCGAAGAACCACACGGAAAACGCGGCCGTCAACGCCATGGCCGCCAGGCCGATGCGCTTGACGCGCCGAGGGATGCTTCGATGTCTTTCCCATTCGGCCAGCAACGGCCCGAACATGCGGTTGCGCAACAACCAGGCATGGGCGCGCGGCGAGGCGCGCACAAAACAGGCGCCCGCCACCAGCACCAGGGGCGTGGTCGGCAAGCCGGGCAGCACCACGCCGATGGCGGCCAGCAGCAAGGCGAGCACGCCACCTACCCAGAACACGGCGCGCAGCACGGGCGAATCGTGCGGGCGGCGCGGTAGCGTGGCGGGTGGGCGTGAAGGCGCTTTCATCGCGCCGATTGTAGAGGGCAAAAACCCGGCGCTGGCGGGACGGCACTTTCAGGGAATCGCCGTGCCCTTGCAGCCGTGCAAGCCGTCGGCGCGGGCGCTGACCAGCAGCCGCGTCATGTACCAGGCAAAGAGACCGAAGGCGGCGCTCCACAGCAGGCCAGAGGCGAGCCAGACCGCAGGCACGTCGATGCCCGGCCATGCGGCTAGCGCCCGCACCAGCGCGGCGGTGGCCAGCAACGCGGCGCCCGCCGGCATCCATGATCGCGTTTCGAAAGGCTGCCCGCAATGAGCGCGGCCGGCAATGCCCATCACCGCGTAGATCGCGAGTCCGAGCGCGCCGACGGCGAGCAGGTGGCGGCCGGCGCTGAAGGCGCCCGTCTCGAACACCAGCGCGCTGCCCATCACGGCATAGCCTGCCGCCATCGCGACGTACACGCCATAGAGCATCAGCGGCCGTTGCCTGAACAGCACGCGGCCGATGTGCCAGTCGTTCATCAGGTTGAAGAGCGCCGCCGCCGCCGCGAAGGCGAACCAGCCGGACAGCCGCGTGCCTGGGAAAAAGAACTCGGCCGCCGTGTAGATGCCAATGCAGAAGATCGCCAGGTTGCGGCGCGGCGGACGGGCGCGGTATTCGGTGCCAAAGCTGCCGGCCTCTTCGAGCGCATGGTTGACGATCCGCATCGAGATGCGCGACAGCGCGACGACGATCAGCATCATGAACACGCCCAGCGTCGCATACAGCCAGCGCGCCGGATGTTCGCCGCGCAGGGCATCGACATAGAAGCCGGCAATGCAGACCGCGAAGCCGGCCAGCGCCCAGAAGAAGGCGAGATGCTTGCGCTCCGGGTCGCGCCACAGACGCGGCGCGGCCAGCCAGGCGAGACCGCCGAGCAGGGCCAGATGGGCGAGGCCCGACACGGCCAGCGCCGGCGCTCCAAACACGCCCGACGACCAGAAGGTGATGCGGCCCACAATCCAGGCGAAGGTCAGCCAGCGCACCGGCGCGGCGGTGAAATCGTTTCCGCCGGTGAACTCCGGTACCACGGTGAGCAGGAAGCCGGCCATGGCGGCGAGCGCGAAGCCGAACAGCAGTTCGTGCGCATGCCAGACGAAAGGGCCACCCGTTGTCTGCGGCAGCGGGAATCCATGGCCGAGAAACGCCAGCCATGCGAGCAAGAATAGTGGCGCCGCAAGAGTCGCCAGCAGGAAGAAGGGGCGCAGGCCGCACATCCAGACCGGATGGCGTTCGCCAATCAGACCGCGCAAACGCGCCGTCAGCATGCCAGCCCCTTGCGGCGCGGCGCGATGTCGTGCACCCGTGCCGTCTCGCCAGCGCCGACTTTTGTAACCGCCATCGGCGGCAAGCCGAAACACTCGCGCACCACGGGTGCATGGAGCAGGCGCGCGGTGGTGGCATGCACGACATCGTCGTCGCGCAGCGCGGCCGGCACGTCGAGCTCGAAGCGATGGACGATACGGCCGGGTTCGGCCGCCATCACCAGAATCGTGTCGGCCAGGCGCACGGCTTCCATCAGATCGTGGGTAATCATCAGCACGGCCACGCCGCGCGCGGCCTGGTGATCGAGCAGCAGGCGATGCAGTTGCGCCTTGAGGCCGATGTCGAGGGCGGAAAAGGGCTCGTCCATCAGCAGCAGGTCGGGTTCGAGCACCAGCGCGCGCGCCAGCGCGGCGCGGCTTTGCATGCCGCCGGAGAGCTGATGCGGAAACTGGTCGAGCGCGGCGTTGTCGAGGCCGACGGTCGCGCCCATCGTCTGCGCGCGCGCCATGCATTCGTTGCGCGCGCTGCCACCCGCCTTGAGACCGAGGGCGATGTTGTCGCGCACGCTTTTCCAGGGCAGCAGGCGCGGCTGCTGGAACATGAGCGCGGGACGCGCAAAGCCATTGTGCAGCGTGCCGGTTTGCAGCGTCAGCAAACCGGCGGCAAGATGCAGCAAGGTGGTCTTGCCGCAGCCGGAGGGCCCGACCAGTGCGAGGATGCCCCCGGCCGGCAGCGCAAGATCGATCTCCTCCAGCACGGTCTTGAGCGCGTAAGCGTGGCCGACGCCGGACAGTTTGAGTTCAGGCATGTTCGCGATCCAGATCGCGCCAGCGCTCGACTTCGCGCTTGACCGGTTCGAGCAGCAGGTATTCGACGGCCAGCAGGGTGAGTACGATGGCGGCGATCCAGGCCAGCGTGCCTGCCATGTCCAGATGGCTGCGCGTGACGGCGAGCGCCGCGCCAATGCCGTCGGAGGAGGACAGCAACTCGGCCATGACGACGACTTTCCATGACGTACCGAGCGCATTGATCCAGGCCGGAAAGAGATAGGACACCACATGTGGCAGATACAGATCGAACAGCCTCATGCGCCATGGTAGGCGGAAGGCGACCGCCATGTCCTTGAGCTGGTGGTCGAGCGTGCGCGTGCCCTGCAGGGCGCCGATGAACACCACCGGAAAGCAGGCGATGAAAACCGTGAACACCGGTGTGCCGTCGCCCACGCCGAACCAGAGCATGGCCAGCACCACCCAGGCGATCGGCGGGATGCCGAGCATCACCGTGACGAGCGGCCGCGACATCATCGAGGCCGTTATCGACACGCCGGCGGCGAGCCCCAGCAGGCTGCCGGCGAGGACCGCCAGCGCCAGCCCGGTGATGGCGCGGCGCGCGGTGATCGCCAGTTCCGGCCAGGCGGCGCCGCTGGCGAACAGCCCGGCCAGCCTGCCGAAGGCCGCCGCCGGATCCGGCAGGATCAGCTCGCCGTACACGGCGGCCACGCCTTCCCAGGCGGCGAGCAGCAGGAACAGGCTGGCGATGGCGCCCCAGCCGCTCCACAGGTAGGCCGGAATGCCAGTCAGCCATGCTCTCAACAGGCTCATGGCGCGCCGTAATAGAAGCCGGCGTCGGGCAGCTTGCCGCCGACCAGCGCCGGCTGCCTGGCGTGCAACAGGCCGAAGAAGAATTCGAGTTCCGGTCGTGCTTCCTTCGCGGTGACGAAGACCGCATTGTCGACGCGCACCGAGTCGGCCACGCCCTCCGGCGTCAGCATGTCGACGCGTTTGGCCACCAGCCTGCCGCATTCGTCCGGGTTCTTTTCGCACCAGGCCAGCGACGCGGCATAGATCTGCTGAAATTTTTCGATCAGCGCGGCGTCGCCGAGCGCCTTGCCCAGCACGGTGATGCCGGCCTGCGGAATGCGCGCCGGGCGCTGCATGACGCGACCCCACTCCTGCTGCAGGTCGACGCTGCGAAACAGCTCCGGTGCAATGACGCTGACCGGAAAAGACTTGGTCTTGCGCAGCGCGACGGAGACGGCCGGCTCGGCGAGCAGTGCATGGTCGGCGCGGCGCGTGATCAGCATCTGCATGGCGTCGAGCGGCGAACCGACGTAGCGCAGCTTGAAGTCGCGCTTCATGTCCAATCCCTGCTTCTCGGCGAGCGCCTGGAAGACGATGTCCGGCATGTCGGCGCGAAAGGGCATGAGGATTTCCTTGCCCTTGAAATCGGCCAGCGTCTTCAGGTTGTTCTCGCGCGACACCATCCACAGCACGCCCCAGGTGGAGACGTTGATGAGTTGCAGCTTGACGCCACGGTTGTAGAGATTTGCGGCGACGTTGGTCGGCATGGCGACGAAGTCGACATCCGCCTTGGCATCGATGGCCAGCACGCGCAACTGGTCGGGGTCTTTCCAGGGCCGGAATTCGACGCTTTCCGCGACATCCTTGAGCGCGCCGCTTTCCACCATGTGAATCAGCGGATTCGACACCGCCGCATAGGGGCCGGACAACACCAGCTTCGGCAGCTTGGCCGACTGCGCCAGCACCGGAGCCGCAAGAGTGAAAATGACGGCGGCGAGGCAGCAGGCAAAACCCAACGGAAATTTACGCATCAAAATTTGCCGCGCCAGACCAGTTGCAGGCTGCGGCCCGGCGCCTCGATCTCCTGACCGGATACGCCTTCGGCCAGATGTTCGTGGTAGGCCTTGTCGGCCAGGTTCTTGACGGCGATGCGTAGCGATTGATCCTTGGCATAACGCCACGTTGCGCCGAGGTCGAGCGTGGCGAAGCCGGGCGTGGCGTTCTCGGTGCCACGCGCGAACGCGGTGGCGACGCGATCCTGCTTCGCCACCAGCCGCAGCGTCGTATCCGCCGTCCAGCCAGCGCCGACTTTGCCTTCCCAGCCGAGTGACAGTTCATCCGCCGGCATCT
>Ga0208244_101430_pt1 | contig 12866 bp, 10 predicted proteins | sample SubbioCR12Aug_5A_FD_184828 | JGI IMG/M metagenome (GOLD analysis project Ga0208244, IMG submission 184828) | Serpentinite rock and fluid subsurface biosphere microbial communities from McLaughlin Reserve, California, USA - CR12Aug_5A (SPAdes) | ecosystem: Environmental > Terrestrial > Deep... | reverse complement strand
ACCTGATCGCCGCCAACAATGTGCTGGCGCACGTGCCCGATATCAACGACTTCGTCGCCGGCTTCCGCGAGCTTCTGGCGCCGGAAGGCGTGGCCACCTTTGAGTTCCCGCATCTGATGCGGTTGATCGACGGCGGCCAGTTCGACACGATTTATCATGAGCACTACTCCTATCTTTCGCTCCACACGGTGCGCACGATCTTCGCCGCGCAGGGCTTGCGGGTGTTTGATGTCGAGGAACTGCCGACTCACGGCGGTTCGCTGCGCGTCTTCGCCTGCCGCGACGAGGCCCGGCGGCATACGGAAACGCCGCGCGTCGCGGAGCTTCTGTCACGCGAGCGCGAGGCGGGGGTTCAGACCCTGGCCTACTATGCTGACCTCAAGACCCGGGCCGAGCGGGTGAAGCTCGACCTGCTCGCCTTCCTCATCGAGCAGAAGGCCGCGGGCCGCACGGTGGCCGCCTATGGCGCGGCCGCCAAGGGCAACACCCTGTTGAACTACGCGGGCCTGAGGCCTGATCTGCTGGCGTTCGTCTGCGATGCGGCGCCCTCGAAGCAGGGCCGCTTCCTGCCTGGAAGCCACATTCCGATCCTGCCGCCGGAGGCGCTGGCGGACAGGCGTCCGGATTTCGTTCTTGTCCTGCCGTGGAACATAAAGGCTGAGGTCGTGGCGGCGCAAGCTCATATCCGCGACTGGGGCGGACGCTTCGTTGTGGCGGTGCCACAGTTGGAAATCGCATGACTCCGATAGCCTATACCAAGCCGTCCATTACCGAGAGGGAGGTGGAGTTGGCTACCGACGCCGCCCGGAATGGCTGGGGCGCGCAATGCTATGCCTACATCAACCGATTTGAGGCGGCCTTCCGGGAACACCTTGGCGTCGACTATGCCATTGCGACATCCAGTTGCACGGGCGCACTTCACATGGGCCTGGCGGCGCTCGGCGTCGGACCCGGTGATGAGGTCATCATTGCGGACACGAACTGGATCGCCTCAGCAGCGCCGATCGTCCATCTGGGCGCAAAACCCGTCTTCGTTGACGTTCTGCCGGACAGCTGGTGCATTGACCCCGACCAGGTCGAGGCCGCGATTACACCTCGCACCAAGGCGATTATGGCGGTGCATATTTACGGCAACCTGTGCGACATGGATCGGCTGCTGGAGCTGGGACGCCGGTACGGTCTTCCTGTCATAGAGGACGCCGCCGAAGCTATAGGTTCGGTTTATCGAGGCGCGCGGGCGGGTTCGATCGGAGCCTTTGGCGCCTTCTCCTTCCACGGAACCAAGACCGTGACGACGGGCGAGGGCGGCATGTTCGTCACCAACGACGCCGACCTCTACGAGCGGGTCCTGACCCTGTCCAACCATGGAAGGGCCCGCGGCCAGACCCGCCAGTTCTGGCCCGACGAAGTGGGCTTCAAATACAAGATGTCCAACATTCAGGCGGCCCTCGGCGTGGCCCAGATGGAGCGGATCGACGAATTGATCGCGAGGAAGCGCCAGATATTCGCAACCTACCGCCGGCGGATCGCGCAGATGCCGGGTGTGAGCCTGAACCCCGAGCCGGAGCACGTCGTGAACGGCGCTTGGATGCCCACCGCGGTCTTCGACCGCGAAACCGGGGTAACGCGCGAACGCCTCCAATGCGCGTTCTCGGCGGCCAACATCGACGCCCGGGTCTTCTTCCATCCGCTGTCCGGCCTGCCAATGTTCGAGCCCAAGCCAGAAAACCGGAACGCCTACGACCTTCCGACCCGTGCGATTAACCTCCCAAGCTATCACGATATGGTGGATGCGGACCAAGCCAGGGTGGTATCGGTTCTCCTGGGGGCCTTGGACGCTCCAAGGGCGCCATGAAACTCCTGCTTATGGCCGATCAGAAGGTCGGCGCGGAAATCGCGAACTGGCTTTTCGACACCTATCCCCAAGACATAGGTCTCGTTGTCACGCCTGAAGAGAACCGCATTGCAGACGCGGCCCGGAGCCATGATCTCCCGGTCGTCACGTCTAGCCAGCCTGAGCTTATCCTGAAAGCCTTGGAGAAGGTCGATATCGACCTTGGGTTGCTTGCCTGGTGGCCCGCGATCATCAAGGACCCCTTGCTTAGCTTGCCACGCCACGGTTTTGTGAACACCCATCCAAGCCTACTTCCACATGGTCGGGGCAAACACTATAATTTCTGGACGCTGGTAGAACAGGCTCCCTTTGGGGTCTCGCTCCATTTCATCGATGAGGGGGTGGACACTGGCGACCTCATAGCGCAGCGGTCGATCCCCTACTCTTGGGAAGACAATGGAGAATCGCTTCATCGTCGCGCTCAGGCAGAAATGGTTGAGTTAATCCGTCATGCCTACCCCAACATTCGGAAGTTGGCGTTCGTACGGACACCTCAAAATCCGAGCGAGGGCACATTTCGCCGTGCCTCCGAACTAGAAAATGCAAGCCTGATTGACCTCGATAAACGATATTCGGGCCGTGAATTGTTAAATTTGCTCCGCGCCCGAACCTATTCTGGCCACCCGGCTTGTCGGTTCGTGGACGATGGTGAAACATATGAAGTTAGAGTTCAAATAAACAGGAAGCCCAGATGACGCCCTATGAATCATTCAAGCAGGAATGCGATACCGAGATTGCAGTTCTTGGCCGTGATGCAGAAATGCAGGACTTGACCCGCAAATGGTTCGATAGGGCAAATGAGAATAAGTATTCATACCACTTTGAGTGGATGGGGCGGCCAGTAATACAGTATCCGCAAGACACCGTAGCGGTCCAGGAGTTGATCTGGTCGCTCAAACCGGATTTGATTGTAGAGACCGGGATCGCTCATGGAGGCTCTCTTATCTTGAGCGCCTCGATCCTTGCCCTCCTCGACTATGCCGAGGCAGCGGAAGGCGGGTACTCAATTGACCCTGCGAACCCGATTCGTAAGGTGGTCGGAATCGACATCGACATCCGTGATCACAATCGCTCCGCTATCGAGGCGCATCCGCTTTCAGCTCGGATCGACATGATTCAGGGCTCCAGCATTGACCCATCCGTAGTCGATCAGGTGAGGGCGGCGGCGGTCGGCCGCGAGCGTGTTCTGGTGTTTCTTGATTCCAACCACACCCACGACCACGTCTTGGCCGAGCTGGAAGCCTACGCCCCGCTGGTGACGCCAGGCAGCTATTGCGTGGTGTTCGACACCGTGATCGAGGACCTGCCCGCCGACATGTTTCCGGACCGGCCGTGGGGCAAGGGCGACAATCCGAAGACGGCGGTATTCGAATATCTGAAATCCCACCCCGAGTTCGAGATCGACAAGAGTATCGAGCACAAGCTTCTGATCACCGTCGCGCCGGACGGCTATCTCCGACGTATCCGGTAACCCATGGCGCTCAAGGCCAACCTCGCGGCCAATTTCGTCGGCCAAGGCTGGCGCGTTCTGATGGCCCTGGCGTTCGTGCCGCTTTACATCAGATATCTCGGCATTGAGGCCTACGGCCTGATCGGGGTGTTCGCGGTCTTGCAGGCCTGGCTGGGCCTGCTCGACATGGGAATGAGGCCCACGCTCGTTCGGGAAATGGCCCGCTTCACCGGCGGAGCGCATGATGCCCGGACGATCTGGGATCTCTTGCGCAGCGTGGAGGTCCTCACCATCGCCATTGCGACTCTTGTCGCGATCGGGGTTTGGGCGGCCTCGGGTTGGCTGGCCAGTAACTGGGTGCAGTCTGAAAGCATTCCGACCGCAACGGTCGCGCAGGCTTTTGCGCTGATGGGCTGGGTGACCGCGCTGCAGTTCCTGGAAAGCATTTACTCCAGCAGTATCGCCGGCCTGCAGAGACAGGTCGTGCAGAACGCTGTCGCCAGTGGGGTGGCGACATTGCGCGGTTTGGGGGCGGTCGCGGTCCTCGCTTGGGCGTCGCCGACGATCACGGCGTTCTTCCTGTGGCAAGGCCTGGTTTCGGTCGTCGCCGTCCTCGCTTACGCAGCCGTCGTCTATCGCGTCCTTCCGCCGTCACCGGTCAGGGCGGAATTTTCAGTGATCGCGCTGAAGGGCATCGGCCGTTATGCGGGTGGCATGGTCGGTATAACGTTGCTGTCCTTGCTGCTCACCCAAGTTGACAAGCTGCTGCTTTCGCGCCTGCTGCCGCTGGAACAATTTGCCTACTACGCCTTGGCCGGAGTGGTGGCGGCCGGCCTCGGCGCCCTCTGTGCGCCGATACCAGCTGCATTCTACCCCCGCTTTACCCAGCTGGTCAGCGAGGCGCCCGACCGAGAGACATTGCCGGCCATCTATCACCTCGCTGCCCAGTTGGTGACGATATTAATGGGGGCTGCGGCCGTCATTTTAATAGTGTTTGGCGACCGGGTGCTGTGGATCTGGACCCAAGACCGCATCCTGACTGCTAACGTGGCGCCGTTGTTAGCGGTCATCGCGCTGGGAACCCTGCTCAACGGGTTGATGTGGATCCCTTATTATCTGCAACTCGCCCATGGCTGGACCTCTCTGACGATCAAGGTGAACATCGCGGCGGTTGCCGTTCTGATCCCCGCAATCCTGTGGGCGGTGCCTGCTTATGGCGCCATCGGCGCCGCCTGGGCTTGGGTGGCGCTCAACGTAGGCTATGTCTTGTTTAATATTCACTTCATGCACCGGCGGTTGTTGCCGACCGAAAAGTGGCGATGGTATTTTCAGGATGTCGGGATCCCGCTGGCCGCTGCCCTGTCAACCGCAAGCGTGCTAAAATGGCTGATGCCCGCGAACAACGGCGTCGTCGGCGAGATGGGCGTTCTTTTGTTGAGTTCGGGCGCGGTGCTCCTTATGGCGGGCTTGAGCGCAAACCGGGTCCGCTATGAAATCAGGGAGCATACTTGGGTCCGGGGCCGGTTGGCGAACAGGATGAGGAAATAGCGCATCAATGTTGGAAAGCAGTATGACAACGCGTCCGGCTGTAAGCATAGGGCTTCCCGTGTATAACGGCGAAGAATATATATGCACTGCAATAGAATCTGCACTGGCTCAATCTTACAATAATATTGAGCTCATAATTTCTGACAATAACTCAACCGACAAAACAGAAGAACTTTGTCTTGCATATGCGGCAACAGATCCTCGCGTTAAATATTTCCGACAGAACAAAAATATTGGACCCCATGGAAATTTTCATTTCGTGGCTACGAAAGCGGAGGGAGAACTATTCACCTGGCTCGCCCACGATGATATTTTAGAACCGGATTTCATTTCGGAGGCCGTCGAGTATATTCTGCCAAGACCAGAAGTTAATCTTGTGACGGGCGACTTCAAAATTATCGGTCCGGATGGAAATGACGTGGGGGTAGAAAAACTTGAGGCCGTACGCGGCCATTTGCCCTGGGAGTCTCGCCGAACAAAGCTTTTCCGATACTATCCAGTATCGAATTCCCATTTTTGTATTTACGGACTCATGAGATCGTCTGTTTGTAGATCTGTTCTCCAATCAGTTCCGGAACCAAAGCTAATGGGAGGATCAGAATTTCCGATTTTGACCAGAATTGCCGTTCAAGGCCAAATGGATTCCGTCGAACGGTATTGGAGAAAGTATAGGATAACGATTAACTCCTCCGTGTCGAAATCTGAATCAATTGCAATGGCCAAGAGGCCGCCGATAACAAGGATCTTTCTTCACACTATAGCTTTATGGGAGCGTAGATGTGATCAGTTGATTGTTTTGATGACCTCGAGCTTGTCTCTTAGGCAAAAAGGCTGGACGGCCATGTGCATGATTTCGTGGTATATCGCGGATGGGTGGCGTCAGGGGCGCCGTGCTGCAGTCCGCTTAATTCGCACTGGCACCCCCTGGACAAGATAGAGGTCATCTCTCTCCGGCCCGCTTTCAGGTATATGTGAGCGCCACTTATCGGGTGGTTTGTTGCGCCGTTGTTTGCGGCCCTTTTGTAATTGGAGACCAACGGAATGAGGTCGTGTCAGGGGTTGCTTGAGCTCGCTTTGCCAAGCCCTCCCAGCCGGTGCGCCCGCCGCCGGTCCGCGGATGCCCCTGGTGTGACCGCCCGCCAGTCCCGGATTACTGTATAACGCCGGACTAGACGCCCACGACACCGGTTGAGACTGCGGATCATGGCGGCACACAGCGTTTCGATGGGGCGCTAGTCGTCATTCCTCGCAAGCCTTCCCTGCTGGGGGCTTTGGTAAAAGGTTGGGGCGAGAATGGTTCGAAACGTTGAATGAACGCCACGAAAAACTAAGAACGATATTCATTTCGCGCTGTCTGAAGCGGGACTTGCCGGAGACTAAACAAATCGCGACGTTGAGCCAAAAGTTCGAAAGAAGCGTTCTGCACTAATACGCAAGACTAAGTGAAATGCAGATCGTGACTATGGTAGTCCAATCGCAAAGGTGGAGATTCTTCGCTGCATAGACGCGTTGATTTCAGGTTCGGGCTACCTGAATCTCCTTTGGCCCATGCGCGCGATTAAAAAAACATGTACTTCGGATTGGGAGCCTTTCTGGCAAATTAATAAGCGGCTGGATTGTGCCTAATGACGGATTTGTCAAAGGAACAATATAAAATTGCCGTACAATAAAATATACATAGGCGTATAATTTGGCGCACGTTTAGAGGGGGCGAACAACTAAGTTGACCGCTACTATGATGGGGGTGAAATAAGATAGCACTATCTCTGTAACGTTTAATAACGACAATGATCTATGTATTGTCGTGAAATTGTTCAGCGGTATGCCGCGCAGTGATCTAAAGCGTCGTTTTTATGGCGACGGACTTCTCATGGCGGAATAGCAATCTTTGGCAGGGTCGACAACGCCAGATGGCCCTGCGACAAAGATGGGCCGCTTATTTCATTCATCTAAGTGATCCCTGTTCTATAGCATCCGAATACGCTTATCCGTCAAATCTCATAGAATATCGCTGTAGCGATACACCGGTGCTGTCGAAACTGTTCCCCGGGATCTGTGAGGCCGCCGATTTTGTCATACCTATAACTGATTATGGCGTGGCCGGGGTCACCTAGGCCCTTGCTGGTGTACTGGGCGGAACGATCCCGGGCCCGGCGAGGACGTCAGCCAGTTCCTAGCCCCCCGCGAACCGGGGCTGGGGTCGCATCGCATCAGAGATTGAGAGCTTTGTGGCCGGAAGAGGCGGGACCGCACGGAGCTGGAGCCCGCGCCCGTGCTGACAGCGGCTGAAGCGCCGGCGAGCAGCGGACCGGTCTCCGGCCAGCGAAGGGCCTCCGAGCTGTCGGCATCCCGTCGGCCGCATCGTGGCGCCGGCGTTCGGTTCCTTTGGGGCGTGCATCATGAGCCCGGGTCAGAGGTCGGCTTTCCGGGTCGGCTCCAGGCTCCAGCCGGGCCCTTCGCGGGACTGTTGTTCTCCGGGCACCCGACATATATAGGCCCGGCGGCGGCATCAGACCGCCAGCCAGGGCTGCAGGGGCGGCCTCTTCAATGATGGGTGCGGTCGGGCGCGATATGTCTGCGGTCCAGGGTGTCCCGAGATGATCGAACATGCGCTAAGAAGACTGTACGGAGAGCGCGCTCCCGATGTCGCCGCTCTCAGGCGGCGGCGGCGGCAAGCGGACATCCGGCTTGCCACCGGCTCCCTCGTCCTTGCGCTGGGTCTGTTGCCGCTTCTGTATGCGGCGCTTCTGCCCGACTTCGGCTTTTCGAAGGCGCTCTCCGGCGACAGTCTCACGCAGATCCTGACCAACGCGGCCGCCAACGCCATCGTGATGGTGTGGGCGCTGCGCCTGAACGGCCAGGTGGATCGCAAACTGGCGGCCATACTGTCCCGCGCACTCATTGTGCACGGAGCGCTCTCATTCTGGATCCTGATCGCCCGCGAGCCCCATTCCAACCAGGTCATGCTGATGGCGGCCGCTGCCTCGTTGCTGCTGGGGCCCATGATCGTTGCAATCCGGCATCGCGGACTTGAGGCACGGGCCGCCTTGCTGGGGGCCTGGCATCCGCTTGTGGAGCAGGTCCAGATCCCGTGTGACTGGATCCGTGACCCCAAGGCCAGTCTCGCCTCCTATGACGTCCTCCTGACTTCGACGGTTGTGGACCTGCCCCCGGAATGGGCGACCGCGGTCACGAGGGAGATGCTGATGGGCAAGCCGGTTCGCCTGCTGGCCGTCTTTGTCGAGGAGACACAGGGTACGGTTTGTCTTGAACATTTTGATCTCGACCATCTGCCCCAGGCGGGCCTGACGTCCTACCGCACGCGCAAGCGGCTGATGGACATTGCGCTGGTCCTGATCGCCTTGCCGGTTGCACTGCCCCTGATCCTGATCGGGGCGATGCTGATCCTCGTGACGATGGGTCGCCCGATAATGTTCATTCAGCCGCGCGTCGGACTCGGGGGGCGTGTGTTCCGCATGTTCAAGCTGCGGACCATGCAGGTTTCCTCACCGGACGCAGCGGCCACTGCGACGGCCAGCCGCGATGACGCAAGGATCACCCGGGTTGGACGATGGCTCAGGCGTTTCCGGATTGACGAACTCCCGCAGCTTTGGAACGTGCTGATCGGGGATATGAGTGTGATCGGTCCAAGGCCCGAGTGGACCAAGTTGAGCGACAGCTACATGGAGCGGCTGCCTGTATATGCCTACCGTCACCTCGTTCGTCCGGGTATAACGGGCTGGGCCCAGGTCAAGGGGGGCTACGCCGCTGACCTGGATCAGACACGCGCCAAAGTTGGATACGACCTTTTCTACATCAAGTACGTGGGGTTTTCGTTAGACGTTCGGATTCTGATCCGCACGGTCTGGACCCTCCTAAGCGGCAGCGGCGCACGGTAACGGTGCGCCGTGGGGTCGACCGGCTTGCCTGGGCCCGGTCGCCCGAACCCAAGAATGGAACGCATGAGTCACATTGAACAACTGGTCGCCCGGTTCGACCGCCGCGACGCCGTTATCGGCATTATTGGTTTGGGCTATGTCGGGCTCCCCCTGGCGCTGCGCTACAGCTCCGTGGGCTATCGGGTGCTCGGTTTCGATATCGCGGCAGACAAGGTCGAGCGGTTGAACGCCGGCCAAACATTGATCGAGCACATTCCCGCGGAAGCGGTCGCGCGTGCGCGGGCTGCCGGCTTCGAAGCCACAACCGATTTTGCCCGGTCGGGCGAATGCGACGCTCTGATCATCTGCGTGCCGACGCCGTTGAACAAATATCGCGAACCCGACCTGAGCTTCGTCTTGCACACCGTCGACAACCTGACGCCACACATGCGCGCCGGACAGGTTATCTCGTTGGAAAGCACCACCTATCCCGGAACGACCGACGAGGAAGTCGCGCCCCGGGTGGAGCGGGCTGGCCTGGTCGTCGGTCGCGACGTCTTCGTCGTCTACTCCCCGGAACGCGAGGACCCGGGGAACGAAAACTTCTCCACCCACTCGATCCCAAAGGTCTGCGGCGGCGTGACCGCCGACTGTTTGCGGGCCGGTATCGCGCTGTATGGCCAGGTCATCGACCGGGTCGTGCCGGTCAGTTCCACCCGCGCGGCCGAACTCACCAAACTGCTCGAGAACATTCACCGGGCGGTAAATATCGGCCTGGTCAATGAAATGAAGATCGTGGCTGATCGTATGGACATCGACATCCACGAGGTGATCAACGCGGCGGCAACGAAGCCTTTCGGCTTCGTGCCCTACTATCCGGGCCCCGGCCTGGGCGGGCACTGTATTCCGATCGACCCCTTCTATCTGACCTGGAAGGCGCGTGAATTCGGCCTGCACACCCGCTTTATCGAGCTGGCCGGCGAGGTTAATTCAGCCATGCCGGACTATGTCGTCGGCAAGCTGACCGGAGCCCTCAACGAGAGGTTCAAGGCGGTCAAGGGCAGCCGGATCCTCGTCCTCGGCATCGCGTACAAGAAGAACGTCGACGACATGCGCGAGTCGCCATCCGTGGTGATCATGGAAAAGCTCCGCGACCTCGGCGCGGAGATCGCTTACAGCGATCCGCACATCCCGGAGTTCCCCCCGATGCGCAAACACCATTTCAATCTGTCGAGCACGCCCCTCAGTGCTGCAAGTCTCGGCGACCATGACGTCGTACTCGTCGCCACCGACCATGATCGGTTTGACTATGAGCTTATCGGGGCGCACGCGAAGCTGATTGTCGATACGCGCGGGCGCTACCTCGAATTCAACGACCGTGTGGTTAAAGCATAAGAGGTGTTTCGAGAATGAGCGGGAACCCGCGGAATGACGCCCCAACTGCGCCATGTCCCTATTCGCCCAGGACGTCGTAGCCTTGCTGATGGCGATGCGTGCCCAGTCGTTCTCGGCCGCCGCGCTTCAGGCGGCGGAAAGGCATGCGGTCGCCTTTCACGCGCCGGTGGCTTTCTCCAGATCCGGCGCGCCGTCCGAGGCCTGGCTCTCCGGACCGGAGGCCGGCCTGAATGGTGTCAGGTCGGCAGCAGTCCCGCCTCGGGGCGCAGCGATGTTGTGCTGGCGCCTGCCCATTGTCGCGGAACTGTGTAAGAGGTGGACTTCGATCGCTCGCGTGGCCGCCAAGTCCAACAAGCAACGCAGGACCTCGGCGTCATGACTGCCATCACCGACCGAAATCGCTCCCTGGTGTTCGCCGGCCTTGTGGTGCTCCTGATGGGCGCGCTGTCGGTCACTCCGTCTGGGGGGATTGGACTCGCCGCCCTTTGTGCTGTGACGGGACTCCTGAGTACGCCAGCGGCGGTCGGCTCAATCTTCGCCCTGCTAATTCTGCGCATCATAAACCCGGCTCTGGGGTATGGCGCAGAGGGTGATTTCGAACTGATCGCTTGGGGTGCGATGGTGCTTGCATCCGGTCGCATCTGGCTAGACGCCCTGACCCGCCGCTTCCCGATCGAGGCGGCGCTCCCGCCGTTCCTGCTCATCTACGGCTTTGTCCTCATACCCCTGTGCGTCTTCTTCAGCGAGGCCCCGACTCTGTCTCTGGCCAAGGCGTTCAGCTTTCTCTTAAGTGTTTCCGCGATTACGCTGGGATTTGCTGTTATGCGCGGCGAAGAGCGGCCCGCCTCATCCTGGATCAAGGGCTTGTGGATCTGTGTGATCCTCCTGTCGCTACCGACTCTTCTGATCCCGGCCATAGGCTATGCGCGCGACGGGCAAGGCTTCCAGGGCGTTCTCGATCACCCGCAAGGCTTCTCCATTTTCCTCGCGCCCCTTGTGGTCTGGAGTTTGGTCGTATCCCTCTCGGAAGGAGGACGCGGTCGACAGATCGCCATCATCCTGTTTCTGGCGGCCATCGCCGCGCTTTGGCTCACGCGGGGTCGAACCGGTTTCGCGGCCATTCTCCTCTCGACGGTCCCCCTGCTGTTGTTCCGGCCAGGGTTTTTCCGGACGCTGTTCGACTTGGCGGCGACGGGATTGCGCCGCCCGTGGGTTCTTCTGGGCTTGATCCTCCTTGTCCCGGTAGCCGTCTGGCAGGCTCCATCCCTCGCGCAGGCGATCTTGGACTTTTTTTTCAAGGGCGCTTCCTCCGACGGAGTTTCAGGCGCCTTCGCGGCGTCGCGGGGCTTCATTGTCGACCAGCAGATCCTCAATTTTCAGAGCAGTCCATGGGTGGGGATCGGATTCGGCGTATCGAACAGCAGCACTCACGGTCTGGAAATTGCTATCGATCCGATGACCGGTCTACCTGTCGGCGCAGCGACGGAGAAGGCCAACCTGTTTCTGGCCGTCATTGAGGAAACCGGCGTGATCGGGGCCCTCGCGTTCGCCCCGTTCTTTTTGGTGCTTGTCTACCGCCTCGTGAGATCAAAGAACCTAGCGGTCGCCTGGGCCGGCCTCGCCGCCCTATCGACCAACATCTCTGAGATGACCTTTTTTTCGTTGGGCGGGATTGGCCTCTACACTTGGCTGATCATGGCTTGGGCACTGTCCGAGTATACACCCGGGCGGCGCGCTGCGGTTTACCCAGCGCAATCGAGTCCCCGTCAATGGACCACTCACAAGTTCGGCAGCATTCAGAAAATTTGAGAGCATAATGGCATCCTTGGCGAAGCTTCCGAAATCTACCGTTCAGCATCCCCTGAACTCGCGAGACATGCGGTCAAGGCTGTCGGACGCACCGGGGGTCCTGCATTTCACTACTGCACTCGATAGCATGAATCATGTCGTTTCTGATGATTGCGCCGCGTCGGATGGCACTATTGCTGTAGACGTTGTCCGCTTGGACGATGCGGTGTCTAGCAATGGCCAGGGTAAGATGGTGTTCAAGGTCGATGTCGAAGGCTTTGAAATGTCGGTGCTGAATGGCGGCTCCGGGACTCTCGGGTCCGAAGCGGCGCTGTGCGTGATCATGGAAACCAACGGCAGCGGGCACCGCTATGGCGTGTCGGACAGCGCGTTGTTCGCCAAGATGCGCGACTACGGCTTTATCCCCTACCACTACTCACCCTTCACCCGCGATTTCTCACACGCGCGGGAAGGGGATAAAAATCATATCAACACCATCTTCGTTAAGGATCTGGAGGAAGTGACCCGGCGGGTCCGGCGGGCCAAGCCCACTGCACTGGTCAGCGGGACGCTGTGACCCGTGAGCGGGGTCCCGAGCACGAACTGCGGATCGTGCACCTGACCGGCAGTATCGATCCGTCTGCTGGCGGCCCGGCCTACAGCATTCCCCGACTATGCGAATCCCTGCGCGATGCGGGGGCGACAGTTGATCTTCTGACGCTTCGTGATCCCAAGGGCGGGACCATCACCACCCCCCACCATGCTTTTCCGGTCGGCCGGCTGCCCGAAAAGCTCGGTCATGCGCCAGCGATGTGGCGATGGATAAAGGACCGCGCCCGTGAAGGCGGCATCGAGATCATGCACAGCCACAATCTATGGATCATGCCCAGCATCTATCCGGAGGGGGCGCGGC
>Ga0208244_101429_pt1 | contig 12866 bp, 11 predicted proteins | sample SubbioCR12Aug_5A_FD_184828 | JGI IMG/M metagenome (GOLD analysis project Ga0208244, IMG submission 184828) | Serpentinite rock and fluid subsurface biosphere microbial communities from McLaughlin Reserve, California, USA - CR12Aug_5A (SPAdes) | ecosystem: Environmental > Terrestrial > Deep... | reverse complement strand
GCTTTGCGTAAGAGTTTTACGATCTGTTCGGGCTTTCTTCGGTTCATCAGAGTTTCGCTCCTTTTTGAGGCGCTCAACTCTCATTTTACTTGGTCACATTTTTTCTAGCAGGTCATAACTATGTATCACGTCCTCTCTCTGAAACTGCTTATCGTCGCCAATTTTGAGAGACCTTTGAAGAAGGTGCAAGATTGTCTTTCTGTGAATAATATATTCTGCCAAATCTGCTTTACCTGTGGGGTTCAATTGTTCCAATAAAGTGTTTAGCTTTTCTTTGTATTCTGCTGTTGAGTTAATTTGATCATCGGGAATGTTGAGTACCTTCTCTGCTTCTTCTGTAAACCGTTCGCGAAGTTGCATGTGAATCTTGGCGAGTTCTTGGCCTATATTCCCTTTCTCAATACTTCGATAAGGTATTTTATCGACCTCATCTTTGTGTTGGGTGTAGATATAAGAATAGTTTGGTGCCTTGTCATTGATATATTTCTTGATTTTCTCGTCTTTATCTTTTCTCGCCTCTTCAAGGTAATCACCTAGGTATGCACCGACTGATGTATTTACATTTTCCTCTATAGCTTTCCAGTCAACTTGCTCGAATAAAGCATCGCCCTCCGTTGAATCGGGAATGTCAAATGTGTATCTTGATTGATTTACGTTTTGATCAAGGAAGTTTGATTCCACATACCCAACATAGACATACTCTTCTTCGTCAATTTGGAGTTTTGATGGGAGATGGGCTATGTTGTCAGATGAAATTGGATGCGTTTCAACAACTCTGCCGTGTGCAGCATAGTAAATGCGATGTTCTTTGTTTCTTTGCGAATGATATTTAGTTTTTGTATGGGTTATATTGAATTCATTATTGGCAATAACGAATCTTTCCCGTTTCCCTTTATCCGAAATATAAGATTCAAAAACAGTCCATAAATCGATTTCCTCAAGGCCGTCTTCTTTTATAACGATTCCAGGCATGCTGCCTACCATAAAGTAAGGCAGGAATTGTATAACTAAATCTTGAGCAATAATACTTCTTTTTCTAGGCATCACTTCTTGATATTCGTTTTTGCAGTTTACCAAATAAACGGTCGTTCTCATTTGTGCATTTTGTTCTGCGTAATCATTCTTAATTATTTCAATTGCATCCTCATTACACACAAATTTGAAGTGGCGGTAGCCTCTTTGCTTGTTTCCATTGACTGAGTACACACTTTGTATTTCAGCAAAATCAAACACTTTTAGCCATGCTACTCTGCCAACGCCTTTACCACCTCTATTCTTCTTCACAACAGTATTGAGTTCTGAAAATGCGCTAAAGTTTGCCTCTATAAATCCAATTCCATTATCCTCAACAATAATATTTTGGATTGGTAACAATTCTCGATTTTCTTCTCCTTCCTCAATCAATAGCCCTTGGGGTACTCGCTCTAAAGTAATCACAATTAATCCGTCACTAATTTCGCCCTCCTCGATTGCGTCAATGGAGTTCGATACCGCCTCGAACAGTGGATACAAGGATTTTGTCGTGGGCAGTTTCAGCATTTCAACATAATTAGGAAAGTTAATTTTCATTCTTCAATCTCCTAAAATACCTAACTTCCCCTCTCATCACTCTCGGCAGGGACAGTCTATCCTGCTGGCTCGCCAGCAGGGTCTCTTCAATCGTGGATTCAGTGAAGTGAGTCATTAAGCTGATCTTATGAATTCGATGGTTCGCCGTACCCAAGGCTGTAATTCTGCGTCTGTTACATTATCACGATTTGCAGAATAATTTGCATCTGTTTCGTGATGGAATCTTTTTGAAAAATCATTGATGTTCGCTAACTCTTCCAATTTCCGCTTCATGGATTCTAGGGGTTCTGTATCAGCCGCTTCCCGGATTTTTTGGATGAAATCCCCGAGCCATTCTTTGGGGGCAAACTCATCAGGGAATCTCACCCTCAAATACCCCTCCAAAACAGGGCGAATACAAAGGGCTACATCACTTGGCTCACCTTCACTTTGGTCCAAATATCCTTTTAATTTTCCATAGTTCTTTTGGTGTCGGCTTTGCGTTGCCGATTCGATATCCCATTCTTCTATTACACTCCCCTTTTGTGAACGCTTAATAACGAGAGTCTTTGGGTTTTGAAAATCGTCGTTTATGCTCTTTAGAAACATAGGATCGTGAGACAAAACTATCACTTGCTGAGCCCTCTGTGCGATTCTCAGAATTTCATGCTTTGTACATAGCCTTCTCTGCTCATCTAGGCTGGTAATAGGGTCATCTATTACGATGGTTTTATTCCCCAAATCAGGGTCTTGAAACACCTTAGCCAAGAAAAAAGCGAATGCCAACGCATTTTTTTCGCCATCGCTTAATGTAGTTCTAAAGCTGGGTTTATCTAAGGATTCGTCAGATCCGAGCGGAATATTCTCGCCGTTTATTAGCAATGAATAGCTTACACTAGGTTTTCCACCAAGTAAACTGGTTTGAGTCTTATGTATTTGAAATTCAGTTCCAAAATTTCCCAATAATGTATTTAACATTACCTGATGCTTCGCCATAACATCTTCATTCTCTTTTTTGAGTTGTTCTTGTAAAGTAGTTTTCTCTCCTGAAAGTGTCTCTTTATTAGAGCATAAGGTTACATACTCATTACATAGTTCTTCCATAAATGGCTCGTGCCTTAATTTTGTGTTTTGAAGCAAAAGCAACCTTTCATGCGAATCATCAATAGATTGCACCTGCATATCATCTTTCTTTTGCTTAATTAAGGCATTGATTCTTTCTACTTCCACATTATGAGTATCCACAATCGCTTGAAGTTCCTCGTAATTGCGAATGGCGGTAACAAAGTCATCTGACAACTTGATAGCGTCAAGGGGAGCGTTATGTTTTTGATTAATTAATATTTTTTGCTGACTTAAGAATTCGTCAGCGGTCTTTTTAAGTTTGGTGAAATCTATTTCAGGATACATATCCTCGATATAAAGTTTCCAAAACGCCGATCTTGAGAAGTTATCAGTAATTTGTTTTTGAATATTCAACAATACATCAGCCGAAAAAGTCGCCTCAATTTCCTGCAGGAACTCCTGGATGCCATCTTTCAACCCGGTATATTGCTGACTAAAATATTGGCTGTACAATCCTACCAATTCTGACGTGGAAAGAGTTTGCCCGCAAAATGGGCAATTGCCATCAACGTCTTGCAACAAATGAACGCCATCTCTAATCCATGTTTCGCCATTTTTTCCCAATTTTTCACAATGATGTCTAAACTTATCTTCTACATCTTGGGCTACGTTCTCTAGTGTTTTATTTAATAATGTCTCTAGTCTATTTATATCGACTTCCGGGATTATTACTGGTGAAAGTGCAGGGGATGATTGAATGTCGAGCGATCTTTTTAGCGACTCTAACAAAGCTGACTGTTTTACTATTTGTTCTTCGACATCCGCAATGGCAACTAGATCGAGAAATGCGCTTGTCTCAATATTTCCAAAAAAGCTTCTTTTCATGTCTTTCTCGATATCGGGTATTTGCTTTCCGATTTCACGAATCTTAGCATCCAGTTCTTCAATTCGTCGCGCGTATTCGACGCTTTTTTCTCCAATTAATAAATAATAGAGATTTTTCTTGTGATCATGCGTAACGTGGTCGCCTGAAAAAATATTTGAAGTTACGTATAAAGAATCGAAAATAATTACATCTGGCAGAACCTGAGACCAAACCTGTTCTTTGAATTCCGAAATGCCACCCATATGTTTTATTTTTATATATGGAATTGCAGCGGTGCCAATGGTTTGTTTTGACATTATGGGTGATGGGTCACCTGTACTTAATGACCGACAGATAGCGGCTATGGTCGATTTTCCTTTTCCATTTTCGGCGTAAATGAGATTAAGCGACCTAAATTCGATATCACCAACACAATTAAAATCATGAAACTTGGTAACATTTCTTATAGTAATTAGCTTTTCAATCATCATGCCATCCTATCTTGTTAAGCTCAGACTTCTATCACTCGAACCTAGCACTCATCAATTTCGGCAGTAGACATGGTATTCCACAAAGAGGCCAACAAGTTTTATGCTTTACTTTTCAGATACAAACTCCAGTTCTTGATAAGGTATCCTCTCATCCCCAAACCAGGGTTGTAAGAAGGATAAATTTGACGATAATCTTGTTCAGCCTCAGTAAAATCCCTCGACAATTTATCTGTATGGATAGCCAGATAAAGCAAACCAATACTTGGTGAGCGCGACTCCCCCAAATTACAATGGACAAGAATCTTGTGTGATTTGTCTAAACCTTCATGAATAAATTCAAGTGCTGCGTCAATGACTTCTTTCGGGATATAAGCGGGATCAGGCGCGTCTACAAGATTCAAAACTAATCTATTTCTCCGTCTGACTATTAAATATTCAGGGTGATTCTTAGGTGCTCCACGACCAGTATATCCCAACTCTTGACGATGATAAGGTTCTTTACAGGCATGGATGACCATCCAGTCAGTTTTTCCTTTTACCTGAAATTCATAATCTTCTGCTGTACCAATATAAAGATTTGGATATATTTCGATCATTTACTTCCTTCATGTTGTAACATATATTCACCTATTATCTGTAGGTAGCTGAATGTTCCATTTTGAAACCTGCTCGTTAGCTTCATCTTCAGCCTTATTTTTAAATTCCTTCTCTTCTTCTCTAGTCATTTGTAGCCCTTGCTGCGGATGCTGTAAACAAACATGCGCCAGTTCATTTGCCAACGAAAATAAATTGATTTTTCTTTTTAGGGCTAACGGAAATGGATACCACATAACCCAACTCATCCAAGTAGGGTATGTAGCAGAAGCACGAGTAAAGGCAACAGTATCTGGAAGTAGAGGGTCATTGACTGGCTTATTAATAATAAACTCTAAATGTTCCTCAATTATCTGTTGGTCTTCTTTAGGTATTTTTTCCCAGACTTCGCAGAAAATAGAATGGGCATTCTCTCTAACTTCCGATGAGGTGGAATCACTAAAGTATAAATTTCGTTTAGCGACAGATAAACTAGCAGGTTCTATAGTTTCATTCTCAGCATTTACCTTAGACATTTGTCTCTCTATCCTTCACGCGGATTTGACCTCTCATCAACTTCAGCAGCAGACTATCCCGCAGATTGCTCATCACACGTGATTTAGGGCTATTATGCATTTCTCAACGCCTCTTTTACCTCAGGTTGTAATTGCGCCCATATTTCAAGAATAATCAATGAATGAGATATTAGATCAGGATCGCGCGGACGATCATAACGAAATTTACCACCGTGAAATAAATTGTTCCGAGTCCGATTAATAAGCATGGCTAGCCATATGGTTTGGTGATGCACTATCCCAGATTCAACAAACAACAAGTTTTTGCCACTCAAAATTTGTTTTTTTGTTGGATGTGCCAACAAGTAATTTACGGCTTCTTGTAATTCAGGAGTAATTGATGGATCAAAATGGTCATGGATTTCTTTAGCAAATAGCTCCCAATCTGCCTCGACTTTTTCATTGTTCCCCTTTCTAAATTTGGTGTTTTTCAATGCATACTCAAATAGGCTAAAGACAGTGAAAAACTTAAACACAAGCTCTCTATCAAAATCAACTCGAGCGTAAACTTCATCAAGAAACGGTGTGTTCATAATTCTTTCTCCACTTCCTTCACACGGACCTCACCCCTCATTAACTTCGGCAGCAGGCTATCCCGCAGACTTCCCAGCGTGCGCGATTCTTTCAGGTTGGCAACAATTTTTTGATACAAAGGTTCGACTGTTTCAACAAATGCTTTCATCTTTTCAGGTGACGGAACAATAATTTTCATAGGTCGAAAATTTGATTTGCTGATTTCCAGAAATGTTGTGCCATTTGCGCGTCCGATAATTTCATCCATATTTTCTTTTAGCCAATTCAAAACAAAATAATTCGGTACTTCTTCAGTGCATTTGATGGCAATAAAACCTTGATTAATTGCAACTGGAATTTGTGTAATTGCCAAATAACCAATTGGGGCGCGAGAAGAAAGCAAGACTGTTCCCACTGGCAATAAACCAGAACTAATTTCTTTTAATCCTAATACAGTTATCCAGCTATTTGATTCAAGCAAAAATGGACTTTGCAATGGTGCTAAATCTTTTGGGGTTGCCCAATTAATATCGCCGTCATTCCAAAAGATAGGATTGGTTGTACTTGGGGTCGAACCGCCAACAATCGTAACAACATCGCCAATTGCCTTTTCCGTCCTTTGTTCTTCGTCTTTCGTCATCTCCAGAAATACCGCCCGCGCCATAGACTCGAGCGTAATGTTCATGCGGCGGTTGACTTCGATCTTATCGTCAAGCGCACCGAGAATCCCTGCAATAGCGCGTTGTTCAGATAGAGGAGGTAAAACAAATGGTAGGGCAGACAATATAGAAGTATTAAGATTTGGCATTGTTGCGCCGATTGCATGGCGAACAATCCACTCCCTGATTGAAGCGTCTCCTAAATAAAAAGAGGCGTAACGAGGATCAACGTAATCAAAGCTGCCAAAGCGAACTCTCAAACATCCTGTACCACATAGCCAACCATCTTCTTTTTCCGTAATTAAAGCCCGTCGTTCTACATCTCCCCTACGGCTGTAAACAATATCACCATTTCTTACTAAATATCGATTAAGTCGTTTTGCATCTTCTTCTGTTATTCGAGCGATCCCATCTGGTACAACTCGGTTATCTCCAATATTTTGCGGCATGATTGATGGTATGCCAACCTCAACATAATCTGAAGCATGTAGCTGACTTCCAAAAGGACCCGTTTGAATAAAGCCACCACCACGTTGGCAAGCATCGCCAAGTGTTGTAGTTTCCCATTTTGTTGGTAAATCGCCTAATAAAGATTCAATTGTCATAGGTTATGGTTTTACTCTGCTACAAATGTATACATGACAACCTTTTCATGTATACATTTTGCGCATTTTCTATACACGATCTGTCCTACGGGTAATAATCGGCGGCGCATCCTGCATGGGCGCATGTTCGCCTTTCAAGAGAAGAAAGAGCGGCATATTCACATAATAGTTGGTGCGCCAAATTTTTTCCTTCACCAGAAATCCATTCTCCGTGAGGGTGTCCAAATACTTGGCGGCAGTCAGGCGGCTTACATTCAAATCCTTCACCAGAAATTCGATTTTTGTATAAGGGTGTCGGAACATGTTATTGATCAGATCCTGGCTGTAAATTTTTGGGTATTCCGCGCGAATACGGTGCTTGTAGTCCATCATCAGGTTTTTGATTGCCTCAATCAGTACAATCGTTTCCTGTGCGGTTTGCTCCACCGCATTCAGCATATACATGATCCAGGCTTCCCATTGTCCCGTATCGCGCACGCCCTGCAGCAGTCGATAATATTCTCCCTTATTCCTGATGATGTAACGGCTCAGGTAAAGGATTGGGCTGGAGAGCAGTCCCTCCTGCACGAGATACAGCAAATTCAGAATGCGCCCCGTGCGCCCGTTCCCATCATAAAAGGGGTGAATGGTTTCAAACTGAAAATGGATCACCGCCATTTTGACCAAAGGATCCGCGTCGTGTATGTCGGGACGGTTGATATACTCCACCAGGTTATTCATCAGGTTGAGAATGGTTTCGTGATCCTGCGGAGGAGTGTAGACCGCTTCTCCACTGGTCTCATTAACTAAGGCTGTGCCTGGCAGTCTCCGAAAACCAGCGTCATTCTTTTCCAATCGCTTCTGAATGGAAAGTAAGTGGTTGGCTGTGATAATTTTGTTTTTCTGCACCAATGCAAAACCGTGTATCAGTGCCTGGGCATAGTCGCTCACTTCTTTTGCAGCGGCGTTCTTGAATTCCTCCGCGAAAAGTTGCGCCTTATACAATTCATCATGTGTGGTGATGATATTCTCAACCGCTGAACTATCCTTGGCTTCCTGCAATGCCAGCGTATTGATCAGAATGCTCTGGTTGGGAATTGTGGTTGCAACGCCTTTCAACTCAGCTAGATACCGATGGGCTGAGGAAAGTTTTTTCAGAATTTCCCGCGTTTCTTCAAGGTTCTTAGGTGGCAGAAACGTTGGTTCAAAATTCATAGCCAATCCTCTTCAAGTTAGCGCGAATACTCTTTTCAAGTTTGTCTGATTCAGAAAACTGATCAGCCAGTGTCGCTGTCAGTGTTTTCATCTTTTCATCAAAAGGCATATCGTCTTCTTCAACTTCCGCTGCACCTACGTATCGTCCAGGCGTGAGCACGTAGCCTTGTTCTTGTATTTCTTTTGTTGTGGCTGATTTGCAAAAGCCTGATACATCACTATATTTATTGCCTGACTTCCATACATGGTAGGTATCTGCAACTTTGGCAATATCTTCTTCTGTCAAATCGCGATGAACGCGATCAGTCAATGTCCCCATCTTGCGTGCATCAATAAACAAAGTTTCTCCGCGCCGATCCCGTCCATATTCTTTCTTACTTTTTACTTCTCCCTTATTCCTTGTCAGAAACCACAAACATACAGGAATCTGCGTCGAGAAAAACAGTTGACCAGGCAAAGCCACCATGCAATCCACCATATCCGCTTCGATAAGCGCCTTGCGGATCTCGCCCTCATTCGACGTGTTCGATGACATGCTTCCATTTGCCAACACAAATCCCGCCGTGCCATTCGGCGCGAGGTGATGAATAAAATGTTGTACCCACGCATAGTTGGCATTGTTCACAGGCGGCGCGCCATACTTCCAACGTTTATCCTCGCGCAATCTGTCCCCGCCCCAATCACTCATATTGAACGGTGGGTTCGCAAGAATGAAATCCGCTTTAAGGTCGGGATGCAAATCCCTGTGGAATGAATCCGCATTTTCCTTGCCGAGGTCGCTGGTGATGCCGCGAATGGCAAGGTTCATCTTGGCAAGTTTCCAGGTGGTCGGGTTGCTTTCCTGTCCATACACAGCGATGTCATCCACCTTGCCGCCGTGTGCCTCTACAAACTTTTCACTTTGCACGAACATGCCGCCCGATCCGCAGCATGGATCAAAGATGCGTCCCTTATACGGCGCCAGCATCGAGACCAACACGCGCACCACTGACTGCGGCGTGTAGAACTCTCCGCCCTTCTTGCCTTCCGCGCTTGCAAATTGGGACAGGAAATATTCATAGACGCGCCCCAGCACATCCTTCGCGCGGTTCTCACTGGACCCCAAGCCGATTGCGCTTACGAGATCAATCAACTCGCCCAGGCGGATTTTGTCGAGCGTCGGGCGTGCGAAATCCTTCGGCAAAATATTTTTCAGCGTCGGGTTATCACGTTCAATGGCAACCATGCCATCATCGAGATACTTTCCGATCTCAGGCTGTTTCGCCTTGCCCTGTAAAAAAGACCAGCGCGCTTCCTTTGGCACCCAAAATATATTCTGCGCCAGATACTCATCCCTGTCTTCGGGGTTCGCGTCTTTTTCCTTCACCAATTGCGCGTGAACCTCTTCAAACGAATCGGAAATATATTTCAGGAAGATCAATCCCAGCACCACATGCTTATACTCAGACGCGTCCATATGTCCGCGCAGCTTATCCGCCGCCGCCCATAGTTGCGATTCAAAGTCTAATGTCGCGCCGTTGTCGTTTTTGGTTTTAGTTTTCGATGTTTTCGGACTCACATAGACCTCAATAATGAATATGGTGTCGCATAAATACCCATCTGCTTAGTTTAGCATAATTTGGGATTACTCCCCGAGGTTAAATTATAACGCTTCGTCTGAGCCGTTATGCGACAATAAACATTGCCCCCCCGTTACGCCACTTTCATTAGTTCATCACTCCTCCCCCTCCGAGCGGTCTCCAGACCATGTGTCATCGTCTGTTTCTCCTATGGAGAATCTGGGTTTTGAGGACTTCGGTTTTGGAAGTTTAATTACCTTTTCCTTTTTCGGCTTGGGTGGATATTGGCTCGGGTCAAAGGGCAACATTGTTTTGGAAACATGAAGCGTACGGTTTTGGAGAAGGTCATCGCGCCACTCGCCCATCGCATACTGGGGCAGTCTTCCAAAACCCCGCCAGTCGTGCCCAATGAGAGCGATCGGAGTGAACTTGGAATAATCGTATTTTCGGAAATGCCTCACCACCCAGCCCGGTCCCATAATACAAAAGATAATGGGCAGGTTCCATGCAACCGCATGCCGGCACGCCTGGGCAATTCGCCCGCTATAGATCCTTTGCATCGTTTGTCCGGAGCTTTTCCCGCTGTCCACTTCAAGCCAAAACAGCATTTCCTTTCCCTGATGCATTCCCCAAGCCAGCGCATCGGGGATGCCTCGCTGGAGGGGGACTTCCGTCCAGGACTCCCAGATTTCGATATTCGGGTATGCCTTTTCCAGCCATGCCCGCCACATGCGTGCCTTGCGTCGGTGACGCTCACCAGCATATCGGAATTCACCCCTGTATTTCGTGAAGTGAACGCCTTTGGGGATGTTCCATGACCGATGCACGATCCTCAATCCCTTGGTTCGGATCGCATATCCTTCGTATTTGCCGATCTGTCGGCGTTCGATCAAGCCCTCATCTTGAAGCTGCTTCAATAGATTCCGGACATGGCTCTCGCTGAAGCCTGCCAAGGAAGCGATTTCGGGTCGGTATGCCGTTTTCAGTCTCGCCAGGACCTGCAGGACGCGCAGCGCAGGTTCCTTGATGCCATATTCTTTCGGATCAAAAAGAGCCGCTAGAACTGGGGCATCCCCTTCCTGAATACGTGTCGGCTGGATCGGGCTGGAAAACTGCCATTCCCAAACAACGGGCTTCGATGCCGGCTGGATGGTCATCGGAATTTTGTACTTTACCAACCGTTTGAGTTCGGCATAAAACCAATTCCCGGGTGTTTCCACTGAAACCCATAACGCAGGATGTGGACGTACTTTGATCAGCCGATTAGCGATCAGGTCAATGATCCGCGCCTGGGCATAAGGTGGCAGCCCATCCTTGTAAGAAATGTGGTGCCAGAAAATATCAAGCACCACATCCTGTCTGTTCGTCGGATAACCTGGCGTCCATTCCAACTCCAGGTTGGATAAGATATCTTTCATCGCTTGTTGGTCGGCTTGAAATGGTAATACTCGATTGCGTCCACTCGTTCCTGCAAACGTACAATGCGGCTTTTCAGCTCTTGCAACATGCACTGGATCGCTTCCGGGTCGGCATCCAATTGATAGCCGGCACCACCCGAGGTGGAGACAATGAGCACCCCTTTATTACGCAGGCTTTCAATCGCCTTGCGGATCATTCGGTCGTTGATATCGTTATTCAGATTCGGTTTTGGGCGTTTATGGAAGACCCGACGGATCAATTGTTGACGAGTCAAACCATCGGGCGATTTCAACAAAGCCTTCAGAGTTCTCTGCTCGATCCATTTCAGTCTGCCGGCTTGAAGATCCGCCAGAAGTTTTTCGTATTGAAGGGTTCGCGACATGGTTCTCCTTTTTGGATGGATGATATTGAATCCAGAGCAAGGGAGGTCATACTCTGTCGCCAAAACGAATTTATTGAGCGTTACCTGAATGGAAATCGTGGAAAAATTAAATATATTTCCGTATGTTGTTATTTTTGTAGTTCAGTAGTTCACTGACACTCAACACCCCTTATATCTGGAAAAACTCTATTGATTTGTGGGCATCATCACCAGATATGGCGGTATTTTTGTTGTACTACTCTCTGAACTACTGCCATCCAAAGTAGTTCAGTGAAAAAGGGTCAGTTCACCAGTAGTTCACTTGCAGTTCACTCAGTAGTTCACTCAAACACCCCTATATATAGATAAAAATATTTAAAAATAAATAATTTATTCCATATATAGGCACTATTCTTTCAGTGAACTACTGAACTACTGAAAAACCATGTCCGTTTTAATTAAAAAAACACCAAATCCCAAAAAGACAATAAAAAAAGCCTGGCTTCCATGTTGTGGAAACCAGGCATCTGCAATTCGAACTCACTCCTCGGATTTAATCAAACTAATCCCATATAACTGCTCAACGCGCTTCAAGTCCACCATCAACACCCGCTGATTGGACCCGTTACAAAACTTACTCACCTCCACCTGCCGCTCCCCTACTTGCGCAAGCAGCCCATCCACCTGGCGCAGATGCCGGCGCAGGGCATCCGGCATGATGTCGAGATTTTCATCCAGTCCACGCCAGAATTCCTTGGCATGAGCCAGGCTGGTCTCGGTGCGTAGGTAGATCGTTTTCCGCTCCATGCCATGATCATAATATCCGATCTGGTCAGCACGAAGCGGGGGCTGGAAACCATCCAATTGGGTACGTGGAGCCAGGTATACCTTTTCCTCCACCAACAGACTTGCAATCGCTGTAAAGAATTTACGGATGGGAGACTCTGCAGCTATCTGTTCAGACTGATTCTGAATGAGCGCCAACAAAGCTATATTATTTTCCTGAATTAACTCCTCCGCGTCTTTCCAAGGAATCAATTGCATGTCCTCGAAGCAATGGATTGCCAACTCCTGAGCTGCTGCCAGCACTGCATACGCATCTGGCAAACGATTTTGTAAATTGCCGGCCTGCCGGGCACTCTGCGCTGCCTTGTCCACTAATTTGAGAAACTCCTTGGAAGTGCGCTCCCTATTCTCCATCAGATATTGCAGGTACAGTTTCATCGCATGCGCAAGTAAACCTTGTTGCGCCTTCTCCTGAAGAGCAGTCAATTTATTTTCACCATTATTCTTTGAACCTTGCATCGGCAAAATATCGCCTGGCTCCACACCGACATACAACATGCGTCCCACGATGCTTTGTCCGATCAACGGGTTCTCGGCGGTCATGATCACCAAGCCACGCGGAAAGCGCGTGTTCTGCTGGGAGAGGTCGGCTC
>Ga0208244_101428_pt1 | contig 12881 bp, 12 predicted proteins | sample SubbioCR12Aug_5A_FD_184828 | JGI IMG/M metagenome (GOLD analysis project Ga0208244, IMG submission 184828) | Serpentinite rock and fluid subsurface biosphere microbial communities from McLaughlin Reserve, California, USA - CR12Aug_5A (SPAdes) | ecosystem: Environmental > Terrestrial > Deep... | reverse complement strand
CGACCGCGCCGCTCGACAGCGAACGCGCGCTCACCGTGGTGAAGATCCTCAACCGCCTGGCGCAGGAATTCCAGACCGCGATCATCGTCGTCACCCACGACGAAAAGATCATTCCCACCTTCAAGCGGATTTACCATATCCGCGACGGCAAGACTTACGAAGAAGCAGGAGAAGGACGACCCCTATGAAAATTACCTTTCTCGGCGCAGCGCGCGAAGTCACGGGTTCCAGCTATCTGGTGGAGGCCGACGGCGTGCGTTTCCTGGTCGATTGCGGCATGTTCCAGGGCGGCCGCGAAACGCGCGCCAAGAACCAGCGCGCCTTCCCCTTCGATCCGCGCAGCATCGATTTCGTCATCCTCACCCATGCCCATATCGACCATTCGGGCCTGCTGCCACGGCTGGTCGCGCTCGGCTTCAAGGGCACCATCCACACCACCCGCGCCACCTGCGACCTGCTCGCGGTGATGCTGCCGGATTCGGCGCACATCCAGGAAAAGGAAGCCGAATACGCCAACCTCAACCGCTTCCGCAAGGACATGGACCGGCGCGACAAAAAACGCGGCCTGCCGCCGCGCGACATCGCGCCGCTGTACACGGTGGCGCAGGCGCATGCCTCGTTGAAACAGCTGAATCGGGTCGACTACGACCTGGAAATCGCGCCGCATCCGCAGGTGCGCTGCACCTTCCGCGACGCCGGCCACATCCTCGGCTCGGCCATCGTCGAGGTATGGGTGGGCGAAGGCGCGGCGCGGCGCAAGATCGTGTTTTCCGGCGACCTCGGCCAGCCCGCGCGGCCGCTGCTGCAGGATCCCACGCACATCCATGACGCCGACTACCTGGTGGTCGAGTCGACCTACGGAAACCGCGACCACCGGAGCATGGAAGCGACCCAGGACGAACTGGTGGAAGCGATCAACAACACCATCGAGAAAAAGGGCGGCAACGTCATCATTCCCGCCTTTGCCGTGGGGCGCACCCAGGACATGCTCTACCTGCTGGCCGATCTCACCCGGCAAGGCCGCATCCCCAAGCTGACCGTGTTCGTCGATTCGCCGATGGCCACCGCCGCCACCGAAATCACCTACAAGCACATGGCGCTGCTGGATGAAGAAACCCACGAACTGATGGGGCGGCACGGCGGTGCCGCGCACTTCCGCAAGCTTAGTTTCGTCGAGGACGTCGAAGAGTCGAAGTCGCTCGACCGCATCACCGGCGGCGCCGTCATCATCTCGGCCAGCGGCATGTGCGAAGCCGGGCGCATCAAGTTCCACCTGCGCGCCAACCTGGGGCGCCGCGAATCGACCATCCTCATCACCGGCTTCCAGGCCGCCGGCACCTTCGGCCGCCGTCTGGTCGACGGTGCCAAGCGCGTGCGTCTGCTGGGCGAGGACATCCCGGTGCGCGCCGATCTCTACACCCTGGGTGGCCTTTCGGCACACGCCGACCGCACGGCATTGCTCGCCTGGCTTGGCCACTTTCGCAGCAAGCCGCGCCAGGTATTCGTGGTGCATGGCGAGGAAACCGTCGCCACCGGTTTTGCCGCCGATTTGCAGAAGCAGTTCGGCTGGGATGCACTGGCGCCGGCACCTGGCCAAAGCGTCATCCTTGATTAGGGCGGGTCGATGAGAATCAACAGACAGGTGCTTGCTTTGCTGTTCGCTGGCTTGATCGGCCAGGCGCAGGCTGCCTCGATTGCAGAGTGGGAAGGCTGCAGTTCGATCACGGCCGATGTCGATCGTCTGGCGTGCTACGACCGCGCGTCCGGCCGGGCGCAGCCCGAGGCAACCCCCGTCCCTGCGGCCGAAGTCCGGAGCGGTACGCTGCTTGAGCCGTTGCCCGTGGCGGCCAAGCCGGAGTCAGATGAACCCGAACTGCTGTCGGCGCTGTCGCGCCACTGGGAACTGGATGACGCCGCCAAGCAGGGTGCTTTCCTGTTTCGTGCGCACCGCCCCAATTATTTCCTGCCGATCAAATACAGCACTTCGCCCAACGACACGCCTTTCCAGGACACGTTCGTCCAGCCTGATCTGGGGCTCGACTCGATCGAGGCCGAGTTGCAGCTGAGTTTCAAGATCAAGGGCATGGAAGGCGTGTTCGGTCACGACGATTTCGACCTGTGGTTCGGCTACACCATCACGTCTTTCTGGCAGGCCTACAACGACGGCATTTCCTCGCCGTTTCGCGAAACCAATTACGAGCCCGAAGCGTTCCTGACCTATCGGACCGATTACGAAATCGCCGGATTTCGCGGCCACTTCATCAACCTGGGCATGGTGCACCAGTCAAACGGTCGTAGCGAAGGCCTGTCGCGCAGTTGGAACCGCGTTTACGCCCAGTTCGGCTTCGAGCGCGACAACCTGGCCGTGCTGTTCCGTCCCTGGTACCGGATTCCTGAAAGCGATGAAGACGACAACCCCGACATCGAGGACTACCTGGGCCACGGCGACTTGCAGGTGATCTATCGTAAAGGCCGCAACGCCTATTCGCTGCTGCTGCGCAACAACCTCAAGCGTTCCGACAATCGCGGCGCGGTCAAGCTCAACTGGAGCTTCCCGCTATATGGACGACTCAAAGGCTACGTGCAGTACTTCAACGGCTATGGCGAATCGCTGATCGACTACAACCACAGCCAGCAGTCGTTCGGACTCGGCGTCAGCCTGACTGAAGGGATGTAGGTCTGCTTGGGTTAAGTTTTCGGGGGCGCGGGTGGGAACGGCTCAGGGAATCTCTTCGGGCCGAAACATGTGGGTTAGAAGTAGGCGTTAATGGCCGCAAACGCCCCCTTGCGGCTTGAATGACTCCATCTTCTCAGTGGTGGCTAACTGATCCCCAAGCCGCCGGCAAGGACTTCGGGCTATCGGATCGGATATCGGCCTTGGCGGCCGATGGGGATTTAGCCGACTACTTCCGCTATGGATTAGTTACCGGACATCGGCCAGGAGATCTCACCAAACGGCAGCTTCCTGCTTTCCTCTGCGGCAGGACATAACCCGTTACGGTTACGGTCAAAAGGGGAAAAAGAGCAATGACATGGGCTTGCCGTCACTCACCTACTCCTACGACTCAGAAGCGCGCGGAGAACGTAGCGCCGAAAAACGGTGCTGTGTCGAAGTCGACCTGGCTCAGCTCGTTACCCGATGCATCCTCGACACTTAGCTGGCCAGCGGTCACGAGACCAGCGTAAAGGTTCAGTGACATATGTTCACCCAAAGCGTGAGTTGCGCGAAGAAACACGGGTACTCCACGCTCCTCGCCGATACCGTTGGACACTGCGCCGTCATTACTCAGGCGAAAGCGCGCGTTGCGCCACGCGGCTCCGAGCCCGACGTTCCAGCCGCTGTCGAGGCGGTACTCGAGTTCCAAGCCAGCTGGCCCGGTGGGTCCCGCGGGAAGGGGGTTCACCAGACGCCAGCGATCGCTAATCCGCCAGTCGACGAGCAGGAACGGGAATACGCTCGTTTCCTCGATGCGGTCGAACACGCCCATGCCAAAGCCGAGACGGTTGCCATTGTCGAAGCGTTTGGTCGCCGAGACGATGCCACCCCAGGTAAATGCGTCACCCGAGTCGGCACCGTTCTCGCGAAACCAGTCGAACGAGGGCGTGAGTCCGGCGCTCCAGCCATCGCTTAGCCCAAACGAGAGGGGGATCGATACGCCGTAACGCTGCACGATGTTCCATGGCGCAACGCCGCCGAAGCGGGTTGGGTTCGAGAATGAGTAGTCGGTGTAATCGTAGTTGAGTGTCACGCCGGCACGGTTGCCGCGGCCGAGGTCACCCAAAACACCCGTACGCACGATTGCGCTTTGCGAGCTGAAGTGGCCACCGCCGTCAAGATCGCCCTGGCCCTGATAGACCGGGGTGACCGAAAGGAATGGTCGCCAATCCATTTGCTGCGCGTGCGCCGCGCCCGCTGTTGCGAGGGCCAGGGTGAGCACCGTCGAACTTGTGCGACGCGATACCTTGAATTTCATCGAACCTCCAAAACAGGGTGCCTACTCACCACGGGAATCACGGGATGCGGCCCTGGAAATCATATCCCATGCGAAGCAACAGAAAATGAAAAAAGTAAGTTTGGAATGTAATTTCCAATTTCTGCGCGTTCCCAAGCGTGGTTAACCGCAGCGCTAAACACGCCATACCTTTTAGTCACTTGCGGAGGACGTTGGACCGCACCCAAGGCGAATGCACGTATGTGAACAGTGGGCGAGTATATTCAGGCTTGTTACAGCAACGCCAACGGTGCTTCGATGACCCGAGTTCAATATATGGCTGCCTGCTTCTTGCTTGTGGCCTGGAGTTCTGCCATGGCAATTGACGGGCCCCTTTACACGGTGGTTCAGACTTACGAAGTTTTCGAGGTGCGTCGTTATGAGCCCTATCTGGTGGCGGAGACGGTTGTCAGCGCAGCGCCCGAAGATGCAGGAAACCAGGGTTTTCGTATCCTGGCGGGATACATCTTCGGACGCAACAAAGGGGCGCGCAAGATCGAGATGACTGCTCCCGTTGCGCAGTTACCCACCAAGATTGCGATGACGGCGCCAGTGGCCCAAAGCGCAAGCACCAGCGGTTACGTCATCCAGTTCGCGATGCCCCGAGAATGGACGCAGGAAACCCTCCCGGAACCACTCGATTCGAGTGTCGCCCTACGTGAGATGCCCGCTAGAACGGTTGCCGTCATCAGCTACTCCGGGACGTGGTCACAGAGCCGCTACAAGGAGAATCTAAAGAAGCTTGAAAAGGCACTGGCACAAGCGGGGCTGCGCTGGCATGGCGAGCCGGTGTGGGCTCGCTATGATCCGCCCTGGAAGCCATGGTTCTGGCGACGTAACGAAATTTGGCTTGAAATTGATTGAGCGCGGAAAGGTTTGTCGCCTCAGCGCAAGGCCGCTTTGTGGCGAGATGCCGTATGCGTGCACTCGGACAGAAGCAGCCGGCCACGATTGTTCTCCAAAGCGGCCGCTTGGTCCAAAAAGGAGGCCTGCCTGCATTCGCGGTGAAGATGAGTTGCAGGGGCTCGCCGCCGGCAAAGTGTCGATTGGGCTGCGCACGCCGGCCCCCGACTTTCAACGCGTGGGTATAAATCATGGTCGTGGCCAAGCAGTGACTGCGCCGCAAGAATGTCATATCCGGCTTACAGCACAGCCGACGCAAATGGATGCCGAAGCGAGGGCGGGGTTGTTAAAGGCCCTTTGAAAAGTCTGGTCGTATCTGTGGCGCCGAAGCCTCCCTTCACAACCAGATGCTCGAGAAAGAATGAGCGTATCTTCGGCCAACATGCCAACAATCGCACCACATGAAGGAACGCGTGATGACAGACTCATCAAGGAATGTCAGTGCTGAGGTGCCCTTCAACGCGCTCGTGCCTTTTCTGCTGGTCACTTTTGGCCTGGCCTGGGGAATCCTGGCGTTGTTCATCGTTCTCACTGACCAGATGACCGCGCTGTTCGGCGCATTGACCGGTCAGCATCCGCTCTTTTACCTGGCGGTGTATGCACCGGCAATCGCGGCTTTCATTGTTGTTCTCTACTACGGTGGCGCCGGGGGCTTGCGGCGCTACCTGGCCAGGCTATTGCTCTGGCGCTGCTCGCGGGCTTGGTATGCCTTTTTGATTATCGGCATACCATTGCTTTTCTACGGCGGGTCAGCAATGAAGGGAAACCTTTCTACAGAGCCGTTTCCGTTTTCTTCATTTCAGGCGCTGGGCGCTGCGATGTTGTTCATGGCCATCAAGGGCCCGATCGAGGAGTTTGGCTGGCGCGGGCTGGCCCTGCCTTTGCTGCAACGGAAGTTGGCGCCGATATGGGCGGGGCTGATTCTTGGCGTCATCTGGGGCTTATGGCACTTTCCGGCATTCCTGTTGAGCGGGACGCCGCAAAGCGCGTGGTCATTCACCCCGTTTTTTGTGGGCTCGGTTGCCGTCAGCGTGATCGTGACGCAATTATTCAACGCATCGCGCGGCAGCATCCTGCTCTCCGCGTTGTTTCATTATCAACTTATCAATCCCCTCTTGCCGGACGCACAGCCTTACGACACGCTATTTTTTGTAGCGGCGGCGTTTCTTGTTGTCTGGTTCAATCGAGAGACTATTCTCAATAGAAAATGGGGCGTCACGGAAGTCATTCCTCAAGCTGCCGGAAGTTTGCCGCATTGAGAATTTCTGACGACTCGTCCATAAACTCCAACGTTCTTGGTGATCCTTAATAAGGAATTGAGCCGTGGTCACGCGTAGAGAATTTCCCCTTGCCGCACTCGCTTCTGTTGCTGGACTTTCGACCTTGTCCTCGTGCTCATCAGGAACAGGGGCCATGAATTACGAAGCAGCGGTGCAAGATACTTGGCGCCACAGCAAGGGCGAGTCTGGCGAAAAGCCCGCCCTCCTGCGCGAGTTGGTACGCTACGCGACATTGGCGCCGTCGAGTCACAATACGCAATGCTGGAGATTCCGCGTCGAAGATGGCGCCATCTCAATCTTGCCGGACCTTGCGCGCCGGTGTCCCGCCGTCGACCCGGATGATCATCACCTTTTTGTCTCCCTCGGATGCGCTGCCGAAAACCTGATCCAGGCGGCTCTGGCGAATGGGCTGAAGGGGCACGCTGGCTTCGACGCCGCAGGGGGCCATGCGTTGCGTGTGGCTTTGGAACCGACAAGCCCCGTCGCATCAATGCTGTTTCAGGCGATACCCGAGCGTCAGAGCACTCGCGGCGAGTATGACGGGCAGCCTCTCGCCCGGCAGGAACTCGAACTGCTTGAGAGGGCTGGCACCGGCAATGGTGTTCAGGTGATCCTGCTGACAGAACGGCAGGCGATGGAGAAGGTGCTTGAGTATGTCGTTCAAGGCAATACCGCCCAGATGAACGATCAGGCCTTTGTCGAGGAATTGAAGCAATGGATCCGCTTCAGCGGCGACGAGGCCGTTCGAACGGGCGATGGGCTGTACGCAGCATCTTCCGGCAATCCGCCTTTGCCGACATGGCTCGGCAGCCTGCTCTTCGGCTTGTTCTTTACCCCGAAGAGCGAGAACGACAAGTACGCGAAACACGTGCGAAGTTCGGCCGGCATCGCGATATTCGTCTCGGACACGCCCGGCCCGGCCCAATGGATGGAAGTGGGGCGCTGCTATGAGCGTTTCGCGCTGCAGTCGGCGGCGCTGGGCATACGCAATGCGATGCTCAATCAGCCCGTGGAGGTGCCGACGCTGCGGCCGCAGTTTGCCACTTTTCTCGGTATCGGAACGCGCAGGCCCGATCTTGTCGTTCGTTTCGGACGCGGCCCGAAACTGCCTGCTTCACTGCGTCGTCCGATCGAGGCGGTGCTGGTTTGAATTCGCACCGCCCCGCGGCCGATGATCGATTGATGAGCGATCTCCCCGCCCGAACCATCAAGGCCGGCATGACGTACTTCGCGCTGGTATTCGGCGCGGGCTTTGTATTGGGATCGATACGCGTGCCCTTTTTGGTGCCGCGCCTCGGCGAACGCGCTGCGGAACTCATCGAAATGCCATTCATGTTTGTCGTGGTATGGGTGTCTGCGCGATTCATCATCAAGCGTTTCGGCCTCCCCGCCAATGCCTTGCCCCGCCTGGGGGCCGGATTGCTTGCGCTGGGACTGCTGGTCACTGCTGAAGTCCTGCTTGCCGTTACGCTGCAGGATCGGACGCTTGGCGAGTATGTCGCCAGCCGGGATCCCGTCTCCGGCATTGTCTATCTGGCAATGCTGGCGCTGTTTGCGGTGATGCCGCTCATTCTCGCGCGAGTCTCATCGGCTTCCCATAGGTAAGTCCAACCCATCGTCCAACGGACGCTACGCGATAAGGCTGCGCAGTGTCAGTTGCTTCTCCGCTGAGCGATTCCAGGAACGAAAGCAGGATGTTTAAAGGTATTCCAGGCTGGATCGCGTTAGCGTTAATCGCAGTGTTGGTTTCGGCCACAGCTGCATATCTATGGGATATGAATCGAGCCTACGAGCGGGTTCGCGCAAAGGGCACGGTCATTCCTTCACCCTATGGGGATATCGAATACACCGAAGGTGGGTCAGGTCCGCCGGTTCTGGTGATCCACGGCAGCGGCGGCGGCTACGATCAGGGCGAACTCATGGTGAGGGCGGTGCTGGGTGAGCGTTTCCGCTGGATTGCCCCTTCGCGCTTTGGATACTTGCGCTCGACCTTTCGCGATGGCGCCACATTTGACGACCAGGCGCATGCCTACGCGTATCTGCTCGACCGGTTGGGCGTCAAGAAGGTCGCGATCGTCGCGTTATCTCATGGCGGCCCTTCGGCTCTCCTCTTTGCCGTATTGCATCCTGAACGGGTGTCCTCACTGACGCTTATTTCCGCAGGCGTAGCTTCATCAACCGGACAAAACCAGGCACAGGCAAACCAGAAGGGCGACATGCTGATGACGATCTTCAAGCATGACCCGCTTTACTGGGCCATCAGCAAACTGTTCAAGAGGGAATTCATGGAACTGATGGGCGCCAGCGACGCAGTCATTGCCGGTCTTACCCCAGAGCAGCGGGAATTAGTTGGCCAGATTATTGATTACATGAACCCGGCTTCGCAGCGATCCGCCGGCGCCGCTTTCGACAACAAGGCCATGATGCCGAACGAGCGGGTTTCCACGATTCGAGCCCCAACCTTGATATTCCATGCCACTGACGACACCCTGCAGCTTTTCCACAACGCTAACTATGCAGCGACCACCATTCCCGGTGCGAGGCTAGTCCCTTTCGAGAGAGGAGGTCACCTCCTCATCAGCGTCGAGCAAACGGCCATCCGCTCAATCATGCAGAAACATATCGTCGGCCATCTGGGCGAGTAATGCCCACGACACTCGTGATCAATCCGGCTCCTAGGAAACGCCCAACCCGGCAGTCAACACGGACGCTCCGCAATAAAGCCGTGCAGCGCCGGTTACTGTTACGCTGAAAGACTGCTTTACGAACCGTCCAATTTCCGCTTAGGGTCGAGTGCCGTCTGTCACCGACGGCGAAAGCGTTCAGGCCGCATTCCACGCCAACGTCTGCAACCTGCGCTACTCCGGCCACTCAACTGGGCTATAGCCACCGGCCGAAATGGCCGAGGAGCAGGCCGAAGGTCGGCAAAGCCGATTGGCATGTTCTTGTTTCTGGCTATCTATCAGGCGCCCGGCCACAGGCGGGCGAAGTCAAAGGAAAGCTGGCGGTGGTGCCGGACGGACAGCAGGTAAACCGTGGCATCGGTCTCCGATGCGGTGTACAGCATGAGGTAGTCGCCATGCAGGTACTCGCGCAGGGCCTGGGCGGAGCCGGCCGGTAGCGCGGCGAGTTGGGCCAGCGCTTCGGCTGATTGGGGCGGGTTGTCCAGGTAGCGCCGGCCGATGCGGGGGAAGCGACTCAGGTTGGGGATGACCGTGGCGCGCAATTCGGCCAGCAGCGCATCGAAGGCAAAGCCCGCGTCGGCTTCCAGCAGGAAGGCTTCGACGGCGTCGAGGCATTTCAGGAAGCTCGCGGTCAGTTCGACCCGGAACAGGCGCTCAGCCACGCTTCCTGGCGGGTTTTCCGGCGATGGGCGATTTGGCGGGACCGGTTGCGGCCCGGCGCTGTTGCACCCGCTCGATGGCGCCATCGGCCTCGAAGGTCCGACCGGCGGCGATGTCGGCCAGACCACGGCGGGCATCGTCGATGAGCAGCAGATGGATGCGCTCGCGTTCCAGACGATGGTAGTAGTCCAGCCGGTCGGCGTCGATCAGGGCGACGTAACTCTCGCCATTTTTGGTGATGATTTTCTCGGCGCCGGCCTTGGCCTGGTCGGCCAGCTCAGAGAGTTTGGCGCGCGCCTGCGTGAACGGCACCACGTCGCCGGCAGAAAAACCCATGGCTAACTCCTTGAAAAGGGATGGCAGAATTGTGCACAGCATACTGCACAACATGCTTCGTCGACCATCCCCGGCAACCGTGCGCATGACGAGAGACGCTGACGGGCATTCACCACGCTATCGGCCTTTGCCACGCACCGTTTACTTCACTTCCGGCAGCGCCCGCTCCAGCAGAGCGTGCACGTACTTCACCGGAATGGCGTAGCTGATCCCGCTGGGGGCGGTGAGCGCGGCTTCCTTGGCGCCTTTGACGTAGACCGAGTTGACTACGCCCAGCACTTCGCCGGTGTCGGGGTGCCACACCGGGCTGCCGCTGTTGCCGGGGTAGGCGATGGCGTCCAGCGCAAAGACCTCGAACGGCTCCTGTGCCTGTTTCAGGGTGCGCACATTGAGTTGCGCTGCGTTCGCCACGGGAGTGTAGATCGGCACGATGGCGGCGAGGCCGGCGCGATGGGTGGAGGGGTTGAGTCCCAGCACCGAGCCGATGGGATAGCCGGTGAAATAGAGTTGCCAGCCTTCGCGCGCGCGCCCGGAGTCGCCCAGCTTGAGCGTGGGCAGGGGTTCGCCTTCAATCTTCAGCAGGGCCAGGTCGCGCGCCTTGTCGGTGGCGATGAGCTTGGCGGAACGCACCGCCATCTGGCGGTCGCGGCCGATGAAGACGGCGTGGGTCTCTTGTTTCTCGCTGTCCAGCAGTTTGTCGAAGATGTGCGCGCACGAGACGACGTAGCGGCCGTCCAGCACCGCAAAGCCGGTTCCCTGCAGGCTGGCGCGCGGACTGCGGGTGGGGTGGAAGGTGCCGACTCCCACCACGCCGGGCTTGATGTTTGCCAGGGTGTCGGCCATGTCGGCCAGCGCGGGAAAGCTGAACATAAGCAGCAGCATGGCCCAGCTGGTATGCCGCTTGCTGAGCCCTGAGGCGGCCAGCCGCCGGCAAAGACCGGGCAGCGTCAGGTAAATTCGATACAATCCGGGCGGCAGCAAAGACTTTCTATTCATAGGGGAATCCAGGCATGAGCGTTGTTGCGGTTGTTGGGCTGGGCTATGTGGGCCTGCCGTTGGCGGTGGAATTTGGCAAGAAAATGACCACCATCGGTTATGACCTTTCGCTGGAAAAAATCGAGGCCTATCGTCGATTCTGCGACCCCACCGGCGAAGTTTCAACGGACGACCTCAAGGCTGCCACGCAGCTGACGGTGAGCACCGACCCCGCCGACCTGGCGAAGGCCGACTTCATCATCATCGCCGTGCCGACGCCGGTCGACGAGGCGCACATCCCGGATTTCTCGCCGCTGGTCGGGTCCAGCACCACCGTCGGCAAGTATATGAAAAAGGGCGCCACGGTCGTCTACGAATCAACAGTCTACCCCGGCGCCACCGAGGAGGTCTGCATCCCGATCCTGGAGAAGCAGTCCGGCATGAAATGGCTGCAGGACTTCCACGTCGGCTACTCGCCCGAGCGCGTCAACCCCGGCGACAAGGAACGCACCATCACCAAGATCATGAAGGTAGTGTCGGGTGACGATGCCGCCACCCTGGACCAGGTGGCCGCGCTCTACAGCAGCGTGATCACCGCAGGCGTGCACCGCGCCAGTTCGATCAAGGTGGCCGAAGCCGCCAAGGTGATCGAGAACACCCAGCGCGACCTCAACATCGCGCTGATGAACGAGCTCTCGCTGATCTTCCACCGCCTCGGCATCGATACCCTGGAAGTGCTGAAGGCCGCGGGCACCAAGTGGAATTTCCTGCCCTTCCGCCCGGGTCTGGTCGGCGGCCACTGCATCGGCGTCGACCCCTACTACCTCACCCACAAGGCCGGCATGCTCGGCTACCACCCGCAGGTCATCCTCGCCGGCCGCCGCATCAACGACGGCATGGGGGCCTACGTGGCGCAGGAAACGGTGAAGAACATGATCGCCAATGGCGTGCAGGTGAAGGGTGCTAAGGTCAACGTGCTGGGCCTCACCTTCAAGGAAAACTGCCCGGATCTGCGCAACTCCAAGGTGGTCGACGTCATTCGCGAACTGCAATCCTTCGGCTGCGACGTGCACGTGCATGATCCGCTCGGAGAATCGAGGGAGGCCGAGCACGAGTACGGCATCACGCTCACCGCGTGGGACGACCTGCCGGAGTGCGACGCCATGATCGCGGCGGTCTCGCACAGCGCGTATCTGGAGAAATCCTTCGGCGATCTCACTGCCAAGTTGAAAAAGGGCGGCGCCTTCACCGACGTCAAGGCCGCCTACGATCCGGCCGCCGTGCGCGCGGCGGGCTTCACGCTCTGGAGGCTGTAATGAGCGCGTTCGACGCGCTGAAAACGCAGCTTCGTGCCGAGCCGAAGACCTGGCTCGTCACCGGTGCCGCCGGCTTCATCGGCTGCAACCTGGTCGAAGCCCTGCTGATGCTAGACCAGCGTGTCGTCGGCCTCGACAACTTCGCCACCGGTCACGAGAAGAACCTGGCGCAGGTGCAGGCCAGCGTCGGCCCCGAGCGCTGGAAAAACTTCAGCTTCAAGCGCGGCGATATCCGCGACCTCATCACCTGCCACACAGTCTGCAAGGACGTCGACTACGTGCTGCACCAGGCCGCGCTCGGCTCGGTGCCGCGCTCGCTGGAAGACCCGCTGGCGACCCACGCCGCCAACAACACCGGCTTCCTCAACATGCTGGTGGCCGCGCGCGATGCGAAGGTGAAGCGCTTCGTCTATGCGGCGTCCTCCTCCACTTATGGCGACCATCCGGGCCTGCCCAAGGTCGAGGACGTCATCGGCAAGCCGCTGTCGCCGTATGCAGTGACCAAGCTGGTGAACGAGCTGTACGCCGACGTGTTCGGCCGCTGCTACGGCATGGAGTCGATCGGCTTGCGCTACTTCAACATCTTCGGCCGCCGCCAGGATCCCCATGGCGCCTACGCCGCGGTGGTGCCGAAATGGGTGGCGAGCATGATCCACAACGAGCCGGTGTACATCAACGGCGACGGCGAAACCAGCCGCGACTTCTGCTACATCGACAACGTCATCCAGGCCAACC
>Ga0208244_101427_pt1 | contig 12909 bp, 14 predicted proteins | sample SubbioCR12Aug_5A_FD_184828 | JGI IMG/M metagenome (GOLD analysis project Ga0208244, IMG submission 184828) | Serpentinite rock and fluid subsurface biosphere microbial communities from McLaughlin Reserve, California, USA - CR12Aug_5A (SPAdes) | ecosystem: Environmental > Terrestrial > Deep... | reverse complement strand
ATCTCGGCCGTGTCCCCGGGGTCCGTTGTCCGTACAGATGGGTGGACTGGCTATGACAACCTTGCCAAACTTGGATACCGCCATGACCCGCTGGCGATACAAGGTGATCAAGCGAAAACTGAAGCGCACCTGCCGATGATCCACATCGTGTTCGGGAACTTGGATGCCTGGTTGTTGGGTAGCCACCACGGAGTCAGTCCAAAGCATTTGCAGGCATATCTCAACGAATTCGTTTTTCGCTTCAACCGTCGGTTCTGGCCAATGGTCGCATTTGATAGCGTGCTGAAAATCGCCGCACGGGTCGAAGCCCCGACATACCGCGATCTATACGATGGCGCGAGCAAGAATCTTGGTTCCGCAGATCATCGCAAACCTGTGGCAACCGGATAGGCATGGTTTCTTTCTGTAGGCGTTTTCCAGTCCCATGATCTACTCCTTGAGTGATTGCCAATAGCCCGGCCCTATTGGGCCTGCGTTGATTCGAGTTTGTTATCAACCTCCCTAACGCCCGCCACAGCAGCGGCCAATTTTTTGGCCGTGTCGCTGTTCGACGGCGTATCGACCGATCCGGTCAGCGTTACCACGCCCTGTACCGTATCGACACTGATTTGCAGCGTCCTGAGACCTGGTTCGGCAAATATGGAGGCCTTGACCTTGGCCGTAATCTCGGTGTCCTCAATGGCCACGCCGGCTTTCATGCCCTGCTCGCCAAGCTTTTCGCCGACCTTGTCCGCTGCTTCGCCCATCTTCTTGCCTGCTGCATCGGCGGTCTGGTCAATATTTTTGCCTGCGCTCTCTGCCGGGCCCGGCTTGTCGCATGCAGCGAGGCCACCAACCACCAGCATCGAAAGACCAAGCAATTTCCAACTCTTCAAGATTTCCATTTTGATATCCCTTCAAGGTTGCTTCATGTCGCCGGAATACAAATCCGCAAATGATCGGCAGATCAAGTGAAGAACTTCGCACTTATCTAAAGCGGATATCCGCAAGTCTACGCAGACGAGGGAGATCGTCTGTACGCCAACGCACACAGCAACAATGTCCGCCTTGCGTTGGCGGCTGTCCGCGCCTTGTTATGCGTACTGACGCGTGCTGCGCAATCAATCAACGACGCCAGGCACTACGACGCCGATGCGCGGCCACGGTGATTTTTGCGTAAGTGGTGGCGTGTGCAAACTTCATGGCCGCTGGTGCGATTGTGTGCAATGCGCGCTAGCGCACAGAGATGGTTCCTGATTAGAGGAATGATGGCCGCAATGACCGATCGCCTTCCATGAAGATAGCCATCGCCAGAGGACCTACGCACAAACCGATTCATCAGTCGTCCTGCACATGGCAGATCCGACGATGGGCCGGATGGTTTACCCGTGACTGTCAGTATCCCGCCGCTTTTGCAGGCAGTCGACAATTGAGTGCATCTGAAGGCGGAGGAAGACGCAATAGCAATAGGAGCAATCATGAAAAATTCAATTAACAAGAAGCAAATGGGCCTGGCCGTATCGTGTGCCATGGCGCTCACCTTTGTAACCGGCGCGGCAATTGCCGAGCCCTTCCCGGGGGAGACAGCCTTCAACGCTGCACATCAGTCATATCTGGTTGACCAGCGCGGCAACGCCGTGAAAAGCGGTTTCGGGCTGTGCTGGAACGCTGCCACCGATCCCGCCAAGGGATACACCGCCGCTTGCGATCCGGCGCCGGTCGCTGCGTATGTCGAACCGAAACCGCAGCAGGTTGCTGCGGTGGCGCCTCCGGCACCCGTAACCCGCCGTGTAACGCTGGATGCCGACACGCTGTTCGACTTCGACAAGGCGGTCCTGCGCCCGGAAGGGCGGCTGGCGCTGGATGATTTCCTCGTCAAGATCAAGGATATCAATCCGGAAACGATCATGGCCGTCGGCCACGCCGATCGTATCGGCTCCGAAGGCTACAACCAACGCCTGTCCGAGAAGCGCGTCGAATCGGTCAAGGGCTATCTGGTCGGCAAGGGCATCGAGCCGAATCGCATGAACACCGAAGGCAAGGGTGAGATGCAGCCGGTCACCAAGGCCGGCGAGTGCGATGGCGCCAAGAGCGCCAAGGTGATTGCCTGTCTGCAGCCTGACCGGCGGGTTGAAATCGAAGTGACGGGTCCCCTGGTTGCCATGTAATCGTCCTGGCAGCAGTGCCGTTGCAGATTGAATACCTGACCACGTGGCGACTGGGTACTAAGCCGTGTGGTCAGGATGGTTGTCTGAATCAGGCGAAGGTGGACTTTGGCGTATAGCCGGTCGCACTCGAGCAAGAACGAAGCATCCGATGCACAACGTGTATATGAGGTAATCCAATGAAAACGAATCAGAAAAGAGCGATCAGCACAGTACTGGCGGCCATGCTGCTGGGTCTGGGGGGTTGCGCCGGAATGTCGGCACAGGACAAGAGCACTGCCGTGGGCGCTGGCGCAGGCGCCGTCGCAGGCGCAGTTCTTACCGGAGGCAGCGCAGTGGGAACCGTTGGCGGTGCCGCTGTCGGCGGCATCATCGGACACGAAGTCGGGAAGGATTGAAGATCGGCCTGCGAGGTGGCTGCCCTGGCCGGCAGGCGCTTCGCGGCCGCTCGTTGCCGTGATTCTGCAGCGGCAGAGGCCAACAGGAGATGGAAATGATGAAACTTCGCAAAATGGTGGGTGCAGCCGTGGTGGTGAGCGCCTTGCTTGCCGCATTGTCTGGCTGCGAAAAGCAGGAAGGCCCGGCGGAGAAAGCCGGCAAGAGTGTCGACAAGGCGATGGACAAGGTCGGCCAGCAGATCGAGAAGGCCGGAGAAAGCGTTCAGGACGCCGCAAAGGGTGAGAATAAAAAGTAGTCGTCAGGCAGTACGTAGCCCGACGAGATGCTTCGTCTGGACGTGAAGCACCTGCCTTCAGCGCAAATGGCGCAGTCACGAGGCTTGTCAGCGCAAATTCCGCTTGGCACCGAACGGCTCGTCGATCCAAATATCATTATTCCGGAGACCCATATGAAGCGCATTTCCCTGCTAGCAAAATATGCTTTGGCCCTCGTCTTGGCGGGTGCCCTGACGGCGAGTCCGGTTATGGCCGACAAGGGTGGCAAGGGTGACAAGGGTGACAAGGGCGGCAAACACGATCGCGGCGATCAGCGGGACGAGCGGCGCGATGACGACAGAAGGTCAAAAGACGACAACGACCGCCATTCCTCGGGAAAAAAACGCCACTTCGAAGAACGACAGTACGTGGTGGTGCGTGAATACTACGTCGAGCATTACCGCGACCGTCGCTGCCCGCCTGGACTGGCCAAGAAGCACAACGGCTGCACGCCGCCGGGCCATGCGAAGAAGTGGCAGATCGGGCGGCCCTTGGCGCGCGAGGTGATCTTCTACGAAGTGCCGCAGCCGCTGGTGGTGCAAATCGGCCTGCCACCGGCCGGCCATCGCTACGTGCGCGTCGCCGGCGACATACTGCTGATCGCGATCGGGACCGGGATGGTCGTCGATGCGATCAATGATCTCGGCAGGATGTAAGAAATCGCTTCCCCGATGTGGGTAAAAATGGCGTGCGTGCGTCCGAAGTCACAACGACGCGGCCGGCTTTCGAACCTGGCGGCGCTATGTTCGGCACCGTACCGACGACAACGCGCTTTGTAACTATCTTCGAGTACAGGGTTCGACACAGCGCGTGGCTCACCCGTCACCGGGTTTGGATCTTCGTCGCGGTAACTGTGCAGAGCGCTTTGTTTGAAAACGATTAAGCAATCCCCTTCCTGCACTCATTTTGGAGAGTTCAATCATGAAACAACTAGGCAAGTATCTATCCGCGCTGTTCCTGGCCTTTACGCTGGTTTTCGTCGTGGGCTGTGCGTCGACCTCGACGCAAGAGGGCACCGGCGAGTACGTCGACGACAGCGTCATCACCACCAAGGTGAAGGCGGCCATATTGAACGAGCCCACCCTGAAAGTCGCCGAGATCAATGTCGAGACATTCAAAGGCATTGTTCAGTTGAGCGGCTTCGTGAGTTCGCGTGACGCGGTAAACAAGGCGGTCGCGCTGGCCAAAGGCGTCCGCGGCGTGAAGTCCGTCAAGAACGACATGCTGGTGAAGTAAGCATATGCATTCCGCGACACTGCCGGACGCCGATTCAAACGGCGGTCCGACAGTGCCCGCGGGGCCTCCGCTTCATTCTCCAGCCGTGACCCTGTCACCTTTCAACCGGCAAGTGCCTGCGCATGACAGCCATCGCAACCGCTGAAACGGCAGCCCCAACAGACCACCAAGTGCCTTTGGCCCTCTCGCCGACGGCGCCGTCCAGCGTCGGTCCGGAACGCCTGTCGGGGCGGGATAAGGCACTGTTCATCCTTGCCGCGATTGCCGTGGTGTTCGCCTTGAAGTGGGCACAAAGCTTTTTCGTCACGCTGCTGTTGGGTATCCTCTTCGCCTACACCCTGAATCGCCTCGTAGTCTGGCTCGAACTGATCCGCATTCCCCGCGCTGCGGGGACCAGCATTGTGATGGTGGGTGTCCTGTGCGCGATTGCACTCGGCACCAACTCCCTGAGCGGGCAGATACAGACCATCCTCGATCAGGTGCCGGAAGCGGTGAACAAACTGTCGATCGGCGTCGCCAAAATGCGTCGAGGCGAGACCAGCACCATGCAGAAAATGCAAACCGCCGCGAGTGAGATCGAGAAGGCGACCAGCGAGGCAACAGGCTTGGCGCCGCCACCGAAGCAGCGGGTAACCCGCGTCGTCATCGACCCACCCGGCTTCAAGCTCGGCAGTTTTCTTTTGGCGAATTCCATGAGCGCCGGCGCACTAATCGGTCAGGCCACCATGGTGTTTTTCCTGACGTTCTTTTTCCTGCTGTCCGGCGATATCTACAAGAGAAAGCTGGTGCGCCTGGCGGGTCCCTCCCTGTCGCACAGGAAAATCACCGTGCGCATCCTCGAAGACATCAACGACTCCATCCAGAACTACATGTTCATGCTGCTGGTCACCAACCTGCTGGTAGCGTTGCTGACCTGGATTACATTGAGCTGGTTCGGGCTCGAAAACGCCGGCGCCTGGGCCGTGGCCGCAGGCCTGCTCCACCTGATCCCCTACCTCGGTTCGGTCGTCACTGCGGTCGTTATTGGCATGGCGGCATTCGTACAGTTCGACACGCTTTCGATGATGTTACTGATGGGCGGGACGTCATTGGTGATCGCCACGGTGGTCGGCTACTTCGTGACGACCTGGATGACCGGAAGGAGCGCCAAGATGAACACGGCGGCGGTTTTCGTCTCGCTGCTGTTCTGGGCATGGCTTTGGGGTGTCTGGGGCATGCTGCTGAGCATTCCGATCATCGTGATCGTGAAAGTCGTGGCGCAGCATGTTGAGCATTTTTCGCCGGTGGCCGAGTTGCTGGGGGACTAAAAGATCCAATCGACTATCCAGCGTCGCTGGCAACAGACAGTAATACTTTGGGCTCGTTGCGGATGGAGGTACCGCCGATGAGTATCAGGCGTTCATTCACTCGCCAATTTGCCGGTCTCGCTTGCTCGATCACGCGAATCGATCCATCCCGCATGCGGACGGTGATGTCGTAACGCCGCGCGCTTTCTTCTGTCATCACACTTCCAATATCCTTTGTCGCGCTACTTCCGGCACCGGAATGGACGCCATGCTCGAGCGGCTCGATCTCCCGGATAGACGTCACGACAGCACATTCCTCGCACTCGGCACGAAAGCGCAGTTTTGGTTCGACCGCCGACACCGCAAGGGCATCAGTCGGCGCTGGCGACTCAGCGGCAACGCTTGGCATCACGGCTATCAAGGCGGCCAAAGCGCCGAGTGACAGCAGAACTACCACCATGCCACCCATTTGCAGCCTCAACGACGGGGTTTGAATTCCTGGGCTTTCCATGAACGCCTCCAAAGGCCTGGTGCCGGATCCGACCAGCGTGTGCGATTACAGCTTGGTCGAGCACCACGGCCAGGTTGGCAGATATCTGCCGCATGTTCGGTGCGTTGCCGCTCATAAGGTGAGCACGGAACCACAGCAGTGCTGCGGAATCCACTTGTCCAGGCCCTGGACTGCAGTCTCGCGAATGTTCGCTGTGTGTGGCAGCGCACGGACGGACGGAACCTGCGGGCGGATACTGCAATGAGACGGCCATGCGCGATAGTTTCAGACCTTCTAGCAGACCCGACCCGCGCAAGCCGTCTCAAGCAACGAACCAGAAGTTCCGAATCCATCCAACCGCAAAGAGGTCATCCCATGCTTTACACAATCGCCGTAATACTTCTCGTCCTATGGTTACTTGGCTTGGTGACTTCAACCACCATGGGCGGATTCATCCACGTTCTTATCGTGATCGCCCTCGTCATGGTCCTGCTCAGAATCATCCAGGGGCGCAAGATCCTCTGACTGGCCCGGCCATTGGGTGGCGCATCCTGATTCCGGGGAAAGGCCCCCGAGACCGGCAAATAGGCGCACCATTGTCCGGGCGTGCTTCTCGATGGTTGCAACTCTGATCAGGCATGAGAGAGTGCCTTTTCTGGGACGGTCCCGACAAGCCTCCGAATCCACGTCTTCTTTGCGAATTTCAACCATGTCAGAAGCACGAAATACTCTCATCCCCAGCGACAATGCCGACAAGTCGAGCGGCTTCGCCGAATTGCAGCGCCAGGAGGGCTTGCTGAAAACCGAGGCCTTGCAGAACGCGATTTTCAACAGCGCCAATTTCTCCTGTATTGCCACCGACGCGAAGGGCGTAATCCAGATCTTCAATGTCGGCGCCGAGCACATGCTGGGCTACGCAGCGGCCGACGTCCTCAATCAGATCACGCCGGCCGACATTTCCGATGCGCAGGAAGTGATCGCGCGCGCCGCGGCCCTGAGCATCGAGCTGTCGACGCCGATTTTGCCGGGCTTCGAGGCATTGGTCTTCAATGCATTGCGCGGGATCGAGGACATTTATGAACTGACCTTTATCCGCAAGGACGGCAGCCGTTTGCCGGCAGTGGTATCGGTCACGGCGCTGCTCGACGTGAAGAATGTCATCATCGGCTACCTTCTGATCGGTACCGACAATACCGCGCGCAAGCAGATCGAAGCCGAGCGGGCACAGCTTGATCAGGCTCTGCAGGTTCGCAATGCCGAGCTGGAGACTGCGAAGTCTCTGGCGGAAAAGGCCAATCTCGCGAAATCGGATTTCCTTTCCAGCATGAGTCATGAATTGCGCACGCCACTCAATGCGATTCTCGGTTTCACGCAGCTCCTTGAATCAGGCACGCCCACGCCCACGCCCGCCCAGCAGCGCAACCTTGAGCAGATTCTCAAGGCCGGATGGTATCTGCTGGAACTGATCAACGAGATTCTCGATCTGGCGCTGATCGAGTCGGGCAAGGCAACGCTGTCGCATGAACCGGTTTCGCTGGCCGAGGTCATGCTCGAGTGCCGGGCCATGGTCGACCCGCAGGCACAGAAGCGCGGCATCGTCATGACCTATCCGCATTTCGAGCTTCCCTACTTTGTCAGCGCTGACCGCACCCGGGTCAAACAGGTTCTGATCAACCTGTTGTTCAATGCCATCAAGTACAACAAGCCGGAGGGCTCGGTCACCGTGGAGTACCAGCCGATCCCGCCCGGTTCGATCCGCATCAATGTTCGGGACACCGGCAATGGTTTGGCAGCGGAACAGTTGCTCCAGCTTTTCCAGCCCTTCAATCGTCTCGGCAAGGAAACCGGCGTCGAGGAAGGCACCGGTATCGGCCTGGTGGTGACCAAACGACTGGTTGAACTGATGGGCGGTAGCATCGGGGCGGACAGTACCGTCGGGGTGGGCAGCGTGTTCTGGTTCGAGTTGAGCCTGACGACCGCGCCATTGCTTGCAATCCAGGAGGCCGAACATGCGGCGCTGTCGTTGCCACGGGCATCAAATGGCGCGCCGCACCGCACGGTTCTCTATGTGGAAGACAATCCGGCCAACCTCGAACTGGTCGAACAACTGATTGCGCGCCGGCCGGACCTGCGGCTGCTTTCCGCAGCGGATGGCAATCTCGGCATCGAGTTTGCACGCGTCTATCAGCCGGCGGCGATTTTGATGGACATCAACCTGCCGGGCATCAACGGGCTCGAGGCCATGAGAATCCTCCACGCGGACCCGACCACGGCGCATATTCCAATGATCGCGCTCAGCGCCAATGCGGTGCCGCATGATATCGAGAAGGCGCTTCAGGCCGGATTCTTCGGCTATCTCACCAAACCGATAAAGGTCAATCAGTTCATGGAAATACTCGACGCCGCACTGAAATTGTCGGACCAGGCCGCCAGACCGGAACCGGCGTCATGCTGAACGAATCGTCGATTCTCGACGCCAACATCCTGATCGTCGACGATCAGGATGCGAATGTAACCCTCCTGAAGGAAATGCTGCACGAGGGCGGTTACACCAGCGTTGCCTCCACCATGGACCCGGAGGAGGTCTGCGCGCTGCATCGAAAGCACAGCTACGACCTGATCCTGCTCGACCTGCAGATGCCCGGCATGGACGGATTCCAGGTCATGGAAGGCCTCAAGTCCAACGATGCCGAGGCTTACCTGCCGGTCCTCGTAATTACCGCGCAACCCGGCCACAAGATGCGTGCCCTGCAGGCGGGCGCTAGGGATTTCATCAGCAAACCGTTTGATATCATGGAAGTCAAGGTGCGCATCCGCAACATGCTCGAAGTGCGGCTGCTCTACAAGATGCTGGGGAACTACAGCAAAGAGCTGGAACGGAAAGTGAAGGAGCGCACCGCCGAACTGCGCGAAAGCGAAGCCCGCTATCGCGCCCTGACCGAACTGGCCTCCGACTGGTATTGGGAGCAGGACGAGAATGGCAACTTCACCAGAGTCTCCGGCCCGGTCCGGGAGATGCTCGGCATTCACGTCGCCACCCACGACGGTGTGGCGAGCGATGTCGGGGCGTCAGTCTGGAACGAGTCGGAGCGACAATTTCTGCGGGAAAAAATTGCCGCTCGCCTACCCTTCCTCGATTTTGTCTTCAGCCGCGCCAATGCCAATGGTTCGCGGCAACAGTTCCGGGTGAGCGGCGAGCCGATGTTCGACCAGTCGAGCCGGTTTGTCGGCTACCGCGGTATCGGCGTCGAGCTCACGACGAAGCGCTAGAACATGGCGATTGCGCCGCTCTCCAGTCCGAATCAGAACCATCTGCTTGTCGCGCTGCCCGCGGCGGAATTCGAAGCCCTGGCCGCGCACCTGGAGTTGGTGCCGATGCCGCTCGGCAAGATGCTTTATGAACCTGGCGGGCAATTGCAGCACGCCTATTTCCCCACCACCGCGATCGTGTCGCTGCACTATGTCATGGAATCCGGCGCCTCGGCCGAAACCGCAGGGGTCGGCAACGAAGGCGTCGTCGGAATTTCGCTGTTCATGGGCGGCAACACCACGTCAAGTTCGGCCGTGGTGCAGACCGCGGGCCACGCTTACCGACTGGAGCGCCACCTGCTGATGCAGGAATTCAACCGCGCCGGCTCGTTGCAGCGTCTGCTGCTGCGCTACACTCAGGCGCTGATGACCCAGATGGCGCAGACTGCCGCCTGCAATCGGCACCATTCCGTGGAACAGCAACTCTGCCGCTGGCTGTTGCTGACCCTGGATCGACAGCCGTCCAACGAGCTGGTGATGACGCAGGAACTGGTCGCCAGCATGCTCGGCGTGCGCCGCGAAGGCATCACCGAGGCCGCGGGGAACTTGCAGCGCGCCGGCTTCATCAGTTATCGCCGCGGCCACATTTCAGTGCTCGATCGATCTGGATTGGAAACCCGCGCCTGCGAATGCTACGCGGTGGTCAAAAAGGAACTCGCGCGCTTGCTGTCCGATGTCAAGTATCGCCAAGAGGACTCGGCTATCGTCCGATAGCGCTGCCTTGCCGTACGTCCGTTTTGGTGAAGGTTGACCGGCACCTATGGGTTGTCGATAACGGTCTTTAAAGCACTACACTTTGGAGAACCGCTTTGGCCGATTCCGGCCAAACGCCATGCCACGCCCGGCTGCATGATCGGCTTCAAACCGGTTGAGGTCGCGGTTGTCGGCCTGAAGGCCGACCTACAGACGTAACGATGCAGCGGGGGAAAAGTCAGCCTCCGGAGGACGGCGAGAAATGCTCGCGGTGGGCGAAGCCGAGGGTGTTGTCGATCAGATAGATATCTTCCGGCACGAGTTCATACCAGCGGATTTTCTTCAACGCTTCGAGGATGGCGCGCGGCACGCCGGCGCCGCCGCCGACGAGGGGGTAGCGCTGCCGGTAGAGCGCGCGCACGCGCGCCTCGTCTTCGGTCGCGACGGCGCGCGCCGTGCCGGAAATCTGCAGGCCGCGAATGCCGGGCCAGTCGTCGTAGTCGCGCTGGATCGTCGCCGCCACGCGCGGATCGGCGGTGAGGCACTCGGCGTGGCGTGAGCTCGGCGAGGAGAGGAAGTACAGTTTCAGGTCGTCGTGGGCGTAGAACACCGCCGCCGCCCAGGGGCCGTCGGCACCGACGGTCGACAGTGTCAGTACATGGTGTTCAGCGAGGAAGGCGAGCACGCGCTCGCGAAGCGATGCGCCCATCTCAGACGGCCACGCCAGTCTTTGCCGGCTTGCTCTCCGGCGCGGTCTTGTCCGCCTCCCTCATGCGCTTCAGGCGGTAGGCGAGTTGCGGCCGGGTGACGCCGAGCAGGCGCGCCGCCGAGGAGAGGTTGCCCTTGGACTTGGCCACTGCCGCCTCCAGCAGCATCGATTCGACCTCGTCGAGGGTGAACACGCCGTTGAGCACCGACTCGCACAGCCTTTCACCCGGTTGCCAACCCTGGGCATGCAGTTCGCCGCGGGCGTCCAGCCCCAGCTCGGCGGGCTGGTCGTCGCGCTCGGCGAGGAACAGATGGTTGGCCTCGACGCGCGTGCCGTGCGGGGCGATGATCACGCTGCGCTCGATGACGTTCTGCAGTTCGCGGATGTTGCCCGGCCAGCTGTAGGAGAGCAGCGCTCGCTTGGCCTTGTCGGTGAAGCCGCGCAGCTTCTTGCTGTGAACCGCCGCGTATTTCTCCAGGAAGGCCTTGGACAGCGGCGAGATGTCCTCGTTGCGCTCGCGCAGCGGCGGGATGAGGATCTGGTAGGCGTTGAGACGGTAATAGAGATCGAGGCGGAACTTGCCGTCCTTCACCAGCCTGGACAGGTCGGCATTGGTGGCGGCCACCACGCGCACGTCCACCTTGCGCGGCTTCTGGTCGCCGAGGCGCTCGATCTCGTGCTCCTGCAGCACGCGCAGCAGCTTGGCTTGCGCCGAGAGCGGCAGGTCGCCCACTTCGTCGAGGAACAGCGTGCCGCCATCGGCGCGTTCGAAACGGCCGGGTCGCGAGGATTGCGCGCCGGTATAGGCGCCCTTTTCCACGCCGAAGAGTTCGGACTCGACCAGATCGTGCGGAATCGCCGCGCAGTTCACCGCGACGAAGGCGCTGCCTGAGCGCGGGCTCATCTCGTGCAGGCAGCGCGCGAACACCTCCTTGCCGACGCCCGTCTCGCCGAGCAGCAGCACGGGGATCTGGCTGTCGGCGGCCTGCATGAGCAGGCCATAGGCCTGGCGGAAGCCGGGCGAGACGCCGATCATGTGCTGGGGCAGCGTCTCCTTTTCGCCGATCGAAGAGCGCAGATGCGACACCTGGGTCTGCAGGTCGATGAGCTGGTCGGCGATGGATTCGGGATTGAAGAAGCGCATGTGCGCGTCGGCATCCTCCCATTCCTCGACGGGCTTGCCGACGATGCGGCAGTTGCCGGCGCCGGCGCCGGTGCATTCCACCTCCTTGTAAAGGATGCGCTGCCCCATGAAGGCCGAGGTATAGCCCGAGGCATAGCCGATCTGCGTCCAGCACACCGGTTCGTGGTGGATGCCGAAGTAATGGCGGTGCCATTGCCCCTCCCAGGAATGCTCCCAGAGGAATTCGCCGTAGAACTGGCCGCGCGGCCGGTCCATTTCCAGGCGGATCGGCGTCACGCGCACGATGCCCTCCAGCGTGTGCAGCTTCGGCCCGGTCATGAAGGCTTCCATGTCGCTGACGCCCTGCGCCTGCTTGCGCGCCAGTTCGGCGTCGCGCAGGCCGGAGGCGTAGCCCATGCGCGTGAGCAGGCCGCGCGCACGATCCATGCCGAGGGTGTCGATGAGTTCCTTGCGCAGCAGCGCCTGCGCTTCCGCATGAACCAGCAGCATGCGGTTCTCGTGCAGCCAGATCTGGCCGGTCTCGGCGCAGAAACGGACGTGGGATCGCAGGTCGTCGGCCGCCTTGGCCACGGATGTCAGCTTGCGCACATTTATCTCCTTCTCCTCTGCGGCCGCGCCATTTTTATCAAATGGTGAAGTGACGCTAACCGGATTTCACCCTGTCCACCCGCCAATCGCCTGGAGTTAGGGGTGGAAATTTATCAATTCGAAGAATCCTACGCCTAACTGCAGGGAAAACTTATCAAATCATCAAGCGCTGCACGTCCATAAATCCGGGTATGGCTTGCTGCAACGCAATGTCCGGTTGCCTGGCCACATCCCGGGCATCGGCCGATTCTCCCTGCTAATAGCCGTATAGGTTTTAAAACCATGCGGCATGTTGCGTCGCACATGGCACGTCACTTGCGGTAGCTCTTGCTCGCATATCCGGCGCACAAAGCATGCCCGGCTAAGAGGGTCAAAGAAGGTTCGTATCCAAACGATCACCGACTGGAGGAGTAAACGCCATGAAATTTCCCGTTCCGCACGATGTGAAGGCCAAGACGATTCCCGGCACCGAAGGCTGGGAGCGCATGTATCCGTACCAGTACCAGTTCGTCACCGACGACCCCGTCCGCAACCAGTACGAGAAGGAAACCTTCTGGTTCTACGACGGCCTGCACTATCCCGAGCCGCTGTATCCCT
>Ga0208244_101426_pt1 | contig 12929 bp, 9 predicted proteins | sample SubbioCR12Aug_5A_FD_184828 | JGI IMG/M metagenome (GOLD analysis project Ga0208244, IMG submission 184828) | Serpentinite rock and fluid subsurface biosphere microbial communities from McLaughlin Reserve, California, USA - CR12Aug_5A (SPAdes) | ecosystem: Environmental > Terrestrial > Deep... | reverse complement strand
TAATTCAAACGCAAGACATTCTTCATAAGCAGATTCCAATAATCCTGGGCCTAATTCTTTATGAACTTCAATTGCACATCCAATAATTGTTTTTGTTAAATCCTCAAAAATCATTGTATCTCCGTGGTTCTCTGTGTGTACTCTGTGTTTCTTCGTGTAACTTTTTCTTTTTAGAAAATCGCACCATATATTAATCCGCTAATGGTTGCCATTATCACCACCAGCACAACATAGACAACCGTTTTTTGAGTACCGATAACACCTCGGATAACAAGCATATTCGGTAATGATAAAGCTGGTCCCGCTAGCAGTAATGCGAGAGCAGGTCCTTTTCCCATTCCGCTGTTTATCAAACCTTGCAGAATCGGAATTTCAGTTAAAGTGGCGAAGTACATAAATGCCCCGGTAATTGAAGCAAAAAAATTTGCAAAAAGAGAATTCCCGCCGACTAAATTAGCTATCCATTCATTCGGAATAATGCCGTTATTGTTCTCTCCGGAGCCGAGTAAAAAACCGGCAACCAGCACTCCCGCACCAAGTAGAGGCATAATCTGTTTTGTAAATCCCCACGTTTCACCAAGCCACTGATTAGCTTCACCTTCCGAAAAAGTTAAAATTATTGTTGTTGCCACCACCGCAGTAATAAAAGGAATTGCCGGATTCCCGAAAAAGAAAAATGCTGAAAGAATAACAGCAGCAGTTCCTATTAAAGCATAAAGTTTTTTAACACGGATAATAAAGATCATCGAAAGTGCAAAACCAATTCCGAATAAAGATGTAATGAACCACTTATTCGCAAACATAAGGTACCAGAATCCCTCAATACTTTCAGAAGGTTTCCCCCAATTTACAATAACAAGAATTGCAACAAGAATAAAAAAGTGGAGAGCTGTTTGCCACATCGGTCTTTCTTCAGGTAACTCAGGAATAGCAAGTTGAGCTTCAACTTTTGCTTTTTCTTCTTTTCGATAGATAAAAGACATTATCAATCCGATAACAATACTGAAAACAACCGCACCAATAATTCGAGCTATACCAAGTTCAAGTCCGAGAATTCTTGCAGTAAGAATAATCGCCAAAATATTAATTGCCGGACCCGAATAAAGAAAAGCAATTGCAGGACCTAATCCCGCACCTCTTTTGTGAATACTTGAAAACAAAGGTAGAATTGTGCATGAGCAAACGGCAAGTATTGTCCCCGAAACAGACGCAACAGAATAAGCAACCCATTTTTTTGCTTTAGCTCCGAAGTATTTTACAACAGCCGCTTGGCTGACAAACACAGCTATTACGCCGGCTATAAAAAACGCAGGTATTAAGCATAAAAGCACGTGTTCCTGGGCGTACCATTTAGCAAGATCAAATGCTGCTAATATTGCAGCGGAAAAGGATTCATCTTCAATCGGCATAAAATATGCAAAAAGAAAAAATCCGAGAATCCATAAAAACGATTTGTATTCTACTTTCCAGTCCATTTGTTAAATCTCAATTCGATAAATAGCGAAATATTGTATAAAAAAATATTATTTGCATAATAAAACTCTATCAACTTTATAAACGATCTCTTTGTCTTTCTCCAGGTTTTTTTTATCAGCTATCCAGAAGTCAAGTGTAGTAAGTATTGAAATCACTCTCGGATCAGTGGAAGATGAGTTGAGCTTATAATTTACCCACTTACCGTCTTTCTCTTCAATAATGAAGCCTGCATCTTTTAGTACTTGCAGATGTTTTGAAACTGTAGAAGTCGCTAATTTCAGAACAGAAGTTATCTCGCATACGCAAAGAGAGCGGTACTGAAGCATTTTCAGAATTCTCAACCTTCCCGAGTCGGATAAAGCCTTAAATAGTTTTGTATTTATATTAGTCATAAAAAATCATTTCGTTAACCATCGAAATATAATGACTCTCCACTTATTATCAAACTTTATTATAAATTTTTAACTGCATTTACCGTAACACTAAAAATTCCTACCCCGGATTTTTCATATTTATCAATCTCTGCTTCTGTTAAAAATGCTTTTAAAATATTTGATGGCATCAATATCCTATTTGATTTTTTAATCTCGACAGCTTTAAATCCTGTTTCTGAAATAATATTTAGATACTCATCTCTCGAGATTGCTCCGGCAACGCAACCGGCATACATTTCAGCAGATTTCTTTATTGAGGCAGGTAGTTCTCCTTCTGTAACAATATCGGAAATGCTGAAATGACCACCAATTTTAAGAATGCGATAAATTTCAGAAAATGCTTTTTGTTTATCAGGGACTAAATTGAGAACACAGTTGCTAATAACTACATCAACAGAATTACTATCAACAGGTAGGTTCTCTATCTCCCCAAGCCGGAATTCAATATTTCCATACCCTGTTTTAGATAGGTTTTTGTTAGCTTTTTCAATCATTGCTTCAGTCATATCGACACCGATAATTTTTCCCGCTTCTCCTACAAGCGAGCGTGCGATAAAAACGTCATTACCGGCACCGCTGCCAAGATCGACAACAATATCACCTTCTTTTATTTCCGAATAGCGGGTCGGTAAACCGCACCCAAGTCCGAGGTCTGCATCGGCAACATAACCGTCAAGTTCATAATAATCTTCATTTAGCATATTTATATTGGTTGGTTCAGACCCGCAATTGCAACTGCATCCGCACTTTTCAGTGCTTCCGGCTATTTCCGAGTACTTTTCTTTTACAATTAGTTTAATCTTATTTTCATTTTCCATTTTGTTAATCCTCTTTTTTAATACTATTTAATTGTTTGATAAAAAGTTGTTTTGCTTTAAGAAAATTCTTTGTGTTTAGGCAGTAGCATATTTTCGGACCATCAATTTCTCCATCTATTAGTTTTGCATTTTTTAATTCCTTTAAGTGCTGTGAAACTGTAGATTGAGCAAGTGGTAATAAATCCACAATGCCTCCGCAAACGCATGAGTTTGTCTCAGCAAGAATTTTAAGAATTCTTACACGTGCAGGATGTGATAGGGCTTTTGCAAATCGGGCTACCTGCTCTTCTTCGACAGTAAATTCTGTGTTTTTAAGTTTGTCCATATATCTCCTTAATCGTTTATCGTAAATATACGATAAAGAAATCAATAATTCAAAATGAAATTGGTTAAATAGAGCCATTAGATAAAAAATAATGCAAAATTCGTTAATAAACTTTAAACCATTTAATTATGTTATATGTCTTATCAGTAATAAAATAAACTTTTAGAGAATCTAAAAAGAAAGAAACTTAATTAAATGAAGTTAGGCATAAATACTAAATTACTCTTGTTAGCCGCTTTTTTATACATTTTTCAAACTACTACTTTGTCGCAAACAACTATTACAGGAACAGTTTCAGATTTTAATACTTCCAAACCTCTTGAATTTACCAACGTTGTGTTATTGAGTTTGCCGGATACGGTTCAAGTAACCGGAACGGTAACAAATTCAAAAGGGATTTTTGAATTAAATGGAATCAAAAACGGGGACTACATTTTGAGAATAAGTTTTATAGGGTACGAAAACCATTTAGTAAATAACCTTAGAGTTAATAATATTCCAAGAATCGATCTGAATAAATTCTATCTTTTACCGATTTCGTATGGAGTTGAAGATATTGTTGTTAGCGGCGAAAGAGCTCCCATTTCTTATGAAATAGATAGAAAGGTAATTAATGTAAGTGAAAACTTTGCAGCAAGTTCCGGTACGGCAGTAGATATACTTGAAAACATTCCTTCAATTACGGTTGATATTGAGGGAAATGTAAGTCTAAGGGGAAGCGGTAGTTTTTCGGTATTAATTGACGGTCGTCCGTCAATACTTGAAGCAAGTGAAGCGCTCCAACAAATAGCAGCAAGTTCGATTGAGAATATTGAAATCATAACCAATCCCTCTGCTAAATTTAATCCGGAAGGAACTGCGGGAATAATAAACGTTATCACTAAGAAAAATAAATCCACCGGAATCAGTGGGATCTTTGAGTTGAATGGTGGTTTGAATGATAAGTATGGAACGGAGGCAATATCTGATTATAAATCCGGTGACTTTAATGCAAACTTCGGATTAAATTATAATAATCGCACTCACTCCGGCAAGCAAAATTCAAATAATTGGACAAACGATGGAATAAAAACATCATTTTACAATTCGCTCGGTAATTCTAACAGAGGTAGGGATGGGTATTCACTTCGGGGTTCTCTTTCATATGATCTAGGCAGTAAAAACATACTCACTTTAGGCGGAATGTTTGGAGATAGAAACCACAAAAGTTCTTCAAATTTGGATTATCAACAATGGAATACAATTAACACTACTCCTTTAAGCTATATCAGTAATTCGGAAAGTAAAAGAGGCGGTGAGTATTATGCAATATTTGGAAACTATATCCACCCGTTTGAAGAAAAAGGACATCAAATTTTATTAGAAGCTTATTTCCGTGCAAATAACTCCAACGAAGAGAATATTAACAAACTTCTAGATAAAGGTAATATTGTAAGCGGACAGATAACTACCGAATCCGGCCCGGGAAAATCTTTAGACACAAAAATCGATTACACCCTCCCTTTAGGTGAAGATACAAAGTTTGAAGCAGGGTATAATGGAGAGATAGAATTTGATAATGAAAAAACCGGTTTGTCGATTTTCAATCAGGCAAGTAATCAATTTGAAATACAATCACAATTAAACAAAGATATTGAATATAAAAACAACGAGATCGCTATTTACTCTATGTTTTCGAGCAAGTATAAAAAGTTTGGTTATCAAGTCGGGTTGAGAACAGAATACACAGGACGATCAATCGAAATAGTAGAAAAAAACCAAAAATTTGATGTTTACAGATGGGATTATTTCCCTTCGGTTCATGCTTCTTTCGAGTTTATGCAGAATCATCAAGTGATGTCAAGTTATACAAGAAGAATTAACCGTCCGCGTGGCTGGGAATTGGAGCCATTTGAAACATGGGTAGATGCTTATAATATCCGCATAGGAAATCCCGCACTGCTTCCGCAGTATATAGATTCCTACGAAATGGGATATCAAACTCTTCTCGGAAATACAATTCTTTCTTTAGAAGGTTACTACAGAGTTACAAATAATAGAATTGAAAGAGTATTATCCGTTTATTCGGAAAACGTAACTCTTCAGTCGGTTCAAAATGTCGGGAAAGATTATTCATTCGGTTCAGAGTTCTTTGTTAATTTCGACCCGATAAAAAACTGGAATGTAAATCTAATGGGGAATATTTACGATTATAAGATTGACGGTCAATTGAACGGAGTTCCTTTTACAAGATCAAGTTTTAACTGGAGTGCACGTTTTAATAATTCGATTAAAATTACGTCTACAACCCAGTTACAGGTAAACATGAACTATGACAGTCCTTCCGTTTCTTCTCAGGGAAAACGCGAAGGTTTTATGTCGACTAATGTCGCATTAAGACATGAACTATTTAACAAAAGTCTAACAGCCACTTTACAGGTACGTGATATATTCAGCACGGCGAAATATGAGTTCACAAACGAATCATTAGATTTTTACAAATACACGTATGCCGAAAGAGAATCACCGGTTGTAATGCTTAATCTTCGTTTCAATATAAACAATTACAAAAACGATAAACGCGGGAGTAATGATACTCCTCAGGGACTTCGTGAAGATTCTATGGAAGATTAGTACTGAATATGTAATTTTGTACTGGTAGTTTATGAGTCGTTACCAGTATCAGACCATTTTTTTAAAAACATAATGAAGAAAATTTTTTAACTTAAAACTATTTACAATAAATGAATAAACTTATCAAATTATTGCTTATTGGGGGGGGTGTATTATTTGCACAAAATCCCGGGCAAATGAATCCTAACTTTAGTGGAAAAATCTTCGGTAAAACTGTTGATAGCAGAACAAACCAACCCATAGAATACACAAATCTAATACTGTTCAGAACCAGAGACTCGGTTATGGTGAACGGAACAATAACGAATTCAAAGGGGGAGTTCCAACTTGAAAATATTATGCAGGGCAGATACTATTTGAAAGTTTCTTACATCGGTTATGAGAATAAATTAATAAGCGATATAATGGTTAATCCTCAAACTCAGGAGAGAGACCTTGGTATAATATCGCTTGATCCGACAGCTTTAATGATGGGAGAAGTGGTTGTTTCCTCAGAAAAAGAAATGTTAACTTATAACCTGGATAAAAAGGTAATTAATGTAGAGAGAGATTTAACAAGCGTTGGAGGAACTGCACTTGACGTAATGCAAAACATTCCATCAGTTGCGGTGGACGCGGACGGAGGGGTTAGTTTACGCGGTAATCCAAATATCACATTTCTTGTTGACGGCAAACCTTCGGGGCTTGCAGGGATAAGCAGCTCAGATGTATTAACTCAAATACCGGCAAGTTCAATCGAAAGAATCGAACTTGTAACAAATCCTTCCGCCAGGTATGACCCGGAAGGAACTGCAGGAATAATTAATATAGTATTGAAAAAGAAAGCTAATCTAGGAATAAACGGTTTTGCTTCGGTAAATGCAGGAACGGGTGATAAATATAATTCTTCGCTGAATATTAATTATAAGTATGATCATTTCAACCTGTTTATTAATTACGACACAAGATTCAATAATTTTGATGTTATCAATAATTCTTTAAGAAATAGTAGTATCGGAAATACTCCTTCACTATTAGACCAAAGTCAAAACCTTTTTAATAAAAATAGAATGCACAATGCAACAGGTGGTATTGACTATTTTCTAGATGATTATAACACACTTAGTTTCAGTTTTCAGTTTCGAAATATGGGAATGAATAATTCCGGTTTGCTTGAGAGTAGAACATTTGTACCGGTGAATTCCCTCTCAAGGTTTTTTACGAGAGAAAATTCGGCAGACAGAAATGTGGATTCTTACAACTATTTTCTTAGTTACAGGAAATCTTTTGGAAATAAATTCCAGGAATTAACCGCCGATGCTATGTACTCGGATAATGCAATGCAGAGAACCGAAGAAATAACTCAAACCAATTTATTAAATAATCAAAATCCTATTATTCTGCCGTTATCATTACAAAGAAATGAATCAAGGAATACAAACAAAATGGCTTTGTTTCAGACTGACTATATTCACCCGGTAGGGGAGAACGGAAGGTTGGAGACAGGGATTAAAGGTACGCATAAAAACCTAACTACAAAGAATGATTACTTTATCTTTAACTATTCGTTAAATGATTGGTTGATGTCTCCTTCATCTAAAAACTATTTTAATTATAAGGAGCAGATATACGCTGTATACGGAATATATCAACAAAAATTCGACTGGTTTAACTACCAGGTTGGGGTAAGACTCGAACAAGTTTTAACCGATGCCTATCTTGAAGGAAGTAACGAAAAGTTTAAGAATGAATATTTCAGTTTATATCCCACTCTTCATTTCGGTTTTGTACTTTCGGGTATGGATGAAGTACGGTTGAGTTACAGCAGAAGGGTAGATCGTCCTTCCAACCGGCAATTGAATCCTTTTATTGATAACACCGATAGTTTAAATGTACTTTACGGTAATCCCAAATTACAACCACAATATACTAATTCGTTTGAAGTAGGTTATAATAAAACTATAAATAGAACATCACTTACTACAACCGTTTTTTATAGAAGGACAGCTGATCTAATAAGTACTATGAGTAATATTGATAATAATGGAGTTACGAATACTACCTTTGCCAATATCGCAGAGGGAAACTACTACGGTGCCGAACTTATTGCTGTTCATCCATTACTAAAGTGGTGGAGACTGAATGGTAATTTCTCTTTTTATAAAACAGTAATCGATGACAACGGAATATCAAACATCAATATTGATAAGAATAGCTGGACTGCCAAAGTTAATTCACAAATGACTCTTTGGGAAGAAATTCAACTTCAACTTTCATTCAACTATAACTCACCGACTGTAATGTCGCAGCAATCGTATCATATGGGGAGTTCGATACTCTCTGCACAAGCCTGGTTGAAAGAAGTTTATTTCCTTGATGCGGCAATCAGAAAAGATTTCTTCGAAGGAAGATTGTCGGTTACGCTTCGTGTTAGCGATGTATTTAACACCAGAAAATTTGATTCGGAAACTACCGGACAGGGATTCTTTATTGACAGCTACCGGAAAATGGAATCGCGTACGGCTTATCTCGGTTTTACTTTCAGGTTAACGTCAAACGGTAAACAGAATGAGCCCGAAAGAAGAAAGCCGGATACAGAAGGAATGGATTTTTAATTAGCGGAGAAAGGCTGCCTTAAAATCACTTTCAAGACAGCCTTTTTTGAGATGTTTACTCTGTTGTTTTTTTCTTCTCTGTTTTTATCATAAACTTTTTATTCTTCCCCTCTTTCTCAATCTCAATATCAAATTCCAATAAGTTCTGGTTTTCTATTAGATTCTTTAAATACCCTTCTGCATCGGAACCGGTCAAAATCTCAACTTCTTCTTTTCCGTCTTCGGCTGTAACTATAGTGACACTAAGACCCGAATCATCTTTAAGTATTTTTACTGTTTTCTTTAAGGATGAATCGCCGGACTCGTTTAGAAAATTATCCGGTTTCATTTTGATTTTAATCTTTTCTCCATTTTTCTTGATTATAACGGACTTTTTATTCCCATAAACAGAATCTTTTTCGACTCCTTTGATATATAACTCTATGTTTTTGTCGATTGATTTTCTTTTAAGTTTTTTTAATAGATAAGCTGCTTCTTCTCCTTCTATTTCAACTGTTCCATCGGATGTTGTTATAGTTATTTTTTGAACATCCCCTTTAAGGTTTTTTATTTTTTTATCTGTTTCCTCTTTATTAATATCCTGCGGTAATAATGATACTACCGGGAAGACAATCAATAAGAAAATTAAAGTACGGGCTAATTTCATCTGTTTTTCCTTTCGGTTTTATGATTTAGACGCACCTAAAAGCTAATGTTTCATACTTTTGGATAAGCGGTATATCCGTTAGATAAATAAAAGATTCCTATTTTCATCAAGCAGTAAGAATATCTATTTGGATAATAAGCGGTGGTTATTTAGTTTTATCAGCAGTATCAAACTAATTATGAAAAAGAGCAAAATGCCAAATAAATTTATCTATAAATACCTTAGCGATGAAGATATGAAATCAATCGCCGATAAAATCAAAGAGATTGAAAAGAAAACTTCAGGCGAACTTGTAGTATCAATTAAAAGAAAACGTCCGATAATGCAAAAGAATAAAACTGTTTACGATCTGGCAGTAATGGAATTCAACAGGATCGGGATGTGTAAAACTGTTGATAGCACGGGGATTCTGCTTTTCATCCTTTTTGAGGATAGGGAATTCTATATACTTGCCGATAAAGGGATAAATGAAAAAGTAGAAAAGAATACGTGGGATGAGGTAAAAAATAATATGCAGAGTTACTTCATTAAAGGGGAGTACTGTAAAGGGATAATCAATTCTTTGGAAGAGATGGGGAATATTCTTGCGGTTCATTTTCCTATTAAACCGGGAGATATTAATGAAATAGCTGATGATGTAATAGTTTCTGAATAATAATCCAACGGAGTTCAAACATGAAAAAAATTATTACTTTTATTTTTATTTTGTCTGTATTCGTTTATGCACAATACACAACACCCAATACCGGCATAGTTTGGAATCAAGATTCTCTTGTAATTCGTTCAAGCGGTGTTGTACAGGGTGTTTTTCCCAATTACACAATTAACGGGTTAATAACTGTATCCGCTAATGACAGGGTGGAACTTGATCCGGGTACCAACTATACTTTTACAGCCTCTTCTGCCGGATTCGAAGTAAACGGAATTTTTAGAGCTGTCAGTACTCAAAATCTTCAAATTTTGTTTACATCAACTAACCAGGATTCACTCGGTGCTTATCAAGGATTCAGATTTAATGATACAAGCGTTGACAGTCTCTGTTTAATTCGCTTTGCCATTATCGAATATGCTTATTACGGTTTCCGGTGCGTTGATGCAAGCCCAACACTTGAGAATAGTTATCTCTTCAAATGCAGAAGGGGAGTGCAACTTTCAAGTTCAAGCCCGGTTATCAAAAATAATATTATTCAAAGAAGCTATGAATACGGAATGACAATGACACTCGGCTCGTCTCCTTTAATTGAGTGGAATGAATTAATAGACAACAATACGCAAAACACTTCTCCTAAAAATCAGATCAGTGTGGGTACTCAAGGAAATAATTCTCCCACAATTAGGTATAATAAAATCAGCGGAGGGACTTACCATAGAACCGGAGGAATAAGTATTTCAACTCTACTAAGCGGCTCATCTTCAAGTTCCGAAATAGCTTATAACGAAGTCTATAATAATAGTTTTGGAATTACTCTAAGCGGAGCGAATATTACCTGCCGGGTTCACAACAATAAGTTTTATAATAATAACATCAACCCGGATGCTAATGTTTCGGGAAGCGGAATTAATGTGAACGGTAACTCAACCAATATCCCAATAATTACAAGAAATGAAATCTATGGTAATTGGTGGGGAATAACAGTACAAAACGGAACATCAATTCAACCGGGACCGCAGCCGAATATCGGTAATATTGAAAATGCTGATACTACTGATGACGGGCAGAATATCATTTACAACAATATTCAAGTTGGCAACATTTTTGATTTATTCAACAACTGCACGAATGACATTTATGCACAGAACAACGATTGGAGAGTATATGATTCAACAGCCATTGAGGGGCATGTTGTTCACAAAGTTGATGACCCAACACGCGGTTATGTTTTCTTTATGCCGTTTTCCGATTCTATTTATATACCTGTTGAATTAACAAGCTTTAACTGTAAAGCGGAAGGAAACAACATTCTTATTGAGTGGAGTACGGCAACCGAGACTAACAACCGCGGCTTTGAAATCGAACGCTTTTCGGTTAAAGAAGACGGCAATAATAATTGGGATAAAATCGGATTTGTTCAAGGGAGCGGAACAACAACCAAAGTGAATAACTATTCTTACACGGATAAAAATGTTACCGCCGGAAAATATCAATATCGTTTGAAACAGATCGATTACGATGGTTCATTTAATTATTCAAATACGGTTGAAGTTGATATTATAATGCCCGATGAATTTATTCTATATCAAAACTATCCGAATCCGTTTAACCCGATAACAAAAATTAAATATGTAATTCCAGGTAATGTAGAGACGTTGCATGCAACGTCTCTACGGATAGTTGATATACTGGGGAAAAAAGTTGCAACACTTGTAAACGAATTACAAGAGCCGGGCATGTATGAAGTCAGATGGGATGCTTCGTCATACCCATCCGGTGTATATTTTTATCAATTACAGGTCGGTGATTTTGTTGAAACCAAACGGATGCTCTTGTTGAAATAGATAATTACAATTAAAAAGCCCTGACTTTTTGCAGGGCTTTTTGATTTAACTCTTTGAATTCTACAGAATCCTCACTCCATTCCCGGGGCGAATTGTTCAAGGTTCGGTTCATTGGATACTTTTCCGAATGATTTATCGTAATGATGCTTCTTTAATAAATTTAAGAAACCGAATCCCCGTTTCCCTTTTATTCCTTCACTTTTAATCAGCTTGTGTAGTCTTTCCGCCTGTAAAATGAATATCTCTATTTTGCTCTGAATTATTTGCGGAAAAATATTGCCGTCCGTTTCAATTGCAAGAAAGGGGAGATTGCCGATATTCTCATTGTAAAAACTTTTCTGTTTTTTCATTGCAGCGGCTTTTCCCTCAATATTCATTTCAACATTGAGTATTGATTCGGCAACACGTGAAGGCATACAACCGAACGGTCCTATAGAAATAACACCGGAAACATGATCAAGTACTTCCCTTAAACCGCTTCCGACTGTTAATATTGCTTCTCCTTCAAGAACGGGATTAATATAATTGGCTCCATACTTAACCGTTTCTTTAATGTTGAGCAGTTCATAATCGAGAAAACCGGAGCCGGAAAGATTCTTCTTTATATTTTTCTCGATTTTAACCTGAACCAAATCCCTTATTGAAAAGCTAAGTCTGTTTTTAAGTTTCTCAATTTTGGAATTACCGTCATTCTTTGCAAGGTAGTTTGAATAGTATACATAATCACCTATCGGAGCAACTTTTACAACTATGTTTTTAGCTGCAAGCCGTTCAATTAAATCAATACGTGAAAATTCATCATTCCGGACGTAAATCTCTCCGATTAATCCGACTTTCACTGCATCTTTCAACTCTATTTTCCTTTTTACTCTTGAAAGGATTTCAGCCGATAATTTCAGTTGTTCGAACAAATCTTGAAGCGATTCTTTCTCGATTTTTTTAACTATTTTTTTCCATTCACGCTTCAGAATAATCAAAGCATTTATTGGTTCTTCTGCAATTGCAAGTATTGCATGATGAATATCCTGAAAAGCGTCGGCAGTTGTAATAGCAGCCCAGCCCCGCATTACGAATTCATTCCCCAATCCACCGTATGAATCTTCATCCGATAAAGTATAAATACCGGTGTTGTGTAATTCTTTTTTACGGATTAATTCATTTAAATAAACATGATACTGCCCGAAGCGGCATGGTCCTGTTCCTTCTGCCATAAATAGGAGTGATTTTTCATTCTCCGGTTTCGATTTACAATAATCGATCATTGCACCTGAATTGAGAATCAACGGTAAACATTCTTTGCAAGATGTATTACCTCGCCCGGTTGTTAATGTATTAAAGTCATAGACTGGCAGAGGCTCCGAATTAATCCCTATATACCTGAACGCAGCAGAGAATGCTTCGGAGGCATATCTTCCCATTGATGGAATTAAAAATTTAACTTCGGGATTGAAGATTGAAATTTCATTCCCGTCAGCATCAATTATTGTATGAGAGTCTTTCACTTTTAACGGATGGAATTCTTTCTTC
>Ga0208244_101425_pt1 | contig 12933 bp, 10 predicted proteins | sample SubbioCR12Aug_5A_FD_184828 | JGI IMG/M metagenome (GOLD analysis project Ga0208244, IMG submission 184828) | Serpentinite rock and fluid subsurface biosphere microbial communities from McLaughlin Reserve, California, USA - CR12Aug_5A (SPAdes) | ecosystem: Environmental > Terrestrial > Deep... | reverse complement strand
CCACCGACTTCCTTCCCGATCTCGATGCCAGACTTGAGAGCGGTGCTATCGCAGGTCAGTCGGGTGGTCATTATGCCGACCCGCTGTTTGCCTTCATGATGGTTTACAATGCCATCACAGAAAACTGGGATGTAAAAGATGATGATTTCTATGTCATCCACTTCCCTTACATGTATGTCTCTTCTCCTGAAGATTTTGCCGAATACTATCAATTCTTTGTTGAACAACTACCTTACACCAGAGAAGAGTTCATTGAAATGGCTACCATGTCTTTCAAAGAATTGTATGATACCGCTGCCAGACTGTCCATTGACGACGTTAAGGCGCGCCACCGCTAAGGTAATTTGCGTGAAATGTGGAATTGGGGCTGTCTAAAAAGACAGCCCCAAAACTATTAGTGATAGAATAGGAGAATATAATTTCTACCGCAAACCGGAGGAAACAGTAACATGTTCAAGAATAATACAAGCTAAAGACAAATCAGTTTTTGGACCTCTGCTTACTGACGGTATAATCTTATAACAATATGCTGGCTTTATGGGTTCTAATTATTAATAAGTTCAGATGAGGAAATACTTATATGAGTTTTGATAACCAGATACAAGCATTTAAGGCTAGCAAAGTTTACGGCATTGCTTTATTAATGTTTATCCTCTTTTTTTTCTGGGGTATATTTTTTATCCTGACTCCTGGCAACTTTGGCAGTATGGATAATATGTTTTTTTATCTACAGTCGAGCATTATTTTCTCGGTAGGTGCATGTGGTTTCTATTTCATTGTAACCATGGGCTTGTTCGACTTCAGCATTGGTGCGAATATTATACTTTCGGCTATTGTGGGAGTTATACTGTCTACACATTTTGGCTATGCGGGGCTATTGATAGGCTGTATGCTGTGCGGTGCGCTTATTGGTTTAGTTAATGGTCTTTTGTTCATTAAACTTAAAATACCGTCAATGATTGTTACTGTCGGCTTGATGCTGATCTACGAAAGTTTAGCATATTTTGTGGCAGGAGGCCTAAGACAGACATTAGATCCGGCTTTGCGTGCTTTCGGCAGTTCCCCTTGGAATATCATCCTTGCAGTCACGGCTTTTATTTTGGCTAATTTTATACTGAGGTTTACAAAAGTAGGAACATACTGTTATGCCATTGGAAGCAATGAGTATGTGGCGCAAAACATGGGAATCAACGTTAACAAATATAAGCTGATCGCATTTATGCTTCTCCACTTCTTCGTAGGCATCATGGCGGTTCTTTCGGTCAGTTACGGTATCTCTATGACTGCGACTACTGGTATGCAATCAATGGCACGCAACTTTACACCGTTGATGGGTTGTTTTGTAGGTTTAGCATTCAGAAAGCACGGCGTACCAATATTCGCCATCATTGTCGGAGGTTTGATTATTTCAATCATTTTCAACGGTTTTGTGGCCCTAGGCGCTCCAACGACCATTCAAAGCGTAGTTACCGGAGCAGCGCTGCTTATAATAGTTGCCCTCACAGCAAGAACTTCAAAGGGTGCGGTTGTTAAGTAAGGAGAATGTATATGAGAGAAATAGTATTACAAGCTGAAAATGTAAGCAAATCTTTTGGAATAACCAAAGCCGTAAATAATGTATCGCTCTCTTTTGAAAAGGGCGAGATAAGGGGTTTGATTGGAGAAAACGGTTCTGGCAAATCTACTTTTGTTTCCATGTTGGCCGGCATCCATCCACGTAGCGAGGGCAGGTTTATTCTTGAGGGAAAAGAATTAAAGGTTAGAAATCAAGTTGAAGCAAATCGCAGGGGCGTAGCTATCATCGTACAGGAGACGGGAACTCTGCCCGCCATCACTGTAGCAGACAACATATTTTTGGGAAACGAAGATCAATTCGTTACGTTTGGCATTAAAAAGACTGGGGCCATGAATCGCGCGGCATCACTACTTCTGGAAAAATACGGATTCGATCACATAAACGCCAGTTCCATGATTGACCTGTATTCTTTTGAAGACAGAAAACTGATTGAAATTGTCAAGGCGACTTATTTCAATCCTAAAATTGTGATCATTGATGAAACAACAACAGCTTTGAGTCAGAAAGGGCGCGAAGAGCTCTATAAACATATGTTACGCATCAAAAACGAGGGGAATACTGTCATCTTCATCTCACACGACCTATCGGAAGTCCTTGAGCATACAGATTCCATCTCTGTGCTGCGTGACGGAGAACTGATCGACACGGTAAAAAGCAGCGAGGCCACCGAAGATGATTTGAAACGTTTAATGGTGGGTCGAGAGCTTAAAAAGCACTATTACCGTACCGATTACGGACAGCCAGTATCAGATGAGGTTGTGCTTTCCGTTGAAGACTTATCCGTACCGGGCGAGATCGACGGCATAAGCTTTGAACTGCACAAGGGCGAAATCCTCGGGTTCGGGGGCTTGAGCAACTGTGGCATGCACGAAGTGGGCAAGGCCATCTTTGCGGCGTCTTTTGACCGAAACGGCTACGTCAAACTGGCGGATGGTACAACCATCAATTCAGTACCCGGTGCCATAAATAATAGTATTGCTTACGCTTCTAAAGACCGTGACAATGAATCACTGGTCAGCAGCGCCTCTATACGCGACAATATCTGCCTTCCCTCTCTCAGCGAGCTGGCAGATAAAGGAATTATCCGGGCCAAAAAGATGAACAAGTTCGCCCAGAAAAATGCAGATGTGGTCAGTATTAAGATGACCGGTATTGATCAGTTTGTATCCGACCTCTCAGGTGGAAACAAGCAAAGGGTAGTATTGGCGCGTTGGCTTGGTAAAGACTCTGACATCATCGTACTGGACAGCCCCACTCGCGGCATTGATGTAAAGGTTAAAGCTGATATTTACGAGATGATGAGCGAGTTAAAAGACAAGGGCAAATCGATCATCATGATATCTGAGGAAATTCAGGAGCTTTTAGGTATGAGTGACCGCATAATCATTATGAAAAAAGGCAAGATAAGCGGCGAATTCATGAGAGACGAAACAGTTGGCGAAGAAGACCTCATCGGTAAAATGGTTTAAAGGGGAAAGGCAAATGACAGAACAAAGATTGGCAGTAAAAAACAGGGTAGGAAAGTATAAAAGCTTTTTTAGCAACGTTGGAAGCTTTCTCGATAAACCGGGTTTTAGGACCTTGTTGCCGCTAACTGGCCTTATCGTGATGATTGTAATATTTGCTCATTTGACCGACATGAGGATAATACAAACAAGAAGCATCAATCTAATTCTCAGTCAGGTGTATGTGCTCATGATCGCCTGTACCGGCGTCTTTATGGTCATGACCATCGGTGGGCTGGATTTTTCCCAGGGGTCAATCCTTGGTGTATCGTCCATTGTTATAAGCTATTTATCCTTTTACAGCATTCCACTGGCTATTGTCGCCGGCATCGCAACCGGCGCTTTTATCGGTGCATTTAACGGGCTTTTCCATGTTGTTTTTACGATACCATCATTTATCGTGACAATCTGCTCTATGTTTTTATTCCGCGGTATATGTGCTTATTTAACAACGGATGCACCTGTCGCAGCCGTTACGGGTATCACTGCTTATCATAGCACTTGGATTAATATTTCCCTGACTCTTTCAGTATTGCTAATCTCTTTTTTAATTTATCAATTCACAAGGCTTGGCATTACCCTTAAGGCTATCGGCGCCGGTGAAACGGCGGCCCGCTTTTCCGGCATCCGCACCAAAAAGACAAAGTTTTTGGTTTTTATGGCTGCGGGAGCTATCACAGGTTTTGCTGCGTTTCTCAATGTGGCAAAAGTTGGCTCGATAACTGCTACCTCGGGCAGCCAATTGGAGGCACAGATACTCATTGCTTTGGTTCTAGGCGGAATGCCTATTATGGGCGGCGCCAAAGTACGCTTTTCAAATATCATAGTGGGGGCGCTAATGTTTGCCATCCTCCACAATGGACTGGTAATGGTCGGGCTTGACAGTGCGCAGCAACAGTTAATCAAGGGTATAGTATTTGTGCTTGTCGTGGCACTGACAATTGACCGCAGGCAACTACTGGTTATTAAGTAATTCGAAATATATTCAGCCGGCATAAGTTTCCTTAAAGAGTTAGGAGCTGCGAATTTTTATAAAGACGAATACTGCTAATTGGCCAGGACAAAAAAATGAAAGATGAGAACTGAATACATTGAATACGGACTTAAAATATGTCAAACTTTACGACTGGATAAAGACACGAATATACATGGAAAAATTTCGGTTAAACGAAAAGCTGCCATCAGAAGCTATGCTATGCAAAAAATTTGAAATTTCTCGGCAAACTGTGCGCACGGCTTTGGAAGTGCTTGAAAATGAAGGTTTCATTTGGCGCAAAAAGGGCAGCGGGACTTTTGTAGCGTATGAATTAAGAAAAAGCGAGGACAGCATCAAAAGTGTTGGACTTTTACTTAGTTATTGTGAAGAATACATTTTTCCATATATATTCTCTGGCATAGAATCTGTATTATCCCGGCATAAAATCGGCATAGATATTGCGGTCACAAAAAACAAAATAAACAACGAAACCGTTTATCTTGAAAGAATGCTTAATTCCAGTGTGAGCGGAGTTATTGTCGAAGGCACAAAATCTGCTTTCCCAAACCCAAATATTAATCTATACTCTGCTCTGGATATGCGTAAAATCCCTATCATCTTTATGCACAATTACTATACTAACATTCAAAATTATGACAGTATCCTAATGGATGATGAACAATGTGCGTTTATGCTGACGCAAAGACTGATAGACAAAGGGCATAAAAATATTGCCGGCATTTTTAAATACGATGATCTTCAGGGTGTGCGGCGTTACAAAGGATTTTTAAAGTGTATGGCTCAAAATATGCTTAAAATAAATGATGAATGTATAAAATGGTATTCAACCGAAGACTTTCATGGCAGTTTTTTGAACAAGCGTCTGTCAGATTATCATAAAAAAGCTTCAAACTGCACCGCAGTTATTGCATACAACGATACTATTGCTGAAATGGTAATCAAGTTCCTAGAGTCAAAAGGGCTGCGTGTACCCGATGATACTTCGATCGTATCGTTTGACGACACTTATATTGCAAAAAATTCAGCTGTGCGGATAATTAGCGCGATACATCCAAAAGCGGATTTGGGTAAAAAAGTAGCAAGGAACATGATAAAAATGATTGGCGACGAACAATGGAAAACGAACGATTATTCATATGTTTTCGAGCCCAAGATAAGCGACGGAGATTCAATAAAAGATATTAGATAGCAGATTGAAAAACAGAGAAATTGATGAACAGTTCATCCTTTCACCTTTTATAAGGTTTTCTGGGCGGAAGACAAAACCACTCAGACATAGTAAGGAGGCAAATAGTTGAAAACATACAGCATCGGTATTGATTACGGGACACTCTCGGGTAGAGCGCTGCTGCTTGACCTTCAAACAGGCGAGGAAGTGGCAACGGCAGTCAAGGAGTATACACATGGAGTAATGTACGATCAGCTTCCGGACGGCACAAAGCTGGGCCCGGATTGGGCGCTCCAGCACCCGCTCGACTACATCGAAGTATTGGAGCAAACCATACCCTCTGTGATCAAACAAGCGGGAATAAAACCCGAGCAGGTAGTGGGCATCGGTATCGACTTTACTGCGTGTACCGTGCTGCCCGTCAAAAAAGACGGTATGCCACTGTGCTTTGCAGATGAATATAAATCTAATCCTCACAGCTATGTCAAGCTTTGGAAACACCACGCGGCTCAGCAAGATGCCATCAGGTTAAATGAGATAGCTGAAAAGCGCGGCGAGAAATTCCTACAGCGCTATGGAGGCAAAATATCGTCGGAATGGATGGTTCCCAAAGCCATGCAGATAGCAAGGGAGGCTCCAGAAATTTACGCCGCTATCGATAAATTCATCGAAGCCACCGATTGGATCATCTGGCAACTGACAGGCGTAGAAAAGCGTGCCTGCTGTACGGCAGGATACAAAGCCATATGGCACAAGCGCGACGGTTATCCGAGCGACGACTTTTACGCAGAGCTTGGTCTTAAAAGCTTCGTAGACGAGAAACTGTCCAGAGATATCTACCCAATGGGCGCAAAAGCCGGCGAGATCACACCGCAGGCAGCTAAAATTACTGGGCTTGCATCAGGCACGGCTGTGGCGGTGGGCAATGTGGACGCACACGTGGCTGTGCCCGCCCTAGGCATAACGCAGCCCGGTAAAATGCTGATGATCATGGGTACGTCAACATGCCATATATTGCTCGGAGAAAATGAGCAGGCAGTACCCGGTATGTGCGGTGTTGTCGAAGACGGTGTGCTGTCCGGGTTTTACGGTTACGAAGCAGGCCAGTCGTGTGTAGGTGACCACTTTGCATGGTTTGTCGACAACTGCTGCCCCGAAGAATACAGACAAGAAGCCAAAGACAAAAACGTCAGCATCCATGAACTACTGGCACAAAAAGCAGATCAACTCACACCTGGAGAATCAGGCCTTGTCGCACTCGATTGGTGGAACGGCAACCGCAGTATATTGGTCGATGTGGATTTAACCGGTCTAATCCTTGGCATGACGCTGCTTACCAAACCCGAAGAAATATACCGTGCTTTAATCGAAGCCACAGCCTATGGCACTCGTATGATCATCGAAACCTTTGAGAAAAGCGGAATAGCCATCGACGAGCTCTATGCGTGCGGTGGCATCGCAGAAAAAGATCCGGTCACCATGCAGATCTACGCAAATGTGACAAAAAGGGAAATCAAAATATCGGCCTCTGCGCAAGCACCCGCGTTGGGCTCCTCCATGTTCGGCGCAGTAGCCGCAGGCAGTGCAAAAGGCGGGTATGATACCATCACTGAGGTGGCGCTAAAACACGGAAAAATCAAGGATAATACCTATAAACCAGACGCACTTAGTGCTGTGGTGTACGATAAGCTGTTTGCTGAGTATGTCGAACTACACGATTACTTTGGCAGACAAAACGATGTAATGAAACGTCTTAAAAATATTGCCAAGGAACGGAGACAATAATATGATACATAAATTTTGGTTTTTAGTGGGCAGTCAGCACCTTTACGGCCCCGAAGTGCTCAAAGAAGTAGAAGCGCACGCAAAGATCATGACCGAAGGTCTGGAGGCGGACAGCTCTATACCGTTTGAAGTGGTGTTCAAAGGCGTGGTAACCACGCCCGAAGAAGCCAGGCAGGTGTGCATAGATGCCAACGCTGACAGCGGCTGCAGCGGTGTGATAGCTTGGATGCATACATTTTCGCCAAGTAAAATGTGGATTGGCGGTCTTTCGCTGCTCAATAAACCATACCTGCATATCAATACACAATTTAACAGGAATCTGCCGTTTGAATCCATCGATATGAACTTTATGAACACAAACCAGTCTGCACACGGTGATCGGGAACATGGGTTTATTACTGCACGGTTGAGGATGAAACGTAAGGTCATCTGCGGATACTGGGAGGATGCGGATTTCCGCAGTCGTATCGGAAGCTGGATGCGCAGCGCGGTGGGTGCCATGTACAGCCGCAGCCTTAAGGTGATGCGGTTTGGTGATAATATGCGCTACGTGGCCGTTACCGAAGGTGACAAGGTGCAGGCCGAGAAAGACTTGGGCTGGAGCGTCAACACATATGCAGTGGGCGGCCTGGCCGAGCGTGTCAGTGCGGTTACTCCGGCACAAACAGACGACAAGGTAGCAGAGTACAAAGAGAAATATGAGCTTAACACCGATAATCTAAAAGCAGTAGAGTATCAGGCGAAGTTGGAGGTCGCGCTGGAGGCCATGCTTACAGAAGGCGGTTTTGCAGCCTTTACCAACTCTTTCGAAGATCTATACGGTTTGGAACAACTGTCCGGCCTCGCGACACAAAACCTGATGAGCAAAGGATACGGGTTCGGCGCAGAGGGAGACTGGAAAACTGCGGCTCTCGGAGCGGTGATGACCGCCATGTCGCAGGGGATTGACAAATGTCTCTCGTTTATCGAAGACTATACGTACCACTTTGAACAGGGCAACGAAGCGGTGCTAGGTGCACATATGCTTGAAATATCACCGGCCATTGCACAGGCAAAACCGCGTATCGAGGTGCATCCGCTCGGTATAGGTGGTAAGAGCGATCCAGCCAGGCTGGTGTTCGACGGCAAGCCGGGAGATGCCATACTGGTTACCCTAATCGACATTGGCGGACGGTTCCGAATGATAGTACACGATATCAAGGCCATCGAACCGATGCAAAAGATGCCCAATCTGCCGGTAGCAGGTGTGATGTGGCGGCCAATGCCGAATATGATCACGGGTAACGAAGCTTGGATACTCTCCGGCGGCACACACCACAGCGTGATATCGTATGACTTAAATGCCGAGATGATGCGTGATTTTGCTGAGATCATGGGACTTGAGTTCATACATATCAACGCAAATACAACGATACCTGAGTTGCGTGATAAACTTGCACTCGGTGATATCGTATGGAATAGGTGATGACATGCTTGAATTGCTAAAGCAGGAAGTACTTAAAGCCAATCTTGATCTTGTCAAACACGGGTTGGTCCTTTTGACATGGGGGAACGTAAGCGCATACGATTCACAGACGGGCTACGTGGTGATTAAGCCAAGCGGTGTAGCGTATGATGTTATGCAAGCTGACGACATGGTGGTGGTAGACCTTGAAGGCAAAAGGGTCGAGGGTGCCTTGAACCCGTCATCGGACACACCTACGCACATTGAGCTCTACAAGAATTTTGACGGCGTCAATTCGGTGGCCCATACCCATTCGCGCTGGGCGACTATCTGGGCGCAGGCATGCATGGACATACCAATGCTGGGCACGACGCATGCTGACAGTTTTTACGGTGACATACCATGTACGAGCCTGTTAAGCGACGCGCAGATACAGGGTGAGTATGAGAAGGAAACCGGCAGCGTGATCATCCAGACATTCAAGCAAAGGTCTATCTCCCCGCTTGAGGTGGGCGCTGTGATTGTAGCCAATCACGGGCCTTTCACATGGGGTATTAGCTGTGAAAAAGCGGTTGAAAACGCCGTAGTGATGGAGTATACAGCACAGATGGCGTATACAACGTTGCGACTAAATCCCGATGCCTCAATGCCTCGCACGCTGCTTGATAAGCATTATCGGCGCAAGCACGGTGACAGTGCTTATTACGGACAGTAAAACAATCGCGCGCAAAGAAGCATTAAGATTGTTAAAAACCACCGCTGCACCAAAGTACCCTGCGCGCAGCGGTTTATATTTTTAACAGTTTACTGGCGACTGTTCTTCTAGGACAAATGCTTATAACGGCTATATTAAGATATCCGAAGCATCGCGAGCAAATATCGGATGTATTATCGCTGCACGTCATCGGATCACTTCTGGCATATCTGGTGTTGGTTTATATCGTCTGACCAACATAAACGCCAGGATGCATGTATCCACAGAACATCAAGTGCACCCAAAATCAGCAGGTGTTTGGTCTATAACTCGAAAATGTCGGGAAGAACAATGGTTTGACTGCCTGTTACATATTTTTTATAAGGCCATTCTGGATCGTAAGTGAGTGGCCTGTCGTGATTGGTTGCGGCTATTACGGTTTCTTCGGATTTTACATCCAGAATCATCGGGTTCCAGGCAAAAGCCTGATTTTCCATGACCATGCCGGAACAATTCTTAGAAGCGATATATTCCCTGTTTTCATAGCCGATAGGTCCTCCCTGGTGGTGCTTTTCCCATTCTCCTTTGTATCCCGCAGCTGCATATGCTTCTACAGCATCATCAAAAATCTCACTTACCGCTTTACCGGGAACGGTTGTGGCTATCATCCTGGCATTGATCACGTTGACAAGCTCCAGTCTCTCCTTAACCCCCACCGGAACCGGACCGGCATAAACCGTGCGAGTTAAGGCTGCTGTCAACCCATGGCGTCGAGCACAAATCACAATCATCACTTTATTTTTAAAGCTTTTTCCGGTCGGGATCGGGTGGCGGAATTGATCAAGCCTTTCGTTTGCTGCCACCAACGCCACCGGAACATAGATGCCTTCCCTTCCCAGGCGACCTTTCAGCTCCCCGGCAATCTTAATTTCACTATCACCCGGACGTATTGCCCGGCAGACCCGGCCGACCAGGGCGGCAGTAGTCTTCGCCAGTTCAGTTAATCGCTCTATCTCTTCCAGGAGGAGTGAGTATCTTAGTTCTTTTATCGCGACATATAGCTCTTTACAGCCTGGAACAGACAGGTCACTGCCTGTTATTCTGTTTCCGATTAAGGCCCTAATCGCCTCCACCCGGTTGCCGGACCAGGAATAGACAACCGGTTCGTAATCCTGATCGACAAGAGGCTCTTTCAGGAGCAGATCAATTTCATTGTTAGGTGCCAGAACATATGCTTTGTTTTCCGTAATAACCAGGTCGGCGACTCCGGCTTCTGAAAATTCATCAACACCGCTTTCACCTCCGCCGGTTAACCATGAAAAACTTGAGCGGCGACTAAAAACAAAACCCCCTAGCTGCATCTTGATTAAAAACTCTCTTACCTTGCTTTGCTCGTGCTTCCATTCAGCCGTAATCGGTAAAACCTCCTTACATAAATGGGATCCATAAATGGGGTCAGGTCTTGAAATATCACTTTGGTTACGGCCTAATAACTACCATCTACCAGCTTCATCCAGTCGGTCACCCTCCTGTATGTGTTACAGGTGTTAGGCTGGTGGCTAACCTTTGTCTAATCCGGACTCTCGTCGGCAAGAACTGCCAGGCTTCGCTTGGCGCACGCAAGACCTAGACCCAAATGTTTCATAAGCGATTGTTTCCTAAGTTCAAATTAACCTTCTTTAAAGTATGCAACGATCGGCTTAATGGCCAAGATGAACGCTACTATAATAAATAGCCATACATAACCTAAAACAAATTCTGCAAGATATGCCCCCAAAACCATGCCAAATAAAATACAACTCCATTTGATTAAACCAATATCTATAACCGAATACTTCTTGTCTTTAAACAACTTCATTCTCAGTGCACCTCACTTCGTAAGTTAGCAGCCTGATTGATCTTGCTCCGGTAGCTTAATCACTTAAGAAATTCAAAATAATTGGTTCTTGAGATTGTTGTGAAAGCAGCGCTTTCATAGTAGCTGCTAAATGTTTCGATTGTAGATTTTTTAAATTTTCCTACGCCCCACTTGAACTCATAAGCATTGAATTGACCGCCATATTCCTCAATATAGTCTATTTCTTTTCCTTCATGGGTTCGCCAAAACCAGCTTTTTCTGCGCTGACTTTGTAATTGTAAGTATTTTAAGCGCTCGGCTATCATGAAATTCTCAAAAAGCGGCCCCAAGTCACTGCGGAAATCGATCGCCTGGAAAGCAGATATAATGCTATTTCTTATTCCTGTATCATAGAAATATATTTTTACTTTTCGGGCAATCTCGTTTCGCTGGTTTCGGGCAAGGGGTTTTAACCTGTATATGACAAAAGCTTTCTCCAGCAAATCGAGATATCTTTCGATGGTTTCCCGGCTGGTATTTAGCTTTGAAGCCAGTTCATTGCGTGACACTTCAGAACCAAGTTGAAAACTGATTAGCTGCAGGAGGTTGGTCAGCAATTCCGGTTTTTTTAAGGTTTCAAACTCCAGTATATCTTTATATAAATATTTTGACGCCAGGTCTGAGATCAGAATTTCTGCATCATTTTCACTTCTGGTCACAATTTCAGGATATAAACCGTAGCGCATGAAAATTGGTACTAGGGCATCAATTTCATTTGGGGTGTATAACTGTTTTAGCTCGTTCAGTGAAAACGGAAGCAATAGAAACTCAATGCTCCGCCCTGTAAGCGGTTCGTTTACAATATTTCTAAATTGGAAGCTGCTAGAGCCGGTGGCAATAACCTGGACCTGGGGAATGTGATCATGGATGATTTTAAGCGTTAGACCGATATTGGCAATTCGTTGCGCTTCGTCTATGACAATCAGTTTGGCCTGATCAATAATTCTTTCGAGCAAAACAGGTTCCGGGTTTTCGAAGCTGCGCGCAACAGATGGTATATCACAGTTAAAGTATCCTTTTTCCGAACCAAGTTTTTTAAGGATGCGTTTGGCCATTGTGGTTTTCCCCGCCTGGCGGGGGCCGTATATAGTAACGATTTTGCCTTTAAAAAGCCAGGATTCTATAATTGGTTCTAAATCTCTGGCGATTTCAATCATGTTGACCTTCTCCTCTGCATCCACTTAAAGGAAATATACCACACCATGAAAGTTTGTTCAACATTATTCGTTATAATAATGCAGGTTAACCTGCATATATTTACCGAAATACGCGGGTTATATAAAAACTCAATTACAAATCACCTCAGCACGGGTCGATCATCTGCAGTAAGCTGCTTAATGATCTAGCTTTAAACACAAGCGAAGGGCAGACGCGCTTAAAAAATGAAAATTGGAATGAAACCTGCACCAACTACGTGACTGATGCAGCCAGGATCTTAGGTGAGTTAATAGACGAGCACCCGGCGAAGTAAGCAATAACCTGGTTTGCTATTTTCATTTGCTTGTGCTGCAAGTCTAATCCCTTACTGCCTCCAGCCTGATCGTGGAGCCGGCAGATACTTTCTTCCACAGTGAGGGCTCTTCGCTAAAACGCCCAACCAGGTTTACCGGGCTGGCCGGTTTAATTTCCGTATCAGTCGAGGCAGGAGTTTTACCAAAAAATATGCAGAAGCAACTGCCTTCAGGCCAGTAGGCCAAGTCACCTACCCGGACAACACTGACTGCATTCTCGTGGTCGGCCTTGACCGGAATGGCAAAGTATCTTTGCCTCTTCGCTGTTTAGTGTGGAAAAGCAATTTTAACTAAAGCTGAATCGGCATGTTTTGCTACCATAAATGTTACTATATGTTACAAAGATTTTGGTCTTT
>Ga0208244_101424_pt1 | contig 12954 bp, 11 predicted proteins | sample SubbioCR12Aug_5A_FD_184828 | JGI IMG/M metagenome (GOLD analysis project Ga0208244, IMG submission 184828) | Serpentinite rock and fluid subsurface biosphere microbial communities from McLaughlin Reserve, California, USA - CR12Aug_5A (SPAdes) | ecosystem: Environmental > Terrestrial > Deep... | reverse complement strand
CTCGGCAGTTCGCTGACCGGTCTGGTAGTTCAGGTCGCTGGCGACGATGACGAGTTCGTGTCCATGTGCTTTGAGGTACTGCCCCATTTCAAAATGGCGCGTATGCCCCGGCTCTTCGGGCGAGACAAAGACTTGGTTGATGAGTAGAATTTTCATGCGCAAGGGATTATAGCATTCGCCAATGGGCGACTGACCAGAGGGCGGTTTCGGACGGACGATCCCCCCAGCGAAACGCCCACTTCGGGCTATAATCGTGCAAATCATACGAAACGAGAGAGGAAAGAACCATGGAAGATTTTTCTGTAACAAGCGCCGCGCATGGGGAAGTGACCGTTGTATCCGTCACCGGCAGGGTGGATTCCACCACCGCGTCGACATTGGACTCCGAACTGGAAAAGCTCGTGCGCAAGCACAATAAGATGGTACTGGACCTCAAGGACGTGGCGTATCTATCGTCCGCGGGAGTGCGCGCCATCGTGAAGGCGTTGCAAAGTGCGAAAAAATCGGGCGGCGGCGTCAAACTGGCGAGCATCCCCAGCCATGTTGCGGATGTGCTCGAAACCGTCGGCATGATGCAGATGCTGGATGTCTTCCCCACTGTGGATGAGGCGGTGGCGGGTTTTTAGTACCTTGCAAGTGAAAGTCTTGTTTTTTGCCTGCACGGAGCCGCACATCGTCCCGATGTCCTTCGGGAGGCATACGTGTGCAAGGATTTTTTTAACACGAAGGGCACGAAGTACACAAAGTTTTTCAAAATCTTCCTTCGTGACTTTTGTGTCCTTTGTGTTTGAATCTTTTTCGACCTGCCCGAGTTAAGGGTCTACGGACAAAAGTGGAAATTGCCAAGCCCGTTTACCGTGATGTAGACCGTCATCCCCTCTTTGACATTGATCTTCTGAATCTCCGGCGCGCCGGGCAGGTACAGGTCGTGGACGGTGTACAGACCGGGGTCAACTTGCTGTTCGTTCAGGGATTGGGAATGGGTGAATAAGTTGTAGAGGTCGATGCCGCCCGGTTCGAGGACAAGGTCATGCTCGGTGCAGTTGACAACGAAGGCGGGCAGGAACCACTCGGTGAAGGTGAAATTCGGCAGGCTCTTTAAATCGCCCTGCACACTGGCAAAACGCGTCTGGACCGAGACCCAGCCCGTCGCCTCCGAGCCCGGGACGCTGACCTGCACCCACCTGCTGAGCACATCCTGCGCGATGACATCGGCGCTCATCCCATCATAGAGGATGCCGATCTGGTTGTATTGCGTGCCCGGTCCGCGGCGGATAAAGATGTTGCCGCCTTCCGCGGTGATGCGCACGAACGGCTGGGGCGTGGGGGAAGATTCGAGAATAACAGGAGCAGGCGTCCCCGTGGGAAGAGGCGTATTGGTGACGGCGGGCGGTGGAGGTTGGACGGTGGTTTGCGTCGCTTCATTCACGGTCTGCGGTACACCGTCCACGGTCTGCGCAGGGACGCATCCCTGCACCAAAAGAACCATCACAAGCACAAAGGCAATTCTTCGCATCATTCGTATCGCAGGGCTTCGACGGGTTCGAGGTTGGCGGCGCGACTGGCGGGATAAATGCCGAAGAACAAACCGATGGCGGCAGAGAAGGTGGTCGAGAGGATGATCGCATCCGTGCCGACGATGGGAATAAAATCGTTCCCTGTGGCTATCGCAATCTGCCCGACGACGTAGGCGATCAGCCAGCCGAACATGATGCCGATGATGCCGCCGATGAGGCTGAGCAGGGATGACTCGGTGAGGAATTGCAGAAGGATGTCGCGTTTGCGCGCGCCGAGCGCCTTGCGCAGACCGATCTCCTTGGTGCGCTCGGTGACGGAGACCAGCATGATGTTCATAATGCCGATGCCGCCGACGAGCAGGGAGATGCCGGCAATGCCGCCGAGGAAGATGGTGAGCACGCCGGTGATGGTCTCGAAGGTTTGCAAAAAGTCCTGCTGGGTGAAGACGGTGAAATCGTCCTCGCCGATGGGCGTGCGGTGACGCTGGCGGATGATGTTCGAGATTTCATCCGCCGCCTGGGTGACTACATCCGAGGATGCAGCCTGTACGAAGATGACATCCACGCGGTCGGGTGTGGAGCGTTTGATCAGGCGCGCCTGCGCAGTGGTAAACGGAATATACGCGGCATTATCTTCACTGCCGAACGCGCCGCCGCCTTTCGCCGCCAGGACGCCGATGATGCGGAAGGGCTGTCCTTCGATGCGGACCGTCTCCCCGACCACGCCGTCGGCATGACCGAACAGCGCAATTGCGGTTTCGGGTCCGAGGACAACGACGGACATCCGCCCAAGCAAATGTTCATCATTGATAAACTCGCCCTCCGCAACCTGCATGTTGCGTACCGGGGCGTAGGCGGGCGTAACTCCGCTCAAAGCAGTGGATGTGGTTTCACCTGAAAAGGTCAGTGAAACATTTCCCTGGATCACAGGCGCAGCCAGTTCCACCGAAGGCGCGGCAAAGGAGTCGGAGATCGCTTCGGCATCGCCCAGGGTGAGCGGGCGGGTGTTGCTTCCGCTTCTGCCGGGCGGACCGCCGGATCCACCGCCCTGCTGGGGACCTCCGCTGAAGACGAATAATAAATTGGTTCCAATATCGGAAATCGAGCCTGTAATGCTCGCCTGCGCGCCGTTGCCGACCGCCAGCATGGCGATCACCGCCGCCACACCGATGACAATGCCAAGCACGGTCAGCCCGGAACGCATCTTGTTGCCGTTCAAGCTTTCTAGCGCTTCGATGACAGCCTGCCAAAAAGTCATTGCGTCCTCCCCTTCTTCTCTTCCACAGACAGGTCGAGTTCGCCGTCGCGCAGGCGGATGACGCGCTGGGTTTGCTCGGCGACAGCCGCATCGTGCGTGACGATGATCAACGTGGTGCCGAGTTCTTTGTTTAGGTTAAGCAGAAGATTCATAATCTCCTTGCCGACCTTGGAATCCAAATTCCCTGTCGGTTCATCCGCCATGATGATGGCGGGGTTGTTGACCAGCGCGCGCGCCACGGCGACGCGCTGTTGCTGTCCGCCGGAGAGTTCGTAGGGACGATGCGTCATGCGGTCGCCAAGTCCGACCGCTTCGAGCGCAGCCTTGGCGCGTTCGCGGCGACCTTCGGCAAGCCCGGCATAGCGCAGGGGCAGTTCCACATTCCCCAACGCGGTCAGGCGCGAGAGCAGGTTGAAACTCTGGAAGACGAATCCCACTTTGCGGTTGCGGACGCTGGCAAGCTGGTCATCGTTCATATCCGCCACCGATTCGCCGTCCAAAATATAGTCGCCCGATGTCGGACGATCCAGACAGCCGAGCGTGTTCATCATCGTGGATTTACCCGACCCGGACGGTCCCATGATCGAGACCACCTCGCCGCGTTCGATATCGAACGACACGCCGCGCAGGGCATGCACTTCGAACTCACCCATGATATAGATTTTTTTCAGGTCGCGCGCTTCGATCACCCGGTCCATCTCAGCCTCCAAAGAAGCCCCCGCCCGCCGGGGGCGGATTGAGGATGATCAGATCGCCTTCCTGAATCTCGCCGCTGACGATCACGCTCATCGTATCGGAGGATGCGCCGAGTCGAATCCTGACCTGAACGGGTCTGCCATCCACGAGCAGGTATACCACCCGGTTCCCATCCACCAAACGGACGGCGCGGTTCGGAACCAGCAGGACGTTCTCGACCTCCTCGACCACGATGTTGACCGCGGCGGTCATGCCCGGTTTAACCAACTCATCCGCATCGGTCAACTCGACCGTGACCGTGAAACTGACCACGCCCTGCACCGTCTCACCCGCCTGCCCGACCTGCACGACTGTGCCGTGATATTCCTTCCCAAGGATGGCATCGAAGATGAGCGTCGCCGTCTGCCCAGCCTGCACGCTGTTGATGTCCACCTCGGAAGCCTGCACATCCACCAGCAGGCTGGAGAGATCGTCTATGCGAAAGCCGGGCGTGCCGGCAGTCACCTGGTCCCCAACCGAAGGAAAGGTCTGGGTCACCGTCCCATTGAAGGGGGCGGTCAGATGCGCCATGTTCAACGTCGCCTGAGCCGCTTCCACGCGCGCCCGCGCCGCGGCAACCTCGGCGGAATCAGGTCCGGCAAGGAGGCGTTCGTAATTGCGGCGCGCATCGTTCAGGCGGGCTTCTGCAAGGGCGAGGTCCTTGTCCGCCTGATCGATCATCGCCTGGCTGGGATAGTCCTTGTAGCGTTTGACTTCCTTCACCCTGCCCCATTCGTCATAGATGTTCTCGGTCAGGTTGACCTTCCCGTTGAGACGGATGCGCCAGTTATACGCGCTCTCGTACTTCCGCTCGGCTTCGTCCACCTTGCGCTGTGCCTCCAACAGTGCCGTATTGGACGTCAACAAATCTTCCAATGCAATCTGCGCATTGACCAGATCCGCCTCCGCCAAAATGATGCTCTGGTTCAGGGACGACTTCATGAGGCTCGCCAGTTTGTCATTCGCGGAGACAACGCTCCCAACATCCGCATGGACCACCCCCACGATCCCGCTGGTCTGCCAGACCAGCGTGGCGGTCTGCCTTGCGCGGACACTGCCCGTCGCGCCGACGGTGGCGGTGAGATTACCCCGCTCGGCAGGCACGGTTTGAAACAGGGCGGCGGCATCCCCGCCGGAATTCCTGACAGCAAACACCGCAACCACAATAACCGCGGCAAGGATGAACCACACCCAGCGCGGAATTCTCGAAAAGAACTTTTTCATTATCTGATAATCCTCCGGAAATACAGTCAGCCCACAGTCGGGTAATCTTACTGCGGGTCGTGTCCATCCATTATACGCATGAGAGTCACAAATCGTCGCACCGCGCCATCATGGAAGCGGCTTGGGGATAATAATCCCTCAAGCGGTTTTAATACCTGTCTGGCGACAAACTAATGACGATTGTCTTTTGGTTTTGTGACATTTACGCCTATGTCTGTCCGATTAGAGCGGGTATCATCGTTCAATAACCTTATCTGTACGACTTGGAGGCATGATGCAGGCTGTCCCCAGTGAATTTTTGGCAATCAACCGCAAGGAACGGGCGAACCGCCCTTTTTTCGATCTGGACCTGCGTCCGCCGGAAACGCGCATTTGCGATTTCGAAGACGTGGTCATCGAGTTCAGCCCGGAACGCGCAATGGTGGAGGCGGCACGTTGCATCCACTGCCCGGACCCGGCGCCCTGCATGGTCGCCTGCCCCGTCAACAACGACATCCCCTCCGCCATGTGGCTGATCGAGCAGGGACGTTTCGTGGAAGCGGCGGGCATCTATCACAAGACCAGCACGCTGCCCGAAATCTGTGGGCGGGTCTGTCCGCATGAGGTGTTGTGCCAGGGTTCGTGCGTGCTGAACAAACATCACACCCCCGTCCTGTGCGGCGAACTGGAAGCCTTCACCGTGGATTATGAACGCCGCTCGCAGGGATACGAGATTCCCGTCGGCGAACCCAATGGAAAGAAAATCGCGATCATCGGCGCGGGTCCCGCGGGGCTTGGATGCGTCGAGATCCTCCTGCAAAAGGGATATGACATCACCATCTTCGAGTCAAAACCCGCGCCCGGCGGACTGCTGGTGTACGGCATCCCGAACTTCAAACTGCCCAAGGACGTCTGGCAGGAGAAGTGGGAGGAGTTCGAGCGCGCCGGAGCAAATTTTATGCCCAACACTTATATCGGTAAAGACAAGACCATCGACGACCTTTTCAAAGAAGGGTATGCAGCCGTCTTTGTCGGCGTCGGCTCGGAAGTGGATGCGAAAATGGAAGACACCCCCGGCACCGACCTGCCCGGCGTGTACGAAGCCACGGAATTCCTGATCCTCGGCAATGTGGAGCCCGACCTGCTCCCCAACGATATGAAAAAGCCCCTCGAAGTCGGCAAGCGCGTGGTGGTCATCGGCGGCGGGGATACCGCATCCGACTGCCTGCGCACGGCGCTGCGCCTCGGCGCGGAGGAAGTGACCTGTCTTTACCGCCGCACTGAAAAGGAAATGCCCGGCGGAAAGAAAGACCGCCAGATGGCGCGCGAGGAAGGCGCGAAATACCGCTTCCTCACCCAGCCGGTCAAGTTCATCGCCGGCGCGGACGGGAAACTCGCCGCCGTGGAATGCATCGAAATGAAACTCGGCGAACCCGACGCCAAAGGACGCCGCAAACCCGTCCCTGTGGAAGGCTCGAACTTCAGCGTCGCGGCGGATACCGCCATCCTCGCGCTCGGCTACTGGCCCGATCCCATCATCGGCAAGACCACGCCGGACCTGGAAACACACAACTGGGGCTTGATCAAAGTAACGGACAAAGCCACCGGCACAACCTCGCGCGAAGGCGTGTTCTCCGGCGGCGACTGCGTCACGGGACCCGATTTGGTCGTCACCGCAATGTCGGCAGGCAGGATAGCCGCGCACGCGATCGACGAGTATGTGAAGAACAAGAGATAGATAATCAGCAGATCACGAAAACCGCGCGCAGTGTGCGCTTTCGTTGATAATTTTTGGGGTCGGGCGGCAAGCCGCTTCACTCCAAAATATCCTGTGAGGGCAGGGTGTAGGAAGCACGGCGGGGTTTTCACCCCGCCGTGCGCTTTTGTTATATCCAATGCCCACGGTCACAAATTGCGCTTCCGCCTTTCTTAAAAAAGCGCAATTTATGACCGCGCTGGGTATAATCCCCGCCATGTTCCTACGCATTCTACGCGGACTGGAGATCACCGTCATGCTGTTGATCCTCGCCGCGGTCACCGGGTACAGCAACCCTTCGCTCACCAACCCCATCGAAAAAATCCGCGCGTACACCCGGCAGATCGAGTTCAGATATGCCGCATGGATGGCGGATGCCGCGGTTATCAAACTGCGCGCCGCCTCGGTGAACCTCCCGCACACGCTCGAACGCGGGACGCAAAAACAGATCGTCGGCGAGTACCTGCGGAACACCCAAGCCATTCTCGAAAGGGAGCACCTGCTTACGCAGATCTACGCCAACCCGGAAATCGCAGACAAAGAGGCGGCATCCGAATCGGTGCGCACCGAGCTGGGGGAACTGTATGCGCGGCAGAATCAACTCGCACCGCTGGCGGAGGCGGTCTTGCAGGACCAGGTCGCGCAGGTGCTGGCGGAACTCGGCTTGACATCGCTCGGTCAGCCAATGCCGAACGTGTGGTATCACTCCACGCCCCTGCCGGTGGCGCTGATCGTCTCGCCGCGCGACCGCATCACACAAACCGCGAACATCTCGCTGAACACCGACATGACCGTTGACCAAATGGCGGCGCTCGAAGCACAGGTGGACGACGGCTTGGATGTATCGTCCCTCGTCGTCAACATCGGCGGCGTGGGCGTGTACCCGACGATGGTCATGCGCACCACCAACCTGCCCTGGCTGGTCAACACCATCGCGCACGAGTGGATCCACAACTACCTGATGTTCCGCCCGCTCGGGCTGTTCTACAACAACAGCCACGAATCGCGCACGATGAATGAGACGACCGCCTCCATCGCCGGGGATGAGATCGGCGCTCTCGTCATCGAACGGTTTTATCCCGAACTGAATGCCGCCTCACCCTCCAGCCTCAGCCTGATTGCCCTGCCCTTTGAACGTCCCAACCCCGGAGACCTCCCCCGCCCGCCCTTCGATTTCCGCAGGGAAATGTACATCACCCGCCTGCACGTGGACGAACTGCTCGCCGAAGGAAGAATCGAGGAAGCCGAAGCCTACATGGAGGAACGCCGCCAGATCTTTTTGCAAAACGGCTACCTGCTGAGAAGAATCAACCAGGCGTATTTCGCCTTCCACGGCGCGTACGCAGATCGTCCCGGCGGCGCGGCGGGCGAAGACCCGATCGGTCCTGCGGTGCGGACGCTGCGCGCGCAAAGCAAATCGCTGGCAGATTTCGTCAACCGCATCTCGTGGATGTGGACATTCGAGCAATTGCAGAAAGCGGTAGAACAAAAGCAGTAAGAATGAAAAAAAACATCCTCCTTTCCATCCTCCTTCCATTGATTGCACTGACATGGGCGGCTTGCTCGCCTGCGACTGCCGAGCCGCAGGAAACGCCCCCGCCCATCGTCGAAAACCCGGTGATCCCGGATACGCCGACGCCAGCCGCGAGTTGCTCGGCGCTCTCCGTCCTGCCGACGCCCCTGCCGGATGCGGCATCGGTCTTCCCCCCGGTCAACGAAACGGATTTTTCCATCGGTCCGGCGGATGCGGGGGTGACGATCCTGGAATACTGCGATTTCCAGTCGCAGGGATGCCGGGCGATGGCAGCCACCATCGAGCGGTTGATGCGGGAACACGGGGATGTGCGGCTGGTCTTCCGCCCCCTGCCGCTGATCGGGGTGACAGACAAGGCGGAAATTTCGGCGCTGGCGGCATTGGCGGCGGACGAGCAGGGGAAATTCTGGGAGATGTACGACCTGCTGTTTTCCCGTCACGGCGAGTGGGCGAACCTGACGACGGGCGAGTTCGATGCGTGGCTGATGCGGGAAGCCCCGTCCGCGGGCATCGAAGCGGACCCTCTCCGGGCGGCGATGAAGGCAGGGGAAACAGCGGACAGGCTGGCGTCCATGCATGAGGCGGCGATGGCGTTGCAGATCCCGGTCGTACCGGTGGTCCTGATCAATGGCATCGTCCAACAGCCCTATGTCTTCGATTATCAGAACATGAGCGATACGGTCGGGTTGATCCTGCTGGGGAAAAAGCAGTTCACCGAGTGCCCGCCGTTCGCCATCCAGCCGTCGAAGCAGTATGTGGCGACGATCGAAACCGGGAAGGGAAATATCGTGATCGAACTCCTGCCGAACAAGGCGCCGCTGGCGGTCAACTCGTTCGTGTTCCTCGCGCGGCAGGGATGGTACGACGGCGTGACGTTCCACCGCGTGATCCCCGGGTTCGTGGCGCAGGCGGGCGACCCCAGCGGGACGGGCAGGGGCAACCCCGGTTATTTCTTCCAGAACGAGATCAGCGACCTGCGCTTCGACAAGCCGGGCATGGTGGGCGCGGCAAATTCGGGACCGGACACCAATGGAAGCCAGTTCTTCATCACGTTTGCGCCGCTGGAGCACTTGAACGGCGCGTACACCATCTTCGGGCGGGTACTGAGCGGTTTGAACATTGCAGAAAAGCTGGCGCCGCGCGACCCGGCGCAGGGTTTAAACCTGCCGCCGGGCGATGTGATCCTCCGCGTTACCATTGAAGAGAATTGATGAGACGAAAAAATACGCCCAACCCGGGCAAGCCGAAACCAAAAGGAATTCAACCCCGAAGGTCACGAAGGAGCACAAAGGAAAACCTTCGATGCAAATAGACTCTATCGGAAATAAGAATTCCCATCCACGAAGGACACGAATGATCACGAAAAAGAGGCAAAATTCGCGTTTCTTCGTGAACTTCGTGGAAAAAGCGTTAATTCCGATAAAGTCTAATGAATAAAACCCACCTGCCCTCCGTTTTGACGCTGATCGTGGTCGCCCTCGGCATCCTGTTCCTGCTGGCGCTGGCGGGAATTTTTGCCGTCAGTTCGCTGATGCTGTTGTTTTCAGGCGGCGGCGTAGAGGAGATGATTGCAGCATTTGCCTTCGGCTTCGAGAGCGTGCTCCTGCTGGCGTGCGCCTGGTTCATCAGCCAAAAAGCCCGCGGACAGGCGGCGGCAGACCAGCCCTACACATTCCCGTTCGCCAGGTGGCAGGTGGTACCAGGCATCGTCATCATCCTGCTCGGCATCGCCATCGGCGGCGGAATCGCGGCGACGGGCATCCACTGGATCGGGTGGCTGGCGCTTCCGCTTTTGACGGTGCTGGTGATCCTCACGCCGATCTGGCTGGTGATCGGATTCGGCTCGAACGGGATGCAGGCAGGCGCGCGCTGGCGTTTCTTCGCCGTCCTCGGCTTGAGCATGACGGTCGCGCCGCTGATCATGGTTGTGCTGGAGATCGTTTTTGCGGCCATCCTGGTTATTGCGGGGAGCGTGTACCTTGTCGTCACCATGCCCGATGTCATTTTGGAATTATCGAACACACTGCAATTCCTGGCGGAGCAACCGGAGAATATCGAAGACACGCTCGAGACGCTTGCACCGTACCTGATGCACCCCGCTGTAATGCTGGCAGGCTTTGGGTTCATTGCAGTGCTCGTGCCATTGATCGAAGAGCTGTTCAAACCGCTGGCAGTGTGGCTTTTCGCAAGGCAGATCGAATCGCCCGCGCAGGGTTTCGTGCTGGGCGGGCTGAGCGGCGCGGCATTTGCGCTGTTCGAAAGCCTGAACATGGGCGCGAACGGTTCGACGGCATGGGCGGTGGTGGTCGGCGCGCGGATCGGGACGGGCATCCTGCATGTGACCACCTCCGCGATCGTGGGCTGGGGAATCGTTTCGGCATTCAGGGAAAAACGCTTCGGACGCCTGCTTGCCTGCTACGCCGGGGCGGTCCTTTTACACGGGCTATGGAACGCTGCCGCGGTCGGGATGATGTTCTCCGGCATCGGCGCGCTGGCGGGGGATGCCAATTTGTCCGCGCTGGTGCCTGCCTTGATCTGCGTCCTGCTGGGGATGGGGGTCGGCATGGGCGCGGCGCTGATCGCCTTGAACCGAAGATTTAGGCGGGAGGAGCAAGCCCGGCGTTCGTCAGAGGCGGAAGATGCCGATGAGCGGGTACAATTATCCGCATGAACTATGCATCCACAGCGCGCGAAGGCGACCTGGCGCAACTGGTCGGGCTGACGCACAAACATTTCATCATCACACTCAAGGCGGGGGAGGTCTTCCAAAGTCATCGCGGGGTATTGCCGCACGACGAGTTGATCGGCACGCCATGGGGGTCGCAGGTGTTCAGCCATACGGGCGCGCCGTTCTTTCTGTTACAGCCTTCGCTGGCAGACCTGCTGAACGAACTGCCGCGCACGACGCAAATTTTATATCCGAAGGACATCGGGTATATCCTGATCCAGATGGGAATCGCGTCCGGGCAGACGGTGATGGAGGCGGGCACCGGCTCCGGCGCGATGACGATTGCGCTGGCGACGACAGTGGGGGCGGAGGGACGGGTGATCTCCTACGAGAAAAAACAGGATGTGCAGAACCTGGCGCGGAAGAATTTGGAACGGGTCGGGCTCTCTGCGCGTGTGGAGTTCAAACTGCGCGACATCGCCGCAGGCTTCGATGAAACCGAGGCGGACGCCTTCTTCCTGGATGTGCAGAACCCGTTCGACTATATTCCGCAGGTGCGAGCGGCGTTGAAGCCGGGCGGTTTCTTTGGGACGCTGTTGCCGACGTTCAATCAGGTGGAGAAGGTGCTGTATACCCTGCGGACCAGCAGGTTTGCATTCGTGGAAGTATGCGAAATCCTTTTGAGGTATTACAAGCCCAATCCCACGCGCCTGCGTCCCGCGGACCGCATGGTGGCGCACACGGGCTTTCTGGTCTTCGGGCGGAAGATCGAAGACCGTCTCGATCCGCGCGCGGCGGAGTTGGCGAATGAGGCGGGTTTGGATTTGTAGGAATTGGACGTACGCAAAACTATTTATCGCTTCGGCATTTGACCGCTGACGGCAGACCACGGTCCGTGGTCGGCGGTCAAATTTTGGGAGTTTTGCGTAAGTCATGAAGAATTATCAACAAAGGGCACGAAGGAAAAGCATTCGACCATGGAACTGACGCGGGAATTGATTGCGCGAAAATTGGCGGAGGCACAGGCGGGGTCGTCCGCTTTGCAGGAGTATGCGGAGATGGCGGTGGACGAGAGCACGCGCCTGAAATGCGCGGCGGTGCTGGTGCCGTTGATGTTCCAGCACGGGGAGTGGCATGTGTTGTTCACGCGCCGCACGGACCGCGTCGAATCGCACAAGGGACAGGTATCCTTCCCCGGCGGGGCATGTGATGAAGGCGAGATCACGCCGGAGCAGACAGCGCTGCGCGAAGCCGAGGAGGAGATCGGTATCCGTCCGGGGGATGTGGAGGTGTTGGGGAGGATGAGCCGCATGGTGACGATCAGCAAGTTTCGGGTGAGTCCAGTCGTGGGAATGATCCCGTTCCCGTATGCGTTCAGGGTGGCGAGCGTGGAGGTGGCGCGGGTCTTTACCATTCCGCTTTTGTGGCTGGCGAACCGTAACAATTATTGGGAGTTTTCGCTGGGGGATTCGGAGCGGTCGTTGATCGCGTATCATCCGTATGATGGAGAGTTGCTGTGGGGGGCGACGGCGCGGATGACGGTAAATTTTTTGAGGACGCTGGGGGTGGTGGAGGGATGAATTATGAATTATGAAGGATGAATTATGAAGGGATCAGATGTCGAGGGGGGATTTTACTGCGCTGGCTCCGCGTTGGAGAACGTGCCCTTCGACTGTGCTCAGGATAAAGGTATAGATCATGGTGGTTTTGACGTCCCTTCGACATGCTCAGGGCAAGCCTTGTGTCCGAGGAGTTCTTGAATCGTTCTGATGTCCCTTCGACTTCACTCAGGATAAACTCCACCATTTTGTGAGGAGGTGGGTGGCGAAGGAGTGGCGGAAGATGTGGGGGGGAGACGGGTTTGTCTATCTTTGCGAGTTGGGCGGCTTTGCGGACGGCTTTTTGCAGGACGCCCGGGTCAAGATGATGGCGTTTTTCGCGCTTTGAAACAGGGTCGATGGAACGAACGGAGGCGGGAAATATGTATTGCCAGAGCCATTCTTTTGAGGCGGAGCGGTATTTTTTTTCAAGCGCGTAGGGCAGGGAGGTTTCGCCGAAGCCTTCCCTGAGGTCTTTTTCGTGAATCGCTTTCACGATCAGTAGTTGGGATTGCAAGTCTTCGATGACCGAATCGGGCAGGATGGTGAAGCGGTCCTTTGAGGTGGATAAGAGTCTTTAGAGTTGAAAAAGGGGTGATTTAAGGTGGTTTGATTTGTTAAGGTTAATATATCACAGGTTGGGGAGCGATTTGCAGAGGGACGCTGCAGCGTCCCTCTGCAAATC
>Ga0208244_101423_pt1 | contig 12982 bp, 15 predicted proteins | sample SubbioCR12Aug_5A_FD_184828 | JGI IMG/M metagenome (GOLD analysis project Ga0208244, IMG submission 184828) | Serpentinite rock and fluid subsurface biosphere microbial communities from McLaughlin Reserve, California, USA - CR12Aug_5A (SPAdes) | ecosystem: Environmental > Terrestrial > Deep... | reverse complement strand
CTTTCTCAAAGTCTTTTACAATCTCTCGCTTAAGATCTACTGAAAACAGTCTTCGTTTTCTGATTCTAACTAAATTTACTTTCATATAAGTTGACATTTTGTGGTCAACCTATTTCAGGGACGGACATACGAATTACGGTTTTTTGTTGTGATTTGAATTTTACTGAGAATTTTACAAATCTCTTCGGCATCAGTAAACATGCTTTCAAATTCGTTTTTTGTGATATAATCTGTGGCATGTAAGAGTTTAAGCCAATAGATACTTTCTCTCGCATCTTTGTATGCAACTCCCAATTTATTCAAAAAGTCCTTGCCAGAAACACCACCAATTGCTTCTTCTACATTCGCTCCAATTGAAATTCCGCTTCTTAGCAGTTGCTTTGATAAAATATATTCTTTCTTTTCTGCTATCAGGAATTTGTAGAAGTTTACAATTCTTATGGCAAAAGCAAATGACTTCTCTTGTACTATATTATCAGTTTTCATTTTCGTAATTTTTAATTCGTAATTGAAACAACATTTGCGCCATCAAAAAGATTGATAAACCCGTTGGTTATTATTACATCGCCTTCGGTTAAACCACTAGAAACCTGTACTTTATTTTGAAACCGGTTTGAAGTGGTGATATTTTGAAGAATGGCTTTCCCATTTTTGACCAGATAAACCTGTGGTTGAATGTTTGTTCCAACGATAGCAGATGCCGGGATAATGATATACTTTTCTTCCCCATCGTTTTTCATCCCGGTAGCTTTCGGAAGTACATTTCCAAACATTCCTGATTTGATTTTTAAATCGGCAGTGTTGTTTACCGAAAATTGTACAGGAAAACTATTCCCCATATTGGCTTTACTGCCTGTCATGATCACCTTACCCGATAACACCGTTTCCGGATAAGCATCTGCGGAAAGAGAATAGATTTGATTGGTTTCGAACTGACTTAAGTCCTGTTCGGGAACATTTACGGTAAACTTCAGGCTTGAGATATCTGTTATTTGGAGTAAAGGAATACCTGGTGCTGCGAAGGCTCCTTCTTCGGTTAGTTTAGCGGTAACAATTCCGCTGAAAGGCGCTGTAATCGTCGTTTTTTTGATTTGTTCCATTAAAGTAGCCTTCTGTACTTTGGCCGATTTTAAAGCCAATTCGGTCTTCTCCAGCTGAACGCCTTGAATAGCATCGGCATCGACAAGTATGGTGTAGCGTTTTACATCCACTTCCAATCCATCAATTTGAATTTCAATGGCTTGTAATTGTAGTTTCAGTAAAGAGTTGTCTAATTGAACCAAGGCCTGACCTTTTCGCACCGTGCTTCCAACATCCACCAAAACCGAATTAATCTTCCCCTGAATATCCGCGCTGATTCTTGTTTCTTTGTTGGGTTCGAAAGTTCCCGTGTAAGAAATATCGTTTTGAACACTTTCAAGCTTCAGAGTGATTGCTTGTACATTAATTGCCTGCTCTTTATCGTATTGATAAACCCTGTTTACAGTGATTTCCTTATTTTTCTTTAGTTGAAATACCGTGATGGCTATTAAAGCCAATGCTACAACTATATAAATGATCGATTTTTTCATTGTCTTTTATTGTATTTCGTGTTTTTAATTTCTTACTGAAATATTTCCTGTCAATTTTTTTAATTCCAAATCGGCTTTCAGATATTCAACTATAGCTGATAAATTGTTTTGTTGCGCCTCTCGCAAAGCATTGTCTGCCAATAGCACATCGGTTAAACTGGCGGTACCTTCTTTTTGCTGTAAGATTGTTTGTTCATAAACAGTTTGTGCCAAATTTATTTGCGACAAAGTATTTGCTATTGTCTTTTGAGTAACCGCTCTGCGACGGTCAGCATTTTCAATGAGCATATTATTTTGGTCCTTAACTAAGCTTATTTGCAACTGACTATTTAGAATTTCTATCTTTTTCTGATTTATTTTTCGATAAGTAACTGTGCCATTAAAAAGGGGATAGGAGAGTTGAATCCCCACAAAACTTGCAGGAAAGAATTTGAGAAAATCATTGGGCTTTTTATCGTAGCCAAATCCTGTTTGTCCGTAGCTTCCATATAATGAAACCGATGGCAATCTTGAATTTCTGAGGGTCTTTAACTCGCTCGTCGCAAGGCGATATTGCATATTTGTAAGTTGCAAATCGACAGTTGTTACATTCGAATATTCATTGATATTGAACTGAATATCAGTTTCTATCTGTATGTTTAGAGTCGATGGCTGTCCCATTGACAATTTCAGGGCGTTCATAACCTGTTCTACATTGTTTGCAATGATATCTTTTTGGGTTTTTAATTGCTCCAGTTGAAGCTCTACTTTTTTAACATCAGTACCTTTTATCATCAACTGTTGATGCAATAGTTGCAGGTTCTCAAGAAGTTTAGCCATATTGACGATATTGCTGTCAACAAAAGCCAACTGATGTTGTAGAATCTGAATATTATAATAGAAGTTCGAAATTTCGAAAAAAACCTGTTCCTCAGTTTTTTTATTTAGTAATTCGGTTATCTCAGCAGCAATTTTAGTGGTTCTGATACCACCATATAGTTGCGGGTTGTATAAAGGCAATGCTACCTGTATGGAAGCACTTATGTTATGAGGGACGCCAAACTGAGCCTCCTTAAATTGCCCCTCTGGCGCTGTCGGGTTAAAGGTTGACATGGGCATGAGTTGGTATGGCAAATCAATAAAATATTTGTAATCTCCAACTAAATTGACTTTGGGGAAAAGATTTGATATGGCTTCTTTTTGTTTTTGTTCGCCAATAGCCATATTATTTCTACTTATTTGAAGGCTTTTGTTATGAACCAAGGCAGTATCAATACATTGCTCTAACGACCATGTTTGTGTCTGTCCTTGAACGGATATCAATATCACTAGTGCAAATGATAACAACCATTTATGCGTGTGAATATTCACTAACCTGATGCTTAAATTTTTTTTATCTTTCATTTTTCATTCTTTTATTGAGCAGAAAAGAAACTGTTACAAATAATAGTGTCAAGGAAATCCTGAAAATCATTGCTCCAATTGTTTTAGTCTCATAAACACCACCGGTATTAATGTGTACAAAAAGCCCTAGAAAAGCTATTATGAGTAAACCGGCTGAAATGCTTAGAATTTTGGTTGTCCAAGTCTTTTTTTGGATAATACCATACCCTGCCAGAAGGTATAGAAGGCTGTTTATTAGATTTGCAACAACTACAAAAAGCACATAATTTCCCTCTTTAGCTCTGATGCCAAATAAATCAAAAACTACCGAACTGCTTAAAAACAGAGTTAGTAACCCAAAAGCAATAATAATGAATGCAATGGCATAGCGAAAAACCGTGTTCAATTTCATGTTTAGTAGGAGTTATAATAATTTGGTTTGCGTTGTTGGTTTTGGTGCTTTCACTACTAAAATTCGAGCTTTTGCACTAGAATTATTATAAAGACAATGTATAATATCCTTCGGGCTTTCTACCAAACAATCGGCTTGTACTTGTATTTTTTCATCGCCAACTAATACTTCTGGTGAACCCTCCAGAATGTAAAAGAATACATCGACCGGAGTAATGTGTGGTTTTAGTGCTTCACCCGGTTGAAGGGTGATGTGCATGGCTTGTGCAGAATCATTGTCATACAATTTGCGAACGTCAAGTTTATGTGGCGTTTCTACAATTGGGGTTTCTTTTACAACGGTAATTTTCATATTTCTAGGTTTTATTTATTAAGTAAAATTTTGATCGAATTGCTGAACGCTGAACCTCTCTCAATCAAGTTATAGTCATAATTGGACATATGCCATTGCTTAACAAACATTCTTAATGAACCCATAATCATTATAGACAAATGGGCGGCTTCAATATCAGACCTTATTTCTCCCTTTCTTTGGCCGGTTTCAATAATGGTTTTTAGACTTGCTGTATTTTTATTCATTATTTCTTTCACTTTGTCGGTGAGCTCTACCTCGTTTCGAAATATCTCTTCCGAAAAAATTACCGAAACCAGCGATGGTGAAGTAGTAAACTTCTTGAAATGATTTTGAAACAAATTTTCAATTTTAAGAAGCGCGTTAGTATCTGATATTAATTGATTTGTAAAAAAATGTTCCGTGTTTTGCTTGAAATAATCAAGAATTGCTAATAGAATTTGAACTTTATTTTCGTAATGACGATATAGTGCGGACTCAGCGAAACCGATTTTCTTCGCAAGGTTTTTTATGGTTAAAGATTGTATACCGCTTTCTGCAATTAACTCAAGAGAAGCATTTATAATCTCTTGTTGCCGTTCTGTTATATCTGTTTTCAATTTTATAGATTTTAAGTGAGTGAATATTCGCTCACAAAAGTAATCATTTTATTTGCAATGATTAATCATATTTCTTAAAAAATGTTAAAGTATTCCCAGATGGGATCGAAAAAAAACAATTTTTCATGTGTGTCAAATAATTGGTTACGAGTGTTATAGCGAAAGTAATTGTGCGGTTTGTGAGCAGCCAATAAAATTGTTAAAATATTTCTGTAGGCAGAAAATACTAGGCATCAGGCCGGCTTTAGTGTCTGTCCGTTCAAAACACATTAGTTGTCTTATCAATATTTCTTGTTTGCTGCCCTTTCATAAATGTTTACTTTTTAAACTTTGGTTGTTGTCACTCTTTTTCAGAACTTAGCTTAAATAAACATGGTCTTTTGCGCAAAGCTGTGTTTTGTGCTTATTGATTGTCATCGTATGCTTACAGTTGTCATACTGCTTGCAATTTCTGCATAATTTTGAAGCCGTAAAACAAGATTAAGTTTATGTGTTTAAGCATACCGGCACGGATCGAAGTAATAGAAGGTGAAATGGCCACCTGCACTGTAGGAGGTGCTGTTTATCAGGCAAGTATTGAAATGCTCGATCCGGCTGAACTGGCACCCGGCGATTATGTGCTCTTACACACAGGTTTTGCCTTACAGAAAATTTCAAAAGAAGAAGCCGAGGAAACTTTGCGGCTGTTTGAGGAGTTTGGGCAGCTGAACGACGAACTCGATGAAGAGGAGCGGACTACCGGCAAACGCATCATATAATTATTCATGAAGTATATTGACGAATACCGCGACCGGGATAAGGTACTTGCACTGGCCGACCTCATTCGGAAAACAGCCCGAAAGCCCATCAGAATCATGGAAGTATGCGGAGGACATACCATGTCAATTCATCGGTTTGGTATCCCATCCCTTCTGCCCGAACTGGTTGAACTGGTCTCCGGACCGGGATGCCCTGTTTGTGTTACTTCCCGCGGCTTTATTGACCATGCCGTAGCGCTGGCCCGCACCGAAGGAATGATCATTGCTACCTATGGGGATTTAATCAGGGTTCCCGGTTCCACTACTTCACTCGACAGGGAAAAAGCTTCCGGTGCCGATGTCCGCATTGTTTATTCCATCCTTGATGCCCTGATGATTGCGAAGCAGAACCGCGACAAAAAGGTCGTTTTTCTGGGAATCGGTTTTGAAACTACCTCCCCGGCCTCCGCTGCAGGCATCATTAAAGCGCAGATGGCAGGATTGTTCAATTTCTCGGTGCTGAGTGCCCATAAAGTTATGCCACCGGCCATGGCAGCCCTGATTCAGGAAGGGGTCAATATCAACGGTTATATAGGCCCGGGTCATGTGAGCACCATTACAGGCTCCCATATTTTTGATTTCATCCCCGAACAATTCCAGTTGGGTGTGGTCATCAGCGGATTTGAGCCGCTCGACCTGATGCAGTCCATACTGATGCTTATCAGACAACATGAAACCGGAAACCCGTCCGTTGAGATTCAATACAGCAGGGTAGTGAAACCTGAAGGTAACCTGAAGGCACAACAGATGCTTGAAGAAGTTTTTGAACCGACTGATGACTGGTGGCGCGGACTTGGTGTGCTCAAAGACAGCGGTATGGGGATCAGGGAGAAATATGCTGATTTTGATGCTTCAAAACTCTTTGCACCAAGCATTGAGCCAACCAGAGAGGAGAAGGGCTGCATCTGCGGGGAGGTGCTGAAAGGCCTGAAAAAACCAATTGAATGCAGGCTGTTCGACAAGGTATGTAACCCTGCCGATCCGGTAGGCGCCTGCATGGTTTCCAACGAGGGCGCCTGTCATGCCTGGTATCGCTATAAAAGGGACTAAGAGAATGAAAACAAATGATACAATTTTGCTCGGACACGGAAGTGGCGGGCGACTTACAAACGAGTTGATACAGAACCTTTTTGTCAGGTATTTCAACAACGAAACCCTTTCAGGAATGACCGATTCGGCCCTTTTGGAAATTGGTCACGGAGCTATAGCATTCACCACAGATTCATTTGTTGTTGATCCACTTGTTTTCCCGGGAGGCGATATCGGGAAGCTTGCCATTGCCGGCACTGTCAATGACCTTGCAGTGTCCGGAGCTGAGCCTTTGTACCTTACTGCTGCCTTCATCATTGAGGAAGGTTTCAGTATGAAACTGCTCGAACAAATTGTTGCTTCGATGGCAGACGAGGCCGCTAAGGCCGGGGTTCAGATTGTCAGCGGGGATACAAAGGTGGTGGAACGCGGCAAAGCCGACAAGCTGTTTATCAACACCAGTGGTGTGGGCCGTCAGCGCAATGGAGCAGGAGTTATGGCTTCGGGAAGCAGCATCAAAGCCGGTGATGTCATTTTGATTAACGGGTGTATAGGCGATCATGGGATGGCTGTGATGAGTGCGCGCAACCAACTGAATGTGCAGGCCGGAATTGTTTCCGACTGTGCCTGTCTGAACAGCCTGATCAGAGAAGTTTGGGAAGGCTCAGGGGGTATCAGGTTTATGCGTGATGCAACCCGTGGAGGGCTTGGTGCGGTTGTCTCTGAGCTGGTAGCGAAAAAGACCTGGGGCATTGAACTGGACGAAGAAAAAATCCCTGTCAGACAGGAAGTCCGCGGTATGTGCGAGTTGCTGGGTTTCGATCCTGTGTATGTGGCCAACGAAGGTAAGGTAGTGATGGTTGTTGACCAACAGCATGCCGATCAGGCTCTTGCAGTGATGCGTAGCCATCCTCTTGGCGCTCAGGCCGAAATCATCGGAACGATTACCGCTTCCCATCCGGGCAGGGTTTGGATGAAGACAACGGTAGGAGGTAAGCGGATTGTGGACCTTCCGGCCGGAGAGCAGCTGCCCAGAATCTGTTGATTTTAATCAATTCCAGCCTGGTGCCTGTTGTGAATCTCATGGGCATTGATGATTGCAAGTACCTCGCTTGCAATTTCTTCGATGGGCTTGTTGGTAACCTTGACCACAGGCCATTTACGCTGCCGGTTGAAAACCGACTGTGCGTACATCAGTTCGCGGTTCACGTATGCAGGATTGGCATAAGTGTCGGTTCCCATATTTAATTTTTCGAGTCTTGAATGCCTGAGCGTGGATAGGTTTTGTACGTTGTTGGTCAGGCAAATGACTTTTTCAGGAGCCAGTGCGAAAAGTTCAGCAGGAGGTTCAATGCCGAGCACTATGGGCACATTGGCCACAAACCATCCTTTAAAAGCCAGGTAAATACTTAGCGGGGTTTTGAAGGTGCGGGAAACACCAAGCAGAACGATTTCGGCTTTGTGAAGCCCTTCGGGTCTTTGCCCGTCATCGTGCTGAAATGCAAACTGCATGGCGTCGATGCGCTGAAAATACTCCTTGTTCAGCTCGCTGAACAGACCGGGTTTCTCTGAAGGGCTTCGGATGAGTTTTTCGGACAAGCGCCCCAGCAAAGGCCCCATAAGGTCGATGGTTTCCACATTGTGCTGGCGGCTGCACGTGATCATGTACTCCCTTAATTCATTGCTCACCAGTGTGTGTACGATGAAAGCCTCTTGCTTCTGTGCTTCCTTAACAGCGCTCTGTATCTTGGCCCGCGAACGCACCTCCTTGTGCAGTACTATGTCAACTTCCTGCGACGGAAACTGGGTGAGGGCAGCACTCAGCGCCTGTGTCGCTGTACGTCCCGTACCGTCGGATACAATAAAAATAATCAGCATAATCTGTTCTTCAGTGCAACAAACCGAATAAGCTCAGTGAAATAAGGTTCATGAAGTTTCCCTGAATCAGAAACCGTATTCATAGTAAAACTTCGACAACTCAGATGAGATGTCCTTGAACACAATGTGGTGGTTCAGGCATCCGTTGCGGGAACAGATGCGTACTTCGCCACCGGCACGAATGAAAAACGATACCATAGGAGCATCGCATTCAGTGCAGTGTTCGCTGGTACTCAGATCTTTGTTGCAGTGGGGGCAATAAAACTCAACAACTTCATGGGCGCCAACCTGCACATCCATCTTCTTCTGTTCGCAGCCATAGGTGGAGCATAAATACAATACCCCGCGGTCTTTCTCCGAAATAATGTTGACCTTTACACTGGGTTTCCCGTTCAGGATTACCCCATCGTCCATCAGTGATTTGCCGCATAGCGGACATTTCACATGCAGTGATACTACCTTTTCCATGGCATTGTGTTTTTTGTGGCTGTTGTTAAAAATGTTTTCACAGCATAAATGTACGATATTCAATTCCGTTTAATCAAGGTTTTTATATAATTTAGAAGGTTTCTAAATAATATCACCAACAGCAGGACAACACAGTACAGCATCCGGCAGATTGCTGCGATAAAAATGACGGGTCTCACGACTTGATTTATTCAACCGGATTTGCCTTAGCGTTGCCATGTGGCAATTTCAGCTTAGGGTACGCGGGTTTGGTGTATTTTTGTGCCAAATTCACCCCTGATGCACGAATTGTCCATTGCACTCAGCATTGTTGATCTTGTGACTACCGAAGCCCTGGCCAACGGCGCTTCATCAGTTTCCCGTGTGGAAATCGGCCTGGGAAATCACTCGGGTGTGATCCGCGAAGCACTTGAGTTTGCGATGGAGGAGGCTGTGAAAAGCACCCTGCTCGAACATGCTGTGATTGAATATGTATCAATTGAAGCACAAAGTTGTTGTCAGGAATGCGGACTGAACTTCACGCCCGAAGGGCTGTATTTGCCTTGCCCTGACTGCGGAAATCCCATGCCTGAACTCATTCATGGAAAGGAACTGATTGTGAAAAGTATTGATATAGAAACCACTAAATAAATAATATTATGTGCGGAACCTGCGGTTGTGGCGAAGACAGCCACATCATCTACCGGAAACCCGGTGCGCCTGAAAAGGGACATCTTCATTACCATGTTCATCCACATGAACACGATGGCAGCGAACACGTGCATGGCCACCATCACCACCACGACCATGACCATGTGCACAGCCACGAGGACGAACATGTGCACAGCGAACATGCGCACAGCCACCATCCGGCGCATCACGACCACAGCCACGAAACCAGCACCATCAGACTGGAGCGAAACATCATGGCGAAGAATGATATGATGGCCGAGCGCAACAGGGGATACTTTGAAGCACTGAACATCACAGTGCTCAACCTGGTAAGTTCGCCCGGTTCGGGAAAAACCTCAGTGCTGGAGCGCACACTCAAAGAACTTGCAGGAAGTCTGGATGCCTTCGTTATTGAAGGCGATCAGCAGACTATGCTCGATGCCGAAAGGATTAAAGCAGCCGGAGCGCCTGTTATCCAAATCAACACAGGAAACGGATGTCATCTGGATGCCTTGATGGTGAACAAGGCAGTGAAACAACTCGAACCAAAAAAGGGCAGCTATCTCTTTATCGAAAACGTAGGCAATCTGGTGTGTCCTTCGCTCTTCGACCTTGGTGAGTCCAAAAGAGTTGTCATCATAAGTGTTACCGAAGGTGCCGACAAGCCGTCAAAGTATCCAACCATGTTCGAGACTGCCCAGCTTTGTCTGATCAACAAAAGCGATTTGCTGCCCTATGTTGATTTCAGCATCGAGGAGGTGAAGGAACATGCCCTGAGGATCAACCCGAAGCTCAGTTTTATTGTGGTGAGTGCCCGCAGCGGAGAAGGATTTGAGCTGTGGTACGACTGGCTGAAAGGACTCCGGATTGCCTGAACCAAACGCATTACATTATTAACAATGTTATTTTTTTAACAAAATTATTTGCGTTTCTGCGCTCATGGTTTTATTTTTGCTGTTAGTTAATGAACAGCAACCGTGAAACCAAACCAAATTATGAAGCACTTGCCGCACAAAACCATTGAGCGGCTGAGCCAGTACCGCAGGGCTCTGCTTATTTGCCTCGACAGCGGTAAGACACATATCTATTCACACGAAATTGCCCGTATTCAGCATATTACTGCCGTACAGGTGCGTCGCGACCTGATGCTGATCGGCTATACAGGAACCCTGCGCAAGGGATACAATGTTAAAGAGTTGATTGATTTGATCGGACAGATCATTGATGCCACCGAAGGAATCAATGTGGCCATTGTGGGTATGGGCAACCTGGGAAGGGCACTCATAAACTATTTTACCGGCAAGAGAAGCCATTTATCCATAGTGGCCGGATTCGACATTAATCCCGATAAAATCGGCAACACCATGTCGGGCGTGCCTTGCTTCGGTATTGACGAGATGGAATCGGTCATCAAACGGCTTGACATCCGTATTGGTATCATGACCGTTCCGGGTGATTTTGCCGTGGAGGTGGCCGATAAACTGGTGCGGGCAGGGGTAAAAGGCATCCTGAACTACACACCCAAGCCGGTGAACGTCCCCAAAGATGTATATCTGGAGGAATACGATATGATTACCTCGCTCGAAAAGGTGGCGTTTTATGTGAAGATGCACGAAGAGGAAGCATAAAAACAGCCGCTGCGTAAAAGAAAAAACTGCCGTTGTCCATGCTGACAGCGGCAGTTATTGTTTTAATGGAATCCGGTTTAAACGATCGTTACGCGTGTTCCGCCATTGTCCACGCCCAGCAGTGTGGATTCGGTGATGATGGTATCCTTGCCGCTTCTTTCCACGAAATGGATGGCAGCTCTGATTTTTGGTGCCATGCTGCCTTCGCCGAACTGACCTTCGGCCAGGTATCTCTTGGCTTCGGCAATGGTCATCTGGTCGAGGGCTTTCTCCTGAGGGGTGTTGAAGTTGATGCACACCTTGGGCACATCGGTCAGGATAAACAGTTTGTCGGCCCTGATCTGCGACGCCAGCAAGGATGAGGCAAGGTCTTTGTCAATTACCGCATCAATCCCTTGCAGTTTGTTGGCTTCCACATAGAAACACGGAATTCCGCCACCACCAACGGCTATGACAATGTGTCCTTCGCGGGCAATCTTTTCGATGGTTTGCCTGTTGAAGATCACCAGAGGGGTGGGGGAGGCCACTACCTTGCGCCAGCCGCGTCCGCGGGCATCTTCTTTAAATATGGAACCTGTTTCTTTCGAAATCTGGTCGGCTTCATCTTTGGTGTAAAATGGACCGATGGGTTTGGTGGGCTCCAGAAAAGCAGGGTCGTCCTTGTTGACCAATACCTGAGTGATGATCGAAATGATATCGCGATCCATGTCTTTGGTCATGAGTACGTTGCGTAATTGCTGCTCAATCACGTAGCCGATAAATCCCTGCGAATAAGCTACGCTGATGTCGAGGGGCATATCCGGTATGCCATAGAGTTTGTGGCCGGCTGTGTTGGCCAGCAGGATGTTGCCCACCTGAGGGCCGTTTCCGTGTGTAACCACCAGATTGTAATTACGTTCCATGAGTTTCAACAGGTTCTCGCATGCTGTGTAGGCATTGGCTTCCTGTTCGTCTATCGTTCCTTTTTGGTTTCCCCTCAGCAGGGCATTGCCCCCGAAAGCGACCACGGCAAGTTTCTTCATCTTGATTAAAGTTCTTTAGTGAGACTAATTTCTTTAAGAAATGCAAAAATAGTGATTTTACCTTATGGAAGGTCTTTTGTTTGTGATTAATTTCACAATACGTTTTTGTTAAGTGGGTTGCGGGTTTCTTGTTTCTTGTTCCTTGTTTCTTGTTTCTGGTTAGGTGAATGTCTCTGCGTCACTGAGTCTCTTAAGTCGGTTCCGTGTTCCGCGTTCCGGGTTTCGGGTTGTGGTTGCCCTCTGCCCTCTGCCCTTTGCCCTACGCTCTCCGCCCTTAGCCCTCCGTCTCTTAAGTCGCTGAAGTCGCTAAAGTCGGTTCTGGGTTCTGTGTTCCGGGTTGCGGGTTTCTGGTTTCTGGTTTCTGGTTTCTGGTTTCTGGTTTCTGGTTTCTGGTTTCTGGTTTCTGGTTGCGGGTTGGTTTGCCCTCCGATCTCTGATCTCCGATCTCTGGTTTCGCCTTTCTGGCCGGGGACATTGGTGGGAGCTCTTTTTTTTCTCGCAACGAGCGCGACGTTATAATTCTCGTGGTGGTCGTGGCGTGAACCTCTTTTTTTTTCTCGCAACGAGCGCGACGTTATAATTCTCGTGGCGGTCGTGGCGTGAACCTCTTTTTTTTCTCGCAACGAGCGCGACGTTATAATTCTCGTGGCGGACGTGGCGTGAACCTCTTTTTTTTTCTCGCAACGGGCGCAGCGTTAAAATTATCGTGGCGGTCGTGGCGTGAACCTCTTTTTTTTTTCTCGCAACGGGCGCGACGTTATAATTCTCGTGGCGGACGTGGCGTGAAACTCTTACTCGCATCAGGGCTAATTGTGCGACTTGAGCGACATCGTTTCGTTCGCTTAGTTCGTCTTAGTCGTCATCGCAGCGGGCGCGGCGTGATATTTTCCGTTGCGTTCGTGGCGTGAACTCTGTCAATTAATCAATTTTAACCCCAGCTCGGCTCTGCCTCCTGACTACGTCGCTCTATAGCCCATCGCTTCAAATCATAAATCTCGGAACCCTACACCCTCACCAAGATGCAACGGTTCTAACTGACCTTTCGAATTTGGAACGCATTGTGTACCGAATTAAGCTGGACACACTACAGGCTGCTGTGTAGTGGTTGCTGAGTTGATTGTTTGAGCGCTCGCCTCGGCAGCATGACGAGGTAGTCGATGGTGGTTGAGCGGAGTCGATGGTGGTTGAGCGGAGTCGATGGTGGTTGAGCGGAG
>Ga0208244_101422_pt1 | contig 12983 bp, 8 predicted proteins | sample SubbioCR12Aug_5A_FD_184828 | JGI IMG/M metagenome (GOLD analysis project Ga0208244, IMG submission 184828) | Serpentinite rock and fluid subsurface biosphere microbial communities from McLaughlin Reserve, California, USA - CR12Aug_5A (SPAdes) | ecosystem: Environmental > Terrestrial > Deep... | reverse complement strand
CTATATAAACTCCGCTTCGCTCCGGCCTTGACAGCCCCTTGAATTGAACAGTTATGGCTTTACAAAGAGAAAAAAAGGGAAAAATAAATAATTTTAGCAAAAAAACTTGTTTTTCAACATAGAAGTTACACAAAGCAGCACGGAGTTGCAAAGAGAGATATTGGATGCATAACCAGGTTCTCCGAACAATTAGCAAAGATTGATTGCGGAACTAGTTCTCGAGTTTTTTATCAAAACTTCGGTTGAAATTAAGCTTATCTGAATTGAACCGCATTCCGCTGATTCTCCCTTGTTCATCGGTAGCTTTAACAAGTTGAACATCATTATCGGTAAGTGTATTGTAGGTTTTGACGCCTGCCTGTGCAAGATCCCAAAACGAAAAGCCACCGGAGATAATATCAGTTACATTATCAGGCTTATCTGTGCTTTTATTGGGAGTGAATGAAGCCAAAACTCTATTGACAGTATTGTCGAAAACCCGCCCGAAAGCTGTTTTGTTAACAGTCTGTTCATCCAGATCCATGCCTGAAATAACTGCCGCAAGGAGCAATCTGTCGGAAACATGGTGCATCACCGGAATTCCGTTATATCTAGGTCTTTCCTTGATTTGACCAGCCTCCCTGAAAGCAAGCGCTGGCAATGCCTCCATAGGTTTGAAGGCAGAAATTTCTTGTCTGGCAATTTCAGTTTCCGGAAGTGGTGTGCGCGTTGATTCATTGGCAGAAGGTTGAAAAGTGGCTGTTGTTTCAGCTTCATAAAAAATTTCTTCACTGACTGGAGCTTTCACTTCAGGTGCGATGACAACCATTTCCGGTGATATTACTTCAGGCGCTGGCTGTAGCCATATCCATGCGATTGATGCCAGCAAAAGCAAGCTTGCAGCAATACTGATGTTTCTGATCAGGCCAAGACCGATGACCGGTGCGAGGCGCATGAGTTTTTTCTTATCCGGAAAAATCAGCTTTTCGTCAGTTTTGAGATATACCTTTTTATATAGATCAAAATCATGTTGAAGAAAAGGATTCAATTCAAGAAAGGTTTCCAATTCCTGCTGCTCATTCGCCGACAGCAACCCTTCGTGAAAGGAAATGAAAAAGTCGTTGTAATTTACTTCGTTTAGTTTCTTAAAAGGTTTGATTTCTTGCTTCAACAATTGCTCTTTGTCAGTAAAAACGACCGTAAATGGAAATAATTCAGGAAGTTCGGAGTTCAGTTCCTCCCAGTCACCAAGCTCAGGATTGTCATGGATGAACTGTCGCAGCAGCAATTGTTCTTCCTTGCTGAGCCTGCCTTCCATGAAATCGAGCAGATATGCTTCGTAATTATTTTTGCTGATGTTCATTATCTTTCCTCCAAAACGTAATCCAGACGTTTGATATATTGTTTCAAAGTTGTCCGTGCTCTGAAAATGTAAACTTTCACCTGTGCTTCACTCAAATTTGTGATTTCTCCGATCTCGGCATAAGCATAACCTTCATAGTCGCGCAACAGAATCAATGTCCGCTGTATCTCGGGCAACTGCTTCAAAGCCTCATCGAGCACTTCTTTCAAATCGTTGAAATCATTTCTTGCCACATCATGCCGTTGGTGATGTTCCTCAAGCCTGACCATTTTCTCCTCTTTTCTGATCAAATCGATCATCGTATTGTAGGCAGTGGTGAAAAGATAGGACTTGCTTTTTGTGAAATCAATATCTTCCGACTTATACCATACTTTTGTAAAAGACTCCTGTACGATATCCCTTGCCTTCTCGACATCGCGTATATTCTTCAAAATGAAGCGATAAACACTGTCGGCATGAAGCTTAACACACTCATTGTATTCTTTTCTGGTCATAGGTTCTAGTTGCAACCGAAAATAAGGACGCACAAGCTTAGCAAAAAGTTACAGAATAAAGAAGTTTTTTCGGTTATTTTTTTCGAAAACCAGTTTTTTGATCCGATTTTGAAATCAGTCTCTTAAAATAATTTTTTCTGAAAAAACATGATTGTTCATGATTCCCCTGAAAAAATAAATGCCTGCAGGCAAATGCGCTGTATTGATTACAGCCTTTTTACTGAAAGTCAAATTGCTTTTATCCACTACACGGCCAGTGCTGTTGATGATTTCATAAGAAAGTAAGCCATGTAGATCATCAAATGTCTCAAGTGTAAAATTTTCACGCAAAGGGTTGGGATAAATCCGAAAAACGGAGGTGCTTGATTTCTCTGAAAGATAGACATAATGTGTCGAAAACTGAACCGGCCCTGCCCACTCACTCACAAGCGCATCATTACAATAAGCCCTCACATAAAAATCGTAGGAGCTTTGAGGGTTTAAGTCCTCCAGTGTAATTGAATTTTCCATCCAAAGCGGCACAAAAGCACCTCCTTGCGCGGTGTCAAAACCTGCAGAACCCCACAAAATATCCCATTTCAATACTTCCGAAGGTGATACCCAGCTTAGTGTGGCAAAAGTTTCTCCCAACGCAGCAACAAGAATATTCGCAGGCTTCTGACACAGCATTTCAACCTGAAAGATTGCTGTGAGTGTTCTGTTTGAAACAACAATAAACTCATAGTTTTGATCAAATGAAACCGTAAGTCCGTTCTCGGTCCAGGCAATAAATTCAAAACCTTCGTTGGGTAATGCATTGACAGCGATCAGCGTATTGTGAAGAAACTCGCCACCACCACTTACATTGCCGCCCTCAGGATTGTTGGCTTGCAGCGCAATTGTGTATTGGTTGATTTCAAAAACGGCTGTGAGATGAAAGGCGTTGGCAGGCATTGAAAAGCTGTAGGCTGCTGATGTAGAAACTACATTGCCATTTTGCAGCCAATGCACAAAATGATAAGCCGTTGAAGGTGAAGCAACAACAGTGACAGCTGAGTTGTAAAAGTAATTCCCTGAACCTGAAACGCTGCCTGCCATAGGTGGTTCGAAATCAAGTGTCAGAGCATATTCGTTTTGCTGAAAGTTGGCCCATAAACTCAGATCACTTGCGGGCATCGAAAAGCTGTATGATGATGCAGTCGAAACGATTTGTCCGTTGAGCGTCCAGTTGAGAAATGTATAACCAGTAGCGGCAGTTGCCGTAACATTTACACTTTGTCCGAAAGTATAAAAGCCTCCGCCTGACGTTGTTCCACCCGCAGCTGGAAAAGAATTTGTTGTAATCTGATAGTTTCTCAGAATGAAGTTGGCTGCAAGTGACACATTCGTTGCAGGCATGGTATAACTGAAAGTGGCATTGGTTGATAAAACTTGTCCATTGTTGGTCCAGCTCACAAAGTCGTAACCTTCATTGGGCAACGCATTCAATATCACAGACTGTCCTGCTGTGTATTCTCCTGATCCATTGGCAGTTCCACCATTGGCCGGAACAGCTGATACTGAAAGCTGATAAGTTTGCACGATTCCATTAACATATTGAACTGCCAACAGTCCCTGCAAGTTTCCAACGCTGCTGCCCGGTAAAAATGTGAGTGCAACATCTCCATTGCCAATCCGGTTGAACTGAAGGTTCAACATTGTTACAGGATTGATGCAATTTACAGGAGTGGCCGGATTTTGCCAGTTGAGTGTAATAAAATTGCCTTGCGTATTAACAGCGACATTGTTTACCGCTCCCGGAAGGTATCCTTCAAAAGTGAGTCTTGAAGGGTCATATTCAATAAAAAAGTTGAAGGAGGTTACAGCGCCAAGTCCAGGGCCGGCCATTGTGATCGGAACGGTGATAAAATTGACTGCACTCCCGGACTTTTCATTGGTTTCTTGTTGGCTTTTATAAGGAAATGATTCATTGAGAAGGGCTTGTTGTGCAGAAATCTGCAAAGTATTGGTCAAAATTAAGCCGATGACCAACGTCAGAAAAAAGACAAAGTTTTGTCTGTAAGCTTTGGCGCCCTTTTTTGAGATCAACACTTTTTTCATTGCCGGTATTTCCTGAAATTGACCAAAATTATTTTACAAAGAAAGTCATTGTTTTTATGAAAGGAAAATTGATTTTCTGAGATTCATGATTTTGCAGTGCTTCATAGTTTTCAATGAATCACAGGAAATCCTTTATTTCCATTGTGGGCAAAATTACAAAACATTCCACTCCTGACAATTACCTGTATTGTCTATTGTAAAATCGAAAAATAATGTGATTGCAAAAAAATGAATCAACTACTTACTAATCAAGCTTTAATACAGCAAGGAAAGCAGTTTGAGGTATTTCTACATTTCCTACCTGACGCATACGTTTCTTGCCTTTCTTTTGTTTTTCCAAAAGTTTACGTTTACGGGAAATATCACCACCATAACATTTGGCAGTAACGTCTTTTCTCAAGGCCTTGACTGTTTCGCGGGCAATGATTTTCGATCCGATCGAAGCCTGAATAGCGATATCAAATTGCTGCCGTGGGATGAGTTCGCGCAGTTTTTCGCACATCCTGCGTCCAAAGCTGTAAGCGTTGTCGCGGTGTATCAAAGTAGAAAGCGCATCCACAGCCTCACTGTTAAGCAGAATATCTAATTTCACCAGATTGGCTCTCTGATAGCCTTCAATATGATAGTCGAAGGAGGCATAGCCGCGTGAGATAGACTTTAGTTTGTCATAAAAATCAAAAACAATTTCACTCAAAGGCATTTCAAAAGTCACCTCAACACGATCGGAAGTAAGATAAACCTGATTTTTAAGCACGCCGCGTTTTTCGATGCAAAGCGTCATAATATTTCCGAGATACTCCGATTTTGTAATAATCTGAGAAATAATGTAAGGCTCTTCGATGAAATCCAGTTTGGTTTGATCAGGAAGTCCGCTTGGGTTGTGGACTTCGATCATTTCCCCTGAAGTGGTATAAGCTTTAAACTGCACGTTGGGGACAGTCGTAATCACGTCCATATCAAATTCGCGGTCGAGTCTTTCCTGCACAATTTCCATGTGAAGGAGTCCAAGAAAACCGCAGCGGAAACCAAAACCAAGCGCAGCAGAGGATTCCGGTTCAAAAACTAGCGAAGCATCGTTCAACTGAAGCTTTTCTATCGAAGACCTCAACTCTTCATAATCATCGGCATCAACGGGATAGATACCAGCAAACACCATTGGTTTTACGTTTTCAAAACCATCGATAGCAATAGTACTTGCGTTTTGAACGTGGGTGATGGTGTCGCCGACTTTAACTTCTTTAGAAGATTTTATACCTGAGATAATGTAACCAACATCGCCGGCTGCCATTGTTTGTTTTGGGATTTGTTTGAGCCTCAAAACGCCGATTTCATCCGCATGATATTCTTTTTCAGTCGCCACAAATTTAACATGGTCTCCTTTTGAAAGTGTTCCGTTCATGATGCGGAAGTAGGCGATAATGCCTCTGAAAGAATTGAAAACAGAATCGAAAATCAATGCTTGAAGGGGAGCATTCGGATCACCTTTTGGGGCAGGAATTCTCCGGATAATGGCCTCAAGCACTGCATCGACGCCAAAACCTGTTTTAGCGCTAACCCTCAGAACGTCTTCACGTTTGCAGCCGATCAATTCTATAATATGGTCTTCAACTTCGTCAGGCATAGCACTTTCCATGTCGATCTTGTTGAGCACAGGAATAATCTCCAGATCGTGATTCATGGCAAGATACATATTGGAAATTGTCTGCGCCTGAATTCCCTGAGAAGCGTCAACGATTAAAAGTGCGCCTTCGCAGGCTGCAATAGAACGGGAAACTTCGTAGGAAAAGTCAACGTGGCCGGGAGTGTCAATCAGATTAAGCACATAATCCTGCCCTTCGAAATGATATTCCATTTGAATGGCATGGCTTTTTATTGTGATGCCGCGCTCACGTTCGAGGTCCATGCTGTCGAGCACCTGTTCCTTCTGATCGCGCTCACTTATCGTGTTGGTCGATTGCAGCAAACGGTCGGCCAGCGTACTCTTTCCATGGTCAATATGAGCAATGATACAGAAATTACGGGTATTTTTCATAGCGTGCAAAATTACAACAATTCAGTGATTTCCGCTACAGCTGTCAAAAATTTTGATAATGCGGCCTCTAAGCTGATTTCTAGCACAATCCGGCCTCATAAAGGAAGCTTAAAGCAAAACCAAAGACACATTCAGACAAAAATTTTCTTTGATACTTCAAGTGTTTTGTTTTTTTACAAAGCCAATCAAAATATGCTGATGCAAGATTTAGAATTCTTCTAATCACAGAAATTGCCCGTACAAAAATCATGGATATAAGTCAATGAGGCTTTAAATTGAATGATAATCTTAGACTTTGTGCTTGTTTTTCTGCTTAGTCTTATTTCTTGTTTTATTTGCGATTACAAACAACATCTACCAATCCTGAATAGCTCAATTAAAAGGCTTTGGATTAAGTAGGACAGCTTCATGAATTTGAAAATATATACCAAATCCAATAAAACTAAAAAAGAAAAACGCTAACTATTTAATAATTAGCGTTATTTCAGATTTGTGGTCTAATTGTGCGGAGAAAGAGGGATTCGAACCCCCGGAGGCTTTGACACCTCAACGGTTTTCAAGACCGCCGCAATCGACCACTCTGCCATTTCTCCGCTGCAAAAGTACAAAGATTTTCGTTTCACCAAATCTTATGCATAAAAAAAACAGTGACGCTATGTTTTCTTTGTTTTTATTGACTTTAAAGCCATTGTCTTGCAACAACATACCTTAGTCTTTATACCGCTTGATGTTTGAATAATCAATTGTTAAATTTGATGATGGGTTGGTTATCAAGAGGCTTTATATGGATAAACTGACTATTTTTGTCACAAATTAATGGCTGTCAAATGAAAAAATGCATCTTTACAATCTTGGTTTTTCTTTTTATTGTTGGTGTTAACGCGCAAGAAAAGAGTCTACGGGCCTATTTGTCTTACGCCACATTCGCTGTGCCCGGAAGCGATGCCTATATTGAAACTTATCTCGCTATCGAAGGTCCCAGTGTGATATTTGTTAAAAATGAAAATCAAACTTTTCAGGCCTCTGTTGAGATTTCCATGCTTTTCAAGCAACAGGAGAAAGTGATGAATTTCGCAAAATATGAACTCAAAAGTCCTGTTGTATACGACCTGAATAAAGTCAATTTTGGCATCATCGATCAACAGCGGTTCTCTCTTCCCAATGGCGAATATGAGTTGGAGATAGAGATTGCAGATGTAAACAATCCGGAGGTGCCGGCTTTTAAAACCATCGAAACCATTCTTCTGGACTATAACACAACGGAAGTTCAGATTTCTGCTATTCAGCTTGTTGAAAATTTTGAATTAACACAAAATGAGTCTGTTTTGACTAAAAACGGTTACGATCTTATACCACTTGTTTATGCTTTTTATCCGGAATCGGTGAATCAACTTCGGTTTTATTCGGAGATTTACAACACACAGATAGTATTTGGTGAAGAAAGTAAATACCTCGCCAATTACTATATCGAGTCCTATGAAGGAATGAGCAAGATGAAGGATTTTTTCTCGCGTAAACGTATGGATTCAAAACCGGTGAACATACTGCTTAATGCAATTGATATCACACAATTGCCTTCAGGAAACTATAATCTTGTTGTTGAAATCCGCAATCAAAACAATGAAGTGGTTGCCCTTAATAAAGTGTTTTTTCAACGTTCGAATCCCAAAGTACAGTATAATTTGAGTGATCTGGCCTCTGTGAATGTTGGAAATACCTTTGTAAACCGAATAGTTCAGATCGATACCTTGCGTGACTATCTGCACTGCATTGCGCCCGTTGCCTCTGAAAATGAACGCGACTATGCTTATAATCTGTCAAAAACCAGCGATATAGCCACTATGCAGCGGTTCTTTTATAATTTTTGGCAAAAACGAAGTTATGACGATCCTGAGACTGCGTGGCAGAATTACTTGCAGGAAGTGCGTAAAGTGAATGTTGCTTACAAAACACCTGTCAAAAGAGGCTACAACACAGATCGTGGAAGGGTATACCTGAAATACGGGCCACCAAACAACCTCGTTGAAGTATACAGCGAGCCTGGCGCTTATCCATACGAAATATGGCATTACTATACTTTAGGCAATCAAAGAAACAAGCGATTTGTTTTTGCGACGAAAGATATGGTAACAAACGATTTTGCTTTGATTCACTCAGATGCAATCGGTGAACTTTCGAACTACCGCTGGCAGCTGGATATTTATAAACGAACCTGGGATCCAAACAATATCGATCAGGCTGGGCCTGAAGATGCCTTTGGAAATCGCGCTTATGATTTTTATAAAAATCCCCGCTAACTTAAAAACACAAAAAAACCACCAAAAACGTCTAGTTTTCGGTGGTTTGCGCTTATGTACTTTGATATCAGCGGAGAGAGGGGGATTCGAACCCCCGGTCCACGGTAAAGCGGACAACGGTTTTCGAGACCGCCGCATTCAACCACTCTGCCATCTCTCCGTGTTGAACTATAAAAATATAATCTACTGCATTACAATTACTTGGTAAGTATTATTACTCTACTTACCTGAGCTTTTTTAGAGCAGTTGCTTCGCATGCACTTAAAGAAAAAGTTTACTGTATTGCTATGCACTATATCATCAAAGAACAGTGCGCAAAATTAGTCAAATATTACGATAGACAATACTTGAGTGTTTTTAATTTTTTCTTGTATCGGTGAGTCCTGCAATGGTTGTACTTATCCGCAATATCATATTCAGACAATCAGCATTATGCCAATTTTTCAATGGTTCATTCCGGTTTTAAGAAATTTAGTTCCATGCGTTAAGGTGGACTAAATTGAAAGGTCAATCTTTATCACGACTTAATGTTTGGTACAATTAATTTCAAAGGATCGAAAACCATCGTATCACATGAATGCAAATCTTGTCATTGTATGGGATAGAAAAACGAGACCAGATTATCATTGCAATCAAAAGTACATTGAAACAGATTCTCGCAATCACCATCAATGAAGTTTATAGTAATCTCAGAAAGATTTTCCTCCTGAAGACTTAAGGTAAATATACCAGATTCAAAAAGATAGGCGCAAGCCTGATCAATTACAATAGGTTGAATCACAACACATTCTAAAAGAAAGCTTGAAATGGTTGAACCCATATTTAAATTTCCGCTCAATTGATAACGGTCGTCCAGAGCACTGTCGGGTGTGTGGAAACCATCAAGCCATTCTGCATTCACGTTGCCAGAAATAGCGCTTGTATCAGTTGTAAACGACATTAAGTTGAGTGCAATAGTTGAATTTCCACCAATGATTGAAATGTTGGCCAGCCCAAAATCACCTGTATAAGGCTTTTCATTTACGCTGTAGGAAAAGAGCCTGATTGCAGCTGTTCCACCACTGTTCATGTAATCGCCTTCAAAGCGCATCCTGATGCTTCCTTTGCGTAGTTTTCCGTCAGGACAAAAAGTGCCCAGCCCAAAATCAATGAGAATTGAGTCATTTACCAGTGTGCATAGGGCGCTGTCAATAATTGCAGAAAAATTTGTTCGAAGTTCTTCACTTCGCAAAGCCTTATCTGAAATCTGATAGATGAATATGGCTTGATTCAGTTGTGCATTGAATGTCTCAACAAACTGAAGATCATCCTCCTGAATATCGCATAGTTCAGAAAGTTCATCACAACCAGTGCTAAGGAACAGCAGGCTTGTTGTCAAAAGGAACAGCATAAGTGTTTTCATCTTTTGGTAAATTTGAGGTTGTTTGATTTTTGAAAAGTATCAGATTTATTCCAAATCTTAAACTGGAAGATTTGAGTGTTGTCGGCATAACCAAGCCGTAAATATTATCAGTGAGGAGCATAATTTGCAAAGGGCCAAGGGCTCCTGAAGCACCAAATGAAAAGTTGCTCATCCTGCCTGATAACAAGGAATATGCAAAAATTAACTGAAATCTTTTTCCGGGAGAAAAGATATAACTTGCGCCGAAATTATGGTTCAGTTTATCGCCCCAGACTGAACCCTGATAGGTCAATCCTATACGGTGTTTTGGGTTCAATGTCAAACCTATACCTGATAGGAAATGGGTTGGTAATTTTGATTTATAACTTATATCTGAAGTGTCTTTTACATTGAATGCTGCTGCGAGTGTGTCCAATATGCTTTCATAATCAAGGCTTTGTGTATCCTCGTCGAAAGTGAGTCCTTTGAAATCATATGATCCTTTACTTGTATATATTTTAGTGTCGTTTTTCCAGCTTATGCTTCCAACATTCAACAATGAGGCAGACAAAGTAAGATTTTTTAATTTGTATGTTGCGCCAAAATCAAAGCCCCATCCGCGGTTTTTTGGTAAGATGAGGTTTTGTAATCCATATACTTTTATAGTTTCCTCAATATTTGAACCACTGGTTTCTACCAGTATATCTGTTTCAACCTGCCATTTAAACATATCTAACTGAAGATCAATATCCAGTCTGCTGACCTGAGCATGTGCCAGTCCAAAAATACGCTTCACCCTTGCTCCAATTATGAGGGAGTCATTCAAAAATGATTGCTGAAAACCAAGATGATAAATCTGTCCTGCAAAGATTTCAATATTCATATCCTTACGCGAAAGGGAGAAATCACCATATGTTTCTGAGTTTCCATAATAGGCAAGTTTAAGCAAATCTCTCGGTAAAGCCAAATTGACAGAACTAACCTGTCGTGCACCAAAAGAAATATAAGTCTTTTTGATGGCAAACGCCACAAATAAGAGATCCAGATTCTGATTAATGAGTATGTTCTCTGAGGAGCGCATATTATTCAGAATATTTTCAACTCTGTAATTAAGCGAATTATCGTTGAAATAATCCTTTGGTGCAAACATTGTGTTTTGATAGTCTACTGAAGCATGGCCAATGATTGGAATGCCTAAAACAGTTTTGTATGGATGTGAAGCTGCAGGATTGATCATCAGATTCTGGTTTATTTCCGAAAACTGATAAAGCATTGTGTAGTTTTGCGGAAATGCAGGCAAAACAAGTGTCAATCCAAGAAATATAAGCAACAACTTTCTTATCATTCCTTCTACAATGTGTAATTCAGTTTAAACCTTGTTCCAATCAAAATATCAAAATAGTAACTATCCAGAATCCGAACAATCTGATCGCCATCGCCACTGGTGTTTAAAACAATCTTTGCCTTGATGCTTTTGCTCTTCAGGAGATTTTTAACATTCCCTTCAGTAAATTCGAGATAGCGGACCGATGTTGCAGGCGCAATCACATTACCGGCGACATCTGTTGTGGCGGCATCAAACATGGCGATATAAGCACTATCGACGACTGTTCCATTTTCATCGATGAAATAAGTATAAAAATCTGCATCAAGCGGAAATCCGTTCTCTATACTGAAACCAAGCGTTAAAGCCTCAACAAAATCAACCTCTTCATCATCAATTCCTAAATCAAGATCATTGAAAGTCTGTTCCAGCACAAGGTTTTTTGTCTTTAGCTCCAAAGGTAGTTCAGCCTCTACACCCATGACAATGAAGCCATCCTGATCGATAAAATTGTCGTTGGCCGTTTCCCCATCAGGATTGAGCAATACATTGCCGCTATAAACAATTTGGCGTGGCACATTGGCGAGAAAATTATCAAGGTTGGAAGTCTCAGGGCTCAATTCGTAGGCGTAAGTATAGTTGTTGCCAACATTTGATGAACCTGCAAACACAAAAGGCTCAGCATTTAATGGAACTATTCTGCCGTTTTTGCTTATGCCTGTGATCGAAGGAGTAAATGTTACCGGCAAACCAATATTTGATTTTGTAATAAGTTTAAAGCTGGGATTAGCCAAATACAAACCTTCTGCAATATTGCTTAAAACGCCAAAATCCGTTGGCATGCTACCGCTTGGCAGCTCAAGATTGTATTGGCCGAAATAGCCTGTAGCTCCATTAATCGAAAGATCATTTAATGTGAGTGAAAGATCGATCTCCTCTCCATTTGTACCTACAGCTCTGCTTGATACCGTAAATTTAAAGGAAAGATTATTGTAGCTAAGGTTGCCAACCCCTTGCGTAAGATCAAAATTAAGTCCATCCAAAGATGTTGAGTTTTGTGATTGACCGGGCTGACAAGCAATGTCAATTATGAGTGGTTCACCATTGATTTCAGTATTTTTTATTTCCAGTCTGAGTTCAACAGGCTGAAATGTTGGATTTGTTGCTACCCAATGGAGCGTACCACTTGCAATTTTGATTGACTTGAATTTTGCTCCGCCAAAAGTACCCAAATTGGTTCCTGTTTCAAATTCAGGACTATCAAGTGTTACTTTAACTAAAAACGGCGCCTGATCTGGTATTTTTGTATAATCATAAACATTTTGCATAAAAACAGAATCCTGATGAAAAACAAACCTTAGCAATCCATCTGGATCAGCAGTAATCATATCATTGTTTAGCACAAGGCTTTTCAGGTCTATCCTGCCATTGACAACAGAAGCAGACCAATCACCTTTATAGAAAAATGCGTCATCGGGATTCAGATTCATGTCTTTCATGCAACCAATGAACAGGGCAGCAACAAGAAGAAATGTTATATTTTTTTTCATAATCAGCACCTTGTTATTCCGTATACAGAACAATAAATAATTGAGCTATCAATTATACAAAATATTTTACTTATACACTCATCTAGCACATAAGTTACATATTTTTTTCGCGATTTATGCATGACATTAATAGTTGCCAGGAATTCTTGAGATAAACTAATGGTTATAATAATTACATTTTTAAAGTTCTTTGTTTCATTACTTGATTATAAATTGATTTAGCGGCATGAAATTCAATATATTACGTCACATATTTGTAGGCAAGGAATTTTCATTTTATTTAGAATTATTATTTATTGTGTTGTTCTAAATAATTTGGATCGACAATAACTTCATTAATCAATTTCATGCCTTAACCCCAGATTATGCAATTGATTAATCAGAATGCTGTATAATATTTTAAAAAGCAATACTTTAGCTTCAGAAAAAAAAACACCAAAAGAGTGAAGCAGAATTTACCATACATCTACACAGACAAACAGGT
>Ga0208244_101421_pt1 | contig 13004 bp, 13 predicted proteins | sample SubbioCR12Aug_5A_FD_184828 | JGI IMG/M metagenome (GOLD analysis project Ga0208244, IMG submission 184828) | Serpentinite rock and fluid subsurface biosphere microbial communities from McLaughlin Reserve, California, USA - CR12Aug_5A (SPAdes) | ecosystem: Environmental > Terrestrial > Deep... | reverse complement strand
CGCCTGCCGCGCCGCCGGCGGCTGTCCGCGAGCCGACGCTCTCGACCTTGTCTGTCGCGGGGCATCCGGGGAAGGTGGCGACGCGGCTTCTGGTGGAGGGTGACGCGCAGACATTGGTCGTTTTCAACGAGCGCCGCCAGCCGACGCATGAGGTGCTGGTGGACGGTGTGCCCGTGCCGTGTTATCTGACCGACGGCGTATGGGCGTCGTCCGTAGTCCCGGCGGGGCGGCATGAGGTTGTCCTGCGCAAGAAACGGGATGTCTATCCTGCGGTGGGGTCGTTTGTGACAACGCTTGCCGTGCTGTTGTTTGCGGTCTGGGCCTTCCGGGGGAGAGACGCCGTCACGACCGCCGCGTAACGTCCGCAGGCTTGATGCTCCCCCATGTTTTCTTTGCTCCGGCCGCAAAAGGGGCGGTCCTTTCGGTTGGCGGCATTGCGGTGGCGCGGTCGGTCTGGTATGATTCGAGCCCATGCCAAGGATAAGGCAAAGACGTGGAGCCGGACGGTTGCGGGGCTTGGCCCCGGCAATGTTCGCCGGGTTGTGTCTGCCGCTGCTGGTCTGGTGGTCCGGGTGCCTCTCCGACCGTGTGCGTCCGCCGCGCGGGCGGCAGCCGACGGTGATGATGATGGAGGTGACGGGCTACTGCAACTGCGGGATCTGCTGCAGTTGGGAGCGTAGCTGGTTCGGGGTCGGTCCGGCGGTGATCAGCAGCGGGCCGAACAAGGGGCAGCCGAAACGGGTGGGCGTGACGGCGAGCGGCACGAAGGCGTCGCGCGGCACGGTGGCGGCGGACACGTCGGTGTTGCCTTTCGGGACGGTGGTCTATGTGCCGGGCTACGGCTACGGGCGCGTGGAGGACCGCGGGGGGGCGATCAAAGGGAACAAGCTGGACCTCTGGTATCCCTCCCACAACGAGGCGAAGGTCTGGGGGCGGAAGTGGGTCGAAGTCCGCGTGTGGAAGCCGTGATTTTTTAGGGTGTGGGCTGTGCGCCCACTGAAAGGTTGAGTATGAGCGAAGAGATCAAGACGACGGAATCGGATACGAGTCGGCATTTTTTGAAGCAGTGGATCGCGGAGGATGTGGCGGCAGGGCGTACGGGCGGGCAGGTGGTGACGCGGTTCCCGCCGGAGCCGAACGGGTACATCCACATCGGCCACGCGAAGGCGATCTGCATCGATTTCGGGATGGCGCAGGAGTTTGGCGGGCAGTGCAACCTGCGGATGGATGACACCAACCCGTCCAAAGAGTCGGACGAGTACGCGGAGAGCATCAAGCAGGATATCCGCTGGCTGGGTTTCGACTGGGGCGACGGGTTTTACAGCGCGGCGAACCTTTTCGACAAGATGTACGAGATCGCGGAAAACCTGATTCTGAGCGGCCATGCGTACGTGTGCGGGCTGACGCAGGAGCAGTGGAAGGAGTACAGGGGAATACCGACCGTTCCGGGCAAGGAGAGTCCGACGCGCAACCGATCGGCGGAGGAGAATCTGGCGTTGTTCCGCCGGATGAAGGCGGGGGAGTTCGCGGACGGGACGCTCTGCCTGCGGGCAAAGATCGACATGGCCTCGCCCAACATCCACTTCCGCGATCCGGTGATCTACCGCATCATGCACGTGCCGCACTATCACGCGGGCGACACGTGGTGCATCTATCCGATGTACGATTTCGCGCATCCGATCGAGGATGCGTTCGAGGGCGTGACGCACTCGATGTGCACGCTGGAGTTCGAGGTGCACCGTCCGCTGTACGACTGGGTGATCGACCGCATGGACGAGATGGGGCTGCTGGTGGTGCGCAACGGCGTGAAGATCCGTCCGCAGCAGAGGGAGTTCGCGCGGCTGAACCTCTCGTACACGGTGATGAGCAAGCGCAAGTTGTTGCAGCTCGTGCAGGAGAGCCGCGTCAACGGCTGGGACGATCCGCGCATGCCGACGGTGTGCGGGTTGCGGCGGCGCGGGTACACGCCGGAGGCGATCCGCGATTTCTGCGAGCGCATCGGGGTTTCCAAGTACGAGAGCGAGACGGACGTGGCGTTGCTGGAGTATTGCGTGCGCGACGACCTGAACAAGCGTGCGCTGCGGCGCATGGCGGTGCTCGATCCGGTGAAGGTGGTGATCGACAACTGGCCGGAGGGGCAGGTGGCGTACGTCGAGGCGCTCAACAATCCCGAAGACCCGGCGGCGGGCACGCGCAAGGTGCCGTTCGGACGCGAGGTGTATGTCGAGCGCGAGGATTTCATGGAGGTGCCCGCGAAGAAGTTCTTCCGGATGGCGCCGGGGCAGGAGGTGCGCCTGAGGGCGGCCTGCCTCTTCACCTGCACGCATGTGGTGAAAGACGCGGAGGGCAAGGTGACCGAGATCCACGGCACGTACGACTCGGCGTCTGAAGGCGGCAACGCGGCAGACGGGCGCAAGATCAAGGGCACGATCCACTGGGTGCCGGCGGCGCACGCGGTGCCGGTGGAGGTGCGGCTCTACGACCGGCTCTTCACGGTGTCGGACCCGATGGGCGACGCGCAGAAGGATTTTCTTGAGTTTCTCAATCCCGATTCCCTCAAGACCGTGACGGCGTATGCCGAGCCGGCTTTGGCGGAGGCGGCTCCGGGAGAGAAGTTTCAGTTCGAGCGCATCGGGTACTTCTGTGCCGACGCGGTGGATTCGCGGCCCGGCCGGCCCGTCTTCAACCGGACGGTCACGCTGAAGGATTCGTGGGCGAAAGAAGCGAAGAAGTGACGCAATGGCGGGCCGAGGCCCGCACGGAAAGGGTGACATGCAGAAGATCAAGGTGAACGGGCAGGCGATTCCGCAAGAGGCGATCCAATTCGAGCTGGAGCGGCTTGTCCGTTTCTACGCGGAGCACGGGATGCCGGAGGATCAGATCCGCGCGCAGATCCCGGCGCTGGCGCAGAAGGCGGCGGAACAGGCGATCGGCGCACGGCTGCTGATGGATGAGGCGAACAAGCTGGATATTCCGGTGAGCGACGCGGAGGTCGAGGAGCAGATCCAGAAGATCGTCCGGCAGGTCGGCGGGCGCGAGGCGTTCGAGAAGGCTTTGGCGGCGCAGAAGACGAGCGAGGCGGCGTTCCGCGAGCAGATGAAACGCGGGCGACGTGTGGACAAGCTGGTGGAGAAAGCGGTGGCAGGGATCGACGAGCCGACCGAGGAGGACATCCTCAAGCATTTCGAGTCGCACAAGGAGGAGTACGCCACGGGCGAGCGGGTGCTGGCGCAGCACATCCTGGTCACGCCGGACGGCGACACGCAGACGTCCAAGGACGAGGCGCGGGCCAAGATCGAGGGCATCCGCGAGCGTGTGGTCGCGGGGAAGAGCTTCGCGGACGAGGCGGCGGCGCATTCGATGTGTCCGAGCGGCAAGGAGGGCGGGAGCCTCGGCTGGTTCGGGCGCGGCATGATGGTGCCGGAGTTCGATCAGGCGGTGTTTTCGATGAACGTGGGCGAGGTGAGCGGGATCATCGAGACCCAGTTCGGCTATCACATCATCTTCAAGACCGAGCACGAGGAGGCGGGTGAGGCGGATTTCGATCAGGTGCGCGAGAAAATCCGCGACTTCCTCCGCCACGCGCGGCGCGGTGAGGCGATGACGGCCTACGTCGAGGATCTGAAGTCCAAGGCGACGATTGAGATGGAATAGACGCGAGTAAAGGCTCTGAAGTTTCTGCTGAAACGGACAGGCCGCTGATCTGCCAGTTGGGTTGACCCTCCAGCAAGATGTTGGTACAGTAATTACGTTTTTGCTGGAGGTGTTTTGATGCAAATGACAGAGTTGCGGGTCGCTAAGATCGGAAATTCGCGGGGTGTCCGCTTGCCTGCTGAGGTGTTGCGGCGATATGCCTTCGGCGACACGGCGATCATGGTTGAAAGCGTGGATGGCATTCTGTTGAAACCGAAACGGCAAGCCGAAGATAAGCTGTCATGGGCCGATACCGCCAAGGCGATGTCAGCGGCGGCAGAGGATTGGTCGGACTTTGACGCCGTGTCGGCGGATGGGCTTGATGGCGTCCCTTGGAAAACAGCGGGAGTGGCGGAAGAGCGGAGCGGATACGCGGCGAAAGCGCGCAAACCTCAGCGGAGACGGTCGTGAGACGCTACGATATCGTTTGGGCTGAACTCGATCCGGTGCGCGGTTCAGAGATCTCCAAGACTCGGCCTGTCGTGATCGTGAGTCTGGATGTTTTGAACGAGGTGTTGGCAACGGTGACGGTCTGTCCTCTGACAAGCCAGATTCATTCCGGATGGCGGTCGCGGATTCAGATCCGATGCGCGGGAAAAGTGGCGGAAATCGCGGTCGATCAGATCAGGACGATCAGTAAGCAACGGCTCGGACGGAAGTTGGATTCGTTATCGGAGAGTGCCGCATCGGCCTTGCGTCGGGTGATCACGGAAATGTATGGCGAATGACGCCTCATGAGATTCTCTGTACCGGGATGCGGGTTTGTTTGGACGGAGCGGCATCGAGAACGGCGTTGGCTACGTACCGTCCGGACTTGAGAATGGCCTCAGAGCCTTCCGGAATTATCGAGGCAATCGTATTTTGGCATAGCGAGGTCACTGAGCAGATCAGGCGGCGCAGTTCACATGGCGGCTGATTTTTGGTATAAATGCGGCTACATGGAGGTGACATTCAGGGAGCACCTTCTTTGCAGGCGCGTTGACATTCAATTTGCAAGGTGATGTATCCATGATTAATCATGAGTCATTGTATTCTCGGGCGTGCAAGGTGATCCCCGGCGGGGTGAACAGTCCGGTGCGCGCGTTCAACGGTGTGGGCGGCGTGCCGCTTTATGTCGAGTCGGGCAAGGGGTCGAAGATCCGCACGGCGGACGGGCGTACGTTGACGGATTTCTGCTGTTCTTGGGGCGCGATGATTCTGGGGCACGCGCACGAGGAGGTGGTCGCGGCGATCCACGCGCAGGCGCAGAAGGGGACGACGTTCGGGATCAATACCGAGCTGGAGGTGCGCTTCGCGGAGCGGCTTTGCGCGCTGGTGCCCTGCATGGAGCGCGTGCGGCTGGTGAACTCGGGGACGGAGGCGGTGATGACGGCGCTGCGCATCGCGCGCGGGGTCACGGGCCGTAAGCGGGTCATCAAGTTCGACGGGTGCTATCACGGCCACAGCGACAGCATGTTGGTGTCGGCGGGCAGCGGGCTGCTGACGGGCGGGACGTTGACCTCGCCGGGCATCTCGCGGCATGTGGCGAGCGACACGTTTGTGGTGCCGTACAATGACGCCAACGCGTTGAACGAGGTGATCCGCGAGAAGGGGCACGAGATCGCGGCGATCATTGTCGAGCCTGTGGCGGGCAATATGGGGCTGGTCGTGCCGGAGCCCGGCTATCTGGCGAAGCTGCGGCACATCGCGGACCGGTGCGGGGCTCTGCTGATTTTCGATGAGGTGATCAACGGGTTCCGCTTCAACCTCTCCTCCTACGCCAAGACGGTGGGGGTGAAGCCCGATCTCATGACGCTCGGCAAGGTGATCGGCGGCGGCCTGCCGCTGGCGGCGGTGGGCGGCGCGGCGGTGTTCATGGATGAGCTGGCGCCGAACGGCAAGATTTATCAGGCGGGGACGCTCTCGGGGAACCCGTTGGCGGTTGCGGCGGGGCTGAAGACGCTGGAGGTGTTGGAACGGGACAACCCGTACGGGCGGATGGCGGAGCTGGGGCAGCGGATGGCGGGGGTTATCAATACGGCGGCGGCCTCGCGGGGGCTACCGTTCCATTGCGCCCAGCATGAGGGTCTTTTCACGTTGTTCTTCTGCGCGCATCCGGTGAAGAACCTCGCGGACGCGAAGCGGTGCGACACGCAGGCGTACGCGCAGCACTTCCACACGCTGTTGAATCGGGGCTACTACCTGCCGCCGTCGCAGTTCGAGGTCGGGTTCATTTCGGCGGCGCATACCGAGGCCGAGGTGCTCGCGTTCGCGCAGGCGGTGGTCGGTTGAGTGCGGGGCGCGGCGCGGGAGGTCTGGGCATGGTGATCCTGAAGACGGTCGGGGAGATGCAGCGGTGGGCGCAGGCGCGGCGTGCGGAAGGGCGTCGCATCGGGCTGGTGCCGACGATGGGGTATCTGCACGCGGGGCATCTTTCGCTGATCGACGCGGCGCGGCAGCGGGCTGACGAGGTGGTGGTCACGATCTTTGTGAACCCGGTGCAGTTCGGCCCGGGCGAGGACTTCGAGAAGTATCCCCGCGATGAGGAACGCGATCTGGCGCTCTGCCGCGAGGCGGGCGCGTCGGCGGTGTTCCTGCCGCCGGTGGCGGAGATGTACGCGCCGGACGCGAGCGTCTACGTGACGGAGGAGCGGTTGTCCGCGGGGCTTTGCGGCGCGAAGCGGCCGGGGCATTTCCGGGGCGTCTGCACGGTGGTGGCGAAGCTGTTCAACATCGCGCTGCCGCATGTGGCGGTGTTCGGGCAGAAGGACTACCAGCAGGCGGCGGTGATCCGGCGTATGGTGCGTGACCTCAACTTTCCGCTGGAGGTGGTGGTGGCGCCGATCATGCGGGAGCCGGACGGGCTGGCGATGAGTTCGCGCAACGTGTACCTTTCCGGCGACGAGCGGGAACGGGCGCTGGGCTTGAGCGAGGCGCTGGCCGAGGCGACGGAGGCGGTGGCAGGCGGTGTGCGCTGCGACGCGGCGGCGCTGCGGCAGCGGATGCGCGGTGCGCTGGAGCGGCGCGCGCTGACGGCGGATTACGTCGAGGTGGTGGACGCCGAGACGCTGGAGCCGGTGGCGGAGGCGCGGCATGGGGACGTGGCGCTGGTGGCGGCGTTCTGCGGACGGACGCGGCTGATCGACAACAGGGTGCTTTAAAAACAGGGAGTCAGGCGTGGAGATGCTGGACGTCAAAGAGAAACGGTTGCGTGGGTTGCTGCGGGAGTACGGGCGGGTGGCGGTCGGCTTTTCGGGCGGTGTGGACAGCACGCTGTTGTTGCGCGTGGCGGTGGACGAGCTGGGCGCGGGGAACGTGTTGCCGGTGGTCGCGGACACGCCGAGCCTGCCGCGCAAGGAGTTCGACGAGGCGTTGGGGCTGGCCGAGGCGATGGGGGTGGCGTGTCTTGTGGTCGATCCGGACGAGTTGAGCGACCCCGCGTACGCGGCGAATCCGGCGGACCGCTGTTATTACTGCAAGAAGCATCTTTTCGAGATGATCCGCCGCGTGGCGGCGGGCAAGGGGTTCTTCTGCGTGCTCGACGGCAACAACGCGGACGACGCGGGGGATTACCGGCCCGGGCGGCGCGCGGCGCAGGAGTTGGGCGTGAAGAGCCCGCTGATGGAGGCCGGGCTGACGAAGGCGGAGGTTCGTGCGCTTTCCGAGCGTGCGGGGTTGCCCACGGCGCAGAAGCCCGCGATGGCGTGTCTGGCGTCGCGCATCCCGTACGGCACGCCGGTGACGGCGGAGGTTCTGGGAAAGGTCGAGCGCGCGGAGGGCGTTCTGCGCGGGCTGGGCTTTGGGCAGTGCCGCGTGCGGCACCACGGGGACGTGGCGCGGATCGAGGTGGATGAGGCGTCGTTGCCGCGTCTGCTCGACGCGGCGGTGCGCGGGCAGGTGACGTGTGGCGTGAGAGAGGCCGGATACCGGTATGTGACGGTCGACCTGCAAGGGTACCGGATGGGGAGCATGAACGAGGTGCTGGCGGCCGGGCACGCGGCAGGCTCGGGCGAGGCGCAAAAAAACATCGGCTAGGCGAGGACGCGCCGCTTGACAGCGCAGGTGCCTATCAGGTAAATTAAACACCCTATTCGTTCCGGTTCAAGGTTTCCGGAAAGGGCTGGTTCCTCATCGATGAAGGATAAAAACATGGAAGCGTATGCGGTTTTAGAAACCGGTGGCAAGCAGTATCGTGTGACCACGGGAGACACACTTGAGATTGAGCTTCTGGACGCCGAGGTCGGTAACGACGTGGATCTGGACACGGTTCTGGCGGTCTCAGACGGCAAAGAGCTGAAGGTCGGAATGCCGTATGTCCAGGGTTCCAAGGTGACGCTTTCGATTGTCGGGCACAAGCGCGGCAAGAAGGTGATCAACTTCAAGAAAAAGCGCCGCAAGGGGTATCAGCGTACGGTCGGGCATCGGCAAGAGCTGACGGTTGTTTCGGTCAAGGCGATCGCCTAAGCGAAGGAGTGTGATTTATGGCAGGTGCAGCAGCAGCAAGAAACGGGCGCGACAGCAACGCCAAGCGTTTGGGCGTCAAGCGGTATGACGGGCAGATCGTCAGCGCGGGTTCGATCATCATCCGTCAGCGCGGGACGAAGGTTCATCCCGGAACGAATGTCGGGTGCGGTCGTGATTTCACCTTGTTCGCATTGGTGGACGGAGCCGTTAAGTTCCAGAAAGACGGTACCGTGGTCAGCATTCTGCCCGTGGCGGCGGAGTAGGCTGGTCTGCGTCCGTACGCGAACCGTTTGTGAAGACAAGAACGTTTGTAGATCATGTCGTGGTTCATGTCCGCGCCGGTAAGGGCGGCGACGGGAGCAGCAGTTTCCGGCGCGAGGCATGTGTACCCGAGGGTGGCCCTGACGGCGGCGATGGCGGTCGTGGGGGCCATGTCATTTTCAAGGGGTGTCGCGACGTCGATTCCCTGATCGCCCTGCATTTCGCGCCGCAGCTTTTCGCGGAGGACGGGGTGCCCGGGCGCGGCCAGCAGATGTACGGGCGGCGCGGCAAGGATCTGGTTGTGCTGGTGCCGTGCGGGACGGCGGTGTATGACGCCGAGACCGGTGCGCAGATGGCGGACATCGTCGGGCACGACGAAGAGGCGGTCATCGCGACTGGCGGCAAAGGCGGGCTGGGCAACATTCATTTCAAGACCTCCACGCATCAGGTTCCGACCGAGCACACGCCGGGCGAGCCGGGCGGAGAGTACCGCCTGCGTCTGGAGCTTAAGACGATCGCGGATGCGGGCTTGCTCGGTTTTCCGAATGCGGGTAAGTCCTCGCTGCTGACATGCGTGAGCGACGCGCACCCGAAAATCGCCAGCTACCCGTTCACGACCCTGAACCCGATCGTGGGGACGATCGAGTATCCTGATTTCTCTCAGTTGCGCGTGGCGGACGTTCCCGGGATCATCGAGGGCGCGGCGTCGGGCGTGGGGCTGGGGATCGGTTTCCTGAAGCATCTGGCCCGTTCGCGGGTTTTGGTGTATGTGATCGATATGGCCGGCACGGACAATCGGTTGCCGTGGAAAGATTATCTCACGCTGCGCGATGAGATCGAGCAGCATGATCCTGAATTGCTGGAGCGCCCGTCGCTGGTCTTGGCGAACAAGATGGACGAGGACGCCGCAGTCGAGAATCTCGCTAAGTTCATCGATGAGACAGGAATCACGCCGCTTCAGGTTTCCGCGCTCGATCCGGCACATCCCGGCATCGGCCAGTTCAAGCAGCGGTTGTGGGACATCCTGCGCCCTGAGCCGAGGGGCTCGTGGGGGGCATCAGAAGCCGAGACCAAGGGCGTGCCCGCGGACGAGGCGGCGTCCAACGACGGCGAGATCATCCCCGAGGAGATGCTCAAGTCCGCGCCTTTCCTCGATCTGACCCGCAAGAAGCCGAAGAAGCGGAAGTAGCGGCGTTGTGCGAGGCGAGCGCCGTTTGTGCGGCGCACGTGTTTCGGGGGCGCGTGCTTACTATGCGGCGGGGCCGAACGTCTTTCCCGTGGCCTTCTCGATGAGCGTGCGCGCGGCGCAAGGGTGCGCGAGATCCGTGAACGAGGCGATGATCGCGGCAGGATTGTACTCAGCGAGGACGTCGGACGGGTAGGAGGTCGTGATCGCGATGACAGGCATGCCTGCCGCGTTGCCTGCCTGTATGCCCGCGATGGCGTCCTCGAACACGAGGCACCGCGCAGGCGGCACGCCGAGGCGGTCTGCGGCTTGAAGGTAAATCTCAGGATCGGGCTTGCTGTTCTTGACGTGCGAGGCGTCCACGACCTCTTTGAAGGCGTGCCGGATGGCAAGCCCGTCGAGAACAAAGCCCACGTTTTCCTGCGGCGCGGAGGTCGCGACCGCGCAGGTGACGGACGCTTGTTTCGCGAAGGCCAGCAGGTCGGCGAGTCCCGGCGGCATGACGAGGTGCGGGCCATAGATCTCGCGGTAGAGCGACTCCTTCTCCGTCGTCGATGAGGCGACCTCTTCAGGGGTCGGCTCGCGGTTCAGGATGAAGCGCATGTAATCCCGGTTGTTGAAGCCGAGGCGGCGCTTGATCTCGTCTGCGGTGAGTTCACGCCCGAATTTGCGCGCGTATTGCGTCCAGGCCAGCACATGATAGTCCGAGTTGTCGGCGAGGACGCCGTCCATGTCGAAGATGAAAGCTGTCATGCGGGCGTAGTGTAGCAGAGTGGCGCGAGGCGGTGGAGCGAAAACGCGCGGGGGCTTTTCCGTTCCGGCATCGGCATCACGATTTCGGCAGGGCTTCAGGCGATTAAGGACGCATGCGGCGGCGGTCGAAGAATTCGGTCAGCGGGTAAACCTCGCGGTTGACGGCGCGGGCGTGATCCAGCAGCGGCTGGTGGGGATTGCCTTCCAGATCGAACATCCCCTTGTTGGCGCCTCCGGCGGAGTCGAGCGCTTTGGACTCGGCGGGGTCATCGAGATATTTGAAGAAATGCCAGCCGACGACGGTCGGGATTTCGAGCGCGTTGAGCGCGAAGTGCTGGTAATAGCCGGCGCGGTCTTCCTGCGTGCGGACGAGCCAGCCCGCGCCGTGGGTGTTGGCAAGCCCGGGGACGTCGAGCGCCTTGGCGTACCACTCGGTGAAAAGGAGGGGGACGCCGCCGGACCAGTCGCGCCATTCGGCGCACTGCCGCGCCTGCGGGCCCCATTCGGTGTAGAAGTTCACGGAGACCACATCGTGTGTCGCCGCCAGCACTTTCCAGAAATAGGGGTTGTCGAACTGGCCGGTGCCGTAGTTGATGCGGGAGCCGAGGTAGAGGTGGTTGGGGTCGTGCCGCTTGATGACGCGGGTGACGATCCGGTAATAGCGTTCGAAGGCGAAGGCGATGAATTCGTAACGGTCGCGCTGGGTGATGCCTGCGGGGTCGGCAGAGCCTTTGCGCGCGGCCAGCCAGACGCGGGCCGCGTCGCGCCCGTGCTTCAGGTCGGGGTTGGCGGCGTCGAGCGCGAGGTGGCGGTCGAGCAGGTCGGCGGGGCACTGCAGCTCGTTATCGGTCATGATGCCGAGCAGGAACGGGTCGTTGGCGGTGGCTTCGAGATCGGGCCCAGCCTTTTCGCAGAAAGGTTCGAAGTCGGGATGGAAGACCGGCATGCATTTGTCGATGAACCCGGTCGTGCCGGAGGCGGGGACGGTCATGCGTTTTTCTTTGGCGAAATCGAACATGAAGTTCTTGCGCAACACCCAGACCAGCGGGGCCGGCGTCTCGCGCAGACTTGTGGAACTCCAGTTGCCGAGGCCGTTGAAACCCGCGTCGCGCAGTCGGGCGACAGTCTGCTCCGCCCACTGTGCCTGCGGCAGGCGGCTGGCGTCGTCCCTGCGCGGCTGGTGGACGGCATTGATGCCGACTTTGTAGAAAAGGCAGCCCTCGGGGTCGATGAGCCAGTTGCGGTCGGCCGAGCGTTTCACGCGGAAGAAGCCGGTTGGGGCGGCTGCCGGATGATCGGCCCAGCCGCCGAAACGGGTGAGCGCCACGGGCTGCGCGGCAGGCCGGTAGCCGTCGAGCAATGCGAGCAGACGGGTGGGGCGGGCGCGCCACGGGCGCGAGTCTTCGGGGCTTTTGCCGTGGGTCTCGACGGTGACGGTGCCGTCCTTGAAGCGTGGCGGCGGCGGTGGCGCGAGGTCGTAGGCTGGGCGGGTTTGCGCGAAGAGCGAGGCGACTTCCTCGGGCAGCAGGGCTCGGTTGAACAGGCGGAGTTCGCCGACGCGCCCGCGCAAGGAGGGCTTGGCCGAGCCGATCCCCTTGCCGATGAGCAGAGGCAGGCCGTTGCTGACGATCGTGCCGGTGTGCGGCAGGCTGGCGACCTGACGCCCGTTGACGAAGAGGCGGGCCGAGGCGCCGTCGAACGTGCCCGCGAGGAAGGTCCATGTGTCCAGCGGCAGCGGGTCGGGACTTTCGACGAGGGGCTTCGAGGTTCCGGGCGAAGGCCAGAGGCCGAAAACGACGCGTTCGTCGGCGATGTACATGCCGAACATGGGGGTGGTCCAGTTGTCCGTCGCGTGCGGGATGCCGAAAAGGGGTGTCTGGCGGCGCAGCGCGGTGGGGTGAACCCACAGCGTGGCGGTGAGGGTGTTGGTGAGGCCGAAGGGGGCGCGCTCGCGGATCACGACATGCGCGCCGAGGCCGTCGAGTTCCAGCGAGGCGCCGGATTTTTCCGCGCGGAGCCGCGCCCCTTCGATGAGGCCGTCGTTGCCCAAGGGCGAGGCGTCGCGGACGGTCTTGCCGTCGCTGCCGGTGAAAGCCCAGAAGCCCACGAGACCTTCGGCGGTCTCGGAAAACGCAACGCCTGCCGCACACAGCGTTGCCGACAACATGACGCGGAACGAGCCCATGATTCCCCCTTTGGACGGATGTTGCGCCGGCGTCCACGCGGACACCTGCCCGGACGCAGGACAGTTATTATTCAAAAGCATGGCGAAACGTTGGCCGCAAGGCAAGAACGAATGCGGACAACGGGCGGAGGGAAGAGAAATCCGGTCTGCGGCTTCCCGTGGCATAGGGGCAGAAGTGTGGTATAGTGGGCGGCATGAACGCTGATTTCTCGATGTTGACGCCGGACAGGGTGCTGGACGCGGTGGAGGAGGGAATGGGGCAGCGGTGCACGGGGGTGATCCGTCCGCTGCCGAGCTATATCAACCGGGTGTACACGGTCGAGCTGGAGTCAGGCGAGCATGTGGTGGCGAAGTTTTACCGTCCGGGGCGGTGGACGCGGGAGGCGGTTCGGGACGAGCATGTGTTCGTGCGGGCGTGCGCGGCGGAGGAGATCCCGGTGATCGCGCCGCTGGAGCTGGCGTGCGGCGGGACGTTGGGTGAGG
>Ga0208244_101420_pt1 | contig 13004 bp, 11 predicted proteins | sample SubbioCR12Aug_5A_FD_184828 | JGI IMG/M metagenome (GOLD analysis project Ga0208244, IMG submission 184828) | Serpentinite rock and fluid subsurface biosphere microbial communities from McLaughlin Reserve, California, USA - CR12Aug_5A (SPAdes) | ecosystem: Environmental > Terrestrial > Deep... | reverse complement strand
CGGCTGTCCGACAAATTTTATTTCCGTATTTTTGCTCATGTTGTTTGTTGTTCGCAAAGCAAACTTACAACATGGGGTGAAACCTTCGGGGATTAACCCCTATTTTTTTTTAGTCGTTCAGTAGTGAAAAATTATGATTATAAATGAATATCCGTTTTGATATCTGGAATAGTTAGATCGTTTAGAACTAATTGCGATATGTTCAGGTTTCAAAACGGATATTCATTTATAATAATTTCTTACATTTAAAACATAAACAACTTTAAACAATATATCGCAAAACAGCAACTAACAAATTCTGAGAAGGACATGAAAGGTTTCCTACTGATGATAAAATCCATGAACCTTCCTTAATAACCGGCCCAAAAATAATTATCCGGCTTACCTTTCTGCAAGTAAGAAGGGGGCGCACAACAACCGTGAATGACAGGCCAGGTAAAAGAAGAGGTTTTGAGCAGATTTAACGAACTGGGTTTGCTAATTGAAAAAGGGGGAATTTGAGTCTCACCAATGCGATATTTCAGAGCAAATATTTAAACGAAGCTCTGATAATTAGATTTCTTTTCATCCGTAAATAATTTGAATTAATAATCTCTATTTTGGTTCATTCATTTTCAGCTTGAAATTAACCAAATCTATTGGTTTCAACATTCCTTAAAAGAGAATTCATTTATAACAGATTTTGGGAAATAGCCGGATGTTTGGTAAAGGTTAATTCTATATATTTGCCGCGTTTTTTTTAAATATAAACATATGTAAAAGTCTCTCTATGTCTACAGTAGCAGTTAAAAATCAGGGCTGGGTAGTTGTCTTTGCCGGCCTTTTTATCAATCTAGCATTAGGAATTCTTTATTCCTGGAGTATTTTCAAGGATGCCATCTCAGACTCTATCAATAGAGGAGGGGAGGGCGCATTCGCATGGAAGGAATCTGCACTTAATGATCCTTATGCAGTGTGTATACTCGTTTTTGCATTTACAATGATTATTGCCGGAAGGATACAGGATAGAAAAGGACCTAGAATTACTGCTTTTATCGGCGGAATTTTGGTAAGCGTTGGGTTTTCACTGTTATATTTTACTAACAGCTATGCCATGTGGGTACTAGGTTTTGGAGTTTTGGCAGGTATTGGTATTGGATTTGGATATGCCTCAGCAACACCGCCGGCTTTCAAATGGTTTCCTGCCTCAAAAAGCGGACTTATTGCTGGTATTGTGGTTTCGGGCTTTGGCATTGCTCCGGTTTATATTGCCCCACTGGCAACATTTCTAGTAAAAAACTACGGACTGCATAGTACTATGCTTATATTTGGATTAGCCTTTTTTGTTGTTATGTCGGCTTGTGCTATGCTGTTGAAAAACCCTCCGGCAGGTTATGTGGCTGTTGAAACAAAGACTCCTACAGCAAAACAAAAGGCTGCCAATGGTTCAGGTCAGGATGTAGAGGCTAGTACTTTGTTTAAATTGCCGGCGTTTTATCTGATATGGTTTATATTATTTATAGGCTCAGGAGCCGGGTTGATGGTTATTGGAAGTATATCCGGAATGGCAAGAGCCAGCCTAGGCGAACAAGCATTTCTTGCAGTGGCAGTTATAGCAATGGGTAATGCTTCGGGTAGAATTGTTGCGGGTTTGCTTTCGGATAAAATTGGCAGGGTGTTGACTCTTTTTATATTGCTTGTTTTCCAGGCAACTCTGATGTTTATGGCTGCTACATTTGTTAGAGAAAACACAACAGCTTTTGTTATTGTGATGTTTGCCGCCTTCATTGGGTTTAACTTTGGCACCAATCTTTCGCTATTCCCAACTTTTACAAAGGTTTTTTGGGGTATGAAAAATTTTGGAATGAACTATGGTTTCGTGCTAACTGCCTGGGGCGTTGGTGGTTTTGTGTTTAGCCGCTTATCTCAAACTTTATTCGCTACAAACGGCAACCATCAGCTTTCATTTTATATTGCCGGTGCTTGTCTGGTGTTATGCGCTATTTTGGCCATTCAACTAGGCAGGATGCAAAAAAGAAGTGAGTAGGCAAAGAAAGAAACTATGCTTGCCGCCAACTAAATTCGGCTTTTCTTAGCCTGTCCATTATTGCTTTTCCTATTCCAACCTCTTTAACAGTCTCGGCTATTATTATTTCAATGTCGTTGTCGTCTTCAAAAGAGTGCATGGCTTCAAACATATTTACAGCATAATCCTTTAAGTCTTTTGTTTCCGAAACTCTTATTATTTTGCTATAACCGGCTTCCAATTCCCCTGAAAATGAAATAAGACCTGCTTTTGATTTATCAATTTTTGAGGTCGAATTATTCGCGATTAAAAACATTTTCTTAGGACTGTAATGTGACTTAAGCATTCCGGGAGCGGAAAGTTTTTCAATTACAGAAATGCTATCAAATGGTAAAATTGTTTCTAACTCCTCTTGTGTAATAATTCCATTGCGAAGGATTTGAAACCCATAATCTGTTAGCTTGATAATTGTGGATTCAATCCCAACAGAGGTTTTTCCTCCATCAAGAATATAATCTACGCTTGGGAGCTGCTTCTTTACATGATCTGCCGTGGTAGGACTAATTCTTCCAAATTTGTTTGCGCTTGGAGCTGCAATTGGGCAATCGGACTTTCGTATCAATTCTAAGGCAATTTCATTGTTTGGCATTCTAATGCCTACTGTTGGTAAGCCTGATGTAACGATATCCGGGACAAGATTGCTTTTCGGCAACACCATGGTTAATGGTCCCGGCCAAAACTTTTCTGCTAATCTATAAACCCTTTCATCAGTTTTTTCTACGAGCTGCTCTAATTGATCAATATTGGCGATATGGATAATCAGGGGGTCGAATGAAGGGCGTTCTTTGAGTTCAAATATTTTTGCAACTGCCAATGGGTTTAATGCGTTTGCTCCTAAGCCGTAAACGGTTTCGGTTGGGAATGCAACCAATTTTCCTTCTTTTATATATTTTGCAGCTATTTCAACATTGTTTAAAAAGTTCATTCTATTCTTAATGTGTTGTTTTTATTACCACTTCATTAATTGGTCTCAACTTACCTTTCGGCAATAACTATCATTTCAAAATCTTGTGTTGTAAGTTTATCTTCACGAGAAAAGGCTCCGAGTTTTGCCCCGAAAATCTCAATTTTTGTGAATCCAAGTGTTTTTAGCAACCATGTTATTTCACATGGCAAATAATACCTTTCGTTGCATTCTAACTGATATTCTTTTCCGTCATCATCGGTAAAGGAAGTAATGTTATAATCTCTAAACGTCATTATATCAAAGCTGGTACTTTTATAAGTTGCATTGCCCTCTTGGCGTTCTACCTGATCCGGATTTTCATGAAATTCATCAATAGAATTAAATATTGGGAAAAGTCCGTTGAGCGTTGTAAAGATAAATTTTGCATTATCCTTTAAAGAGTTAGAAACATTTTTTAATATCTCAAAATTCATTTCGTCCGTTTCCATTAGAGGGAATCCACCTTCACACATCATAATAGCAACATCGAATTGTTTTTCAAAAGGCAAATTACGAGCGTCGTGTTTTAAGAAATCAATCTGTAAGCCATTTTGTTTTGCCTTTTCTCTGGCTTTTTCAATTAAAGACTTAGATAAATCAATACCTGTCATTGAGTAGCCCCTCTTAGATAATTCTATTGAATGTCGGCCTGTTCCGCACCCAATATCAATAATCTTCAATTTTTTATTGAAGTCAAGTTCTTTCTCAATAAAATCACATTCACCAATTGTACCCTGAGTGAAACATTCGTTATCGTATTTTTCAGCGTAGTTTTCGAATAATGTTTCGTACCATTGTTTTTTATTCATAATCTTAATGCTTTAATTTTTATCGTAACACTTCGTTTATTATTCAATCCAAATTGACTTCATCCCATATCGGGCAGAGGATTCAGGTTTACACTTGGTCTTCTAAAAGCAATACCGATCACTAATTGGTGAAACGGTATTGCTTTTAGAAAAATATATGTAAAAATTTAATTCTTAATGCAACGTACAGATTGCCCAACGGCTCTGGGAGACTCGCTAGTAATTACATCGGTAGTTCCAAAGTTTATTCCCATAGAGCGGGCACCTTGGGTGCTACTGCTCCAATAGTAGCCATTAGAATCTACGCTATAGAGTATGCCATCGACATTGCTCCGGTTACCACCAACTGGTAATTTAAGAGGAGAAGCAAATGCCCCATCTGCATTGTTGCTGCTCCAGCTCAGTATTTCTTGTTGCCATTCCTCAGTGGTTGGCAGCCTATAGCCTGTAGGGCACGGATTATTTACCCCACTTACACCCTGCCATAAATATGTGATATTTGAGCCTCTCCAATTACCATTATTTGCCGTAGCCAGAATGAATTTGTCATGCCCGGGGGTATCGCTGGTGCTTGAAGTATTTGTTGTGCCTGAATTTCTCTTCTCATGCCCATCGCTATATCGCCCCCACTGGTATAAATCGCCATAGGCTTGGGCATCTGTGCTACTAGTGGCAGCCCTTGTTGCGCCTAAGTTTCTGTCCATCCATATTTTACCAGTGACAGGGTTGGTTACCTCAACTATAACTGTTCCTGTTGTGGTAAAAGTTTGCTGGTTGCCGTATCTTGTGCCTACGCTATTGGTTGCGTAAGCTCTGACGTAGTAGGTTGTAACCCATTCTAAACCTGTAATGTAGCTGGTAAAACTACCCATTCCCGATCCGTCAATTGTTATCCCAAGATAGCTTTCAACAGTTGGGTTTTCGGTTGTGCTCCACACCACGCCTCGGGTTATAACATGAGAACCATCATCGGAAGTGATATTGCCGCCGCTGGTGGCGGTAGTGAAAGAGATATTAGAAACAGTATTTGTTGTTAATTCAAGAGAATTGTCTCGGATACAGCGTACTGAGATACCTTGAGCACGATTTGCAGCTATTGTGCTTGCATTACTGATGTTGAATGATAGAAGAGTTGACTGGGTTTCAACAAAAGTGCTTGACCAATAGTTGCCGTAAGAATCTTCATTCACGATAGAACCATCTATGCTGAGGCGTTCGCCGGTAATGGGCAATTTAAGCGGTGAAGCAAAAGCTCCGTCAGCGTTGTTAGTATTCCAGCTTAGTCGCTCTGCTTCCCATTCAGCAATTGTGGGTAGCCTGAAGCCTGTTGGGCATGGATTATTTTGGCCACTTTCTCCCTGCCATAGATTATCATTTTGAGGACTTATCCAATCGAATGGGCTGTCAGGTGATAAAATGAAGTTACCATGGCCGGGGTTATTGCTGTTACTTAAAGAAGATGTTGAGCCGGAAAATCTCTTCTCATGCCCATCAGTGGCTCGCCCCCACTGATACAAATCGCCAGAGGCTTCTGTGTCATTGCTGCTCTCTGCTACTCGGCTCGCGCCCAGGTTACGGTCCATCCAAATTTTTCCCGTAGCGGGATTGAAAACCTCCTCTAAATTAAGATTTAGTGTAGTAAAGATTTGTTGAACGCCGTAGCCTGTTCCTGCGTTGTTGGTGGCGTATGCTCGCACATAGTAGGTAGAGGCATTAGTTAACCCGGTAATGCTGCTATTAAAGCTGCCAGGTCCGTTTCCGTTATTAGTTATTCCTAAATTGTTATCAATGGTTGGGTTTATGGTGTTGCCCCATACCACACCTCGGTCGATGACGGTTGCACCGCCATCATAGGTGATATTTCCGCCACTTGTAGCGGAAGTGTTGGTTATATTGGTTACTTCGTTGGTGGTTAAAGTGGGTATAATTGCCAAAGTTGTAAACTCCCGTTGGACACCGTAGCTTGTCCCCACGCTGTTTGTTGCGTATGCTCTCACATAATAGGTTGTGACGTGCGTCAACCCTGTAATGTTGCTAGTAAAGTTGCCCGTACCAGTTCCGTTCGTTGTTTTCCCCAGGTTATCAACAATAGTAGGGTTCTCGGTGATGTTCCATACAACGCCACGAGCAGTAACAGTAGCACCGCCATTGGATGATATACTGCCACCGCACATAGCTGAAGAGGAGGTAATACTTGTTACCTCATAAGAGTTTACTGTAGGTGTAGTAGCGTTGGTTACAAACTGCTTCTGTTCGCCATAAGATGTACCCTCATTGTTAGTGGCAAATGCCTTAACGTAATAGGTTGTAGCCGGAGCTAACCCCGTTATATTGCTGGTATAGCTTCCTATTCCCGAACCATTACTTGTTATACCCATGTTATTGTCGACAGTTGGGTTCTCTGTATTGCTCCAAACAATACCCCTGTCTATAACATCGCTTGCACCCTCTATTGTTACGATACCTCCACTTTGGGCAGAGTTATGAGTAATGCTTGTAATCTCAAGGGTTTCAACCACAGGCTCAATGTGCTCATATTCACCATTGATTTCAAAGATAGTCCAAGACGGACCCTCTAAAGAGGCTTCAAGTTTTAGTAATGAATGGCTAAGAATACCAACTTCAAAGCCTAAGGATGCGTCAACACCTGCTGTTGCTGAAAAGCCCCAATCCAATGGCCAAGAAGCATCCAAGTCGGCTCTTAGGTATGGTTCAATTGCTAGCACTGGCCCCGCAATACCTGCAATTTTTGTACTAGCCTTTGGGGCAACGCCAAATTGTGCAAAAGCATTGGCATTAAAGGCAAAATCAAATGGTTTGGAATTAAAAGAACCACTACTATCAAACAATGTGTTCCACTCCGGTGAATTGCCCCTAATGTAAGATGCACCAGCTGAGGCGCTGTAATCTGACTCAAAACCAAAGGTCATCTCTCCGCTAACGTTTAATCCAGCCTCAAACGAAAAATCTAGAGATATGGTGAGAAGCATAGGAACAGGTCCAATGAAAATAGGCCCTATTGTAGCAATCTTCAAGGTGTAAGTTGTATCTACAGAATAAGCCACTTCGGCTTCAAGGCTAACTAACATGTCGAAATCAATGTTGCCTCCCATTGAAAGACCAAATTTATTAACTCTCGGTGGTAACCATGAAATTTCAAGTTCACGATGAAATACAGGTTGGAAGTTGATGTGACCTTCCGTTATGGTTGCAGTTATTGAGCCGCTAAAATTACTATTTTCGTCTTCAACCGCTATATTAAAACTAACACCCGATAGGTCAAAACCACTCTTGTCGGGCTTAATCTTTGCTCCCTCTATAAGGTAAAGTGGCTGAACATGTATAGGTTTAGCTTTTGCATACCTTTTGTCACCTTCGTCAAAAGTAAGCACGAGAGAGTCTGAAAGATTAATTTCCTGAATCACATCGGTAAGTACCGCCTGTTCAGTTTCAAGCACAATTGTTTTACTATTTTTTGATTGAATTCCTGTAACTATGCGCATATACCCTTCCCCAATGCTGCTTACAATCACAGAACCTATTTCAATTTCGCTTGCATCTCCTTCGTAAACAAAGATTCCATTGGCTAGTTGGGTAGAATCGCTAACCAGGGTTAGGTCATTATCGTTAACGATTAAAACGTTATTGTTTTGCTTGTAGACATTAATAAATGTTGTATCTGAGTAAAACGGGTCGCAATGTCCCGAAATAACTTGAGCGCGGAAGAAGGTTGTTGTATCAGCAATAAATACCAGTGTATCAAAGGTAGCATTGGGAATGTTTACCCAATCATCCTTCCCAATTAACTCATGGGTTTTCTGCCACTGGATTTCGCCCACATACCCGTTTAGACGAATAACAACGGAATCGGTTTTTGGAACAGTAGCATCGGCTCCAAACAAGAAAGCTTTTTGTGGATAAGCCTCTAGCCCTGCAAGTATCAATATAGATGCTATTACAAGTGTTTTGTAAATATTTAGAGTTCTCATAGATTGCTGGTTTTATTTAATAATGAGTTTCTTAACAACTGTTCTCTGGTCAACCTGTACGTGGATGTAATACATGCCCTTAGACAGGAATGAAAGCTGAAGTTCCTTAGAGAAGGTTTCTCCCTCCGCAGTCACCTGAAAACGATAAACAACCCTGCCCGTTGTATCGAGAACGGTTATCGAAATATTGCTTTCGGTGGGCTTAAGGCTTAGTTCAATGTTAAACTGCCCAGTATTTGGGTTAGGGTATAGGCTTATCCATTGCTCAGTTAGTTGGGTTGGGGTTATTGATGTAACTATGGAAAGCGTAACGTTAATCGTTATATTTTGATCAATAACCTCCGCTTGCGACTCAACTGTTATGTAGCCATCTTTTTCCACGCGGTAGTTGTATGTGCCCGCTTCAATTCCCTCGAATGTGTAATTGCCCGGTTCATTTGCAACGCTGTTGAAAGTAACAATTGCGTCAGCTATCTCATTCTCTTGGGCGTCAACCACGTTGAAAGCGATAGTGAATGTTTCCACCAAAAGGGTAATTCCGACGAAATGCTCGCTACTTTCTAGGTTAACGATTACCTCTCCATCTACACTAATGTAACCAGCTTTTTTTACAGAAAATGCGTATGTGCCCACTTCAATCTCATTAAAGAAATAATCTCCTGCAATATTCTCCGACTCATTGAATGTAACAACGGCATCGGAAATGGGATTACCAGATAAATCTTCAACTTCGAAGATTACAGATACCAGAAAGCAGCTCTGCACAGATAATTGTTGAATGTAGGTGTCGAGGTAAGTAGCACTGCTTTTTGTTTTCTTTGGTTGTGTTTTTGAAAGATTAGCGCTCTCATTTAACTGCGAAAAAGAAGAAAAAGAGACACTAATCAGCAAAACCAAAGTAAAAGTCATAAATTGGAGAAAAGGTTTTCTCATGGCTTTTTGGTTTTAAGGTTATTAATTTAAGGTATGAGTCTTTGTTAATTTCTTGTAAATTTAAATTTTATTTTAATAAAAAACTCTGTTTGATAAAAAAATGTTAAGATTCTATTAATCATAGCCTCAGGGCTTATAAATCGAGACAAAAAACTAATCTCACAATAATTCTGGGAGTTAATTGGCGGTAGTCATAAAGGGATGTTATGACTTAAAAACACATAAAGGTTGTCATGCGTTACTATTAAATAATACCTGCACCCAAAGCTAATGAAAGCAAGATGAGCATAATAGCAACTGTAATTTGCACAAAATGTAAGGTTATTTTTTTAAGCAGTTTATTTCCAATATATGCCCCGGCAATAGCGGCAAGGGTTGCAATAATTACCAGATTAATATTTTCAGTAAGTCCGGCCTTAGTAAACCTTGTTGCATAAACGCTTAGTCTGGTAAAATCAACAAAAGTAGAAACCACCACAGCAGTTCCAATGAATGCTTCTTTAGATAAACCGGCTTTTATTAAAAATGCACTTCTTAAAGCACCTTGATTTCCTGAAAGCCCGCCAAAGAAACCGCTCAAAGCGCCTCCAATGGGAAGCTTGTTTTTCTTAAATTGTAATTTGCTAAAGTATGGCATTAGGTCCATACTCGCAAAGATGATGAGTATGATTGAGATAATGAATTTAACCGGATACACATCAAATAATTTTCCAAACATATAGTAAGAAAAAAGAGGTTTTGCATCGGGAATGTGAAGCAGCAACCATGCGCCAACAATGGCTGCTATTACCGCAGGTATGCCAAACCTTAGCAGAGTGCTTTTGTCGGCATTTTTACCAACTAAAATTAATTTAAAGATGTTGTTGAAAAAGTGAACCACGCCTGTGAGAGCAATGGCTAAATCAACAGGAAAAAAGATCATAAAAACCGGGGTAAGAATGGTTCCTAAACCAAAGCCCGAAAAGAATGTTAAAATTGCCACTAAAAATGCCGCAATGCTAATTATCAGAATATCCATGCTGTATATTTTTTAGTTATAATGCAAAAATACGGCGTTTTTTTTATTTTTTTTGTCAATATGATTTTTCCCATTTCAATTTGGTTTTCTGATCTGGCTTTGTATTTTGCTTTTTCTTTTGCCTGTTTTGCTGTCATTTTATGATTGCAGATAAAGATAGCTTTTCTCAGACTCTTTTATTAGGGTCTAATTTCAATTGGCGTTCCAATTTTAACAGCATAATAAAGTTCGTCCATTTCTTGATTTGTCACAGCTATGCAGCCTAAAGTCCAGTCAATCCACCTGTGAAATTTTCCTATTAATCCTGCCTTATTTCTAAGTCCGTGGATTTTTATGTCGCCGCCCGGTGGTTTCCCAAGTGTTCTTGCTTTATTAATATCTTCTTTGTTCGGATAAGAAATACCAAGGTTTTTGTGATAGCCGCTATGAGGATTTTTGTCATTGATGAAATAAAGGCCTTCAGGCGTTTTCTTGTCGCCCTGAAATTCTTTAGCCCCAATTGGTTGTTTGCCAAGAGAAATTTTATAGGTTTTCACTAGTTGACCTTCTGAGTATGCAAGCATCTGTCGTTTTGATTTAAGCACAACAAGTTTATCAATTTGTATGTCGGCCGGCAGTTTTTTTTCTGGGGAAAAATAATAAATTATCAACCCCAAAAATGGGAGGAATATTATCAGCCAAATAATTTTACTTTTTCTCATTTAGGTTTAAGCTTGGCAGTCTGTAAAAAGTTGCATATAAGGGCAGTCTGTCTAAAAATCTTAGTTAATTTTCAATTTATTTTTCAAATATAACTGATTTTTAGAAAATATACAGAAAGCTTTTGATTGACTTTTTGCCATATTTTCGGAAAATCACTTTTAAAGCAAACAAAACTCTCGATAAGTGCTTAGGGTTTAGTTCAAGCAAGACTTTTGCCACTGGTTTGGGTGGTCATAATTCTATTAAATTTTAAATGTACTTATAAAAAGGATTGAGTTTGAAGATACTATCTGCTAAATATTGTAATTTTACTCTATCTAAATTTTTTGATTATAAAATAACATATTCTAAACATAATGAAAAAACTATATTCTGTTATTAAAGGATCAGGATGTTACATACCTGAAAAAAGAGTTTTAAACGAAGATTTCATTAATAAAGATTTTTATGAATCAGATGGAAATAAAATAAATATCCCGAATGAAGAAATAATAAGAAAATTCGAGAAAATTACTGATATAAAAGAAAGAAGGCATGTTACCGACGACCTGGTAGCTTCTGATATTGCATGTTTTGCAGCTAAGGATGCGATTATAAATTCGGGTATTGATAAGGAAAGCCTTGATTATATTATTGTAGCACATAATTTCGGGGATGTAAAAAAGAATAATAAGAGGTCTGATTTTGTTCCCAGCTTGGCAGCAAGAGTTAAAAATAAATTAGGCATTAAGAATCCTAAAACAATTTCTTTTGATTTAGCTTTTGGATGCCCCGGCTGGCTCATGGGTATTATACAGGCTGATTATATCCTGAGGTCTGGTGATGCAAAAAGAGCGTTAATAATAGGAACGGAAACTCTTTCACGAATATCCGACCCACACGATAGGGATAGCATGCTTTATTCTGATGGCGCCGGTGCTACCATTCTTGAAGCTATTGAGAGTAATGAGCCTGTTGGAATTCTCTCCCATGCGTCCAGATCAGACACTTTAAATCATGCTTTCCTGCTTTGGATGGGAAAGTCAAACAACCCTGATTATAAAGGAGATGAATTATTTTTAAAAATGAATGGGCGTAAATTATATGAATATGCTTTAGATACTGTTCCTTTGGTTGTAAAAGAAAACCTTGAAAAAGCGAATATAGCTTTGGAACAAGTAGAAAAATTATTAATACATCAGGCTAATGCCAAAATGGATGATGCAATACTTGCAAGGTTGTTTAAGCTCTACAATAAAGCAGAAATCCCCGAAAACATTATGCCGATGACAATAGCTGAACTGGGAAATAGTTCGGTTGCAACTGTACCTACTTTAGTTAGCTTGCTATTTAACAACAAATTTTCTAATCATAAGGTTACAAGTGGTAATATATTAGTGTTTGCTTCTGTTGGGGCCGGAATGAATATTAATTCTTTAATCTATAAAATTCCTTAGGTTGTAATTTGCTGCCTGTCAACATATTATTAATTAAATAGTCATTTCTGCATGTCTTTATGTAATGTTTATTTGTCATTATGATATTTTTACCTTACATTTGCCCCATAACTTTAAATCAATTGTCATGAAAACAAATTATTTATTCCCAAATCAGTTTAAAAGAATTGGTTGGCTTCTATTCATTCCCGGGGTATTATTTGGAATAGTATTCCTAATTTACCAATCCCAAATAAGTTTTTTCAACATTAAAGTCTTCGCTGTTGCAGAGGAGCCAATATTTGGCAATACTAATTTCTTCTCTATTTCAGAAAATAATATTCTGGACGAAATTTCAAGTTTATTATTAATCATTGGGGCATTACTTATTGCTTTTTCAAAAGAGAAATCCGAGGATGAGTTTATCTCTAAAATCAGGTTAGAATCATTGGTATGGGCAACCTATATTAACTATGCAATTTTAATATTAGCAATAATCTTTGTCTATGACATGGCTTTCTTATGGGTACTCATATTTAATATGTTTACTCTTCTAATCTTTTTTCTTGTTCGTTTTAATTGGGCTTTATATAAATTTAAAAACCAAATCAGCGATGAAGAATAGTATAAAAGTCGAAAGAGCTAAAAAGAATATCACACAAGCTCAATTAGCGGAATTAGTAAGTGTCAGTCGGCAAACTATCAATGCTATTGAATTAGGTAAATACAATTTATCTACCATTCTTTCCTTAAAAATTGCGCATGTATTTAATCAATCAGTACATGATATTTTTGAGCTTGAAGACTCTGATTGGGAATCATGTTGATTAGCAAGTGACGTCACTACCGTTACAATCATTTATGCATGGCAGATTAGGTCTAATTATCACGAAACCATCTATTGGCTATATTTAATTTTAGCTAGCGTTACTTTTTTCCATAATAATCACTATAAGTTGTAACTCCAATTTTTTCAAATACATAAATGCTGTCATTAGGATGGATATTCCGGTGATACTGACCCCCATTCCGGCAAACTGACCCCCCAATAAGTTTTATTTCAAAGAACAGATAAAAGCTGACATTTTTACAGTTATTTTTTCTTTTTTCTTAATGTATCTCCTTTT
>Ga0208244_101419_pt1 | contig 13037 bp, 15 predicted proteins | sample SubbioCR12Aug_5A_FD_184828 | JGI IMG/M metagenome (GOLD analysis project Ga0208244, IMG submission 184828) | Serpentinite rock and fluid subsurface biosphere microbial communities from McLaughlin Reserve, California, USA - CR12Aug_5A (SPAdes) | ecosystem: Environmental > Terrestrial > Deep... | reverse complement strand
CGGCGGTTACGTCCAATCGTTGCGAAACACGATCTTCGGGGCCGGATCGGCCATCGCATCGGCCGCATCGCTGAACGGCACGACAAGGCTCGTGATGCGCTCCGGGTGCATATGGCCGCAATGGATGTGTCCGATGACATCCGGCATTTCGCGCCTTGCATGGACGCGGCCGGTATGGAAGGTGATGCCAGCACCATACATGCGCAGGAAAGGCAGAACGACCTTGTCTTCGTAGTAGATCGCAACGCTGGTGCAGACGCCGCAAGGCGCTGTTGAGCGAATGGCCAATCGAAGCGCCTCTGCCTCGCCCGATGCGTCCACCGTGATGGGGAAGGATCCAAGCGCAGGCATATCAGGCGCAAGCGTGAGTTCGAGCACTTCCGCGCCGACATCCTTCGCAAGCCTGAGACGCTGCGGGTCCGTGTCCGCATAGACGACCCGCGATGCACCGAGCGAAACGGCCGCCATCGCGGCATAGAGGCCGACGCTTTGCGCCGCACCGCCGATCACAAGAACGGCAGCGCCTGGATATGCTGCAAGATGCGGCGCGACGGCACGCCAGCCGTCCGGAATATTGTCAGGCGCGCTCGCAAGCGCTTCCGCCGAAACACCGTCCGGCTTCTGTACGAGCATGTGATCCGCGAAGGGAACCCGAAGGAGCTCCGAAATCGCACCCCCGAATTCGACGCCGGAAAGCGGCTTCATGCCGAAGCAGGCGCGGTTTGGCACTGCGGTGCAGGCATTGGTCCAGCCGCGGCGGCAGTTGTCGCACTCGCCGCAACTGATCTGGAAAGGAACGACGACCTGATCGCCCGGCCGGAACCGGGCGACATGGTCTCCCGTCTCGACGACCACACCGACCATCTCATGGCCCATCGCGAAGGGGCCCGGAAAGGGCGCCCGCCCATTCGCGATGTAGAGATCGAGATCGCAACGCGCCACCGCGACCGGCCTGACCAGCGCATCGCCGGGCGAGGAAATAACCGGCACCGGCACATCCCACCATTCGAATGTACCGGGTTTGATGAAAGTGAGCTGTCGCATGGCCTGGATCTCCAACAAACATGACGAGACCAGGGAGATAGGGCCGGCGGGCCGCCCGCGACAAATGAATAGGCCGTCATATAGATGAATAAGACTCATCTATAAAATCCGATAACGCCCTATTTATTGAGCTAGAATGATTTTGTGCATGAAACAGGATCACTTACATGGACGATCTCCCTTCGCCGGCGGCCTTGCGGACATTCCATCTGGCGGCGCTTACGCTGAGCTTCCGGCGCACCGCTGACGCCCTGGGCGTCACCCCGTCGGCCGTCAGCCACCAGATTCGCGCCCTCGAACGGGAGCTTGGCACGCCGCTTTTCCGGCGCCTCACACGCGCGATCGAGCTGACGCCCGAGGGCGAATTCTACTGGGGCTTCATACGCCGGGGCTTCGAGACAATGACTGAAGGCACGGCGCGACTGCAGGAGCGCGAAACGGACAAGGTGCTGCGCGTGAGCGCCCTTCCCTTCTTCACGAGCGTCTGCCTGATCCCGCGTCTCAGCGCCTTTCACAAGGCACATCCCGGCATCGAACTCGTCATCGAAACATCCAACCGGCTGGCAGACTTCGCGCGCGATCCGGTGGACATCGCCATCAGAAATCTCCGCAAGCCCGAGCAGGGTCTCGTTTCGAAGAAGCTCCTCGACATCCGCGGCGAAGTGCTTTGCGCGCCCGAACTGGCGGGCGAAATCACCGGACCGTCCGGCCTTGCGCGGCAGACTCTCATTCATGTCCTTCCCCGGCCGGACGCCTGGGCGAACTGGCTGAAGGCAGCTGGCGTTCCCGGCCTGCAGCCGGCGGGCGAACTCTGGGTGGATACGGTGCCCGCCGCCCTTCAGGCCGCAGCGGAAGGACATGGCGTAGTACTCGGCATGGCGCCGCTCATCTGGATCTCCGACCTTCCGCCACGCCTGGTCCGTCCGTTCGAGAAAAAAGTGCCGGGGGACTCCTCCTATTACCTCGTGCATCGGCCCGAAGATGCCGCCAGGCCGAAGATCCGGGCCTTCACGGCATGGCTTACCGGCGAAATGAAAGCAGTCTCGCGATTGCGGGGGCCGCGCATGTCCGGCCAATCGTTTCGGAAGAAGACTTAGGATATCGCGCCGCGGCCGGACGGGTTAACCTGTGCGCATCGAAACTGAAAACGCAACGGATGGACGGAATTCATGTCAGACCTCGATCAAGACCTGTTTCAGCTGGCGATGTCGGAAAAGGCACGGCCGCTGATGGCTGCCGTACAGAAGCACATCGCCGAAAATGTCGAGCCGATCACCGAGGAATTTTTCCGCCTCAACGACGAGAAGACCGACCGCTGGTCATGGCACCCGCGCCAGCTCGAACTGCTGGAAGGCGCCAAGAACAAGGCCAAGGAATCCGGCCTCTGGAATTTCTTCCTGCCGGACTCCGAAATCGGCTCCGGCCTGACCAATCTCGACTATGCCTATATCGCCGTCGAGCTCGGAAAATCGCCGCTGGCCTCCGAATCTCTCAATTGCAGCGCGCCCGACACCGGCAACATGGAGGTGCTGGAGCGCGTTGGCACGCCGGCGCAGAAGAAGAAGTGGCTGGAGCCGTTGCTCAATGGCGAGATCCGCTCGGCCTATGCGATGACCGAACCGGATGTGCCGAGTTCCGACGCCAAGAATGTGCGCACCAGCGCCGTGCTCGATGGCGACGACTGGGTCATCAATGGCGAGAAGTTCTACATTTCCGGCGCCGGCGACCCGCGCTGCAAGATCATGATCGTGATGGTGCGCACCAGCCCCGACGCCCCGCCCAGCAAGCAGCAGTCGCAGATTCTCGTGCCGATCGACACGCCCGGCGTCGAGATTCTGGGGCCCATGAAGGTCTTCGGCAAGGATCATGCGCCGCATGGCCACATGCATATCCGCTTCGACAATGTGCGCGTGCCGAAGGAGAACATCCTGCTCGGCGAAGGCCGCGGCTTCGAAATCAGCCAGGTCCGCCTGGGACCCGGCCGCATCCATCACTGCATGCGCTCGATCGGCAAGGCCGAAAAGGCGCTGGAGCTGATGGTCAAGCGCGCTGCCACACGCGAAGCCTTCGGCAAGCCGATCGCAAAGCTTGGCGGCAATCTCGAGATCATCTCGCGCGCCCGCATCGAGATCAACGCGATGCGCCTTGCCGTCCTTCAGGCTGCGAAGGCGATGGATGTGCTGGGCAACAAGGAAGCCCGCGTCTATGTCAGCGCGGTCAAGGCGATGGTGCCCGAGAAGGTCTGCCTCATCATCGACCAGGCGATCCAGATGCACGGCGCTGCCGGCATCTCGCAATGGACGCCGCTTGCCGACATGTATACCGACATGCGCCACCTGCGCTTTGCCGACGGGCCCGACGAAGTGCACCACATGGTCGTCGGCCGCGCCGAAGTGCAGAAGCATGGTCTCTGGTAGGACCGACACACTGACGGCACCAAAATCAGAATCGCCGCGTGGAAAAATTCCACGCGGCGATTTTTCATCGATAGGGAACCCGGAGGCTACGCCGGACAACCTTGCGCAGCACGCGGTGCGTTCACGAAGATCAGAGAGCGCCGCTCAGAATATCGACGATGATGCCGGTCGCGGTCGATATCAGCAGCACATCGTCGCCGACGATCAGCCTTTCATAACCGTCGCGCACTGGCAGGCGGGCGGAGAGATCGCCAGGCAGATAGCGCTTGGCAATGCCGGGGGGTAACGGTTTGCCGCGGGCGAGATTCTTGGCGATGCCCGGCGGCAGTGGCTTTGCCTCCACGCGGTGCGTGCCGAAATAGTCACGGATCAGGCGCGTTTCCTCCGCCTCGAACACCGCGCCCAGCACGGCGTCGACGCCCGCCGCCGTGCCGACGGAAGCGCCGCCATGCTTCGCCGGCTTGTGTTCATTCGCCTCGCCGGGCTTGTGACTGTTTGTTTCGCCGGACTTGTGATTGCCGGCCAGCACGGCCGTGCCAGAAATTGTCATCGCGGCGGCGAGCGCGATAGATGCCAGAAACTTGTGCATGTCTTTGTCCTCATGTGAAGTCTCATCAGGACCCGCGCCTGTGGCAGGAATGAGGCCGTTCCCGGAGTACCAAAGAAAACGCCGGGCTACAGCCCGGCGTTTCCCCGCAATTGGTGGTTTGGCTACTCGGCGGCGGCATTTGCCTGCTCGCCGGCACGCGCGGCGATGCGTTCGATGTGCTTGCGGCGCGCATCGAATTCGCGGGCGATATTGTCGTCGGCCTGCTGCATGGCATCGACATCCTGGTCGGCATAGGCCAGCACGCCCATTTCCTCGTATCCCTTGCGGATGCGCGGACCCCAGAGGCCGACATCCTTGACAATCGGCACGATGCGCTGAAACAGCGAATTGCGGAATGTCTGCATGAAGCCGGAATGATACATGTGCTCGCCACAGGCGACCGGGTCGAGGCCGAGATTCTTCCACACCTCGACCGCATCGAAGCGGTCGCGCATCAGGTAGCTGGCCTCGAGCAGGAACTCCTCGCGTTCGTCGCGCTCCTTCTCGGAGATCTTCGGATAGAAATCGCGCAGCGCCAGACGGCCGAAAGCGACATGCCGCGCCTCGTCCAGCATCACATAGGCGTTGACGGCGGCGGCCAGCGGGTTCTGCGCATTGTCGCGAATCTGGGCGAAGGAGGCGAGCGCGAGGCCCTCGATCACCACCTGCATGCCGAGATAGGTCATGTCCCAGCGGCTGTCGCGCAGCGTCTGTTCGATCAGGTCCTGCAGCGGTTTCGTCATCGGATAGACGATCGCGAACTTCTCGAGCAGGCGTTTGTAGCTTTCGACATGACGCGCTTCGTCGATCACTTGCGTCGAGGCATAGAACTTCGAATCCATGTCCGGCACTTGCGTGACGATCTTGGCGGTGCAGATCAGCGCGCCCTGCTCACCCTGCATGAACTGCGACAGCTGCCAGGCCTGAAAATGCTTGCGCACATTGGCCTTCTCCTTGCGCGACATCTTCTCGAACTGCGCCATGCCGTTGATCGGCAGCATCTCGTCGGGCAGTTGCTCGGGATTGTCCTCGTCGAGCTCCTGGCTCCAGTCGATGCGCGTATTGGCATCCCACTGCATCTCGACGCCCTTGCGATAGAGACCCATCATCGCGGCGCGTTCGGGGTCGTATTCCCAGTTGAACATCACATCGAATCCCTGCGGCACGGCCCAGTGGCTGCCTTCGAGTTCGATCGCATATTGCTTGCTGAAACTCATGCGGCTCTCTCCTCCCAAAAAGATCCTCGATGCGGAGTATAACTCCGCATTTTCGTTTCCGCCATGTCAAGGAAGCCGCAGGATTCCAGCATTTCCGCCGCAAACGCGCGATATTGCAGTGCAAAAATGCCTTGCATCCGCAGCGTCAAATGCCAATGATCCGCGCCATCGAGCGGCCCCGGAACGCGGACGAGGTGGAGTTATGACGTACACGGAAAAAAAGGACCTCTACGAGATCGGCGAGATCCCGCCGCTCGGCCATGTGCCGGCGAAGATGTATGCCTGGACCATCCGCCGCGACCGCGAAGGCCCGCCGCAACAGGCGATGCAGGTGGAAGCCGTGCCGACCTGGGAGATCGATTCCAACGAGGTGCTGGTGCTCGTGATGGCGGCCGGCGTCAACTACAACGGCGTCTGGGCCGGCCTCGGCACGCCGATCTCGGTCTTCGACGTCCACAAGCAGCCCTATCACATCGCCGGCTCGGATGCCTCGGGCATCGTCTATGCGGTCGGCGCCAAGGTGAAGCGCTGGAAGGTCGGCGACGAGGTCGTCATCCATTGCAACCAGGACGACGGCGACGACGAGGAATGCAATGGCGGCGATCCGATGTTCTCGCCCTCCCAGCGCATCTGGGGCTATGAAACGCCGGACGGTTCCTTCGCGCAATTCTGCCGCGTGCAGTCGCAGCAGCTGATGCCGCGCCCGAAACATCTGACATGGGAAGAGAGCGCCTGCTACACGCTGACGCTGGCGACGGCCTATCGCATGCTGTTCGGCCATGCGCCGCATATTCTGGCGCCGGGCCAGAACGTGCTGGTCTGGGGCGCGTCGGGCGGCCTCGGTTCCTTCGCCGTGCAGCTCTGCGCGACGGCGGGTGCGCATGCCATCGGCGTCATTTCGGATGACAGCAAGCACGACTTCGTGATGTCGATGGGCGCCAAGGGCGTCATCAACAGAAAGAAGTTCGACTGCTGGGGTCAATTGCCGAAGGTCAACTCGGCCGAGTTCAACGACTTCATGAAGGAAGCGCGCAAGTTCGGCAAGGCGATCTGGGACATCACCGGCAAGGGCATCGACCCCGACATCGTCTTCGAACATCCGGGCGAAGCGACGTTTCCGGTGTCCTGCATGGTCGCCAAGCGCGGCGGCATGGTGGTGTTCTGCGCCGGCACCAGCGGATTCAATCTGACATTCGACGCCCGATTCGTCTGGATGCGCCAGAAGCGCATCCAGGGTTCGCATTTCGCGCATCTGAAACAGGCGTCCGCCGCCAACCAGCTCGTCATCGAACGCCGCATCGACCCCTGCATGTCGGAGGTCTTTCCGTGGGCGGACATTCCGCTGGCGCATGACAAGATGTGGAAGAACGAGCACCTGCCGGGCAACATGGCGGTGCTGGTGTCGGCCGCGCGGCCGGGCCTCAGGACCTTCGAGGACACGGTCGAGGCAGGCCGGAAGGCCGCCTGAGCGGCGCCAATGTGACAGCGGAATCGGCAGCAGACCCCCCCCCTCTGTCACGCAACTGTCAAAAAACTGTCACAAATGGACTTGTCCCCGGGCCGACCCCCGGGGACAAGTGCCACTTATCCCCGCTCTCGGCCCCGTTGGCCTTCGCAGGTGCAGCGGGTGCGGCACGGTCAGAAAAACTTGTCCCCGGGGGGCCGGGCGGCGCCGCGGGCGGGCGGCGCCGATTCGGCTGCCGGCGACGGCGCTTGTTCCCGGTACGGATTAACCGGCCGTCTTACAGAAGCACCATCGCCCCCTGCCCGGCGACATAGAGCCCGATGGCGATGACGAGGCCGGCGAAAATCTGGACGAGCAGCGCCTTGCGCGCGGCGAGACGGCGGGAAAGGGCCACGCCAAGCGCGGCGCCGAAAAGACCGCCGGCCAGCAGCAGCACGGCCGCGTGCCAGTCGACGAGACCGGCCAGCGCATAGGAGGAGGCGGTGGCAAAGCCGAAGGCCGAAACCGAAACCAGCGACGAGCCGACCGCGAACAGGATCGGCATGTTGGTGGCACCGATCAGACCCGGCACGATGAGAAAGCCGCCGCCGATGCCGAAGAAGCCCGACAGCAGACCGACCGCGAAGCCGTAGCCGACCAGCGACGGCAAGAGCGCGCGCGCCGAGGCGCGGTCGAGATGCACATCCGCATTGCCGCCCGCGCCCTTGCGCAGGAACATCGAGATGCCGACCGCGATCATCACGAGGCCGAACAGCCCGAGCAGCAGATCGCCATCGACCATCTTGCCGAGACGCGCGCCGCCAAAGGCGCCGGCGACGCCGGCCACGGCAAAGACCAGCGCGCAGGGCCATTTGACCGTACGCGCGCGGGCATGGAGCATGACGCCGGCCAGCGCATTGGCGCCGACGGCAATCGCACCGGTGCCGATCGCGACATGCGGCGAGGCGACGCCGACGACATAGACCAGCAGCGGCACGGCCAGAATGGAGCCGCCGGCGCCGATCAGACCGAGCGTCAGCCCGACCAGCGCACCGGCGGCCAGCGTGATCAGATCGACGGCGGCGAACTCCATGGCCCCGCGCTCCGGCTCAGGCGCGCAGCGCGCGGTTCCACGGCATCACGGTCAGGAGCCGCGCCATGCCGCAGAAGCCGGAGACGCCGGCAAAGATCAGACCGGCGCCGACAAAGCCCGAAAGCAGATAGAAGGCCGGATGGAGAGCCGCACCGAGCACGACGCCGATGACGACCAGCGAGCCGGCCGCGATCTGCACCTGGCGCATCAGTTCCAGCGGCTGGCCCTTGTCGATGGCGACGGGCAGGCCGGCCGACTTCCAGGCCTCGATGCCGCCTTCGAGAATATAGGCCTCGCAGGCACGCGCAGCGGCCAGCCGCGGCGCATTGGCCTTGGTGCGCATGCCGGACTTGCAGTGATAGATGACGATATCGGCATTGCCGGCGGCCGGGCCGGCGCCGAGCGCCGACAGGGGCTCGTTGCGGGCGCCCGGGATGTGTTCGCGGGCGAATTCGTCGGCGTCGCGCACATCGATGATGACGGCGCCGCGCGCGGCAAGGGCCTTGGCTTCTTCGGGGGTCAGTGTCTTGAGGCTCATGATCTTTCTCCTTTGAGGCGCGGGAAGCGCGGGGGCGCGCATCAGGCGCAATAGATGTCTTTCAGGGTCTTCAGGATCTTCGCGGCGTCGGGATCGGCGATCCGGTAATGGACCGTCTGCGCCTGCCGGCGCGTGGCGACGAGGCCGTCCTCGCGCAGCTTGGCAAGATGCTGCGACAGCGCCGACATGCCGAGACCGGCTTCGGCCGCAAGCTCGCCGACGCTGGCCTCGCCCTTCACCGCCAGGGCGCAAAGCACCAGCAGGCGCTTTTCATTGGCCAGCAGGCGCAGCATCCGCGCCGCCTGACCGGCGCTTGCCGCCAGCATGGTCATGTCGTTCTTCATCATTCGCATCGAAACGGGCCTTTTCCGGTTCTTTTGTTTTAGACCTTGCTAATTTAGAAACTTCTAATATATTTGTCAAGAGATGAACCCGGGCCCGGCCCGGAACGGATGAAGGAGACGACCATGACCAACGCAAACAAGCCGGAAATCAGCGGCTTTTTCGACGAGGCCACCAATACGGTGAGCTATCTGGTGGTCGATCCGGCGAGCCGCGCGGCCGCCTTTGTCGATCCCGTCCTCGATTTCGACCCGAAATCGGGCAAGGTCGCCACGGCCAGCGCCGACAGACTGCTCGACGCCGCCGAAAAGGCCGGGGCGCGGATCGAATGGATCCTCGAAACCCATGCCCATGCCGACCATCTCTCGGCCGCGCAGTATCTCAAGGCAAAGACCGGCGCCAGGATCGGCATCGGCGCGCATATCGACAATGTGCAGAAGATCTTCACGCCGATCTTCAACCAGAAGGGTCCGACCGACGGGCGCGAATTCGACCATCTGTTCAAGGAAGGCGAGACCTTCCATATCGGCGAGCTGACGGTCGAGGTGATCGCGACGCCGGGCCACACGCCGGCCTGCATCAGCTACAGGATCGGCGATGCGGTGTTCGTCGGCGACACGCTGTTCATGCCCGATTACGGCACGGCCCGCGCCGACTTCCCCGGCGGCGATGCGCGCACGCTCTACCGCTCGATCCGGAAGCTGCTGGCGCTGCCCCCGGAGACGCGGCTCTTCCTCTGCCACGACTACAAGCCCGAAGGCCGCGACCATTATGTGTGGGAGACGACGGTGGGCGAACAGCGCGCCCGCAACATCCATGTCCATGAAGGCGTCGCCGAGGACGACTTCGTCGCCATGCGCGAAAAGCGCGACGCGACGCTGGCAGCGCCCGTGCTGCTGCTCCCCTCGATCCAGGTCAATATCCGCGCCGGACACGTGCCGCCGGCGGAGGACAACGGCAAGCGGTACCTGAAGATCCCGCTGACGGTGCCGGCGGAAGCGAACGAGAGCCTCTAGGGGCTCTCGTTTGGGGGTTGCCCGTCAGTCGTCCAGACCAAGCGCCTTCCGCACGTCGGCGGCAGAATGCGTCTTCTCCCGCCTTTCGCAGACGCGCAGCAGAACATCAGCGGCCAAGCGGTAATCCTCAAGGTCCGCAAGCCGCCGCACCACATTTGCTTCGCGGGATTTCGATTTCGTCATGCACAAACGCTCCGGATAATGGTCAGGCGACGCGCAACTTGTCGCCATCCGCGCAGATGTCGATCTCGACCTTGATCTTCCGCATGGCGAGGCGCGGCGCCTTGCGCCGTCCTTCCGCTTTCATCCTGACGAAGCCCGCCGCGACCATCTTGGCGAGTGTCCGCGTCACATTGGGTTGAGCGCGGCCGCTCATCTCGGCCAGCTCGGCGACCGAATTCGGCTTGCGGTCGCGGATCAGCGCAAGCAATGCGCGATTCTCCGGCGAGAGTAGGCGCATCAGCACTTCGGCGGATTCGAAGCTCGGCATCGCCGCGTCGGCCGGCGCGGGCTTTTCGCCGCGCGCGACGGCACGCATCTCCCGCTCCAGCGATTTCATACTCTGAATCTTGTATCGTCCCGCGGTCATGTTCGCCTCTTTTCCTCAACGCCGATTACCGTGTCGTCCACACCGACATCTGCCAGCACACGCCGGACTTCACGGAAGAAATCTCGAAGGAGCGTGTCCGCATCGCTGAACGCATAGGGCCTGCCGGGATCGCCGGCCGTCCGGTGCCAATGGTCATTCGCCTCCGGCCGCCGCTTGTATCGACCGCCCTTTACCGGAACGCCATGCGCATTGTCGAAACCGACAAGCCGGGTTCCGTCCGGCGCATGCAGCGTGAACGAATAAGACAGTCCGTGCGGCCGCCCACGCTGCGCGCCGACACGCTTGATCTCAAAGCCGATCCAGTAGCCTTTCTCCAGACGATGGATACGCCCGTCGAAAGCCAACAGGAACTCCAGCGTATGATCCGCCGACCGCTTGTTCATATCATATCCGGATATGATATGAACATCGATGTCTTCCCGTCAAGACATCCGCTTGCCCCTCACACTTCCGAAAATCCTTCAGCAGGATCGCCTTCCGGAATCGCCGGAAATCCGGCAGTCTCGATTTCGGTTCATTCGGCACCGAAAATAAAACGAATTAATAGTGTGATTTGTTTTATTTTTCTCAAGTCTCTGTAGAATCCCCGTTGACTCGCCGCCGGCCCCATGATTACCCTACTCAACAGATAGACAAATGTTATCGCAAAAAGCCAAATACGCCTTGAAGGCCATGATCGCGCTGGCAACCGAGAAGGAAGGCAACTTGCTTCAGGCAGGCGACATCGCGGAGCGGCAGAACGTGCCCCGGAAGTTTCTGGAGCTGATCCTGCTCGACTTGCGCAAGCACGGCCTGGTGCGCAGCCAGCGCGGCAAGCTGGGCGGCTATGCGCTGGCGAAACCGGCCGATGCGATCACGTTCGGGCAGATCATTCGCATTATGGACGGGCCTTTGGCGCCGATCCCCTGTGCGAGCCTGACCGGCTACCGGCGCTGTGCCGACTGCCGGGACGAGAAGGCCTGTGCCGTCCGGCGGACGATGCGGGAGGTACGGGATGCGGCGGCGGCGATCCTCGACGGGACGACGCTGGCCGATGCGATCGGCGCGGGCGCCACAGGATTGAGGGCCGCTTTGCGGGGCTGATATTTTTTTGTCCAATAACACTACTAATTTGATGGGCTTAATTGGTAAGGAAAGCTGACATGACCTTTTCATCGCTGATCCGCCGTTCGGCCCTGCTGCTGGGCGCCTCGCTGGCGCTGCTGGCCACGACATTCGAAGTGCGGGCCGAGACCACGATCCTCAACGTCTCCTACGACCCGACCCGCGAGTTCTACCGCGACTACAACGCCGCCTTCGCCGCGCACTGGAAGAAGGAAACCGGCGAAACGGTCAAGTTCGAGCAATCGCATGGCGGCTCGGGCAAGCAGGCCCGCGCCGTGATCGACGGGTTGCGGGCCGATGTGCTGACGCTGGCGCTGGCCGGCGACATCGACGAAGTGGCCCATGCCGGCCTGCTGCCGGCGGACTGGCAGGCGCGCCTGCCCGACAATTCCTCGCCCTACACCTCGACCATCGTTCTCCTGGTCCGCAAGGGCAATCCGAAGGGCATCAAGGACTGGGACGATCTGGTAGAGCCGGGCGTCCAGGTCATCACGCCGAACCCGAAAACCTCGGGCGGCGCGCGATGGAACTATCTCGCGGCCTATGCCTATGCGCTGGAGCAGAACGGCAATGACGACGCCAAGGCGCGCGCCTTCGTCGGCCGGATCTACCGGAACGTGCCGGTGCTCGACACGGGCGCCCGCGGCGCGCTGACCACTTTCGTGCAGCGTCAGGTCGGCGACGTCTTCATCTCCTGGGAAAACGAAGCCTTCCTCGCGCAGAAGGAATTCCCCGGCCAGTTCGAGATCATCGTCCCCTCGATTTCCATTCTCGCCGAGCCGCCCGTGGCGGTCGTCGACAGGAATGCAGACCGCAAGGGCACTCGCAAGGCGGCGGAAGCCTATCTTGCCTATCTCTATTCGCCGGAAGGCCAGCGCCTGGCGGCCAGGCACTATTACCGCCCGCGCCATGCCGAGCATGCGGCGAAAGAAGACGCAGCGCGCTTCGTCGAGGTCAAACTCTTCACGATCGACGACCGGTTCGGCGGCTGGGCGAAGGTGCAGCCCGAACATTTCCGCGCTGGCGGCGTCTTCGACCAGATCTACCGACCGGGCCGCTGAACGGAAACGAAATGCGGCGCCATGAAACCGGAACGGACGGAGCGCGGCGCCCCGTTGCGGCCGGCGCAAGAACCGTCCCGGCATGCGCTGGCAGAAGGATGAGCGCGGCAAACCGTTCTGCACATGGGTCGCGATACCGCACAACGAGAGAGACGAACGGAAATGACCTTCGGTCCATTCACCCTGCCGCGCCCCGCGCCCTCGGTGCTGCCGGGCTTCGGCCTGACCATGGGTCTGACGCTGACCTGGCTCTCGCTGGTCATCCTGATCCCGCTTGCCGGCGTCTTCATCAAGTCGGCGGGGCTCGGCTGGGATGAGTTCTGGCGGCTGGCCTCCGATGCGCGCACCGTGGCGGCGCTGAAACTCAGCTTCGGCGCCGCGCTGGCGGCGGCGGCCATCAATGCGGTGTTCGGCCTGCTGGTCGCATGGGTGCTGGTGCGCTACGACTTTCCGGGACGCAAGCTTCTCGATGCGGCGATCGACCTGCCCTTCGCGCTGCCGACCGCCGTCGCCGGTCTCGCCCTCACCGCGCTTTATGCGCCGAACGGCTGGCTCGGCAGCC
>Ga0208244_101418_pt1 | contig 13044 bp, 9 predicted proteins | sample SubbioCR12Aug_5A_FD_184828 | JGI IMG/M metagenome (GOLD analysis project Ga0208244, IMG submission 184828) | Serpentinite rock and fluid subsurface biosphere microbial communities from McLaughlin Reserve, California, USA - CR12Aug_5A (SPAdes) | ecosystem: Environmental > Terrestrial > Deep... | reverse complement strand
GCGAGCTTCACCACTTGCCCGGCACCGTCGGTCACATGGTCGGCCCAGCGCTCCATGAGCAAACGCCGTTGTTCCAGAAAATCGGTGCGGCGATAGGCGCGGACTACGGTGCCATCCACCACATGCCCGAGCATCGTTTCGGCCACTTCATGCGGGGCGTCGGTTGTTTCGGCGAGCCAGGTTCGTAGGCTTGTCCGGAAACCATGCGGGCGCGCTTCCAGCCCGCGCCGTTCCATGTGCCGCGAAAGCGTCATGTCCGATATGACGCCGCGCCGATTGTTCGGAAACAGAAAGCCGTTGCGGGCGTGCGGCCGGGCAAGATCGATGATGCGCAACGCTTCGCGCGACAGCGGCACACGGAAATCGGTCGTTCCACCCTTGCGGCCCTTCATGGCTTCGGCGGGAACCGTCCACACATCACCGTCAATCTGTTCCAGCCGGATGTGGCGCAGCGGGTTCGAGCGCACGCCGGTCAGGATCAGAAGCCGCAACGCCAGATGGGTCAGCGTCGGTTCTTCAAGGCTGGCATAGAAGTCCGGCACATCGGCCCAGGCCATCGCCGGAATGTTTTTCGCCACATGCCGCGATTTACCCAGCAGCGCCTTGGCCTTGTCGGTCGCTTGCAAATCCACATCAAGGCCGAGCGCCGCCGCATGGCGCAGCACAATCGAAAGCCGGTTGAGGGCCTTGCGCGCGGTGTCCGATTTTGTATGCCAGAGCGGCCCGAGCGTGTCGCGAATGTCGCGCTGGTCGAGGTCGGTCACCGGCACCTTGCCGAGCTTGGGCAGGACGTGAAGCGTCAAGGGCGAAAGCCAGCGGCCCGCCATGCCATCGCCTTTCAATTCGGCCTTGCGGGATTCGAAAGCATCAGCGGTCAGAACCGCGAGCGATATATCCTCACGCCGGGCGGCCCGTTCTTCGGCTTCACGCTCCTTGACCGGATCGCGGCCCGCCGCCGCCACATTGCGCCAGCGTTCGGCCAGCTTGCGGGCATCGGCCAGCCCGAGCGATGGGCAGCCGCCCAGGCCCATTTCCCGGCGCCGCCCGTGAACGGTCAGACGCAGCACCCATTGCGCGCCGCCGTCGTCTCGCTTTACGAGCCAAAGCCCCGCACCGTCGCAGTACTTGCCCGCCCGGGCGCTTTTGACGAATGAAGCCGAAAGCCTGTTCCTTGCGCGCATTTTCCATCCACCTAAATATCCACCCTAAGCTATTGGATGGGGGCGGACAGAGCAAGGCACGCTTGGACAGGAATCGCAGAGTTTGTCGGTATTTTTCAGCACGGATGAACAGGAAAAAACCAATAAAAACAATGGGTTGGTGCAGCCCCTGGGCACCATTTCCCGTTTCGCTGGATATCTGACATTGATCTAATTGAGCCAGCTCGGTTCTAGACCGATCTAATTCACGAAAGCGGCGGTTTCCTCGCGTCCGCCAATCAGAATACAGAGAATGGACGCTGTCTGAGTGGAACCAAAATTCACAGAGACTACCCAACGTCGATTCCAATGCGGTGCCGAAGTCTTTAGGACAGCATTTGAGCCATCTTGCTAGTATTAAATCGGCAGGATGTGCGGTTCCGTCATCACCCTCTGGCACCCCGGCTTGCGGCCGCTGTACCACAAAAGAGTTGATATGCCCTCCCTCGATTCCCATGCCGTTTTTGAGCCGCAAACGCTATTGTGACGGGAGGCCGCTCATCTGATTGCGTTGCAAAAGATGCTGCCGTCTGCCCATGAATATCTGTATATTGCCATAGTATATTGATGTAGTTCGCCTCCTTTCTGGCTCCCCGCTGCGTCGAGCGTCGGTTATGCAGATTGTTGGAATCGGCTCAATCGTCTTCTTTGAGGGTGGGTGCCTGTGGATCGGCTGTTCGAAGAGGCAGGTCGAGCCGCACGCACACCATGCCATCCAGGTCACCCTGGGTCTGAGCGGTCCCGTCCGTATTCGCAATGGTCAAAACCGGTGGAAATCCTACCACGCGGTGATGGTGCCTAGTGGTCTCGCACATGAATTTGAGGCTATGGAGACAATTGTAGCCCATCTTCTTGTTGCACCCGAATCCGCAGCGGGTCTCGCCATTGCTGAACGCTTTGGGGCAGAAAAGATCGTCGGCTTGCCTCACGTGCCGCAGGCGGAGAGCCTCTTCGCTCTGTTTGCGGCAGGTGCGCCGCCGGAGCGCTTGGTGACGGCTTCGCGGGCCTCCATCGAATTTCTTACTAATGGCGTTGCGCCGACCCGAGTACTAGACCGGCGCGTGAAAAAAGCGATTGGCGAGATTCGTCAAAGGCTCGGGGGGGCGGTTGCCTTGAATGAAATCGCCGCCGCAGTGAGCCTGTCGCCCGGTCGATTTCGTCATCTTTTTGCTGCTGAGACAGGTGTGCCGTTCCGTCGTTATGTACTCTGGCTTCGGCTCGAAGAGGCACTAGCTGCAGCGCTCGATGGAGCCTCGTGGACCGAATCTGCCTATCTCGCGGGCTTTGCCGATTCTGCCCATCTTACCCGCACGCTTCGGCGCATGCTCGGTATCCCGCCATCGGCAATCCGCTGACCGCGCGATCCGGCGCTCGGGCGACGACAAGTTAGCCCCTTCGTTCAAGCTGGTGGTTCTTCCCCCACATATATGACGCCGATCGGAACCACTTCCCCGTGCTGCCGTGGTCTCAGGAGGACGAATGATCGGGAATGCAATCGGCCGTATTCTTGTCGCGGCTGTCGTTTTTTGGGCAGGCCTTGCCTGTCGTGCCGAGGCAGGCACCCCTGTTGATTTCACAGCCATTGATGCTTTCATCTCGGCAGAGATGGTGAGAGCGGGCATTCCTGGGGGCGCACTTGTCATCGTCCGGGGGAATCAGATTGTCCATTTGCGCGGCTTTGGCGTTGCTGATCCTTCTGGTAGCCCGGTTACGGAGGCGACACCATTCATCTTGGGTTCTACGGGAAAGGCGATCACTGCGTTTGCCGTCATGCAGCTCGCTGAGAAAGGTCTTGTCGAGCTTGATCTTCCGATTGGCAACTATTTGCCTTGGTTCAGGCTCGGCGACACATCCGCCCACGAGCACATTACGATCCGGCATTTGCTGAACCATACAAGTGGTATTCCAGCTTCTGCGGGACTAGTACTCCAGGATGACGACAGTGTCGACGAGAAGGCGCTCGCACGCCATGTCCATGCGCTTGCAAGCTACAATGCGGTGGCGGCACCAGGGAAGAAATTTCAGTACTCAAACGCGAACTACACGACGCTTGGCGCAATTATCGAGGTTGTCGTCGGCACCACCTACGAGGCCTATATCGAAAAAGAAGTATTTGCGCCGCTTGGAATGGACAGGTCTTTCACCTCTAAGGAGGAAGCCGTGACCCGGGGACTCGCTACGGGATTTCGGCAGTGGTTCACCTACCCTGTCGCATCCGGCGATCTTCCCTTCGTTCGCGGGGAACTTCCGGCGGGCTATCATATATCGACAGCCGCAGACATGGGCCGCTGGCTTATTGCACAGCTCAATGGTGGCCAAGTGGGGTCCGCGCGCGTCATCTCGGCCGCATCGATTTCCGCCATGCATACTCCGGCTATCGCGGTAAGCGCTGAAGAACAGTACGGTATGGGCTGGCGCATTGGGAAAATTGGCGAGGTTCTGGCGGTTGCTCACGGCGGTGCCATACCGAATTACCTGTCGGATGTCGTTCTGCTTCCTGATCAGGGCTGGGGCGTCGCCTGGCTTACCAATTCTTCGAACATGCTGTTCGGGGCACGAATGATGACGATCGCGGACAATGTTGCTCGGATGCTTTTGTGTCAACCGGTCGTAGATACGCCAGTGCAGGCGGCGGCTTGGGCCGCACTTGCAGCTCTGGCCCTGTTGTCGCTGGGCATGATCGCCCTTGCTACGGCCAGTGTCGGGCGCTCGATGGCCGGCAGAGCGCGGCGCGGCTTGGGTGCGACGGTCTTAGCTCTGGCCTTGGGGGGCTTTATTGCAAGCGTTCTCCTTGTGGGTATTCCGGCTCTCCTTGGAGTGCCAATTCAGATACTCATGTTGTTTCAACCAGATTTTGGGGTACTTCTAGTTTGCGGAGCCGTCCTGAGTCTTGTCTGGGCACTTGCACGTGCTCTGGAGGAGATGTGGAGTCGGGGACAACTCCGCGCAAACGCCGCATGACGCTACTGTTCACCGAATCTCACCACCTAACATAAGCTGCCCTCGCCGAACATCCGCTTCCGCCAATGCGCATGAAAATGCTGGTGCGTGCGCTCGCCGGAAAAACACGGCTTCCCAAAAACATGAATCCGATCAGTTAGATAACCCTCGACGGCCCTCAGCCCCTGGGCACCATTCCCGCCTAAATCCGCGCCTCAGCGCTTCCCGGCAAACGGATGCGTGCTCGACAGCCCGCCATCCACCGCGATTGCCTGTCCATTGACATAGGAAGCGTCGTCGCTGGCGAGAAAGAGCGCCGCATGCGCGATTTCCGGCGGCAGGCCGTAGCGCTTCATCGGATTGAGTTGGCCGATCTTGTCGTCGCTGCCGCGCGCGCGGGCGCCGTCGAAGATCGGCTTGGTCATGCCGGTCTCGATCAACCCGGGACAGATCGCGTTGACGCGCACGCCGCTGCCATAAAATTCATTGGCGACCGTCTGCACCAGGCTGATGACGCCGGCCTTGCTGGCACTGTAGGCGGTGGCACCCGCATTGGCGCGCAGGCCCGCCACCGAGGCCGTGCAGATGATCGAGCCCTTGCCCTGCTTCAGCATATGGGGGCTTGCATATTTGATCGCGAGGAACGGGCCGATCAGGTTGACGGCAAGAATCTGCTGCCAGTAGGCGACCGTCTGTTCGGCCAGCGGCACCATGCCGCCGCTGATCCCGGCATTGGCGAACAGCACGTCGACGCCGCCATGCTGCTGCGCACAAAGTTCGACAAAACCCTGCACCGCCGTCTCGTCGCTGACATCGGCCGCCACCGAGATCGCCGTGCCGCCATCCTTGCGGATCATCTCGGCCGTCTCGTCGATCGCCGCCTCGACCTTGTCGACGATCACCAGCGCCGCGCCCTCTGCCGCAAAAAGACGGGCGCTGGCCCGGCCGATGCCGCTGCCAGCGCCCGTCACAATGGCGCGTTTTCCTGAAAGTCGTCCCATGCCCGCTGCTCCCTCGATTCGCCGGATGTCGTTGCGGCGACTCTAGTGAAAGCGGGCCTCGGGGAACAGCCGCAAGAAACGGATCAGAAATCCTTGCCGGCGGTCACCGCCCATTGCACGGCGCCCTGCTCGCCTTCGATCGTGCCCGAGCCGCCCACGGCCGGTGCCTCGTCGATCGGCGCGGTGCAGTTTTCCGGCGCATCGCCCATGGTGGTGCAGATCGTGTTGTCGGCCACACGCCAGCTGCCGGCGACTTCCGAGCCGTCCGCCGCCTTGACGACGATGCTCGAGGCGTCGGGATAATAGATCTTGGTGACGGCGCCGTCGGCGGCCGTCAGCGTCACGGTATTGCCGACCAGGCCCGCGCCGACATCGGCGCTGGCGGGCATGGCGAGCGCCATGGCGGAAACGGCAAGTGCCGCGGCGAAAATGCTCTTCTTCATGGATGTCCTCCCAGACTTTAGATACCCCTGTCCGGCGTTCGGGCCTGGCGGCCCCCGCCGTTAACCAAGGGACTTTACATGCCTCGCGGCGCCTTGCAACTGCTGGCGTTCAGCCGCGGAAGCTGGGCGGTTTGAGCAGAAAGATGATCAGCCAGATCGGGATCAGCACCATGGCGCCCAGCAGGAAATGCGGCAGCGCCCAGCCGAACCCCTCGCGCACAAAGGCCAGGATCGCCTCGGGCGTGAAGCCGACATCCCGCAGCACTTCCTCGGCCGTGATGTCGAAGGCGCTGAGCAGCGCACCGACAGCCACCGCGCCGATGAAGAACTTTACCAGTACCGACAAGGCGTGTTGGATCATGGAATTGGCGCCCAGGTCCCCGGCGAATCAGTCCGGGCCAGTCTAGACGGGAGAGCCGGAAGGCACAAAATCGGCCTGCATCGGGCCGGAAAAGAGGAGAGATCCGGTGACAGCGCAACCGCCCGGCAGAACCGCCTGCCATTTCACCGCGGCCGAGATCGCGGCCCTGCCCGAAAAGCGCCATGTCCACCAGTTCAATGCCGGCGCCATCCGCAACACGCGCTCCCTCGGCGATCTGCTGGGCCTGTCGGATCTCGGCTTCCATCTGGTCCGGGTCGAGCCGGGCCACGCCACGACCGAGCATCATTTCCACGGTCAGGACGAGGAATTTCTCTACATCCTTTCGGGCCATGCACAGGCGACCGTCGGCGAGGAGACATTCGAGGTCGGGCCGGGCGATGTCATGGCCTTCCCGAAGAATTCGCCGGCCCATTCGATGCAGGTGCCGCAAGAGGCCGGCGAAGATCTTGTCTATCTGATGGGCGGCACCCGCGCCCCCATCGATGTCTGCACCTATCCGCGCCTCAACCGCCGCATGTACCGCGTCGACGGCGCCAGGGAATACGCCGCCCTCGACGACTTCAGGAAAGTCTGAATTCTAGCGGCCGAAAAGTTGCCGCAGCGCGTCTTCCGGGCTTGGCCTGGCGGCCGGCGCGCTGGCCGGTTCGCTGCCCGTATCCGCGGGCGCGGCTTCGCTGCTCGCGCCGCTTGGCGCCGGTTCGGCCGGTGGCTTGCCCAGCAGGCTGTCGATCAGCCCCTTGCCCTTGTCCTCCTTGATCGACTTGATCGTCTGCTCGATATTGCCGCGGTTCTGGATCATCGAGGCGAGATCGGGCGTGAAGCGCGGATTGGCCCACGCGCCGGTGATCAGCACCGGCACCTCGATGCCTCGGACGTCGGTCTGCCCGCCCTGTCCCTCCAGCGAGGCGGCGAGCTTCGGCTCGACGCGGTAGTCGAGCGTCTTCTGCAGGATGTTGACCGTCCCCGCACCGTTGACGCGGATCAGCGGCGACAGCAGCCGCAGATCGTTGTTGGCGAGCACCCCGTTGGCGATCGTGAATGTGCCGCCCATTTCGGAGAAGTCGGTATCCTGCGTGCCGCCCGACTGCCAGCCGCTGGTCGCCGCGCTGAGCGCCGTGCGTGCCAGTTGCGCCAGATTGATGCCCTTGATCTTGCCGTCGGTGAATTTGACGCTGCCATTGCCGTTGAGCGTCGACACCATGTCGCGCTGCGAACGCCCGGCCGCGCGCACGGCGATATCGATGGCGGTTGTGCCCTGCAGCCGCTTGAAATCGGCCGCATCGGTGAGGAAGGGTTCGGCGGCGAGTCCCGCCAGCGTGAAATTCGCATTGAGTTGCGGCGTCGCGCCGGCGCCGTTCAGCGTCAGCGCGCCGCTGCCCGAACCCTGATAGAGCTCGAGCTTGCCGAGCCGTGCCGTCAGCACGCCGTTCGCCAGTTTGAGATCGAGCGCGCTCTGGCCGATCTTGATCTGCTGAAAGAGAATCTCGCCCGCCGTGAAGGCGAAATCGGCATCGACCGCCTTGAGACCCGAAAGATCGATCGGTTCGGTGCTCCAGCCCGGATCGCCCGCGCGACCGCCGCCGCCGCCACCGCTGCCCGCACCGCCCGCGCCGCCATCGGCGAGATAGGTGTTGACGTCGATCCGGTCGACCGCCAGATCGCCTTTGACATGCGGCCGCGCACCGCCGGTGCGCAGCGACAGCGCGCCGCTCGCATTCATGCCGTCAAAGCCGATCCGCGCATCCGAAAAGCTGTAGGTCGCGCCCTTGCCGCTGGCCTTGCCCTTGATCGACAACGGGCCGAAGCCGCCGCCGGCCGGCATCGGATTGCCGGTCCAGGCCGCCAGGTCGCGCACCGACGGCACCGTCAGGTCGACATCGCCGGCAAAGGCGAAACCGTCCAGCGCCGTCAGCATGCCGCCATAGGAGGCCGTCACCTTGGGCGCGGCGATCGCCAGCGTCACCGGCGTCTCGCCCCCCTCGGTAAAGGCGCGCGGCCGCTCGGCGCGGAGATCGATACGGATCTCGTCGCCCTTCCAGACCAGCGATCCTTCGGCCTCGAACGGGTCGTCGAGCCGCGGCAGGGCGAGACGGACATTGACCTGTTCGGCGGCATGGGCCGCGCCCGTCTGCGCATTGACATAGCTGGCGCGCCCGTTGCGGATCGCGACCTCGCCAAGGCTGATCTCGCTGACCGTTGCACCGCCTCCGGCCGCATCGCCGTTGCCGTCCGTCGCTGCCGCCCCGGCGGGGGCTGCTGTATCGAACTGCCAGTTGGGCGTGCCGTCGCGCCGCACCTCCAGATGGATCGCCGGATCGACCAGCTCGAAACGGTCGATCTCCACGGCGCCGCGAAACAGCGGCATCAGCTTCAGCGTCGCACGCATCTCCTTCATCGAGGCCATTTCGGGTGCCTTGCCCCAGTCGGCATTCGCCAGGCCGACATCGGCGATCGACACGGCGATGTTGGGAAAGAAGGAAAGCCCGATATCGCCGTCGAGCCGCAGGTCGCGGCCCGTCTGCGTCTTCACGGCGCTGGCGATCTGGCTCTTGTAGGTTGCCATCGGGATCAGCATCGGCACGGCGATGACGACCGCGATCAGCAGGACGATGAGGCCGGCTAGAATGGCGAACAGGCGGGACATGGACAGCGCTCCGGAAGGTGAGGTCTTTGCAGATTGCGGATCGAATGTGACCGCAACATGATGCCGGACCCGGCGCAAGCCCGCAAAACGCCGCCGCGCAGCGAAATGCAATGCCGCGCGGCACACGGGAAGGTCAGTCTTGCTGTCATGCAACGGGCGTGGGCGATTTGCCACACTGGTTGTGAATTCTGCGCCCGGTGAAATGATCCTTGCACCCCGGATATTTTCATCCGCCGCGAATTTGTGTAGAAACGCTGCGTCCGGACGGTGCGCAGTGAGTCGCGCCCGGCATCCGGGACTGCAAATTGGATCGGCAACGCGCGAACAGCGCAGAAACAGGGAGAGCGGTATGCACGTAGACGTCGCCATGCCTTCATATCCGCATCTGCTCCCGGACCGCTGTTGATCTGATCGCCGCGCCCGGGTCAACCGCCGGGCCTTTTCCCGTCTGAAAGCCTTTTGCCATGCGGTGCCGCGCGCACCGCCCTGAGGCATCTCCGATGGTCCCGGTTCCTGCGACAACCGGCTGTGGCGCCATGCGCCTTTCCAGCACTTTTTCAGGGATACCGCACCGGCGCCGCCCGGGCGGTCGAAACAGATGAGCGATCGAGTCACCGCGCGCCGCACGGCCGCGTTCCTCTGGGCCCATTGGCGCCGCTACCCCTTCACGGGCGCGGCGCTGATCGTCCTGATGCTTCTTTCCGTCGTCTTCGACGTCGCCTTCCCGATCGTGTCGGGCCGGCTGGTCGATGCAGTCGCGCGAGCCGGGTTCCCGCCATCGCCCGAAGATGTCGACCTCGCGGTCGTCGCGCTGCTGCTCTTTGTCGGACAGGGCGTCGGTTTTCACCTGGCGCGCCGGACCTCGATGCTGGTCTGGGCGGGCTTTGCCGCGCGCATCATGCGCGACATCGTCACCGAAACCTTCCATCGCGTGCAGCGTTACAGTGCCGAATGGCATTCGAGCAGCTTCGCCGGCGCCACGGTGCGGCGCATCACGCGCGGCATGTGGGCCTACGACACGCTGGCCGACACGATCTATATCGGTTTCTTTCCGACCGTCTGCGTACTGATCGGCGTGATCGTCAGCCTGGCCTTCCACTGGCCGCTGGTCGGGCTCTATGTGCTGGTGGGCATCGTCCTCTACTTCGCCCTGACCATCCTGCTGATCAGATATTATGTCGCGCCGCGCAACCGCCTCAACGTCGCCGCCGACAGCGTCATGGGCGGCGCCATTGCCGATGCGATCTCCTGCAACCCGGTGGTCAAGTCATACGGTGCCGAGCAGCGCGAGGATGCGCGTCTTTCCCGGCTGACGCAGGACTGGGCGGGCAAGGCCATGCGCGCCTGGCGCGCCATGGACATCTCGATGCTGGCCCAGGTCGGCATCCTGATGGCCCTGCAGGCGGGTCTGATCGGCCTTGTCATCCTGTTCTGGACGCGCGGCGAGGCGACGCCGGGCGACATCGCCTATGCCATGACGAGCTACATGCTGATCAACGGCTATCTGCGCGATATCGGTTTCCACATGCAGAACCTGCAGCGCGGCCTCAACGAGATCGAGGACGTGATCCGCTATGCCGACACCGCGCCGGAAGACAGCGGCGACGAAGGCCGGCCGGTCCTGCGCGTCGAGGGCGGCGCCATCCGCTTCGACAAGGTCGATTTCGGCTATCCGAACGGCGAGGGCGCCTTCTATCGCGGCCTGTCGCTCGACATCGCCCCCGGATCGCGCATCGCGCTGGTCGGACAGTCGGGCAGCGGCAAGTCGACTTTCGTCAAGCTGCTGCAACGGCTCTACGATGTCGAAGCAGGCCGCATCCTGATCGACGGTCAGGATATCGCGGGCGTCACGCGCGAAAGCCTGCGCCGCGCCATCGCACTGGTGCCGCAGGAGCCGGTGCTGTTTCACCGCTCGATCGGCGAGAACATCGGCTATGCGCGGCCGGGCGCCAGTCCCGCCGAGATCGCGGAAGCCGCGCGCCTGGCGCATGCGGACGAGTTCATCGCGCGTCTGCCGCAGGGCTACGACACGCTGGTCGGCGAGCGCGGCGTCAAGCTCTCGGGCGGCGAGCGCCAGCGCATCGCCATTGCCCGCGCCTTCCTCGCCGATGCGCCGGTCCTGGTGCTCGACGAGGCGACATCGAGCCTCGACTCGGTCACCGAGGCGCATATCCAGCAGGCGATCGAGCGGCTGATGGAAGGCCGCACCACGCTGGTCATCGCGCATCGCTTCTCGACCATCCGCCGCATGGACCGGATTCTGGTCTTCGATCGCGGCCGCATCGTCGAGCAGGGCAGCCATGCCGAGCTGATGGCGCGCAAGGGCGGCGTCTTCCGGCGTCTGCAGGCCATGCAGGCGGCCTCGGGCCGCGATGTGTTTGCGGCGAGTGCCTGAGCGGGGGCGGGCGGCTGTTCAGTCGGCGATCAGCAGCCGTCCGCCGAGCCCCGCCTGCGGCACATGCCGGCCCTCGATCCAGGCGCGGATCATCGCATTGACGGTTTCGGGCGCTTCCTGCTGCACCCAGTGCGAGACCTGCGGCAGATAGCGGATCGTGAGATCGCTGACGAGCTGGTCCGTGCCATAGGTCAGCTCCTTGCCCAGCGCCGTATCCTCCTCGCCCCAGATCATCAGCGTCGGCGTTTCGAGCAGCGGCGGGTTCTGCCAGACCTCGGGTGGCGGGTTGCGGAAACCGGCGCGGTAGTAATTGAGCATCGCGGTCATCGCGCCGGGGATCAGCGCGTTCCGGCGGTAATGTTCGAGCACCTCCTCGGGGAAGCGGCTCTTGTCGACCGCCATGCCGCTGAAGGCCCGGCCGATCGCATGTGCATGGCGGGCCAGCAGGATCTTCTCCGGCAACCAGGGAATCTGGAAGAAGAACACATACCAGGAGCGCTTCAGTTGCGCCCAGCGCCGCACGCTCTTGGCGAAGATCGCCGGATGCGGCAGGTTCATCACGATGAAGCGTTCGAGCGGGCGGATGCCGGCAAGCGCGAAGGTCCAGGCGATGACGCCGCCCCAGTCATGCGCGACCAGCGTCGTCGGGCCGGAAATGCCGCGCGCCCGCGCCGCGTCGATCAGCCCCGCGACATCGTCCATCAGATGCGTCAGCGCATAGGCGTCGCGGCCCTTGGGCCGCGTCGTGCCGCCATAGCCCCGGAGATTGGGCGCCCACACCGTGTAGCCGAGCGCGGCAAACAGCGGCATCTGGTGCCGCCAGGAATATTTGCTCTCGGGAAAGCCGTGCAGCAGCAGCGCCAGTTTCTCGCCCTCGCCGCAGATATCGACTTCGAAGGCAAGCCCGTTGGCTTCGATATAGGCCGTCCGGATCGGATGGGTCGTCATGGAATCCTCGCGTGCTGCCGGTGCCGGCCGGGACTATAGGCGATTCCCGGTGCTGCTGCCTGCCGGGCGGGCTTGGCGCGCCGGGACGGGATCGTTAGGCTTGGACCGCGCCTCGCGGGGGAGGCGCATGTTGCAGGTCTGGCTGGGGGATTTCCGTAAATGACGACACCGCTTGCGCCGCGCCACTGGTCGTCGCGCTTCGCCTTCCTGATGGCCGCCATCGGCAGCGCCGTCGGCCTCGGCAATATCTGGCGCTTTCCCTATATCGCCGGCGAGAATGGCGGCGGCGCCTTCATCGCGATCTACGGCCTGACCATGCTGGCCATCGCCCTGCCGATTCTGCTGGCCGAGCTGATGATGGGCCGCATGGGCCACAAGAGCCCGATCAACACCATGCGCAAGCTGGTCGCCGAAAACCGCGCCGCCCGTCTCTGGATGCTGATCGGCTGGGGCGGCACCGTCGGCGCCTTCGTCGTGCTGTCCTACTATGCGGTCATCGGCGGCTGGGCGCTGAAATATGTCGAATTGTCGCTGACCGGCGCCTTCGCCGGCGACGACCATGCGGCCACGCTGGCGCATTTCGAAAGCTTCGTCGCCGATCCCTGGGCGCTGGGCCTCTGGCAGGTCCTGTTCCTGCTGCTGACGGTCTTCATCGTCTCGGTCGGCGTCACATCGGGCATCGAACGCGCGGTGGTCGCGCTGATGCCGCTGCTCTTCCTGCTTCTGGTCGGCATGGCCGTCTATGCGACGACGACGCCGGGCTTTGCCGCGGCGATGCATTTCATGTTCGACATCCGCCTCGACGAGGTCACGCCCGAAACCATTCTGGCGGCGATCGGCCAGGGCTTCTTCTCGGTCAGCGTCGCGCTGGGCGCGATGATGACCTATGGCGCCTATCTCGACCGCGATGTCTCGATCGGCCGCTCGGCCGTCATCATCGCGCTGGCCGACACCGCCATCGCGATCATCGCCGGCATCGCCATTTTCCCGCTGGTCTTCACCTATGGCCTCGAACCGGCGGCCGGCCCGGGGCTGACCTTCATCACCCTGCCCATCGCCTTCGGCACCATCGGCGGCGGCGTGCTGATCGGT
>Ga0208244_101417_pt1 | contig 13046 bp, 10 predicted proteins | sample SubbioCR12Aug_5A_FD_184828 | JGI IMG/M metagenome (GOLD analysis project Ga0208244, IMG submission 184828) | Serpentinite rock and fluid subsurface biosphere microbial communities from McLaughlin Reserve, California, USA - CR12Aug_5A (SPAdes) | ecosystem: Environmental > Terrestrial > Deep... | reverse complement strand
ATTCGAAGGGCGTGGTGTCCTTGACCGGACGCATGTCCACCAGCGAACCCGGCAGGAAGGCGCGCAGGCCGCCCACCAGCACCGTCAGACCGCCCTTGACCTTGCCCTGCACCATGCCGGTGACGATGCGGCCTTCGTTCATCGCCGCTTCCAGATCCAGCCATGCGGCCAGTTTCTTGGCGCGCTCGCGCGACAGCTTGGTGGCGCCGAAGCCATCTTCGATCGATTCGATCGCGACAGCCACGAAATCGCCGACCTTGGCTTCGATCTCGCCCAGGTCGTTCTTGAATTCTTCAACAGGGATCAGGCTCTCGGATTTGAGGCCTGCGTTCACCGTCACGAAATTGTGGTCGATGCCGACGATTTCAGCGGTGATGACTTCGCCCTGGCGCATTTCCTGATGCTCGAGGGACTCCTCGAACAGGGCGGCAAAACTTTCCATCGAAACGGGGGCGGAGGAAGCGGTAGCAGTAGACATTAAAAAAACCTTCATTGTCCGTCGGTGAGGACGGGGTTAGTTGCACAACGCCAGCCTGCGGGCGCAGGTCTGACACGAGACATTAATTTCCTTGTTGGCTGCGGGCCTTACATGAAGTGTAGTGCGCCAGCACCGCCTGCACCGCCGGCTCGATACCCATATGGGTGGTATCCAGCAACAGCGCATCGGCCGCGGGTTTCAGCGGCGCCACGGCGCGGGCCGTGTCGCGCGCATCGCGCGCCTGCATATCAGCAACAAGGGCGGGGAGATTAGCAGAGTTTCCCTTTTCGATCAACTGCTTATATCGACGCTCGGCACGCGCGTGGGCAGAGGCGGTAAGAAATACCTTGGCCACCGCCTCGGGGAACACCACCGTGCCCATGTCGCGGCCGTCGGCCACCAGTCCGGGCGCCTGGCGATAGGCGCGCTGGCGGTCGAGCAGCGCCGCGCGCACCGACGGCAACGCCGCCACTTTCGAGGCGCCCTCGCCCACCGCCTCGGCGCGGATGGCGTCGGTGACGTTTTCGTCGCCCAGCCAGATCGCGCCGTCGTGAAAGGTCGCCGGCAGCGCCGCCGCCAGGACTGCTACACCCGCCTCGTCGTCGAGCGCTACGCCCTGCTTCATCGCCGACAGCGCAGTCAGTCGGTAGAGCGCGCCGCTGTCGAGAAAATGGAAACCGAGTGCGCGCGCGACCCGTTCAGCCACGGTGCCCTTGCCGGAAGCGGAGGGGCCGTCGATGGCGATGACGGGGACAGAGCGGGATGCGGCGTTCATTGGGCAATACTCGCAAATACCTTGAAATACGTCGGGAAGGTCTTGTTCACGCACGCCGGGTCGTTGATCCGCACCGGCACGCCGCCGAGCGACGCCAGCGACAGGCACATCGCCATGCGGTGGTCGTCGTAGGTGTCGATGGCGGCGTCGGGGATCAGCTTTTCCGGCGGGGTGATACGGATGAAATCAGCCCCCTCCTCCACCGTCGCACCGACCTTGCGCAGTTCGGCTGCCATCGCGGCGATGCGGTCGGTTTCCTTCACCCGCCAGCTGGCGATGTTGGTCAACGTCGTGGTGCCGTCGGCGAACAGCGCCGCCACCGCCAGCGTCATCGCGGCGTCGGGAATGTGGTTGCAGTCGAGGTCGAGCGCCCTGAGACGGCCGCTGGCCGGCGCACGCGCCTCGATCCAGTTCGGCCCCATCGCGATCTGCGCGCCCATCAGCGCCAGCGCGTCAGCGAAGCGCACGTCGCCCTGCACGCTGTCGGCACCGACGCCTTCGACCCGCACCGGGCCGCCGCCGACGGCCCCCGCAGCCAGGAAATACGACGCCGACGAGGCGTCGCCTTCGACGTAGATTTCGCCCGGGCTGCGGTAGCGCGCGTCGCCCGCCACCGTAAAGCTGGACCAGCCGTCCTGCGCCACATCGACGCCGAAGCGGCGCAGCATCGCCAGTGTGATGCCGATGTAGGGCTTGGAAATCAGTTCGCCGACCACCTCGACCGTGGTGGTCTTTTGCCGCAGCGGCAGCGCCATCAGCAGGCCGGTGAGGAACTGGCTCGACACATTGCCGCGCACCTGGGCGCGGTCGCCTGCCAGTGCGGCGGGGTGAATATGCAGCGGTGGATAACCGGGGGTGCCGAGGTAGTCGATCTGCGCGCCCAGCTGCCGCAGTGCCTCGACCAGGTCGCCGATCGGCCGCTCGTGCATGCGCGCCACGCCTTTGAGCACATAGTCGCCGCCGGACAGCGCCAGCGCGGCGGTCAGCGGACGGAACGCCGTGCCGGCATTGCCGAGGAACAGCTCGGCCTGCTTCACGGGAAAGGCGCCGCCGACCCCGGCGATCCGCCAGTGATTGTTGCCGCAGTCCTCGACCCCCACCCCGAGGGCGGCCAGCGCCGCCAGCATGTGGCGGGTGTCGTCGGAATCGAGCAGGTCGTGCACGTCGGTCGTGCCGTCGGCCAGTGCGGCGAGCAGCAGCACACGGTTGGAAATGCTCTTGGAGCCGGGCAAGCGGACCGTGCCGCGGGCCTGATGGGTGGCAGGCAGGTCGAGAAAATCCATTAAACGTCTCGCGAATTGATCCAGTGTTCGCGCGCCGCACGGGCCCGCGAGAAGATGTCCTGCAAGGCCGTCGCATCGGATGCGTCCACGGCGCTGCGCAGCGTCTGCAAAGCGGCCAGATACGCATCCAGCTCGGCCAGCAGCGCTTCGCGATTCGCCAGCGCAATGTCGCGCCACATCTCCGGGCTGCTGCCGGCGATGCGGGTGAAATCGCGGAAGCCGCTGGCGGCAAAGCGGAAAAAGGTGTCGCCCTCTGCGCGCTGCGCCAGGTCGTCCACCAGCGCAAAGGCGGCCAGATGCGGCAGGTGGCTGACCGCGGCAAACACGCGATCGTGCAGGTCGGCATCCAGCGTCTCGACCTGCGCGCCAGCCGCCTGCCACAACGCAATCACGGTGGCGAGCGCATCGGCGCGGGTGTCGGCTTGCGGGGTGAGCACCACTTTCTTGCCCCGGTACAGGTCGGCGCGCGCGGCGCCGGGGCCACTTTGCTCGGAGCCGGCGATCGGATGGCCCGGGACAAAATCGGGAAAGCGCGTGCCCAGCGCCGCGCGCGCGGCTGCAACGACCCTGGCCTTGGTGCTGCCGGCGTCGGTGACGATGGCGCCCGCCTTCAGGTGGGGCGCGAGACGCTGCAGCACCGCTTCGGTGTCGCCCACCGGCAGCGCCAGCAGAATGCAGTCGGCCTGTCCGGCTTCGGCCCAGTCGACGGCGCGATCGATCAGGCCATGCGCGCGCGCGGCAGCCAGACTTTCCGGATTGCGCCCGACGCCCAAGACTTCGCGCACCGCGCCCGCCTGCTTCAGCGCCAGTGCGAACGATCCGCCGATGAGGCCGGTGCCGACGAGGGCGAGCTGTTCGACGATCACAGGCAGGCCTTCAAGGCGTCGAGAAAGCGCGCGTTCTGGCCGGCGAGCCCGACCGACACACGCAGAAATTCGGGCAGGCCGTAATTGGCGACCGGCCGCACGATGACGCCACGCTTCAGCAATTCGGTATTGATGCGCGCGGCATCGCCCACCCTGGCCAGCAGGAAATTGCCTTTCGACGGCACGGTTTCGATGTTCAGTCCGGCCAGCCCCGCGACCAGCTGCGCCATGCCGGCGCTGTTGAGCGCGTAGCTGCGCAGCAGGAATTCGAGATCGTCGAGCGCGGCTTCGGCGGCGGCGAGCGCAGGCGCGTTGACGTTGAAGGGGTGGCGCACCCGGTTCAACAGATCGATGACATCGGGATGGCCAATACCGTAGCCCACACGCAGGCCGGCCAGCCCATAGGCTTTGGAGAAGGTGCGACTGATGAGCAGATTCGGGAAGCGCTCGATCCACGCGAGGGTATCGCAGCGGTCGTCGGTAGGCAGGTATTCGCCGTAGGCCTCGTCCAGCACCACCAGCACCTGCGGCGGCACGGACTCGAGGAAGGCCTCGATCTCCGCCCACGGCAGGAAGGTGCCGGTCGGGTTGTTGGGGTTGGCGACCCACAGCACGCGGGTGTCGTCGCGTATCGCCGCGCGCATCGCGGCGAGATCGTGGCCGTAATCTTTGGCCGGCACCGCGATACCCTCGGCGCCGACGGTCTGGGTGGCGATGGGATAGACGGCGAAGGCGTGCTGCGCGTACACCGACGAGGTGCCCGGCGCCAGGAAGGCGCGCGCTGCCATGTCCAGCACGTCATTCGATCCGTTGCCGAGCACGATCTGGTTCGCGGCGACACCGAGTTTCTGCGACAGCTTCGCTTTCAGCGCAAAGCCGGCACCGTCCGGATACAGGGCCATGTCGAACAGCGCGTCCTGTGCGGCTGCCAACGCTTTGGGGCTGGGGCCGAGCGGGTTTTCATTCGACGCCAGCTTGACGATGTCGGCCTCAGCAAGCCCCAGTTCACGCGCGAGTTCGGCGATCGGCTTGCCGGGCAGGTAGGGCGCAATCGCACGCACGGTGGGCGGCACGAGTTCACAACAATTGATCACGATGCAGCGGGGTAGGAGCCGAGAATTTTGAGGAAGGCGGCACGCGACTCGATTTCGGCCAGCGCGGCAGCCAGCGTGGAATCCTGGCGGTGGCCCTGGCAGACGACGAAGAACAGGTATTCCCAGTTGCTGCCGCGCGCCGGGCGCGATTCGAGCTTGCTCATGGAAATGCCGGCGTCGGCCAGCGGCTGCAGCAGCTTGACCACCGCGCCCGGCTGGTTCTTCGCGCCCATCACCAACGAGGTCTTGTCGCGTCCAGAGGGCGCGGCATCGGTTTGCCCCAGCACCAGGAAGCGCGTGGTGTTGCTGGCTTCGTCCTCGATGCGCGACTCGACCACGGCCAACCCATACAACTCGGCAGCGGCCTCGCTGCCCAGTGTGGCGGCGCCGGGCTCGGCGGCGGCCCGGCGTGCGCCTTCGCTGTTGCTGACCACGCTGACGCGTTCGGCATCGGGAAGATGGGTGGCCAGCCAGTGCATGCATTGTGCGAGCGACTGGGCATGGCCGTAGACGCGCTGGATGCCGTCCAGGCTGGCATGCTTGCGCATCAGGGTCTGGTGGATCGGCAGCATCACTTCGCCGCAGATTTTCAACGGGCTGGCGACGATGAGGTCGAGCGTGCGCGAAATCGCGCCCTCGGTGGAGTTTTCCACCGGCACCATGGCAAATTCGGCACGCCCGGTTTCCACCGCATGGAAGCAGGCGTCGATGTCGGCCTCGGCCAGCGCCTCGACCTCGTGGCCGAAATGCTTGTGCACCGCCTGCTGGCTGAAGGTGCCGACGGGACCCAGGTAGGCGACGCGGGTGGTTTCCTCGAGCGCGCGGCAGGCCGACATGATTTCGCGAATCAGCCGTTCGACGGTGTCACCCGACAGCGGACCGGGATTCCCTTCGCGCAGCCGCCGCACCACCTGGGCCTCGCGTTCGGGGCGGTAGATTTTCTCGCCCTTCTTGGCGCGTCCAACCTGCTGCGCAATACTCGCGCGCTCCGACACCAACTGCAGCAGGGCGTCGTCGATGCTGTCGATGCGCGCGCGTAGCGCCTTCAGCTCGTCGTCAATCATGCCGGCAGGTAGCGCACCGCCAGTACTCCGGCAATCGCAGCCAGTTGCTGCATCACCGCATCGGTCAGGGCGCTGTCGACGTCGGCCAGCGTGTAGGCCATGTCGCCCTTCGACTTGTTGACCATGTTGTGGATGTTGAGCCCGGCGGCGGCCAGCACCGACGAGATCTGCCCCACCATGTTGGGCACGTTGGCGTTGGCGATCGCGACGCGGTAGGCCGACTCGCGCGGCATGCTGACGTTGGGAAAGTTGACCGAATTGAGGATGTTGCCGTTTTCCAGATAGTCGGCAAGCTGCTCGGCCACCATCACCGCGCAGTTCTCCTCGGCTTCCTCGGTGGAAGCCCCCAGGTGCGGCAGCGCCACCACTTTGGGATGGCCCTTCAGCGCATTGGCGGGGAAGTCGCAGATGTAGGCGTGCAGCTTGTTGGCGTCGATCGCCTCGATCACGGCGGCATTGTCGACCACGCCTTCGCGCGCGAAATTCAGCAGCACCGCGCCCGGGCGCATCACACCGATGCGCTGGGCGTTGATGAGATTGCGCGTGGCATCGATCAGCGGCACATGCAGGGTGACGAAGTCGGCCATGCGCAGCGCGTCCTCGACGTTCTCGGCGCGCTTGACCTGTGACGGCAGGCGCCAGGCGGCGTCAACCGTGATGGCCGGGTCGAATCCGACCACGTTCATGCCCAGCTTGATCGCCGCCTCGGCGATGTAGGAGCCGATTGCGCCGAGGCCGATCACCGCCAGCGTGCGGCCCGGCAGTTCGTGTCCGGCAAACGCCTTCTTGCCGGCTTCGGTCGCCTTGTGCATGTCTTCATCCGAGCCTGACAGGCCTTCAACGAACTTGATCGCGGGAACGATGTTGCGCGCGCCCAGCAGCATGCCGGCGATGACCAGCTCCTTCACCGCATTGGCGTTGGCGCCCGGCGCGTTGAACACCGGAACGCCGCGTTCGGAGAGCTTCTTCACCGGGATGTTGTTGGTGCCGGCGCCGGCCCGGGCAATCGCCCGCACGCTCGCGGGGATCTCCATCTCGTGCATGTTGGCCGAGCGCACCAGGATGCCGTCCGGATCGGCGATGTCGCCACCGACCGTGTAGTGCTCAGGCAGGCGCGCCAGTCCGCGTGCGGAAATGGCGTTGAGGGTGAGGATCTTGCGCGCCTCAGCCATGGCTTTTCTCGAAGTCGCGCATGGTGTCGACCAGGGCGCGCACGCCCTCGACCGGCATGGCGTTGTAGATCGACGCCCGCATGCCGCCCACCGAGCGATGACCCTTCAGCTGCAGCAGGCCGCGTTCCTTGGCAAGCTTGAGGAAGGCCTCGTCGAGCGAAGCGTCCTTGAGCGTGAACGGCACGTTCATCAGCGAGCGGTTGTCTTTCGCCACCGGCGAGTTGTAGAAGTCGGTCGCGTCGAGCGCATCGTACAGCAGGTTCGCCTTCTCGCGGTTGGTCTTTTCCATCGCCGCGAGGCCGCCGCGCGCCTTCAGCCATTTGAACACCAGGCCCGCCGTGTACATGGCGAAGGTGGCCGGCGTGTTGTACATCGAGTCGTTGTCGGCGTGGATCTTGTAGTCGAACATGGTCGGCGTGCCCGGCACGGTCTCGCCGATCAGGTCGTCGCGCACGATGACGATGGTCAGTCCCGCCGGGCCGATGTTCTTCTGCGCGCCGGCGTAGATCACGCCGAATTTCGAAACATCCATCGGGCGCGACAGGATGGTCGACGACATGTCGGCCACCAGCGGCACGCTGCCGGTCTCGGGGGTCCAGAACATCTCCACGCCGCCGATGGTTTCGTTCGGCGTGTAGTGCACGTAGGCCGCGTTCGGATCGAGCTTCCACGCATCCAGCGTCGGCGCGTAGCTGAAGTTCTTGTCTTCGCTCGAGGCCACCACGTTCACCGCGCCGTATTTCTTCGCTTCCTTGATGGCCTTCTTCGACCACTCGCCGGTGTTCAGGTAATCGGCGGAGGCTTTGCCGCGCAGCAGGTTCATCGGCACCATCGCGAACTGGCTGGACGCGCCGCCCTGCAGGAACAGCACCTTGTAGTTGGCAGGGATGCCCATCAGCTCGCGCAGGTCGGCTTCCGCTTCCGCCGCGATACCCATGAATTCCTTGCCACGGTGGCTCATTTCCATCACCGACATGCCGCTGCCGTGCCAGTCGACCATCTCGGCCTGCACCTGCAGCAGCACATCGTGGGGCAGCACGGCCGGGCCGGCGCTGAAGTTATAGATTGTCATTTTCGGGATCTCCTCATTCCTCTTCGTTGTCGGCTTCAGCCACTTTTTCCAGGCTGATCAGTGTTTCGCCCTTGTCCAGGTTGATCAGCGTGACGCCCTGGGTGGAGCGGCTCATTGCGCGGATTTCCTTGACGCGGGTGCGGATCAGCACGCCGCCGGTGGTGATCAGCATGATTTCATCGTCTTCCTTCACCAGTGTGGCGGCGACCACACGGCCGTTGCGCTCGCTGGTCTGGATCGCGATCATGCCCTGCGTGGCGCGGGCGTGGCGGGTGTATTCGGCGATCGGCGTGCGCTTGCCATAACCATTCTCGGTGGCGGTCAACACGAAGTCGTTCTCGTCCTCGGCCACCAGGAGCGAAATCAGCTTCTTGCCCTTGGCCAGCTTCATGCCGATCACGCCGCGCGCGGTGCGGCCCATCGGACGCACGTCGTTCTCGTCGAAGCGCACTGCCTTGCCGCCGTCGGAGAACAGCATCACGTCGTGGCGACCGTCGGTGATCGACGCGCCGATCAGGAAATCGCCGTCGTCCAGGCCCACCGCGATGATGCCGGCGGTACGCGGACGCGAGAAGTCGGAGAGCGGCGTTTTCTTGACGATGCCGTTCGAAGTCGCCATGAACACGTATTGATCGTCATCGAAGCTCTTGACCGGCAGCAGCGCGCTGATCTTCTCGCCCTCTTCCAGCGGCAGCAGGTTGACGATGGGCTTGCCACGTGCGCCGCGGCCGCCCTGCGGCACGTTGTAGACCTTGAGCCAGTACATCCGCCCACGGCTGGAGAAGCAGAGGATGTAGTCGTGGGTGTTGGCGACGAACATCTTCTCGATGAAGTCCTCGTCCTTGGTTCCCGCCGCCTGCTTGCCGCGGCCGCCGCGCTTCTGCGCCCGGTAGTCGTCCATCGGCTGCGACTTCATGTAGCCGCCGTGCGACAGGGTGACGACCATTTCCTCCGGCTTGATCAGGTCCTCCATCGACATGTCCTGCGCGTTCTCGACGATGGCCGAGCGACGTCCGTCGCCGAACTGCTCCTGCACCTGGGTCAGTTCCTCGCGGATGATCTGGGTGATGCGCATCGGGTTCGCCAGGATGTCGAGCAGGTCGGCGATCTTGGCCATGATTTCCTTGTACTCGCCGATGATCTTGTCCGACTCGAGGTTGGTCAGGCGCTGCAGCTGCATTTCCAGGATGCGCTGCGCCTGGATCTCGGTCATGCGATAGCCGTCGGCATGCAGGCCGAACTCCGGACCGATATTCACCGGACGCGAGAACTCGGGATCGATGCGCGCCAGCATTTCCTCGACCATCGTCGATTTCCACGCGCGTTCAAGCAGACGCGCCTTGGCGATCACCGGGGTTTCCGAAGTCTTGATCAACTCGACGATCTCGTCGACGTTGGCCAGCGCCACCGCCAGGCCTTCCAGGATATGGCCGCGTTCACGCGCCTTCCGAAGGTCGAACACGGTACGACGGGTGACGACTTCGCGGCGATGACGCAGGAAGGCGTCGAGCATCTCGCGCAGGTTGAGCAGGCGCGGCTGACCATCGATCAGCGCCACCATGTTCATGCCGAAGGTGTCCTGCATCTGCGTCTGCTTGTACAGATTGTTCAGGATGACATCGGCGTTCTCGCCGCGCTTCAGCTCGATGTAGACGCGCATGCCCGACTTGTCGGATTCGTCCCTGAGGTCGGCGATGCCGTCGATCTGCTTTTCGCGCACCAACTCGCCGATCTTGATCAGCAGGTTGGCCTTGTTCACCTGGTAGGGCAGCTCGTCGATGATGATGGCCTGCTTGCCGCCCTCCCTGCCCACATCCTCGATGTGGCAGGTGGCGCGCATCACCACGCGGCCACGGCCGGTGCGGTAGCCGTCGCGCACACCGGAGAGGCCATAGATGATGCCGGCGGTCGGGAAGTCCGGCGCCTTGACGATGGCGATCAGCGACTCGATGTCGATCTCGGGGTCGTCCAGCAGCGCAAACAGCGCGGTGCAGATGTCGGTCAGGTTGTGCGGCGGGATGTTGGTCGCCATGCCCACCGCGATGCCGGACGAGCCGTTGATCAGCAGGTTGGGGATCTTGGTCGGCAGCACCAGCGGCTCGTGCTCGGAACCGTCGTAGTTGGGGCCGAAGTCGACCGTTTCCTTGTCGAGGTCGGCCAGCAGCTCGTGCGCGATCTTCGACATGCGCACTTCGGTGTAACGCATCGCCGCCGCGTTGTCGCCGTCGACCGAGCCGAAGTTGCCCTGGCCGTCGATCAGCGGGTAGCGCAGCGAGAAGTCCTGCGCCATCCGCACCATGGTGTCGTAGACGGCGGTGTCGCCGTGCGGGTGGTATTTACCGATGACGTCGCCGACCACGCGGGCCGACTTCTTGTAAGCCTTGTTCCAGTCGTTGCCGAGCTCGTTCATGGCAAACAGCACACGACGATGAACGGGCTTCAGGCCGTCGCGCACATCCGGCAGCGCGCGCCCCACGATCACGCTCATCGCGTAATCGAGATAGGAGCGCCGCATCTCCTCTTCGAGGCTGACCGGGAGGGTTTCTTTGGCAAACTGTTCCATAACCGGCTTTTATTTATCAGGCTTCAAAGCCCGCGATTTTAGCATGGTCGGCCGCCCCATCAGACTTTGCCAAACGGCGGCCGCCTTTGCCAATCCAATCGTAAACAGTGAGAATGCAGCCCACCATGAAAGCCCCCGCCGATCTCCTTCTCCTGCCGCAATGGGTGGTGCCCGTCGAACCCGCAGGAACACTGGCTGACCACGCCGTGGTCGTGCAGGGCGGCCGGATCCTCGACGTGCTGCCCGCCGATGCCGCCCAGGCCCGCTACGACGCCCGGCAGACCCTGGCCCTGCCCGGCCAGGCGCTGATCCCCGGGCTGGTCAACCTGCACGGCCACGCCGCCATGTCGCTGCTGCGCGGCATGGCCGACGACCTGCCGCTGATGACCTGGCTCAACCAGCGCATCTGGCCCGCCGAGAAGAAGCACGTATCCGAGGCCTTCGTGCGCGACGGCACCCTGCTCGCCGCCGCCGAAATGCTCGCGGGCGGCACCACCACCTGCAGCGACATGTATTTCTTCCCGCAGGCGGCGGGCGAGGCCTTCCTGCAGGCCGGCATGCGCGCCGTGCTGGGCATGATCGTGATGGAATTCCCCAGCGCCTACGCCTCGGACGCCGACGACTATCTGGCCAAGGGGCTCGCCCTGCGCGACGAACTGAAGGACGAGCCCCTGCTCTCCTTCACCTTCGCGCCGCACGCGCCCTACACCATTGCCGACGCCACCTTCAGCCGCATCAACACCCTGGCCGAACAGCTCGGGCTGCCCATTCACACCCACATTCACGAAACCGCCGACGAGGTTCAGCACAGCCTCACGCAATACGGCGTGCGCCCGCTGGAGCGGCTGGCGCGGCTGGGTCTGTTGGGGCCGAATTTCATCGGCGTCCACGCGGTGCACGTGAGCGACGCCGAAATCGAACTGCTGGCGCAGCACGGCTGTCATGTGGCGCACTGCTCGAGTTCCAACCTCAAGCTGGCCTCCGGCCTCGCACCCGTGGTCGAGCTGATGCGGGCAGGCGTCAATGTCGGCCTCGGCACCGACGGTGCCGCCAGCAACAACCGCCTCGACCTGTTCGCCGAAATGCGCCTGACCGCCCTGCTCGCCAAGGGCGTCAGCGGCGACGCCGCGGCCCTGCCTGCCGCGACCGCGCTGAAAATGGCGACGCTCGACGCCGCCCGTGCCCTCAACCTCGATCACCAGATCGGCAGCATCGTTCCCGGCAAGCGCGCCGACCTGGTCGCCGTCGACCTGCACGGACTCGCCTGCCAGCCGGTGTTTGACCCCGTCTCGCACCTGGTTTACGTTGCCGGACGCGAACACGTCACCCACGTCTGGGTAGACGGTGCCCTGAAACTGGACAAGCGCCGCCTGGTCGAACTCGACACCGACGACCTGATCGCCCGCGCCGGCTACTGGCGCGGCAAACTGACCGCATAAGGAATGTCATGAGCAACGTTGACGCCGCCGAAATCGCCAAGTTTTCCGAACTCGCCCACCGCTGGTGGGACCCGAATTCCGAGTTCCGCCCGCTGCACGAAATCAACCCGCTGCGCCTGAAGTGGATCGACCAGCTGGCGCCGCTGGCCGGCAAGCAGGTGCTCGATGTCGGCTGCGGCGGCGGCATCCTGGCCGAGGCGATGGCCGGCGCCGGCGCGCAGGTTTCCGGCATCGACCTGTCGGAGAAGGCGCTCAAGGTCGCCAAGCTGCATCTCTATGAATCGGGGCGAAGCGTCGACTACCAACTGGTGTCGGCCGAAGATTTCGCCGACCAGCACGCCGGCGAATTCGACGTCGTCACCTGCATGGAAATGCTCGAGCACGTTCCCGACCCCGCGTCCATCGTCGCCGCCTGTTCGCGCCTGGTCAAACCCGGCGGCTGGGTATTCTTCTCCACGCTCAACCGCAACGCCAAGAGCTACCTGTTCGCCATCATCGGCGCCGAGTACCTCCTGCGCCTGCTGCCACGCGGCACCCACGACTACGCCAAATTCATCCAGCCGGCCGAGCTCGCCCGCATGGCGCGCGAATCCGGACTCGACACCCAGGAACTGATCGGCATGACCTACAACCCGCTGACCAAGGTCTACAAACTCGAAGCCGATACCGACGTCAACTACCTGCTGGCGACGCAGCGTGGGGCGTGAAGCCGTGAAGCTCGAGGGTATTCGCGCCGTCCTGTTCGACCTCGACGGCACCCTGGTCGACACCGCGCCCGACCTCGGCTACGCGCTCAACCTGCAGCGCGCGCGCCACGGTCTCGCGCCGCTGGCCGACGCGGTCATCCGCCCGCAGGCCTCGCACGGCGCGCGCGGCCTCCTCGGTATCGGCTTCGACCTGCACCCCGACGAACCACGCTTCGCCCGCATGCGCGAAGAATTCCTCACGCTCTACGCCGAGAACATCTGCCGCCACTCACGGCCCTTCCCCGGCATCCTCGAACTGCTCGCCGAACTCGAAGCGCGCGGACTGAAATGGGGCGTGGTCACCAACAAGCCCGCGGCCTTCACCGAGCCCCTGATGTCCATCCTCGACCTCGCCGAGCGCGCCGCCTGCATCGTCTCCGGCGACACCTGCCCGCAGCCCAAGCCGCACCCCGCGCCCATGCTCGCCGCCGCCGAACTGTGCGGCGCCGCCCCGGCGCAGTGCCTGTATCTGGGCGACGCCGCGCGCGACAAGA
>Ga0208244_101416_pt1 | contig 13052 bp, 12 predicted proteins | sample SubbioCR12Aug_5A_FD_184828 | JGI IMG/M metagenome (GOLD analysis project Ga0208244, IMG submission 184828) | Serpentinite rock and fluid subsurface biosphere microbial communities from McLaughlin Reserve, California, USA - CR12Aug_5A (SPAdes) | ecosystem: Environmental > Terrestrial > Deep... | reverse complement strand
GAAAGATAATAATTCTTTCCGGTTCGATGATGCGTTCAAGGATTTTAGCCGTTTTATATTCTGGATGTTTTTCAAAAAGAAGAGATAAAGATTCGGCAACCTCCATAACAGCCTGATGAAACTCCGGCTCTGCCGGGTGTTTAGCTTTTACTTCTGCCATTAAATCTTTTACGTAATCGGACATATTGACCTCCAAGGATAATTGAAATAAATTTTGTTTGTTGAAAATTTTGGGACAAAACTAATTATTCCGGAAGTAGCAGAAAAGAATAGAAACTATGAAATTAATGTAATAGAAAGTGTTACCCGGTAAAATCCTAATGTGAATTAGATTTAATAGCTATATCTCAATCAATCTATGCTGGAAAGCATATTTAGTCAGTTCGACATTCGATTTCATCCCCATTTTTTCTAGTATCCTGTTTCGATGAGAATAGAATGTGTTTATACTTATTGAAAGATCGTTTGAAATTATCTCGGCGCTTTTTCCTATTGCAATGTTGCACATTATCTGGTATTCGCGGTCAGAAAGTTTTTCGTGTTGAAATTCCTTTTTTACATTTCCAAATTCTTCGGCAAGCCTTTCTGCAAGGGATTGATTGATATACTTACCGCCAGCCACTATTTTTTTTATCGCCGAAACTAATTCTGTCGGAGCACTAACTTTCTTTAAATAACCGGAGGCGCCTGCTTTAATAGCTCTTAATCCATACTGGTCTTCACCAAACATGCTTAGAATGAGTACCGGAAGCTCAGGATAAAATTGTTTAATTTCTTTTAAAGCTTCCAATCCACTTTTGCCGGGCATATTGATGTCAAGAACAACGATGCTCCACTCCTCGGTTCTTAATAGATCCATTAGAGTATTCGCATTTTCTGCTTCCCCGCCGACCATCAAATCTTTTTCTTCAGCGACAATTTGCTTTAAACCTTCACGCACAATTGCATGATCATCTGCAATTAAAATTTTTATTTTTTCACTCATAAATCACCTATCAAGTGGAATTTCTACTCTTACTATGGTTCCCTTGCCGGGGAATCCTTCAATTATAACCTCTCCTCCGAAAACCAATACCCGTTCCTCCATACCGTGAATACCAAGCGATTTATAATCTTTCACCTGTGCCGGAGTAATCCCCTTCCCGTTGTCTTTTACCTCAAGATGGATACTTGATTGTGCATTCAATAATGAGACGTTAACTTTATCCCCTTCCGAATGCCGGGCAACATTCGTTAAAGCCTCCTGAAATATTCTGAATATTGCAGTTGATTTTTCCGGGTCAAGTTGAATTTCTTCTTTGGGAAGCAGTAAAGAACACTTTATGTTGGTCAACTTCTCAAACTCTTCCGCCTGCCATTCTATAGCCGCAATAAGTCCAAGTTCATCCAATATACCGGGACGAAGTTTGGATGATATTTTTTGCACAGATTCTACGGATTTATCAATCATATCTGCGAGCTTGTATATTCTGCCCTTTATTAATTCTTTGTCTTCATCTAATTTGTTAGCTAAGAGTGAAACCTGAATTTTCAATACTGTTAGCACCTGTCCAAGTTCATCATGGATTTCGCTTGCAATCATTCTCCTTTCTTCTTCTCTAATGGATTGAAGATGGGTTGCAAGTTCTCGCAAAAGCTTATTGGAGCGTTTAAGGTTTTCTTCAATACGTTTTCTCCCCGTTATATCCCTCGCGGTTGAGATAACCAGTAAACGTTCATTAAAAAGAAAAAGGTGGGAACTTACTTCAACCGGAATCAGTTTTTTGTCTTTTGCGCGGTGAACAATATCATAAATTACAAAGCCTTCTTTGAGAAGTTTTTCAGAATTGGAATTATATATATTCATATATTTGGGAGAAATAATGGCAGAAGGACTTAAGTTAAGAAATTCTTCTTTAGTATATCCCAGTCTTTTGCACGCTATATCATTTACCTCTATGAAGTCACCGTAAGTTTTATTTTTTGAAATCTCCGTTACGAATACAGCGTCGTTAGTTGCATTAAAAAGCATTTTAAACTTTTTTTCATTTTCTCGGAGTTCAAATTCTAAATTTTTCCGCCCGGTAATATCTTTGATTATACTAAGTATCAATTTCTCTCCACCCTGCAGTGTAAGAAACGAGTTTGAAAACTCAAACCAAACTTTCTTCCCGTTCCATAAAGTGCTTTCTCTTTCAAAAAATGTTTTAATTTTACTATTCCGAACGTCGGTTTGAAATGACTTTAAAGCGGTGATCTGTTCATCATCCGCATAAACTTTAGAAAAAGGATACCCTATCAATTCTTCTTCCGTCATCTGAAAAGTGTTGCAAAAGGAATCGTTTACCAGAAGAATATTTCCATTTTCATCTGTAAGACGCATACTGTCCACAGAAATTTCCCATAGTTTACCAAAGAGCAATGCGTCTTTTGATAACTGTTTATTTAGCATAAGAAATATTTCCAATCATAAAACGAAATTGATTTTTCTTTAACAATTTATTTGTCAGTTAAAAATAATATTTCAAATCTCAAAACCAAAGAGATTTCTTTTAGGTATATCAATTTTGAACTTCAACCTGTTTATTTACCGTTCATCAAGTGTAGAGATTGATTCATTTCAATATGCCCGCATTTGTAAAGTATTAACGTTCTATTAACAATAGAAGTGATATTTTTGCACACGCTTTTTAGTTATATTAGGAAAAGAAATTTATGTTTAATAAAATATTTTTTATAGTTTTAATCCTTATTTCATCACAGATAGCGATTAATCCACAACCTGTGAACGGAAGGACTATAAATGGATTTGTTTACGATAAAGCCACCGGGGAAGCACTTATCGGGGCGAATGTATTTGTGAAAGATCTGGGGGTAGGAAGCAGTACTAATCTTAGTGGCTTCTTCTCTATACCCGGTCTGCCAGATGGGGAATACACCGTGATAATAAGTTATATCGGTTACGGTACTGAAATTATTAAAATTACAGTCCCTCAAAAAATCGAGCAAACACTTAAAATTAATCTTATACCCGAAGCACTTGTTACCGGTGAAGTTATAGTAACAGCCGATTCTGTAAAAACCATTGAAAAATTATTCGTTAAACCTGTATCGAAGATTGATTTGAATGCAAGACAGGTGAATGCTATTCCGAGAGTAGTGGAAGCAGATTTACTTAGAGCATTACAAACACTACCGGGAATTACTGCATTGTCGGATTTTTCGTCAGCATTATATGTCCGGGGGGGAACACCGGATCAAAATTTATATCTTATTGATGGAACCGATGTTTATAATCCTGAACATGCTTTTGGAATATTCTCAACCTTTAATACAAGTGCAATTAAGAAAGTAGAAGTTTCAAAGGGAGGCTTTGGCGCGGAGTACGGTGGAAGACTCTCTTCCGTTTTGCACGTTACCAATCTTGACGGAAACCGTAATTACTTTGAAGGAACAGCTAACATTAGCATGTTGTCCGCTTCAACTACACTTCAAATGCCGCTTGGGAAAATTGGCTCACTTTCCGGCTCTATTAGAAGAACCTATATTGACCAAACTTATGCAAAATGGATTAAAGAAGTTCCGGACTATTACTTTTATGATGGTAACCTAAAAGCTTTCTTCGATTTGGGAGATCGTGATAAATTATCAATCAGCTACTTTCACGGGAAGGATGTTCTCGATTTCAAACTTGACAAAGAAAAAGAATCTTTTAGTTTTGATTATAGCTGGGGGAATACTACGGGAAGCATAAACTGGAGGCATATATTAAACCCGAAACTTTTTGCGAATATATGGGTTACAACAAGTTTCTTTAAATCGGATTTCGATTTTGAATCGGTAAACTTTGTCGAAAAAAATTCTCTTTCCGACTATGCGGCAAAAGTAGCGTTTGAGTATTTTTTATCGACTAAAGTAAACTTTAAATTTGGTCTTGAACAAAAAATGCTTTCCGGTTATTTGAAACAAGAATGGGATGGTGGAACTGTTGATGTCGACCGCGATAGGCAATTGTCAACCGGGTATTTAAGTTCTAATATTAAACCCTTTGAATCGCTCGACTTAGAAGCCGGATTTAGGTTAAAGCGTTTTAAATCTGAAAGAGAATTCATAAACTTTGAGCCGAGATTTTCTATAAAGTATAGATTATCAGAACAAAGCAATATTAAATTTGCAACAGGGAAGTATCATCAATACTTGAATAGAATCCCTCGCTTGTTTTTTGCAAGCATATGGACTACTGCAGATCAATATACAAACGCATCAAGTTCTTCTCATTACATACTCGGTTACCAACGGGCTATTGGTGCGGTTTATGAATTTGAAGTTGAAGCATATTATAAATCTTATAAAGATCTCTACGTTTTCAATCCCAATCTTGAGACAGAAATAGCCGTTGGTGGATTTGACGATAATGGTCGTCCGATTTACAATTCTACTAAAGGTTTATTGAACCGGGGAGACGGCGAGTCTTTTGGTTTAGAACTTCTTTTAAGGAAAGATATAGGAGCTTTAACAGGATGGGTGTCTTATTCACTTTCGAAAACAAATTATACGTTTGATAAGATCAATCAGAAAGATTTTTTTACACCAAGACACGATAGAAGATCGGTTGTCAATGCTGTCCTAAATATTGACATCAAAAGTTTTTGGGATGAAATTTCCAATAAAAAATCTGTGAAATCCACTTCCAAATGGCTGCTGGGATTAAATTTTGTTTATGCCTCGGGTCAACCGATAACAGTTCCAGCCTCCGCATATTATGTAAACACTCTCCCCGATTGGAATTCAATTACTTCGGGGGGAATGAACAATCCAGGCTATAATCTTTATCCCGGACAAATTAATGATTTCAGATTACCGCCATATATCAGAATGGATATAAGTTTGACTTATGAACTCTTTTATTCAGGTTGGAGTATTGCTCCTTATCTGCAAATATTTAATGTGGGGGACAGAAAAAATCTCTGGTTTATAGATTATAACGAAGAATTGAAAAACGGCATGATCGTTCAGGAAATTGAAAAAGTAAATATGTTGCCTATTCTTCCGAGTCTTGGCGTCAATATTAAGTTTTAAGGAGTTTGATAATGAAGAAATACCTTTTATTTTTAATTTTATCGATGGTCTTTATCTCGGCTTGCGGCGATCCCGAAGTTGATATCACCGGTGCTTCATATGAACCGAAAATAGTGGTTGAAGGATATTTATATCCGGGCGAACCGGTAAGAGATATCAGAATAATGCGAAATTTCAAACTGAATAGCGTAATTGATACATCCATGCTGTTCATAGACAATGCAATAGTAAGCATCAATGGGCAACCGTTACTGTACAATGGTCTAACGAGAAGTTACTTTAGTAATTCGCTTTCTATTGAGCATGGAAAAAAATATGAATTACAAGTCACAGCATCAATAGATGGAGAACAATTAACGGCTTCTTCATCAACCGTGGTTCCACTCCAGGGTTTCAATGTTTTAACCAAAAATTTGGGAATATATAGATATGGGATTGATACGGTGTTAATCAAATTTAATCCTTCACCATTAAGTGATTTTTATGCTTTGTCAATAATCCCGGATTCAGCATCCCTTAATAATTTTATTTACGACAACAAGTTCCAGCCAAATGTCAAAATCGACAACCTTATCGAGTTTTTTAATCGATTCAAATTTCAATCGGCTTATCTACTAAATATTACTGCTAATCCCGTAGATACGGTTTCTTATATTATAAAGGGATTTGATACATGGTTTTATTCTTCATATAGAACCATTATTTACGCTGGTGATAAAAACTTTAGGGATTATGTTATAACAGCGAAAAGAGTTCGAGAATTCGATGGCAATTTTCATGAACCGGTTCTGAATTTTACAGGAGATGGTATAGGGGTATTTGCTTCGGCAATTAAAGATACTATTTATTTTTCTATCGTTCCATAATGAAAACATTCAAATCCAAAGTGGGATTAGAGATTGTTATCCCGATATGCGTAATACTTGGAGGGGTTTCGCTATTAATGATTAATGAAAGCTCCTGGTTAGGATTAACGATTATAATTATAACTGCCGTTTTCATACTGCATTTATTTTTAACAACCGATTATACAATAACAGAAGATGAATTAAAAATCAAAAGCGGTTTTGTTTATAAAAAAACAATCAAAATAGTGGAAATAAAAAGAATAACTGAGACAAGAGATATTATGAGTTCTCCGGCAAATTCAATTGATAGGCTTGAAATAACATTTAATAATTTTGACAGAGTTCTTGTCTCTCCAAAAGAAAAAACGGAATTTATCCGGTTGTTAACCGCAATAAATCCCGATATAAAAGTAAAACTTAAATCTTAACTGTTTCCGAGAAGAGAAAGAATTATTTAATTAGAAATAGAGCGTTCATTTCACGAACAGCTTCGACGATTTCCTTTTCGGTAAAACCTTTCTCTTTCGCCGCCGATTCAATCGTACCCCATGATGGTTCTCCGCAAACAAGACAACGAATACCTTTTTTCATCAAATAAGAAACAGCTCCCGGATAATTATCAACAAGTTCTTCGATAAAGGTATCTTTGGTTATCGGTTTTTTATTCTCCATCATCCGACTCTTTCTGTTTCTTCTTTTTATCTGGTAATAGAAAAACAGAACCGATTATAGCACCATAAATAGTACTAAAGTACGGATTGCTTTGTATGGCACAAGCTCCGTTATGACAGCCGATGAAATGATAATAGGCATAACCAAGTATTGCTCCGGCAGCGATCGGGAAATATTTCAAATATTTTTTCATTTTCATTTTCAAATTAAGATAAGGAATTAATTATTTTCTCGTAAACCATGTCTTCCGGTGCAGCCCCTTCAACATAATCATTTTCGTTGATTACTGTTCTCGGCACTCCCCGAACATTGTACTTATTTGATAAATGAGGGAACCCGGTTGCCTCAACCATATCAGCCTTAATGTTTTCATTTAAGTATGCGAATTTATGGGCAGTAACTACAGCACGCGGACAATAAGGACACGTGGGGGTTACAAATACCTGAAGATGTACAGGTTTATCAATAGCTTTTACTTTATTAACAACTTCCGGTGAGAGATTAGTTTCACCCGTTCCCAATAAAATAATAGCTTCAAGCAAAGAAGTGAACTCGTATCCCGAAGGAATACCGTAGAATCGTATTCCGAAATCTTTACCATTTTCGTCAATCAAAACGGTTGCAGGTATTTTGTCAACACCTAATCGATCCGCTTCGCTTTTATCAACTACAAAGTTCTTTATCACAAGTTCAATTTTATCACTTACTTCGGATAGTTCCGTTAATAAAGAGCGGGTTTCTCTGCAGAATTGACATTCAAGTTCTTGAGTAAAGAAGACTATTTCGACTTTTTTCGTTAAAACAGAAAAATGCTTCTGCAATTCAGTTTTCAAGTTATCATCGATAAACATAGTAATTCCTTTTTTTTTACTATGTATGATGAGTAAGAACTTAAAAGGATTCTGTTATTAAGTGTTTATAGAATTATCGGGACGACAAATTAAAGTTCATCCATCAGATCTTCAATCCAATCTTTAGACATCTCTTCTTTGGTTAAAAATGTCTGCAAGATTACATCAACTTGCTGGATGATTTTCCTTTTGTAAAATTTAGGAGCGAAAACAGACCCGTCGAGCATGTAAATTCTTCGTTTACCCTCATCGTAAAATGTGTAATTTACGAAAGGACCCCCCATAAATTTATCTGTTGTTCTCCATAAACTTTGAGTAAAAAGAGCATATCTATCGTTAAAGTTAACCTCTGCCGGGGCAATAGCAGAATCAGCAATTTCTACATAGTCGTTATCGTCGGAGGTGCGGTAAAACTCTTTCGTAAGCCGGTTACGAATGGCATAAACAGAGTCGGCGTTTAAATATTCCGGAGTAGCATTGTCTATCCAGCTAATAAAAATCCATCTTTCCATTGCTGTGTCCGGTGATCTTCTTAACCAAACAAAATTCTTTTCGGGACGGTCAACGGCAAGTACATAATCAGCCTGACAATAAATCATCCAGTCGTAGTTTTTTAATAGTTGAGCCTGAAGTTTTTTGTTTTCATAGCGTGAGTTATAAGTACTCTCCAATAAACGTTTATCCGATATTTTTTGGAGTGTATATAGAAATTTATCGGTATTATTCAAAATGGCGAACTCCATTGATTGAATATCATCAGAACTGATAAGCATAACAATCTGGTTTTTTGCCCAAAGATCGTATCTAAAAATATAAGATGATTCGCCTTTCAGTATTTTTTCTTTGGCAGAAGAATCCACAGAGTTTTCTATAAACTTTGACACATCCGAACCGGAGTTAATAGGAGCAGCGAATACGATATTTTTCCTATTCTTAAATCTTTCGAACTCACTAAAGTTAATTCTCCTTATATAAAAAAGTTTTTCCGGTTGGGGAGTTAAAATTTCTTTTTCAAAAACCTGTTTTAGAGAATGCTCCATTGTAACATACTCAAGAGAATCTGCCACTACAATCACTTCATCTTCTTCACCCATTGCAGGCTTCAAAGTTGTCTTACAGTTGAAACTTAGCAATGCAAAGAAAGAAATAATAGAAACAATCAAAAACTTTTTCATAATTACACAGGCACGTTATTTAAAACTAATTGTAAATCGGGTAAAAAAATCGAATACAAAATCCACATTACTATTCCAATAGAAAGGGGAATAGAGAGATTATCATCGGCAAATCCAAAAGATATGTTTTCAACAATTGCCCCTATCCCGGCAGCAAAAAAACCGATGAAATACTCAATCATTTTATACTCCACTTTAGGAGTGAATAAAACCACGACTATTGCACTAACCAAAAAAGCCAAAGTTCCCTCACGGCTCTTAAAAAGAAATTTGTTCTTACCGAACCTTCTTCCGATTAGTGCCGCCATCGAATCGCTGATAATTAATATCGCAAATCCGGTAATGAAAATAACTTTAGGAAAAATGATTACGCAGGCTAATGCAGAAATGAAAACATACGTTGCTCCGTTAAGGTTTTTCTTTTTATCGTCACGTTCGTGCTTCCTTAAAAGAAAACCGAATATGAAATAAAAAAAATTCCCTATAGTAGGGAATAAATATCTCGAAACATCTGCGATTAAAAACGCAAAGGTAAAGATACCGATTATTATTATTGCGGTATCACGGGGGATAAAGTAATAAATAATCGGAATAGAAAGACTGCAAAAATGAATCAGTTTTCTAACGACTTCTTCTTTATATCCAATAGTCCCGTTATCAATTCGATGCATTTTCAGTTTCTGGGTTTTGGGGTTTCCTTTGTTCGATTAATTTTTTCACATGATCCGGCACTTCTCCGTTTTGTCCACCGTTCTTCTCCGATTTTTTTGAAGGGGGTAGTTCTTCGCCATGCATTAATTTGTCTATTTCTTCGCCGTCAAGTATTTCTCTTTCCAGTAACTCTTTTGCAAGTTTATGAAGCAGTTCTATATCTTCTCTTAAAATCTTATCGGCTCTTTGCATTCCTTGATTAACGATTGTTTTTATTTCTTCGTCAATTTCAACGGCAGTTTTTTCGCTGTAATCACGGTGTCTTTGAATTTCTCTGCCGAGGAATATTTCTTCCTGTTTTCCTCCATAACTAAGGGGACCGAGTTTTTCGCTCATTCCCCATTCACAAACCATTTTGCGGGCAATACCTGTTGCTTTTTCAATATCATTTCCGGCACCTGTTGTTAGGTGGTTAAATATCAATAGCTCTGCAGCTCTTCCGCCGAGTGCATATGTGATAATTGCTTCGAGATAGCCTTTGGAATAAGTATGTTTTTCATCTACCGGAAGATAGCTTGTAACGCCCAAAGCTCTTCCGCGGGGAATGATAGTAACTTTATGCACTGGGTCGGCTTCAGGCAGCCTTTTTGCAACCAGAACATGTCCGATTTCATGGTAAGCTGTCATCTTTTTCTCTTTTTCGGAGATGATAAGACTCTTTCTTTCCATTCCCATCATTACTTTGTCTTTTGCTTCCTCGAAGTCATCCATTTCAACGCATAGTTTATTCTTTCTTGCGGCAAGCAATGCAGCTTCATTTACAAGATTTGCCAACTCTGCGCCTGCAAGTCCGGGAGTTCCTTTTGCAAGCACTTGCAGATCAACACCTGGATCAAGCGGGATTTTTCTTGTATGGACTTTAAGGATTCCCTCTCTACCTTTAATATCAGGACGATCGACAACAATCTGTCGGTCAAATCTTCCGGGTCTTAACAAGGCGGGGTCAAGCACATCGGGTCTGTTTGTTGCTGCCATAATTATTACGCCGCTGTTCTGCTCAAATCCATCCATTTCAACAAGAAGTTGGTTGAGAGTTTGTTCACGTTCATCATGTCCGCCGCCAAGTCCGGCACCGCGTTGTCTTCCTACGGCATCAATTTCATCAATAAAAATGATACATGGAGCATTTTTCTTTCCTTGTTCGAACAAATCACGTACACGGCTTGCACCGACTCCGACGAACATTTCAACAAAGTCAGCACCGCTTATTGAGAAGAATGGAACACCGGCTTCGCCGGCTACTGCTCTTGCGAGCAAAGTTTTTCCGGTACCGGGAGGACCCAACATTAAAACCCCACGCGGAATTTTTCCGCCTAATTTTTGGAATTTTGTCGGCTCCTTTAAAAATTCGATAATTTCCTGAAGTTCAAGTTTTGCCTCATCTGTCCCGGCAACATCTTTAAAAGTGACTTTATTTGAAGATTGACTTATGAGTTTGGCTTTACTTTTACCGAAGCTGAAAATTCCGCGGCTTCCACCAGCGCCCCCCTGCATTCTTCTCATAAAGATAATCCAGATACCGATAATCAAAATCCATGGGATTATCCCGATTAAAACATTCAGCCATTCATTTGATTGTTTATCGAAAGAATAGTCAATATTCTTAGCTTTCCAAACTTCTTCCTGATCCTTAATTATTGGTTCGGGAAGGTAAACGGAAATTTGGTTTACTTTTACCTCTCTGTTGTTTATTGTAACAAACTCTTCACCTTTGAGTTCAGCTTTGAAATAATAGTCATTAATATCAGCTTTTGTAACTTTTGCTTTAAGGATTTTATCTTCGTTCAGCAGTTTTTGATACTGCGGGTAAGGAATCTCAACATAAGTAGCTTCACCTGTTTTGAAGAGTTGCATCACAATAACGGCAGCAACGATAACTGCTCCCCATCCGAAAACCATCCGGATAATTTTCGACCAGTCGAAATTATCATCAGGTTTGTTACCGCTATTTCTTGGGGGGATCTTCAGATTCTTATTTTTATCCTTATTTTCGTTTTTTTCTTCCATAAAATTCGTCTTACTTGTTTTTATTTGCTTAATGCATAAATAGCTTTAAGATTTCGGTATTTTTGGGCATAATCCAAACCATATCCGATTACAAATTCACCGGGAATTTCAAACCCAATATAATCAATTTTAACGTCATATTTGAGGCAGTCAGTCTTAACCAATAAGCTTACAACTTTAACCGACGAGGGATGATGTTCTTCTATCAGTTCATTCATAAACTTTATGGATAATCCTGAATCAACTATGTCTTCAACCACTATCAAATCCCGTCCATCAACTTTGCAGTTCAAATCTTTTAGCAATTTAACCCTGCCGGAGGAGATTTTTTCATCACCGTAACTCGAGAGTTTAAGGAAGTCAATTTCGCATTCTCCTTCATATTGTTTAACGAGATCCGACAGAAAAATAAATGAGCCGTTCAGTATTCCTATAAAAACCGGCACTTTATCTTTATAATCTTCATAAATCTGTATCGCCAATTCTTTAATTCTATTCTGTATGGTTTCTTCCGACAACAACGGCACGAAAACATCTTCGCCAATTACTATTTTATCCATTTTTACCTGACTTCTAACTTTAATATTTTTTTTGAACTGTTTTTAACTCTAAAAATTTCACTTAATCTTAAACCTACAACCCAAACGATTGTTCCGTCGTTTACAAGAACAAGTTGATCCCTTTTTTCACGGGAAGACACTTTTTGATCGCATAAAAAGTCGGATACTTTTTTACTTCCCTTTAATCCGAGTGGTTGAAAAGTATCGCCTTTTTCCCATCTTCTTAGAATTAATGGACTTTTTATTCTATCCGCTCCGATAAACTCAACATTTTTATTCCCGCTAAAATTCACTTCTTTTTTATCTACCGGTAAAACCGAGAATCTCTTTTCAAAAGCGGTTATTGATTCGCCAACCCCTATTTTAATACAATTCTCACTTCTTTTTTTTGAATAAAAGAAATGCAAATAGTCTCTTTCTTTTATTGCAAATAGTTTCTGTCGGAGAGTGATTATCTTTCCACTATTTCCCTTCAAAAGAGAAATAATACTTTCAATATCTTTAAAGTTGAGTTCAACGTCAAAATGTTTGAGAATAAAGTATCTTATTACTTCAGACGCCGGGATCCCCTTTTCCCGAATATTTTTAAAGGCTTGAATTGAGATAGAAAATTCACCGCTGACGAAACGAACATCTTCCGTCTTCAATTTTTTCGCAATTTCTTTTTCAAAGTATGAATAATAATCTTTTGCTGTTCTCGATAAATTAAAAAGACTGTTATCAACTTTCGGATTCAATTTCTCTCTAATCTTAGGGAGTAGTTCTTCTCTTATGAAATTCCTTTGAATATCCGTATCAAAATTGGAACTGTCTGTCCGGAACCTAATTTTTTCACTTTTTAAGTATTGAACAATTTCATCTTTCGATAGAGTAAGCATCGGACGAATAATATTTCCCCTTAAAGCAGGTATTCCCGATAATCCTTTTAATCCGCTCCCTTTAATAATATTTAATAAAACCGTTTCGGAATTATCCGTAAGATTATGTCCCGTTGCAATTTTGTTAAATCCGATTTCCCGGCAATGACTCTCAATTATTTCATACCGGAGGATTCTTCCGGCTTCTTCAAAAGAGATTCTTTTCTTTTTAGCGAAAGACCCAACATCTACACTAACACTTGAAAAAGCGATATGTAACGAATCACAAAAAATCTTACAAAATTTTTCATCT
>Ga0208244_101415_pt1 | contig 13085 bp, 10 predicted proteins | sample SubbioCR12Aug_5A_FD_184828 | JGI IMG/M metagenome (GOLD analysis project Ga0208244, IMG submission 184828) | Serpentinite rock and fluid subsurface biosphere microbial communities from McLaughlin Reserve, California, USA - CR12Aug_5A (SPAdes) | ecosystem: Environmental > Terrestrial > Deep... | reverse complement strand
ACAATGGTAGGAAGGTCTTTAACTACTCCGGATACGGTTGGTGTAGCAATTGATGCAGAATGGATTGCAGCAAAAACAATTTGTTCATCTCCACATACTTCAAACAGTGTCGCCGCTTTTCAATGGGCAATAAATCCTGACGGAAATCCCAATACAATAAATGATATGCCAGATGCTATTAGCTGTAGCTGGTATGATCCAAACGTAACAGATGAATGTAACGGTATTTACAAAACTACCCTTGACGCTGTTGAAGCTGCCGGTATTGCTGTAGTATTCTCTGCAGGGAATAGCGGTCCAAATGCATCAACTATTACAAAACCTAAAAACATCAACACAGATGAAGTGAATGTATTTGCTACTGCAGCAATTGATGGCGCACTTTATCTAGGTGGCAATATGAGTCCTATTGCAAGTTTCTCAAGCCGTGGACCTTCTGTATGCGGTGGAACCGGATCGCTATTAATAAAACCTGAAATTTCGGCTCCTGGCGTATCCGTTCGTTCATCCGGAAGCTCAACCGGTTATACTTCATTAAGCGGTACATCAATGGCTTCTCCGCATGTTGGAGGTGCAATTGTTTTATTAAAATCTGCTTTCCCAACCCTTACAGGTAAACAGATTAAAATGGCTTTATATAATACTTGTAAAGACTTAGGCACAGCAGGAGAAGACAATATTTACGGAAAAGGTTTAATAGATGTGTATGCTGCTTTCATGTCACTTGGTGAACCGGACACTATTCCACCGGCACCAATTACTGATTTAGCAGTTACTAATCCAACTTCTAATACTTTAACAATTCAATGGACAGTTCCGGTCGATACTTCTATTGGAGGAGTAGTTGGTTACGATATTCGTTACTCTATGAGCCCAATACCTGATACCACAGCATTCAACAATGCGACACCTATTCCATTTACACAAACACCTGATACAGCAGGTGCTACACAAGTATTAACAGTTTCGTCATTAACACCGGCAACAACTTATTATTTCAACATAAAATCTAGAGACACCTGGGGTAATTGGTCATTAATGTCTAATAATGCTTCCGGTGCAACTTTAGCTGCCCCGTCTGTACAGGTCAATCCTATGATTATGTCTCATAATCTTTATTCAGGAACTCAAACTGTTGATACTATTTTCATCACAAACAATTCGCCAAATCCATCAACCTTAAACTATAGTGTTGAATTGGCGAATAATACTTATCCACCCGGATTTATTTCATATAGGCTTATTCCAATGGCTAAGTCAGATGAATCTTTATCAAAAGATAAGGATAATCCAAATCCAGTTTATGGACAGTCTATTGAGGGACAGGGTGGACCAGATCCGTTTGGTTATAAATGGATTGACAGTGATGAACCGAATGGTCCTCAGTATGTATGGAATGATATCGCTTCAACCGGTACACCAGTTACAAACTGGATTGCTACAGGTACATTTGGTGCAACTGATGAAGGTTATGCAGGGCCAATTAATCTTGGTTTTAACTTCAAATTCTATGGACAATCAAAATCACAGATTTATATATCGACAAATGGATTTTTATTATTTGGTCCTATTTCAGTTAATACATTTACAAATGCGGCAATTCCAAATGCAGCAGTACCAAATGAAATTATTTGTCCTTTCTGGGATGACCTTGATGCCAAAGCTCCGGGTACTGTTCACTACAAACAAGACGGAAGTAAATTCATTATTCAGTGGACAAATTATCAGAGATACAGCGGAACGGCAAGTTATACGTGGCAGGTCGTTTTATACTCAAGCGGTAAGATAATGACTTATTATAATAATATGACAGGGACAATAAACTCGGCTACCGTTGGTGTTGAGAACGCTGCCGGTACTGTTGGATTACAAGTTGCATACAACGCAAATTATGTAAAAAACAATCATGCTTTGCAAATTGCTGCTGAACCTGATTGGTTGGTTGGAAGCACAAATATGAGTGGTACGTTATACTCCGGTAATACTGTCGGTGTAGAATTATTATTCAGGTCTGAAGATTATCCTGTAGGCAACTATTCAATGGATTTCAAAGTCACAAGCAATGCTCCATCAACACCGCAAGTAACTGTTCCAGTTTCAATGGTTATTTATATTCCTGTAGAATTAGTTTCGTTTGAAGCTGACGGAGTTAGAGACGAAGCTCGATTAAGATGGGAAACTGCTACTGAAACGAACAATATGGGATTCCAGATCGAAAGAAGAAAAACAGGTACAGAAAGTTGGACTGAAGTTGGTTTTGTAAACGGTAGAGGTACAACTACCGAAAAATCTCAATATAGCTTCAGAGATCGTGGTCTCTCTCCCGGTAAATTCGATTATAGAATCAAACAAGTTGACTTCGATGGTCAATTTGAATATAGTAAAGCAATTGAAGTAGAAGTTGGAATTCCTACTGAATTCGCACTTGAACAGAATTATCCGAATCCGTTCAATCCTTCTACTATAATTAATTTCTCAGTACCGGAGAAATCTGACGTAACAATAAAAATATATTCCTCTCTTGGAGAGTTTATTGGTACACTAGTCAACGAGACTAAAGACGCCGGTTATTATAAAGTTGAATTCGATGCATCAAGATTAGCTAGCGGAACCTATATTTATCAGATGACTTCTGTTGGTTCGGTCGGTAAATTTGTTGATACTAAAAAGATGATCTTCATCAAATAGATTTCAATGTACAGAGAGTTCCTCTTGCAGAGGAACTCTCACTTTTTTAATTTAATCATTAAATACACAATTTTTGGGCATGGTTATGAACAATTTCAAAAACAAGTTAAAAAGAATCTCATATTTCGCCCTTTTTAGTACTGGTTTATTACTGCTCACAAGCATGTTTAATTCTTGTGACGCGGGCGGAATAGTAGATAAACCACCACCATTTCTTGAGATTATTTCAGGGCCAGTTCAAAATGAAGTTTTAAATGTTGATAAAGTCTCTTTTACATGGAAGGGGAGCGGACCTGATTATACTTACCGTTATAGGTTATCGGCATTAGATGACGATAATTTTCCAACTACTTATCTTAATTGGTCATCATATTCAAACATTACTGAGGTAACCTTTTCTAATCTTGATGAAGGAAAATTTCGCTTTGAAGTTCAGGGAAGGAGTAGTGGAGTTGAGCCCGACCCTGTAAAACGTGAGTTTATTGTTGATGCAGTTAAAGGTCCCTCTGTTTTGTTTTATAAAACAAAAACTTCTATTAAATTGAATGGTATTGATTCAATCGGTTTATGGATGGAAGATGTTAATGAGTTTGCAGGTATGTCTGTTGTGATCGCTTTTGATAGGACTAAATTGAGTCTTATCGGTGCTTCTGCAGGTCAATATGTAACATCGAAAAAATTTAATCAGGTAATTGTACCCGACTTATATAACTCCTCGGTACTGCAAAGGGTGAATCAAACCGGAAGAATTGAATTAAGTACAGCAATATTAATGGATTTGGGCTCATTCCCGTTAACTTCAATTTCGGGTTCAGGAAAAATACTTAACTTAGTATTCAAAGGAATCGCGAAAGGACAATCAAGTATAGACATTACATCACTTGATTTGAGAGATAATACCGGTAAGGCAATAAATTTCAATCCGCCGAAGAATGGTTTTGTAGTTATAGAGTAAAAAGGTTTTCTATAAAACTATATCAGTGTCTTCTCTTGCTAACTCTACTTTGAGTTTTGCTTCCGGATATGTTTGATGTAAATATTCTAGAGCTTTTTCAAGCAATTTGTAAATTTCAAAATCATCCTTTTCCGGTGCATGATGTGTAAGATATAACGATTTTACATTTGCTCTTACTGCAAGTTCAATTCCAAAAATTGCGGAACTATGCCCCCAATCAATCTTTTCTATTTCTTCATCAAACGAGTAATGAGCATCGAAATAAAGTATGTCGGCATCTTTGTAAAACTCAATATACTTATCAATTTTTTCTTTTGATTGATTATTATATTCGGCATCGGTTGCATAAACAAAAGATTTACCATCATACTCAATCCTATAAGCATAATTTTTGCCGGGATGGTGTAATTCTATATTCTTAATTACAATTCCATTAATCGTTACAGTTTCTTCTGTTTCTAATTGGAAATAATTTTTCTTAGAGGCCATTTGCTCCATCGAAACAGGAAAAAAACGGAAATCGTGCTGATACTCAAGGCGCTCTTTTATGTTGGGTTGAGGGCTGTAAAAATTTAAAATTACGTTTGGACGGTATGCTGGTCCAAAGAAAGGAAAGCCTTGCAAGTGATCCCAGTGAGTATGGCTTATAAATATATTGAACTCGTAAGTCTTATTTTTGTCAAAACTATCATGTAGTATTTCATCCCCCAATTGTCTGATACCTGTTCCCATATCAAATATTAACCTTGTATTGTTGGCAGAAATCTCAACACAAGTTGTGTTTCCGCCAATAAGTCCAACCTTGTTATATATCTTGCTTAAAATATCAGAACAAGAAAAATCACTTGTTGTTTTCGTCTCAGCCGCTAGTTCTAAGAGTCTGATAAACTTATCCTTCAATTGCTTTGTAGTCATTGGAGCAGGGATTGACCCTCTTACTCCCAGGAATCTAATTCTCATTGTTTTTCCGATAAATTATTGATTATATTTGAATGAAAAATAAAAAATATCGAATTTAAAAAGTATGATCTATAATACATTTATTAAGTTCATATTCTACTAAGACTTAAAACATTTTTCCCCTGATTTCCAGCAGACTGGTCTACAATTAACCTAAAGGTTTATATGCAAATATTTGTTAACTGGCTATTGAAAAATACAAAAAACTTTGGTTAAAATAATAGCATACAACACAAGAAGTTTATTTTTATATTTGTTTTTAAGTTTCATAAAAAATGGTTCGTAAATGAGAATTCTCCCTTTATTATCAATTTTACTGTTTCTAAATTTGTATTCAGTCTCTGCTCATGTTTCAAAACAAGATTCGATTGAAGTGTATCTTATAGATTCTTTCGTTCCCCCGGAAAACCCGGACATTTTTGTTGTATCGTTTTATACCTCCGATACATGTCTTTCGTCCGCATTGATAGATGGGAAACATAATATTATTATTTCAGAAACTTTCACAGACAATCACAGAAGCGAAATTGATATTTCAAAATATATATTCATGAACAATAAAGTGGAATTTCTTTTAATAACAATCGACGCCGAAGGAAATATTTATCAAAGTGAAAAGTATGAATTCACCATTCCGGTCGATAAAGTTGTGCAAGCCCATGGAAGTAATTTTATTTCATGTTTGCTCGGCAGTTTAGTGTTTCTAACACCGTCTCCAACTTTAATATTAGTTAAAAAAGAGCAATATTTTAGTTTATCAAAAGATCTTCCGATAGTTGCATTCTATTCCGGTGGATTTAACTATCCGAAAAGTTATCTTTTCGGAGGTTACTCATACGTAATTAAATTCAATGATCCTAGTATACTCAGATTCGGTTACAAATATTTAATTGAAATACCTTATTTTGAATTTATATCACCGGGTCTCTCTGCATTTTCTAATCTTAAAGGCTATAATGGTTTAAGTTCAGAAATTACAATAGGACTCTTTAAGTTTTATAGTGTTTTTACACTTACAACAGGCGGACGTTATAATTTCAAACCTGGAACAACCGATTCGGAATTTTGGGAGTTTAATATTGGCTTGTTCTCTTCTTTCTTTACTTTACATTTATAGGAGAAAAAACTATGATTTATAAATTCTTTTCGAACGAAGATGTTGTACCAATTGCAAAATTGTGCAGACAAAATATGCCTCTTGACATTATGCCAGACTTTCTATTAAAAGAAAAAACTGTGGATGATCCTGACTTTGATAAAGAATTGACAATCATTTCCTTTGACGATGTAAGGAAAGAACCAATAGCATTTATTCAAGGCGTAATACGGAAACGTGTTGAAGGTCTTGTCGGATATATAAAACTTATTTGTGTAGAGGAAAAATTCCGAAGAAAGGGTATTGCTACTGATTTACTAAAACAGGTTGAAGATAAAATGAAAAGTCGCGAGACAACTGTCATCCGGGTTTATGAATCATATCCAAATTATTTTATGCCGGGTATAGACCCGTTTTATACGGAGGCAGTATGTTTTTTTGAAAGAAATGGATATAAGAAATTTCAGGATACTTCTAATCTGGTTTGTGATTTATCAAACCAATCGTTTTTTACTAATGAAGAAGAAGCAATATTAAGAAAAGATAATATTATCTGCCGTCGTGCAGAGGAAAAGGATAGGGAAAGCATAAATAAGTGGCTCGAAAAAAACTTTGAAGCATGGAAAGCAGAAGTATCTGCCTCATATAAAAATAATCCCGTTTCTCTCCACGTTGCGTTATTTAATAATGAAATAGTAGCATTTTCAGCTTATGAAGCCAATAATAAAGGTACCGGTTGGTTTGGTCCGATGGGAACCGACAAAGTTTTGAGAGGGAAGAAAGTTGGAGGAATTTTATTAAAAAGATGTCTCGCAGATATGAAAGAGATGGGGTTTGTAAAAGCTATTATTCCTTGGGTCGGTCCAATTCCCTTCTATATGCATTATGCTAATGCCCGGGTACAAAGAGTATTTTGGCGATATGAGAAGTATCTGAATAAATAAAACTCAAAAGACTTTTTACTCTTGATGAAAAAGAAAACAGATTTAATTGATCTTGGAGAAAGAGGGAAATATAGTCCCAATAACAAGTTGAATGAACTTACTGGGAAGGAATGGATAAAATTTACAAAATCATGGTTTTTACATAATCCTCCTGGTAGAAAAAAAAATGAATTACTTCATCCCGCAAAATTCCCTGAAACACTTGTAAAGGAGTTTCTCCTTTTTTTTACAAAAAAAGATGGATGGGTACTTGATCCTTTTCTCGGTACCGGGAGTACATTAGTAGCTGCCGGCGAAACAAGAAGGAATGCCGTTGGCATCGAAATAACAAAAAAATATAATGATATTTCGTTAGAGAGAACTGTACCCTTAAAAACTAATTCCAAGTTGTTCGCTTTATATGGTTCTTCACTTCAACTAAAAAATGTTTTAAAAGAAAACAACCTTCATGATATTCAATTTGATTATGTAATTACTTCTCCTCCGTATTGGAATCAACTCGAACGTAATTCAATGCGCCAAAAAAACAGGGTAGAAAAAGGACTTGCGACAAAGTACTCAGACTTAAGTGAAGACATTGGCAATACAGAAAATTATGACGAATTTATCGCACTTCAAGCCAAAGTTTTTGACGAAGTGTTTGAAGTAACCAAAAATCTCGGTTATTTGACAATAATTACAAATAATGTTTTCTTTGATGGGAAAATCTATCCTCTTGCGTTTGATACAGCTGTCTCACTAACGAAACGGGGGAATAAAAGTTGGACTTTAAAGGATGAAAAAATCTGGCTTCAAAATGACAAAGCTTTGATAGCACTAGGGATTAATAGCGCATGGGTTGGTAACCGCCATCATCAGTATTGCTTAATTTTTAGAAAAGAATCGAAATGAGTGAAACAGAAATCTTCTCGGTTTCAGGTATTACCCGTTTGATAAAAGAAACGCTCGAAGATAGTTTCTTTAATGTAAAAATAGTGGGAGAAATATCAAACTTTAAAGCACATGTTTCAGGGCACTGGTATTTTACACTAAAAGATTCAGAAGCACAAATCTCCTGTACGATGTGGAAAGGAATAAATAATTTTGTCTTTTTTTCTCCTTGCGATGGAATGAAGGTAGTAGTTACAGGAAAAATTACGGTTTATCCACCACGCGGCAATTACCAACTTGATGTGAGAAGTATGAGACCACAGGGTGTGGGAGAACTTCAAACTGCTTTTGAAATTCTGAAAGAAAGATTAATGAAAGAAGGTCTTTTTGATGAGGAAATTAAAAAACCACTTCCCGAATATCCTTCGAAAATTGGTATAGTTACTGCAATTGATGGTGCTGCATTAAAAGATATGCTTAGTGTTGCCGAAAGAAGGTTCCCGGCTTTGGAAATTATTATTGCTCATGCAAGAGTGCAGGGTACCGGAGCTGCAGAATCAATTTCCGAAGCAATAAAAATATTGAATGAATTGAACGATCTTGATTTGATAATTATAGCCAGAGGAGGTGGTTCTATTGAAGACCTCTGGGCTTTCAATGAAGAAATAGTTGCACGAAGTATCTTCAAATCAAAAATTCCAATCGTTACGGGAATCGGTCATCAAATAGATTTCACAATTGCAGATTTTGTTGCCGACGTTCGCGCGGCTACTCCTACAGCAGCAATGGAACTCGCAACACCGGAGATAAATGAGACGATTTCCTTTGTTAAAAAATTAGTATCTGAATCAACTTTTAGAATTGAGAACTTAATCGATGATAATACTAAACAAATTAGAAATCTCTTAAATTCTTATAGTTTTAGAATACCGGAGGATTTGGTTAAAAAATACAACCAGTCTTTGGATCATTTTATCTATAGAATCAGTAATGAAATAGATAATGAATATCAATACTCAAAGAATAAAATCGAACTTTTAATCAGTAAACTTGAACTAAATAATATTGACCGAACTTTAAAAAAAGGTTTTGTTTTAGTCAGGCAAGAAGATAAATTTGTGAAGCGAGCGAAGGATTTTCTGCAAAAGAAACCTTTCTCACTGCAGTTTTATGATAACAAATTAAATATATCCGATTAGTATGAAAAAGAAATCAAAATCTAACAGTTTTAAAGACAAAATTTCCCGGCTTGAAGAAATTACCGTTCAGCTTGAAGATGAAGAAATCCAACTTGAAGATGCACTTTTACTGTATGAGGAAGGAATAAATCTTTCGAATGAGTGTCTTAAATATCTGCAAGAATCAGGTTTGAAAATTTCAGAATTAAAAGCTAAGTTGAACTCTCAAAGTTCAAACAGTTTTAGCAAAGATGAAGAAACATTATTAAGAGATGATGATGAATGATTTTTCCGAATACAAAGTTCTATCCAGGGTTAATACTCCCGAAGATATAAGAAATTTTACAGTACATGAGTTGAAGGATCTGTGTGGTGATATACGCCAATTTATGATCGATGTTATTTCAAAAATTGGCGGGCATTTTGGCGGAGGGCTCGGTACTGCGGAACTAACTGTTGCACTACATAAGGCTTTCAATACTCCTTACGATTTGATTGTTTGGGATACCGGTCATCAAGCTTATCCTCATAAAATATTGACAGGAAGAAAAGAAAAACTTCATACAATTCGTCAACTAAATGGAATTTCAGGATTCTTAAAAAGAACGGAAAGCGAGTACGATGCGTTCGGTGCGGGGCATGCTTCCACTTCAATTTCGGCTGCTCTTGGAATGGCAGTAGCACAAAGATTTACCAAGGAAGGCAGAAAAGTGGTCGCCGTTATTGGTGACGGAGCAATGACAGGCGGGATGGCTTACGAAGCAATGAATAATACAGGTATATTAAAAGCAGACTTGATAGTTGTCTTAAACGATAATCAAATGTCGATTGCTGCAAATGTTTGGCAGATTTCGAATTATTTTACTGAATTAATAGCTCACCCTGAATATAACAAGTTTAAGGGATATGTGTGGGACCTAACCGGAAAACTAGATCAATTCGGTGATAGATTAAGAAAGATTGCGGGAAGACTTGAAAGCGGCATTAAGGCTGTTGTTACTCCCGGAATGTTGTTTGAAGCCCTTGGATTTCGATACTTCGGACCAGTTAATGGACACAATATAGGAAACCTAGTCAAAATTTTCGAACAAGTTAAGGAACTTAAAGGACCTATTCTTATTCATGTTATAACCGAAAAAGGAAAGGGTTACAAACCGGCTGAAGGTCATGTGCAAAGACTTCACGCTTCAACTCCTTTTGATAAACAAACGGGAATTGAATTAAAAAAAGGATTCTCACTCCCTTCATACACAAAAATATTCGGAACTGCACTCTCACAAATTGTTAAAAGTAATTCAAAAGTTGTCGGAATAACTGCTGCTATGCCGGATGGAACCGGTTTAGATATACTTCAGAAGGAATGCCCCGAGAACTATTTCGATGTTGGTATTGCAGAAGAGCATGCGATGACATTTGCAGCAGGATTGGCTACTCAAGGAATAATTCCGGTTATTGCGATTTATTCCACATTCGTTCAGAGAGCCTTTGATCAAATAATTCACGATATTGCATTACAAAAATTGCATGTAGTGATTGTTTTGGACCGAGCTGGATTAGTAGGGGCTGACGGACCTACTCATCATGGTTCATTCGATCTTTCATTTTTACGCTTAATTCCGAACATCGTAATAATGGCACCGAAAGATGAATCGGAATTGAGAAATATGCTTTATACAGCAGTAGAATATAAAGAAGGACCAATTGTACTAAGGTATCCACGAGGAAATGCTCTCGGTGTAGAGTTGAAAGAATCGTTTTCACCAATTCCTATTGCGAAATCGGAGAGAATAACATCGGGTAAGGATGTTGCATTTTTAGCTGTTGGGGTAATGGTTGATTATGCGATAAAAGCATCTCAAAAACTGAAGGAATTCAACATCGATGCCGAGGTTATTAATATGCGGTTTATTAAACCGCTAGATATGAAAATTCTTGACGAGGTCGCAAAACATCATAAAAAAATAATTACCCTTGAAGAGAATTCGATTGTCGGTGGTTTTGGTTCCGGTGTGATGGAGTATTTTTATGATAAGAACTTTAAAAATGACATATTAAGAATAGGACTTCCCGATACCTTTGTAGATCATGGAACTCAAGCTGAGCTCCATAAATTGCTTGAAATTGATCCGGATGGTATAGTTAAAAAAACGAGAGATTTCTTAAAGAATTGAAATTTTTTGGTATGTCCCAATGAAAGATTTAAACATAGCGGTTATAGGACTAGGTAGAATAGCGCAGGTAATTCACCTGCCATTGATTTCTAGTTTAAGTAATGTGTATGTTACAGCAGTTTCTGATATAAATAAAAACACCTTAAAAAGCATTTCCGATAAATTTGGAGTAAAGAAAACTTATCTTGATCATCGAGAGATTATTAAAAATGAAGATGTAGATCTTATTATAGTCTCTACACCTACCTCCTCACATAGAGATGTGGCACTTGATTGTATCGAATCGGGGAAAAACTTACTTATTGAAAAGCCGGTTGCTAGATCTTACTCTGAAGCGAAAGAGATTCTTGAACTCGCCAAGAAGCAACATATATCAGTTTCGGTCGGAATGAATATGCGATTCAGACCGGATATTATGCTACTTAAAAGTGTTCTTTCTTCAGACGATATAGGTACCCCCTTCTTTATTAGATGCCGTTGGTTCAGGAAGCAAAGTAGCGATAGCAATTGGTTTGTAAAGAAAGAAGAAGCGGGCGGAGGTGTTTTATATGACCTCGGCATTGTAATACTGGATATCTCGCTCTGGCTTTTAGACTTTGTTAAGGTAGATTCGGTTTCGACACAGAATTATTCAATTAATACTCAAAATGTAGAGGATACTTCAATTAGTTTTTTAAGATGTGATAACGGTACTACAATTTCAATTGAAACAAGCTGGTCGATTGAATGCGAAAATGATTCTTTGTTTCTGGAAATCTACGGGTCCAAAGGGAGCATATCTCTAACACCGCAACAGGTAAACAAAGTAATAAATAATAGAAAAATCGAGTTAACTTCCTCGAACTCATCCAAAATTGGTGAACTTTATAAAAAATCTTATTTAAATCAACTTAAGTTTATAATTCATCAAATAAAGAATGAAATAGTTAATACTGATTCGTTAGAACAATCGGTCTTCAATCTTAAAATAATCGAGAAAATGTATGAATCAGCAGCACAAAAAGAAGAGTTAAAAGCATGAAACAGAAAATACTTCTTGTAGATGACGAAAAAGATATTGTGGAATTTCTTAAGTATAATCTTGAGCAGGAAGGCTTTGATGTGATCACGGCATTCAATGGACTGCAGGCTGTTGAGCTACTTAAACAAAATCCGGATATGGTTATTCTTGATATAATGATGCCGAAAATGGACGGATTTGAAGTCTGTAAATCTATTAGAAATTCAAATGACTATAAAAATTTACCGGTAATTTTCCTCACAGCAAAATCATCAGAAGTGGATGAAGTATTGGGACTTGAATTGGGAGCTAATGATTATATCCAAAAACCAATTTCACCGAAGAAACTTATTGCAAGAGTTAAGTCAAATTTTAGAAAAGTGACTACAATTGTTCCACAAATCGAACATCTTCCAATTGTAAAAATTGGACCGCTTATCATTGATCGTGAACGCTATGTTGTAACTGTCGATAACGAAGAGAGAATCTTTCCGCGAAAAGAATTTGAATTGCTCTACTATCTAGCAAATAATCCCGGTGTTGTTCACAGTAGAGAAAGCCTGTTAAAAAATGTTTGGGGTTCCGATGTTTATGTGGTTGACCGGACGGTTGACGTACATATAAGAAAAATAAGAGAAAAACTGGAAATTTTCTCACATTTAATTGAAACAATAAAAGGGGTGGGTTATCGCTTTAAAGAAGACAATTAAACGGATAATTCTTTCTTTCAAGAGTTTCCCTTACTTTAACGAATTTTTTATATTCGTTCTGGTCTCTCTTCTTATTCTTACCACTTATTTCGGATTTACATATCGACTCCTATTCGCATCAATCTTACTAATTATTTTAACTGCTTTACTTTTTCAATTAGTTCAAAAAAAAACAGTTTCAAGAGTTAATGAGATTAAAAATGTTATTAATAATATTAAGAAAAATTTATATTCAAGTCCCGAGGAAATAAATCTGCATCAAACCCTCTTTTTATTGGAAGACGAAATCAAAGAAATGTTCATTAAAAACAAAGAGGCAATTGATTATCTAAAAAAACTTGAGAAGATGCGGACTGAATTTCTCGCAAACGTTTCCCATGAACTTAGAACACCGATTTTTGCTATACAAGGATATATTGAAACACTTCTAAACGGGGCGATAAACGATGAAAAAGTGAATAAGTATTTCCTGGAAAAGGCGAATTCTCATACACTAAATCTCAGCAATCTTCT
>Ga0208244_101413_pt1 | contig 13113 bp, 12 predicted proteins | sample SubbioCR12Aug_5A_FD_184828 | JGI IMG/M metagenome (GOLD analysis project Ga0208244, IMG submission 184828) | Serpentinite rock and fluid subsurface biosphere microbial communities from McLaughlin Reserve, California, USA - CR12Aug_5A (SPAdes) | ecosystem: Environmental > Terrestrial > Deep... | reverse complement strand
CATTTTCCGCCTTAAAATGGGGCTGGGCTCGGCTTGTGCCAAAATTTTCCAAGGATTTTTGAAATCAAAAATTAGTTTTTTGAAATCAAGTTATCCACAGATAACTTGTTTTTGCTTTTTGCCAAAATTTGGTATAATAAAATTGAATCCAATTCTATTATGCTTCGCAAATTTTTATTGCAACTCAATGGTTGTAATACTACAGGAGCAACTTCTGTCAATTTTGCGAAAGCGGAATTGGATTCACAGAGTTGCTCCTTTGGTTTTTAAGAAAATATGGAAAATCAAAATTTTCAATCCAAAAAGTTTTTTCTCTATGCTCGCAAATCAACAGATAGCGAAGACCGGCAAGTCCGGAGTATTGACGACCAGATAGCCGAACTAAAAGAATTGGCGGCAAAAGAGAATTTTGAAATTGTAAAAACCTTTATTGAAAAGCAAACCGCCAAAGAACCGGGGCGACCGATTTTCAATGAAATGTTAGCGAGTATAGAGAGCGGCAAAGCGCGTGGAATTTTAGCGTGGCACCCTGACAGATTGGCTCGTAATTCCATTGACGGCGGAAAAATTATTTACTTCTTGGATACTCAAAAAATCAAATCGCTAAAATTCCCAACTTTTTGGTTTGAAAATACTCCGCAAGGAAAATTTATGCTTCAAATTGCTTTCGGCCAATCAAAATATTATGTGGACAATTTGAGTGAGAATATTAAGCGAGGAATTAGGCAAAAGTTGAAAAATGGAATTTGGCCCCAAATGGCACCATTGGGTTATCTCAATGACAAAAACACAAGAACTATTATTGTTGATAAAAATAAAGCCCGACTCATCAAAAAAGCATTTGAAATTTATGCTACTGGCAAATATTCGCTTCGCGAACTTCGCAAAACCATCAATAATTTGGGATTGATTGGCCGAAAGAATAAAGAATTAAGTATTTCCAATTATCAATATTTTCTCAAAAACCCGATTTACTACGGCGTGATTAGATACAAAAACGAACTCTACGAAGGAAAACACGAACCAATTATTGCAAAAAAACTTTTTGATAATGTTCAAGAAGTGATGAAGCAAAAAAGCAAACTTCAAACCAAACAACTCAAATATTTTCTCTATCGCGGATTTTTTCGGTGCTGCAAGTGCGGATATACAATTACTGCTGACAGAAAAATCAAGCCAAGTGGCAAGGAATATGTTTATTACTATTGCACCAGAAAAAATCCGGAATATAAATGTCCGCAAAACGCTTTTATGAGAGAAGAGAAAATATCTGAACAAATCAGAAATGAAATTCAAAAAGTTTCTTTGCCTGATAATGCGGCAGAAAAAATAATTAACGAACTCAAAAAAGAAAAAAAACAAACTGCCGCATTATCAAACTCTTTTGCTCAAAAGATTGAAAAAGAGATTTTTGGCGTTGAGGCAAAATTGGAAAAACTGATGACTGCCTATTTGGAAAACGCTTTGACACTTTCAGAATACCAAGAAATCAAAAATAAACTCATTGAACAAAAACAGCTTTTGAAAGACAGAAAAACCTTTTTTGAGCAAAAGAGAAATAATTGGTTCGAACCCGCGATAAACTTCGTAAAATCCGCGAATTACGCCCAAATTTTGGCAAAAAACGAAAATTTGGAAAATCAAAGAGATTTCTTCAAAAAATGCGGTTCGAACTTCCAAATTTTGGACCAAAAACTAATTTTTGATTTCAAAAATCCTTGGAAAATTTTGGCACAAGCCGAGCCCAGCCCCATTTTAAGGCGGAAAATGGGGCTGGGCGAGGCGACAATTTCGGCGGCGAAGCCGCCGAAATATACAAAAGCGACACCGAAGGCGTCGCAATTATTAAAGCGTCCTAATTGGCGGAGAGGGTGGGATTCGAACCCACGTGTCCCTTGCGAGACTAACCGCTTTCGAGGCGGCTCCGTTATGACCGCTTCGGTACCTCTCCAATTAAATTAAATGATTTTTTATATCTTCGATAATGTTTTGGGTTACTAGTGCCTATTTCTAGAAAATATTTTTTAATTTCTTTCTGTTTTCTTAAGTATACTGATTTCTGTGTAAAACAATGAGTAGGTGTAAATTCTAAATTTTTAAGAATTTTTACAACATCTGTTATAAGCTTATCAGCATAACTAGTAATCGCCCAACCAAAATATCTATATATTTTTTTATCAGTTATGTGAGTATCAATATAGATGCATCCGTCAGTATCAAACAATCCCCTAATAAAAGCTATTTGATAAGAAATTTTTTTAAAAATCCAATCTGGGACAGAGAGGTTATTTTTTATTTTATTGCCGATTGGCATACCGTTCTTTTTCAAAAATTGAACAATATTCTTAGACGAGACTACTATGTTCAGCACATTCTTATCTTTCTTTTTTTTCAAAGTTGGAATTATATCAAAAAGATTTTTAATTAAATTACATGCAAATAAAGCATGCTCTCGATCAGTCTCTGAATTTGTTGTAACGCTAGCTTGATATTCAGATAAATGACCATCACCAATAAAGATTCCTAAAAGTTCTGCTAATTTTTTTGATTTGCGTGGTTTTTTGATTCGTTTTAATAATTGAAAATTGGTCTTTCTCTGCCGATGTATTTTTAAAGAATTGATTCCACCCTTTCTTCTGCCTTCTGTTGTTCCAACATTACCATATAATTTCATTCGAGCGTAAGCACCCATTCTAGCTGCATTTTTGATATGCCACAATTCTGGCAATAATTTAACCGAAATTTTTTCTTTTTTAACCCCAGCAATTTTAATTAATCTTTGAAAAACTTTTAACGAAAGAGTGTGCGATCCTCTTCTCCAATCATTAATTGTTCTAACTGAAAAATTAATCTTAGAAGCAATCTTTTTAAAACTATAGCCATTTTTTAAAAGCGCCTTAAATAATATTGTTAAATCATCTTTAGAAAGCTTCACTCGCATATATCTCTATTTTAATATACGAGAATAATAAAGTCAACCGCTCTGGCACGCCTCCTAAGTCATTAATTATTTTTTAATATTCCCTCTGCTGCCAACAAACCGCTGGCCGCGGCACCGGCGATGCCCCTTGATAAGCCAACACCATCACCAGCCACAAAAATATTTTTAAAATTAGTGGCCAGAGCATCGTCAGTCATAATTCTTAAACCATGAAATTTAATTTCTGGCGCATAAAGCAAAGTATCGTCGTTGGTTAGACCAAAAATAATTTTATTTAATTCTTCTAAACCCTCAATAATATTTTTAACAAAACGGTAGGGCATGGCCATTGAAATGTCGCCCGGCGTAACTTCTTTAAAAGTTGGAACAATGTTCCCCTTTTCAATTCTTTGCTTGGTGCTTCTCCGCCCACGCAACAAATCGCCAAATCTTTGAATAATTAGTTTTCCACCACCAATCACGTTGGCCTGATAAGCAATTGCCTCGCCAAACAAATTTGTGTTTTCTAAAGGCTCAGTTAAACGAACTTTAACCAAAAAAGCAAAATTAGTATTATTTGATTTATACTGATAATTACTATACCCATTAACCAAAGAAGAATCTTTATGTTTTTCGCTGGTTACAAAGCCTCGAGGACAAGTACAAAAAGTTCTAACCGTGTCTTCGTATGTTTTGGTTTTAATATAAAATTTAGGATCATATTCAACACTACAAACTTCTTCCATAATTTCGGCTGACGTTTCAACCCGTACCCCAATATCTAATGGGTTATATTTATATTCTATGCCCAAGTCTTTAACAATTTTTTCCAGCCAAAAGGTGCCACCTCGACCAGGCGCTAAAATTAAATAATCAAAATCTTCTTGCTGGTTGCCAAAATATATTTTATTTTTTGAGATTCTTTCAATTTCTTGATTAAAGAAAAATTCAACGCCATTTTTTTCCAAATCTTTTCTCATTTTTTCAATAATTGGTGGCAAAACATCAGAACCAATATGAGCGCCACGATAAGGTAAAAATTTTACTCCAATTTTTATCGCCTTTTTTTCTAAACTAATTTTGTTTTGCCATGCTTCAGACGTTTCTTTAAATTCGTTTTGACAATATTTTACAAAAATTTTTTCTGTTTCATTTATTAAATTTTTAATCTTTTCTTCAGAAATAACTTCTAAAAGATTGGTGCCAATCAATGGCGTAAAATTAAGCTTACCGTCCGAAAAAAGACCGGCCCCACCCAAACCACAAACGCTTGATTTGTTTTTGAGACGATCGATTAAATTACCCCCTTTATCAAAAATTTTTATATTAAAATTTTTAATACTTGAGAGTTTAAAAGCGGCAAAAAGCCCGGCTGGGCCGGCGCCGATAATTATTATTTTTTTATTATTTGCTGACATATCTTAAAATAATTATAACAAAAAATTAAAAACAATAACAACTTAGAAAAAATTAAATTAAAATTAAACCTATAATTATCCAAAACAAAACTGCTAAATCATTTTTAAAATAAGGGGTGTCTACCAGCCCATGTGTCAGTATAACCACCATTGATGCTATTAAAGCAATGGTCAATATATCTTCTTTTTTCACTATTCTATGATTTTTAATTTTTCCGTCAAAGATGGACCCCGATTTCAGTCGAGAAAATTTTAAATTTTTAAATAATTTTTCAAATCCTGATTTAAAAAAATGGTAAACAATCAAAAGAAAAACCACTAAACCCAAGGATCCCAACTCAACCCAAAGCGTTAAAAATAAATTATGCGGGTAAGGATGAAATTCATTAGAAATAACCCCCTCAACACCTGGCAAAGAAAATGGATCTTGATATTGAAATGCTAATTGTTGATAGCCGCGCAAACCAACGCCAAAAGAATGAGCCCTTATCATCTGCCAAGCGCCTTGCCAAATATTTAACCTCAACTTTAAAGATAAGTCCTGAAAGGTAATTTTTTGTTGAACCAATGTCTGCCAAGGCGACAAAAAAAACAAATAAATAAAAATTAAAAACAAACTTATCACAAAAATTAAACGTTCTCGTCTTCTTAAGTAGCAGATAAAAAATATAACCAAACCAACGATAATACTAACAATTGCCCCCTCACTTTTAGCAAAAATAACCGCCAAAAGACTAGAACTAATAACTAACAACCAATAACTAACCACTAACAACTTTTTAAAATTAAAAAAATCCGATTTAAGACTAAACAAGAGTTGACCTAAAAACAAAATAATTAATGGTCCTAAAATTAAACCAAGAAAATTAGAATGAGGAAACGGCCCAGTTGATCGAAGACTTAATGTTAATGGATATTGCCAAGCTTCTAAACTAGCCATGCCCTGACCAGTGATTTTTTGATAAATTGCCCAACCACTAACAAATAAAGCTAAAAAAGACAAAGCATAAAAAACAAATTTTAAATCTTTTTGCTCTTTAATTAAAGAAATGAAAATAATTAAAAATAAAATTGGTTCTAAAAAATAAGCTCGCCAATGACCAAGCGCTCCCCATTTATCTAAAGAAATTAAAACAGCAAATAAACCAATTAATAACCAAGCTAATATTAAAACTTTCCAATTTTTAATTTCCGGCTGACAACTAAATTTTAAATTCTCACTTTTTAGACAACCACCATCAGGACAGCGATTATTAATTATTTTTTTAATAAACCAACTAACCGAAGCGATAATAATCATTATTTCTAAATAAGTTGTCGGCAATCCAAAAAATTGAAATCTTAATTGATAGATCGGTAATAAAATTATAATTAAAAATAAAGCTGGTTTTGGTTTGCACCAAGTCACTAAAAAATAAAGTATCGTAAATATAAGATGGACAAACATATCAGTTTATTATAATATATTTTACTTGTTTGATTTATTTTTGCCAGCCTGCTATAATTAATAATTAATATAAAATGATGCGAGAAGAAATAAAAAATTATCAACGACGACAAAAATTTTTCGCCGCTATTTTTATTTCTTTTTTTATTTTAAATTTATTTATTATAAATAAAACTTTAGCAACAAAACCAGACTATGTCGCGACCCGAACTGAACAAAGCTATCCAGGCATTATTAGATTAGAGGCTGGCAAGGGATTTACTTTTTGGGTTAAATTTAAAAATGTTGGTCTAAAAAATTGGTCGAGCGTTAGCGTTGCTTTAAAAACAGAAAATGGAGCAAAAAGTTTTTTTGCTCATTCAACCTGGATGAATAATTATACGCCTTATGTTGTAAAATATGGCGTGCCAGTTAACACCATCGGCACTTTTCAATTTGCCATTCAAGCACCATTAGTTAATGGCACCTATTGGGAAAAATTTCAACTTCATTATAATGACCAAAAAATTCCTGGCGGTGATATTGAAATTGGCATGCAGGTTTATGGTGGACAGCTCAGCTCAATAACGACTCAACCTTCGAATATCAATGTTATTAACAATCAAACGCCGACCAATAATAATAATCATTATTGGCAAATTATTCCCAATGATTATACTATCCGCGAAGAAATTAAAATAATTGAACCAAAAATTCGGGTTGGCTTAATGTTTGAAAACAGCCAAAAACCACATGTTAATCTTCCTTATAAAATTAAAACTCGAAATAACGAAGCCTACCAAGTACGACTTTTGGATACCAAAGACCTTCTCCTAACTCAAACTCAAGGGGAACTAACTGAAATTGACTTTGATTTTGCTAGCAAAAGATATTTTATTAATGTTGCTGGCAAAAGAATCGCTTCCACTGATTCGCCAATTGGTTTTTTCCCAATTGACCCCAACAAACAAATAATTTTCAAAATTGATAGTTGGTACCGCGGTCCTTTCTGGGGAATTCAATGTAATGACAATGAGTACCGTGGAACAATTGAAGTAAAATACAATCCCAACACAGATCGTCTTTGGCTAATCAATGAACTACCAATTGAAGATTACATGAAAGGCGTGGCTGAAGTTCAAGATTCTTATCCCGAACAAGCTTTAAAAGCACAAAAAATAGCTGCTCGAACTTATGCTTATACCAGAATCCTCATTCCAAAATACACCAACATTAGTGACGCTGATTTACCATTAATCGACTTAAGAGCCACCCAAGCTGACCAAGTTTATCGTGGTTATCTTTGGGAATTAAGAACCCCTAACATAAAAAAAGCAGCCGAAGAAACTAGCGGCATGGTTGCTCTACATAATAATACTCCTATTTTAGCTTATTATTTTGCCAGAACTGATGGCAAAACCCGTTCAGGTCACGAATCAGGAATGACTAGAGAACCAATGCCTTATTTAATTTCAGTCAACGATCCCCCTGGACAAGGCAAAACATTGCTTGGCCATGGCGTTGGCATGCCCCAACAAAGCATGAAAGTAGCCGCTGACCAAGGCGCTTCATTTACTCAGATTCTTCGCTATTATTATCGCGGCATTGATATCAAAAAAATCTGGTAATTTTTTAGTTATTAATTATTAGATTATACCGAATTTATTAAAAAATATTTTATTAAAATTAAATATATTTTTTATTTTAAGACTATTTTTATTTTTTATTTTTAAAATATTTCAATAAAAAATAACAGTTTCCTTAGTTTAATCTATTTTATAATTTTTATTGCCTTGCCTTCTATTAGGGCTCTAGTAACTTTTTTATAGGCTGAAGATAAAATTCTTTGGAAAGTGCTCTGCGAGGTTTTCATTTTTTCAGCCGCTTTTTCTTGCTCCAAATCTTTTACGTTCTTTAATCTCAAGGCCTCTACTTCTTCAATCGTCAACTCAATCACTTCCAAAGTTCTCATTGGTATGCCTTGGGGTTTAAAATAAGTTACGAATGGATTAAATTTAATCCTTCGACAAAGTCTTGGTCTAACCATAAAATATTACAATAATTTAAATAAATTAATTTACAAAGACTCCCCTGGCTCTTTATTTTAAAAGAGCCAGGGTTTTTGAGTCTTTTTACTTTTGCTGACTTAATAAGGTTGCTTTTTCTTCTTTAATTGCGGCCAACTCTTCTTCAAGCATTTTTTGCTCTTCTTCTAAAGCAGTAAGTTCGTTTTTAGGAGAAATAAATCTTCTGCGACCAAATCCGTAACCAGCCTGGCAACCCCAGCCTCGCCTCATTCCTAAACTAGCACCACAAGGACCCATTCCTCGACCAGTACCAACGCCTTGTCCTGTTGGACCAGTTCCATCAAACTTTGGCATAGTTTTAAAATTAATTGTTGATAGTGATGGATTGACCTTTGTTGTTTCCATCTATTATGAGTATATACCCATAATGATATTTTGTCAAAAAAGTTATCCACAACTTAAAAATCACCTGGTCGGTGAGCTTAAGGCAAACCAATAGAATTTAAACTTAATCTAAAAAGCGGGCAAGGGGAGTCGAACCCCTGTCAACAGGTTGGAAACCTGTGGTAATGCCGTTATACGATACCCGCTTATTAATAATTATATCATTTTTTTACTCTTGTTTAACATTATCATTTAACAATTCATTAATTCTTGAGCTTGAATTAACCTTTTCGGCACCAACACTAGAAACAACTTTAATATTATATTTTTTAACAACTTCTTGTTCTGCTCTGGGCAAATTATCAAAATTTCTATCACCACCCTTAGCTAAAATAATTGTACAGTTCTGATTTTCTTCGGCAATTTTTTTTATCGATTCAGCTACTGAAATATCTCTGTCAACGGCCAAAACAACTCGATCAACACATTTTAATTCGCTAATAATGTTTATTCTTTCTTTTTCGTCCAAAATAATCTTTCCTTTTTTTATTATTTGCTGTTGATCATTATCAACAATTACCCAAAGTTCATTACCATATTTTTTTGCTTCTTTCATGTGGCTAAGATGACCACCATGAAGCGGATTAAAAAATCCTGAGACAACGACGATTTTCTTTTTCATCTTATATTCTTTTAATAAATTTTAAGAAAAAATAAGCAATTATACCACCGATTAAAGCCGTAATTAATTGTGGCCAACTCATCATAACCACAACAACTTTAGCTGTTGGCACCCCTCTCATCAAAAAATTAATCAAGATTTGACTAGTAATAAATAAAAATGCATATTTTAAAATGCTGGCCGAGACCATGCCTAACCAATAATTTTTTTTCTGAAAATAATTAAAAGTTAAAATTAAAATTGCATTGCTGATCATAATAAATGGAATCATCAGCACTAAAACTCCTGGCAACAAACCAACAGCCAAAGAAAAGGCACTGGGCAACAAACCAATTAATATCGCTGAATATGGCCCCAGAATAACTGTCGCAATAAAGAGTAAAGCATTAACCATTGGTCCGGTAATCATTTGAATCTTAAACAATGGCGCCAAAATAGATAAACCGAGAATAATGGCAAATTTAGCAACAACGAAAGTTTTTTCTCTGCTCAAAATATTATCTTTAAATTTTTCCATAATTACTTAATTTAAATTTTTCTTACCACAAATTATTGAATTAATGTATCAGCCTTGAGTTGAAATCTTTGTTTTTTTCTTTTGACTATAATAAGTGTGTACCAGATGTTTTAATTCGTTACCAGAAAAATTTTTTTGAATTTCAACCACCACTGGATTTTTATGAGAAAGCCTAAGATCACAACCCTTATCAAGGTCATAAAGTCCGGCTGCTCTTTTCTTTCTAATCTCTTCGCTAACTGGCACTGGTTGACCGCCACCACCAACGCAACCGCCAGGACAAGCCATAAATTCAACGTAATCATAAGCCTGTTGATCTTTTTTTATTTCCTCTAAAATAATTTTAGCGTTTTTAATTTCATTCGCAACAGCCACTTTTAATTCTTGACCGCCAATATCAACCCTGGCCCTTTTAATCCCAACCAAACCACGGACTTCTTCAAAATCACAACGAGCCACCTTCCCATCATGTAAAATAGCACTGGCTGTCCTTAAAGCCGATTCCATCACCCCTCCAGAAGAACCATAAATAATGGCTGCACCAGTATAGTCACCAAAGGGATGATCGGCTGATTCTGGGATAATCGTTTTAAGATCAATTTTATTTTTTTTAAAAAGAGAGACTAACTCACGAGTAGTGACAACGTAATCAACGGGTTTTATACTATGGTGAAACAACTCTGATCGTTCAGCTTCAAACTTTTTAGCAGTACACGGCATAACCGAAACAACAACGATATTTTTAATATCAATTTTTTCTTTTTCGGCAATATATTTTTTAATGACGCCACCAAGCATAATATGCGGTGAGCGGGCGCTAGTTAAATTAGGAATAAATTCGGGATAATAAAATTCAATAAATTTGACCCAAGCTGGACAACAAGAAGTAAACATTGGTAAATTTTTGTTCTCTTTCAATCTTTCTATTAATTCCTCAGCTTCAATTACTGTTGTCAAATCAGCACCAACCGACGTATCAAAAACTCTATCAAAACCAACCTTCCTTAGGCCGGCCACCATTCTTTCAGTCATATCTTCGCCAGGAGAAAAACCAAATTCTTCGCCAATGGCTGCTCGCACCGAAGGGGCAAATTGAACGACCAAAACTTTTCCCTCTTCTTTTGGTAATTTAAATTGTGACTCCGCCTCAATTGCACCGACTGGACAATGGACAATACATTGACCACAATAAATACAATCCTTATTTTTATCTTGCGAAGGAATAATTTCAATTTCCGGACCTTTACCCCTAATTTCCAAATAATCAACCGGACAAGCTTCAACACAATTTCGACAATCAATACATTTAGTACCATCAAAAATAATCGGCCAATATTGATAAATTTTTCTATCTAATTTTCGATTTTTAAATTTTGTAATTTCAACTTTATAGTCACGGCCCATTTTCAATAAATTACAATGAGTGCCCCATAGACAAGTCGCACATTTTAATTGATGTTGACCAAAAAGCAATTCCAAGTTTATTTTTCTGGCTTGCTCAATTTTTTCTGATCGCGTTTTAATTTCCATCCCCTCCTTAATTTTAGTAACACAACTCATTAAAATATGTTTTTCTCCTTTAATTTCAACCCCACACAAACGACAATTAGCTTTAATCGACAAGTCAGGATGATGACAAAGATGAGGAATATCAATATTATTGTCTAAAGCTGCTTCTAGAACAGTTTGCCCCTCTTGAGCCAAAATTTCTTGATCATCAATAATTATTTTTATTTTTTTTTCCATATTTTGTTAATTAAGGTTTCGAAAGGAATGGGCACTGATCGACCGAATCCGCAAAAACTTGTTTGTTTTAAAGCAAAAAATAACTCAACTATTTTTTCTTGGTTCAAGTCATTTTCAAATAAAATTTCTTTTAAACGATAAACACCCTCACGACAAGGCAGACACTGACCACAGCTTTCTTTTAAAAAGAAACTTGACCATTGCCTTGCTAAATTAATTAACTTTTCTTTTTCCAAATAAAGAACCTTTATTCCGCCAGCTCCCCCAGCAAACTGATTAATTTCTTGCTCAGTTAAAATTTCTCCCGAACTACCACCACCAACTTGTAAAAAAAACGGAAAATTAGGATAATTGTTTGTTTTTTCTAAAATTTCTTTAATTGAGGCACTTGTCGAAAACTGATAAACCCCAGGATTTTTTACTTGACCACCAATTGAGTAAAAACGATTTTTCTGATAATCCCCTTGAAAAATTTTTGCCACCCAATATAAAGTTTCAATATTATTAATCAAAGTGGGATAACCAAACAATCCTTTTTCTGAAGTTTTGGGTGGTTTCATTCTTGGTTCACATCTTTTTCCTTCAAGCGAATTAATCAAGGCCGTTTCTTCTCCACCAATGTAACCACCTGATTCTTCAAAAATTTCAATGGCCGCGTCACCAATAACTTTTTCTACATTTTTCTTAAATTTTTTAAAATAATCATGACGAAGATAAAGGTATCCCCTAATTGCCCCAACCTCTTTCATTGCTAATTTAATACCATCGACCAAATCAACTGGATAATTTTCTAAAATATAACCATCTTTCCAAATATCAATCTCCCCTTCTGAACCATTGGCCACAACAAATTTTTTTTCAGCCGTCGCATTTTTAACTGTCTCCCATTTTTGCCAGGTTGGAAAACCAGCCCCACCACAACCAATTAAACCAGCTTCCTTGATTTTTGAAATAATATCTAATAACATAATTATAAATTATATCTTTTCTCATAAAAAAATCAAAGGTATCTTGGTGTTTTTCTAAAATATTCTTCGTATTTTTCGCCGAAAACGCCCCTTAAAAATTTTTCTTCTCTTAAAATCTCCCAGTGAAAATTAATCACCAAAATAATAAAAATAATCAAATAAATTAATCGACCACTCAGGCAAAAAAAACTTAAGGCAAAAAGATTAAAAAAAGAATAAATAGGGTTTCTTGTATACTTAAAAATTCCGGACGTTATTAGCTCTGCCTTAAATTTCTGATCAATTCCTATTTTCCAAAAATGACCAAGCGAGTAATAGCCTCGAGCTAAAAGAAAAAGCCCGATCAGACCAATAATTGCGCCAAAAATTTTAATTATTAAATTGAATTGAAAAAATAAATCAATTGATTGAGGAAAAAAACTTTCGTTTCTTAAAATATGCTTCAGGGAAATAAAAATTAAAAAAGAAAAAATAATTAAAGGATTCCATTCTAATATTTTTTCTTTAAATTTTTTTTTATTTTTAAAAGAAGGAAATGGGCTGCCCACTTCAATTAAAGAATAAATTAAACGAATAATTAAAATAGCGGCAAAAAATAAAATATAAACAAATTTAATAAAATAAAAAATGGACATTGATTAAAAATAAAAATTATCGGGGTGCCGGGATTCGCCTACAACTCTCGTCGGCTTCCGCCTCCTCAGTCGCAGGCCGCCCCTCGTGACGCTCCTCGCCAAATCTCTCGTCGCATATCACTGCGGTCTTCTCCTCCCGACACAAACAAAGAAGTTTACTTGCTTCACCCTCAGACTTTTTTATTTATATAAAAAGTCGCAATTACTGAACGAAGCTCGAACCTATTTTGAGCAACAATTTCTGCCCTAACGGGCAGAAATCCCGCCCAGCGTTTCCGCTCGCCCCGCCTGCGGCGGGGCTTCGCTCGCATTTTTCCGTATATTTTGGGATTAAATCAAACGGACGGGCGAAATCAAAAATCAATTTTCTGTCCAGCAGGCGGCGGTTCG
>Ga0208244_101412_pt1 | contig 13119 bp, 11 predicted proteins | sample SubbioCR12Aug_5A_FD_184828 | JGI IMG/M metagenome (GOLD analysis project Ga0208244, IMG submission 184828) | Serpentinite rock and fluid subsurface biosphere microbial communities from McLaughlin Reserve, California, USA - CR12Aug_5A (SPAdes) | ecosystem: Environmental > Terrestrial > Deep... | reverse complement strand
CATCATACTTCCTTCTGAATTCTCCCATTTTCCGCCTCCGATTTCCGGGACTTTATTAGTCCCTTCTACCTTAGCAGATTGTCTAAAATTTTAACATGCTCCCGTCAAGGTTTTTAACCGGCAGTGTAATAGTGATAGCATTATTACCATGCAAAATACACTCAAGTTCACAACCAAGGCACTCTGTGCAAGCACCTTTCTTTACCTCGTCTGCATTTTTTTTCAAGGACGGCAAACCATCGCTGAGCATTAATACATCACCCATGTTGGGGCTTTCGCAAAACTTAACACAAGCCTTGGATTTACAATCCTCACATTTCTCCAAATCAAATTTTATAGTACCGCCTGAGAAAACCTCAAATACAAGATTCACTGATTATTACCTCCATTACTTTATTGCATGTAATTTTCCAGGTACAATTCGTTAAATATTTTTGCCGCTTCTTTTTCTGTTGTATCTCGTCCACAAACTTTAATCAATTTACACTCAGTTAACCCATGATCTTCAAACATCTTGATTGCTTCAATATCCCAAGCGCCCCTGAAAACAAACAAACAAGGAATATCAGGACATCCGTTTGTTTTCGGATAAATTTCTTTAAGAGCTTTAATAATGCCCCTGGCTGTGTTGTCTAACTGCTGGCTAGAGATGCAAGAAATGAAAACATATCCCTGAATCCCTTTCTGCTGGAAGATAATCCTGGTAATCCTGTACAGTTTTGATGCTGTTGGGTTTCCAGAGGTATCACAGAAGTTAACCGGGTAAAAACCATACGGCACAAGCTCATCCATCATGACCAAACTTACACCAGTGCCCACTCCATCAAAACCGATTGGAATTTTTCCTATTTCCGTAATATACTCCAAATCAGGATCTATCTGTACAAAGTGAGCAGAACCACGATGATCATTACTGTCGATTTCACCTGCAGCATCCTCTAGTTCAGTTGGTTCCCTGTCTCCAACTTCATCACCAGGAGCAATATTTAGCGCTGTCTGCCTGTAAATTGCATCATCATCTACTTCCACCTTTGCGTCTAATGCGATAATTCCAATAGACGTCGAGGCTAGAGGGTTAATCTCAACTAGTTTGCAATCATATGTTCTGTATATATCATACATTTTTACCATAATAGATGATATTTGCATCATTTCCTTCCCCTTAACGCCGAGCCGTCTAGCAACAGTTCGCGCCTCATATGATCTAAATCCTTTCAATATATCAACATCGTAGTAGGTAGTATGACCCTCTGCAGATTCCTCAATATCAACCCCACCTGCATTTGATAAAACCACGACTGGTTTTCGTGTATTAGGATTCGACATGACTGCAGCATAATACTCGAGCATTATGTCGTATTTTTTCTCCACAAGAAGCTTCTCTACAATAAAACCTTTAATAACCTGACCTAAAAGGTTTTGTGCGCCAGCAGACACTTCTTCAACATTTTCGGCAAATATAATGCCCCCACTTTTCCCTCTTTTCCCTGAATATATCTGGATTTTAAGAGCTACCGGAAAACCAATATCAATTGCTGCATTAACCGCCTCTTCCGGTGTGCTGACAACCAAACCACTGGGAATAGCAATCCCGTTATCTGAGAAAATTTTCTTGCCCTCATATTCGTATAACTTGACCATTAGATAACCTCCGGTTCAGCAATTAGATCTCCATCCCGTTTCTTTCTTTGGAAGAACAATGCACTTCTAATTTTGTCGCTTGCTTATAATGACTATTCACATTCCTGCCAACAATCTCTTCAACAAGATCTAACACCTCTACTAAAGCAGTTAAATTAACACCGGTATTGATGCCCATCGATTCAAGCATATTAACTAAATCCTCAGTCGCAATATTCCCACTAGCACCCGGTGCATACGGACAACCGCCCAAACCACCGATTGAAGAATCAAACTTACGGATACCAGCAACAAGAGCAGCGGTCACATTCGCTAACCCCATTCCCATGGTGTCGTGAAAATGAGCGCTCAGCTGAACATTTTCAGCTTCCTGCTTTAGAATTTCAAATAGATCATAGACCTGCCTGGGATTAGCGTGCCCACTGGTATCAGCAAGGACAATTTCATCAACACCCATATTTTTCAAGCTAATCGCTAAATCAATTACTATATCTGAATCTACAACACCTTCGAAAGGGCAATAAAATGACATTACAATTATCGTCTTAATCCTAATTTTTTCTTGTTTAGAGCTTTTTATTATATCGGAAAAACTCCGTATTGAATCTTTAGGGGTCATATTCACATTTTTTAAATTGTGTGTTTCACTTGCTGAAACAAATAGGCAGATCTCTTTTACTCCCGCAACAAGCGCTCGCTGGAACCCCTTTTCGTTTGGAACTAAAACACTTATGTTTAAGCCCTTACATTGCTTTAAATCTTTAATCAGTTGATCAGCATCAGCAAGTTGAGGAATCCACTTGGGGTGAACAAATGAAGTAGCCTCAATATTTCTTATACCAGCCCCTGCAAGCGCTTTAATAAGTGAAATCTTTTTATCTATACCCACGATAACTTTTTCATTTTGAAGTCCATCCCTCGGACCAACTTCCACAATTTCAACCTCTTTAATATCTTTGAAAATGTCAATCCGCCCCTTACCAAAATAGGTTATTGTTTGTTTATATTAAAATATTTATCAACTGCTGTATCTCACGGGCAAAATGCTTTTATCCTGTAAACGCGTCAATTTTAACTGAAAGGCAACAATTTTTCCATTCTTGAAGAAAGCTCTTACCTCTATATTGTAATTTTATTCAAAATAGCCTCTGCTTAATCTTTCAGGAAACTATCTTGACAAGTAAGAGCTTCTTCAAGGTGCTCAAGCTAATTATTCCATCTAATTTTTTCTTTTACTTATATGTTATATTAATCAGTTTTATTAAATCAGCAATATTCTTTAGATTATCCAAATCTTTGGTCACTCCTTCAATAATTCTGTTGGCATCCTCATTTTTTATATTAACCGGGCTAATTAAATTGTAAAATTTCTTTACAACATCATCAAAAGTCATTGGGTTTCTTTTATCACCTTTAGGATCATCAATTACTGCAGTAAGTTCACGTCCATCATCAAGAGTTAATGTAACTGAACATGAATATTGATCTGGATACCGGCGTTCAAACTCTGGATCTTCAACTACATCAATTACTTTCATTAAATTTCGCACAAGTGGATCATCAAGACATCCAATCTGAAATTCTTCTATACCCATCTTACCTCTAACCAAAGCCATCGCCGCTTGATAAAACATACTAAACTGCATATCTACTACACCTTGGGGCTCCCTCTTTCTCGGTTCAGCCAGCAGTTTCATGGTATAGTTCGAGGACCTTATCAATATTTTTTTGATCTTATCAGGATTTATTTCATACTTTTTGTATAACTCAAGGCAAGCATCTATATGCCCTCCAGAATATCTACAGCAGGGATAAGCTTTAATACTCGAAGTGGCAAATTCCCATTCTTCACCAAGGCCGTCAATAATAAGATTAGCATCATGCATCCTTTGGTATGAATATGAGTTTAGAAATCCATATTCACTTTCGTAAATATCTGAAGGCCCAATAAATCCTTTTTGAGCCATTTTAGCCGCAATAATCCCACACATAGCCGGATGACCTGCTTGCAGCCTTTTTGTAGGAGACCCTTCGGAATTCCAGGCCATTAAACCTGCAACCATGCTTCCGGCGATACCCTGGGCATTAATAATCTGCTCTTTATTCAATTTCATCAACTTTGATGCAGAAATTACTGCACCAAATGTTCCACAAGTACTAGTTGGATGAAAACCCTGATAATACATTTTACCCAAAAATGCAGCACCAGTCCTACATACTACTTCGTTACCAACGGCGATTGCTTCTATCAATTCTTTGCCAGTTCTAGATAAATTTTCCCCTATTGCCAGGCTAACCGGAATTGTCGCAGCACTTGGATGAGCGTTTGATTCATTATGATCATCAATTGAATCACAACTGTACGATTGAATTGCATTGGCAAACGCCGCATTAGATATTGCAACTTTACGTTTGTGACCAATAATGCTGCTTTCCTCAGGTCCCCCCATCTCGAGAGCCACCTCAGATGCTATACGACTGGAGTCTAAGTCCCTTGTACCGATCATTGCCCCAATAGCATCAAGTAGAATCAGCTTGGCATGCTTGATAGCAGTTGCCGGTATTTTTTCATAGTTCGCCTTAATCGTGAAATCAGCCAAAACCTCAGAAATCTTCTTGCTACTCATTATATTGTTTCCTCCTTTTTTTGCTAAAACCTTACACCTAGTTATGTAAGAGGTTTGCCTATAGACAATCAAAAAACCAACATTAGTGAATCTTACAACAAAACATCACCTATTAAATTCGCCTGATGATAGGCGAACAGCTTCACTACTATGTAATAATACAAGCAAGAATAATGCCAACTAATATAGAATTGAGATATTTTTTTTATACCTTAATCATATTTAGGAGCCGTTCTTTTGAAATCACTTGCAGGATAATAATTGGGTTTTGTAGAATTGTTCCATATTGAAACAAAAACGTTTCATTTATGTTCCGATTGAGCATATATGATAAGATATGACCACCAATATTATAGAATCCACAATCAAATTGGAGTGTCGGATTAATGGAGAAGAACCCCACAGATACAAGAATAGCTTTCATGGTCTACTCAAGGTTATTTGATTTATTAAAAAAACCATTTTTTAAGAAAAAGATTTCTAATCTACGCATTATTAAAAGCTATTTCAATGATACAATTACTAATATTAAGCAATTGATGGATAATGACTTGATTGATGTTGTTATTGCCGGAGGAAGTAATGCCAGGATAATCAAGGAAAACTTCCCACAGCTTCCAATTGTTACATTAAAGGTAACCGGTTTTGATCTGTTGTCAGCAATCATTACCGCCAAGAATTATGGCAAATCCACTGCTATTGTTACCTACAAATCAGGATCACATTGGGCTGATAAGATTAAGCTATTTAGCAGATCGTTAGATGTTGAAATAATCAATCTTAATTATTATGAGCTGAATGATCTTACTAATATTATGCAAACCTTGGTAGAAAAAAAGATTAAATCCGTAATCGGTGCAAGTGTGGCATGTGATTATGCCGAAAGTTTTGGGCTTCATCCTATTCTCGTTTATTCCGAAGAAAGTATCATCGACTCCTTAGAGCAGGCAATAATCTTACAGGAAAGTATCAGGCACGAAAAAGAGATAAACAACTATTTAAGAACAATAATTGATTTCACCTACAGCGGAATTATTGCTATAGATCAGAATAAAATTATTACCATTTGCAACCCATATGCTGAAAAAATATTTGGAATTAATAAAACCAATCTAATCAATAAAAGAATAAACGAGGTACTACCTTCAACAAGACTTGATAAAGTATTGGAAACTGGCCTAACGGAAACCAATAAGTTACAAAGTATAAGTAAGGATATTACAATCAGCACAAACAGAATTCCAATTATTGTTGATTCCGTAATCGTTGGAGCTGTAGCAACTTTTAACGATGTTGCTGAAATTCAGAGAATTGAGCAGAAAATCAGGAAGAAAATACACAGCCAATCTAAGGGATTCCATACTAAATACTGTTTTAATGACATAAAAGGCAGCTCGAAAGCTATTTCAGAGGCAAAAAAATTAGCGAAATTATACGCGAAAAGCAACCAGACTGTATTGATTCAGGGTGAGACAGGAACTGGAAAAGAGCTTTTCGCACACAGCATCCATGATTACAGTAATAGACGAGATAAACCCTTTGTTGCATTGAACTGTGCAACTCTGCCAGCAAATTTGTTAGAAAGCGAATTATTTGGTTACGAAGGTGGTGCTTTTACAGGAGCTAAGAAAGAAGGTAAACCGGGTTTATTTGAACTTGCTCACTTAGGAACGATATTACTTGATGAAATCTCTGAAATGCCGTTATTACTTCAGACAAGGTTACTAAGAGTTTTGCAGGAAAAAGAAATTTTAAGGGTTGGCGGAGAAAAAATCATACCAGTTGATGTAAGAATCGTAGCCACAACAAATGAAGATCTACTTGCAAAAGTTCAAAAAAAGGAGTTCCGGGACGACCTTTACTATCGCTTAAATATACTTCACTTAGTAATACCCCCTCTAAGAGATCGAATTGAAGATATCGCTGAATTACTTAAGGATATTGTTCATAAGAATTCTTCTAAATTATACGATGACCACACCAGTATATGGGATCATATGAATAGAATTCTTAGTAAATACAACTGGCCGGGAAACATCCGTCAACTCGAAAATGCCATCCATCGCTTGTGTGCTATTATCGAAGCAACCAGTAAAAAAGAAATAACGTCAGATCTTTTAGAGAAAGCAATCGGCTTTGATCTATCTTTTCCAGGTTACTCAGAGTTAAAGAGCACCGAACGAATTGAACTAATAAAGGTTATGGATAATACCCACTGGAACCGAAGCAGAGCAGCAGAGATTTTAGGTATAAGCAGAACTACTTTGTGGCGGAAGATTAAAAAGCATAAACTCGATTACTATCAACAATAAAAGTATCATCTATCATTATATGAATATCAACAGTTGATGAATTCCGGTAATAATTAGCTTATATGAGAAAATTGGCTATAATTACCTTACCAATTATGAGTTCTTTAGACCAGATCTGATTCAAAACCATAAGAGAATACACCGCTGATTCACCCGAGTCTTCTCTTTAGCCTCTCAGATCAATTTTACCCCAAGTGTTTTATCCAGTTCTTTTAAAGCAAATTCATGTGCTTCCCGATCAAAGCTGGCGACCGCCGTAGCCGGAACGGAAACCTCGTAGCTATGCATCCGAGCTTCGGCAGCAGTGTAAAGGACGCAAATATTTGTGCAAACCCCGACTAGCTCAAGTTCGGTAACGCCCAAGTCTCTTAAGGTCAAATCCAGGTCGGTGCCAAAAAAAGCGCTGAAACGCCGCTTGTAGATAATCCGCTCACCGGGCAGCGGGGCCAACTCCGCGATGATCTCTTCACCACCGCTCCCTCTTAAGCTATGCGGTGGAAACATTTCAAATTCGTGGTCATCTTCAAGGTGGTGATCACAAAGATAGATGACTGGATCACCTTTGGCCCGGTATTCCTCTAGTCTCGCTTTTACAGCGGGTATAAGATCCCCGGCGGCAGGACCAATATAAAGGGCTCCTTTTGGATCAATAAAATCGACCAGCATATCAATTATGAGCAGCGCGTTCATCAACTAACCTCCTATCTCATTTTTGTAGCATCATACTTCTAATTTCCGCTGATTTCTTTTAATTTCAAAAGTCAGCAGTGGCGGCTGTGTGTTATGTGGTCAACGCGGTTTTTGCGTTGTCCAAGCGGTTGTGGTTTCTGTGGTTAACTCTGAAAGAGTTATCCATCAGAATCCACATTAGCGGCATATCCACAGCCATATCTTTTCCCCTGGGTGGTATCCCACCTTCGTCTCCTCCGGCTAACCTATCATGTCTCACAGGGTCAATGCCCTAACTTTCCTTCGTTCTGCCTATTGGAGGAGGGTGGGGAGCCAATTCTTAGTTGCAGGGTCTATGCCCTAATGGAGGACTACGGCCTGCCCCACCCAAGGTTTATTAACTTTTTAAGCTGCTGTTGTCACATAATCTTCCCTTAGGGCAACAGCGGGATCATAGAGCTCATCCTTAGTCATTAAAGCATAGATAATACGGACCAGCTTTTTCATTATGATTACTAAAGCCTGCTTTGATTTAAGTGGGTTATCTTTTCGTGTCAGGTAGTAGTGATAGCTTTTGCTCATTTGCTCATTTCTGCATACCATAACTAATGCTGACTGATAAAGCAGGGAACGTAGTTCGGAACGACCTCTTTTTGTGATGGTTGTTTTACCCTTTCTCTGGCCGGAACTGTTTGTTTTAAGGTTTAAACCAGCAAGCTTAATTATTTGCTCTGGTGAGTCAAATCTTGAGATGTCACCTACTTCTCCTAAAAATCGGGCTGCTGTTACGACACCAACTCCAGGAATGCTTAAAAGATTGCGGCCAAAGCCGGTCTGATTGAGGTAGTGCAACATCTGTTTTTCAAGCGATGTCAACTGTGCTTTGTAGAAGGTTATTTCTGTGAGACAGGATTTTATGCGATAACGAGCGCTGGCTAAGCCTTCGGTAATACCCACTGAGTCATTTGCTGCCTTTTTGAGCTCAAGGGCTTTCTGCAAGCCAAGTCTGCTTTTAGAAGCTCCTTTAATGGCAGTAGCAAGCTCTTCTACGGTAAGGGCAATGATGTCTTGCGCAAAGGGGTGGTGCTCTAAAATATAAATTGCTGTTTTACCCAGCGGATCTTTAAATACCTTGAATATCTCAGGAAAATAGCTGTCTAATTGTGCTATCAGCCTGTTTTTACTGCTGTTGAGCTTTTTGCTTAGCTGGTAGCGCTCCCGGGTCAGGTTTCTGAGGTCTCGGTAGAGGCCTTCGGCCAAATACATTTTAAAATAATTACCGTCTAGCACCAGTTTGGCGATCAGTAAGGCATCTTTTAGATCGCTTTTTGAGGGCGAGTTATCGGCCATTTCTTTACTGCATTTAACATGATAGGGGTTGACAAAAACCTGTCCTAAATGGTACTCTTTTAGTTGATAGGCTAAAGGTTCCCAGTAGTGGCCTGATGGCTCCATGCCGATAACCGTCCTTTCAAAGCCGTGTTGGCGCTCTAAAATCTTGATTTTGCTGATAAAGCTTTTAATACCGTCTAAGTCATTTTGAAACCGGTAGTGCTTGCAAAGCTCGTAGCCTTGAGGATCAATGAATCTGGCGAAATTTGTTTTCTTTGCAACATCTACTCCAACTATGAGTACTTTGCCTTTTACGAAATTTAGCTTCTCTGCTTGAACATTATTCATGTGCTTCACGCCTCCTGATAGGGTTTTTTGTGGTGAAACAATTTTATCAGGAGGCTTTTTATTTCTCAAACCCCGTCTACTTCATTACAGGAATGCTTGGTTATCCTATCTTTATTAGCTGTACTTAAGTTTTAGAGAGGTTGATTTCTCTGTCGAAGCTTTTCAATTTTGCCTTCTACCATATCGTAATTAATCAAAAGATAAAAGGCCCTGCTGAAAACCGTCCGGGGCGAAGTGGTCCAGGGACAGGTCTTCCGGAGAGATTGATTTAACAAAATGATCTTCAAAATATGATGCCCGATAAAGGTGATCTTCATCTCTTTCTATCTGCCTTACAAAAACAAGCTCTAGTTCCTTTTCCTGGGCCGTCATTACGGGAAATCCAAAATATGAATTGCCGTGTTTAAGCTCTTTAGTCCCGGCCTCGCAACTTTGAACAAAAGCCAGGTGGTTATCAATCCTGTCAAGGTTAACTTTTTGCAGATCCGATATATTGTTCATGGTCAGCGCCTGCAGGGCGGGGGCAAAACTTTCATCCAACTCGTAACCAACGCTATTTCTTCCGGCGGCGATTGCCGCCAGCAAAGTTGTACCTGTTCCCATAAATGGATCAAGCACCTGATCCCCGATTAAAGAATACATATTAATCAAGCGAAAGGGCAGAATAAAGGGAAAAGCGGCGCTGCGATTACGAAGTTCTTTGTTGCTGGTATCCTGCCTGACCCCTTTAAAATCCCAGAGATCTGAAAACCATGTATTGCGCTCTTCCCAGAAAAAACTGCTTTGCATCCGTCTTAATTTACTCTCGGCAGTTTTAAACTGCCTTTTATTGCCTTTCCTGAAGATCAGGATATATTCATGTTCTAAAGTTACATAGGCCCCGGCAGGCAGCATTCCGGAACCCATAAACTTATTGGGGGCGTTGGTCTGCTTGCGCCAGAGAATCAGCGGCAGGGTGTCAAAACCCAGCGCCTGAAACTTGCGCTGGATCCTGGCCTGGTTGGCAAAAAGCTGAAATTTGCAATTAATAGTTCTGGTTGCATCACCGATATTGATACAGGCAAAAGCACCATCTTTCATCACCCGCCACAGCTCGCTCCAAACTCCATCCAGGACCTGGTGCATCGCTTCAAACGCGCTGCTATAATCACCGCTGGTAATGATAGTTTTTATATCGGGATTCATCCCGCAAAATTGTTCATCCCACATGGCGATCATAGGATAGGGCGGTGAAGTGATAACCAGGTCGATGCTCTGATCTTCGATTTGCTGCATCTTCCTTGCATCCTGAAAAAACAGCTTGTGAGTGGTGTTAAACAACTGAAGTTCTCCTTTTTCGATGGAACCTGATTACAAAATCCAAATCCGCCTGCTATCATTATAAAGCAACTTTCGTCGAGTTGCATCAGCAGAGGGCTACTTAATAATTGAAGGCAGGAACAATGATGGTTTGTAAAGAATAATAATTATCAGGTCACATTCCCTTTATTATTTATAACTTGCTGTGCCAGCTATTTAAGATGATTGATATTTTCTGTAAGGAGGTCATTTATATGAAAAAGTATGACCTGATCGTCATCGGCAGCGGTTCTGCCGGCTCCAATGTTATGCACCGGGCAACCAGTAAGGGTTTAACTGTAGCCCTGGCTGAAGCTGGCCCTTTTGGTGGAAGCTGCATCAACGTGGGCTGCATCCCCTCCAAAGCGCTTATCCAAACAGCCAGGTCTTTCAACCAGGTAAAAAGCGCCGGGCGCTTCGGAGTAATGGCCGAAGTACCTGGTCTCGACTGGCAGGCTGCAATCAGGCGCAAAGACCGGATCGTGAACAGGATGAGAGCCGGTGGTTATAACAGCCTTGCTGAAAATGAGAATGTGACTCTCTTTGAGGGTGAGGCTTCTTTTGCCGGCACCCAGGAAGTGCTCGTGAGCGGTGATAAGATCCGCGCTGAGCGGATAGTGATCGCTGCCGGAGCCAGGCCTTTAATTCCAGTGATTGAGGGGCTTGCTGATATTGATTACTTAACCTCAACAACAATTATGGAACTTAAGGAGCTGCCGAAAAGCTTAATCGTCATTGGCGGCGGCCTGATTGCCCTAGAGTTCTCACAGCTCTTTGCCCGTTTAGGCGTTGAGGTAACCATCCTGCAGCGCAACCAGCATTTGGCTCCACAACTCGACCAGGATATTGCCGCTGAAATTCAAACTATCCTTGTTAACGAAAAAGTTAAGATCATCACCGGAGCTAAAGTGAGCAGGGTTGGCCGGGAAGGCGATTTAATATTTGTTGAAGCGGAAAAGAACGGTGAATCAAGCAACTACAGCGCAGAGAAACTGCTAATCGCCTCCGGGCGAAAACCAAACAGTGATCGTCTGAACCTTGACCAGGCGGGCATAAAAGCTGACCAGCGGGGCTTTATTTTTGTTGATGATCACTTTAAAACATCCGTTGAAGGAATATGGGCGATCGGCGACATCATCGGCGGCCCTATGTTCACCCATAAAGCCTGGCACGATGGATACTTGCTGGCTAATCACCTGATCGACGGTAATGCAATCAGTCCGGCTGAGAGATTGATCCCCTTTGCCGTTTTTACCGATCCGGAAATTGCCGGGGTGGGTTTAAGCGAGTCACAGGCCAGAGAAGCCGGTTTCAACTTCGATGTTAAACGCTACCCCTTTGCAGCCCATGGTCGAAACATTGTCGACGACAAGTTGGAGGGCTTTATTAAAATAATTTATGAGACAGGAGGTGAAAAACTGCTTGGCGCCCAGCTGATTGGGCCCGAAGCCGGAGAACTAATTCATGAGTTGATTGCCGCTCTCTATTTCGGTGCAAAGTTATCCGATCTGCGAAACATGATCCACATCCACCCGACCCTGGCCGAAGCCATCAATAGCGCTGCTTTTTCAGAGTAGAGCAGCTATTATTGGATCCAGTTTTCAATTCGCAAATCCGGTACTAGCTCAAATTCCTTTACATTATTGGTAATTAAAACACCTTGACGAGCCAGTACAGTCGCTGCCAGGATTAGATCATTTGGCCCAATCGGCAGTCCCTTGGCATCTAATCCTGACCTGATTCGGGCATAGATCTGCGCAGATTGATCATCAAAAGAGACCACCTCAAAAGGCAGAAGAAACTGCTCAACCTGCTTAGTGTTATCCATCCGCTTTTTGCTCCTGGCTGCGCCAAAAAGCAGCTCGGCTTTAACTATTGAAGCAATCTTAATTTCACTTACCTGATGGGCAAAAAGTTTTTCCGGTAAAGCTGGATAAAGACCTTTGAGATAATAGATACAGATGTTAGTATCCAAATAATAACTCATGGTTTAGAGTTCCTCTCTTTTCACATCTTCAGAGAAGTCATTAATTGATTCTGCACAAAAGCTATCATCTTTTATTGATCCAAACAGGCTGAAATAATTTTCAGGCCAACTATTTTCTAAATGCCCGGTTAGCCTGGCACTGACCCATTTTGAAATTGATGTATTCTCAATTTCAGCAGCTTTTTCGATCTTTTTGATCGTCTCCGCATCCAGATAAATTGAAAGTTGGGGCATAATTAAAACCTCCTTTATATAACACTTATATTATATATTATACTTGCTAATGCCTGTTATGTAAATATTGTTGAACAATGAGTATTAGCTGACTAATTTCTACGTTGATATGAACACAATCAAATCAAGCGTGTAAAATAAAGAAGCTAAACTTGTAACAAAGTTGAGCTGCGTGATATGATTAGCTGAGTAGCAAAGCTACCTTGATTGCATCTACAGCTTTTCATTGCTTGTTTCTCAAGGAGCGCCCAGTTAAATGACCTTTGAGATCGCCCTGACCTTCGGCATTCTTCTGATGGCCATAATCTTGTTCGTTACCGAACTGCTAAGGGCTGATCTGGTTGCCCTCCTTGTTTTGGTGCTTCTCGTGGTCACCGGATTGGTCACACCGGAAGAAAGTGTACAAGGCTTTTCAAACCCGGCGGTGGTTACAATCTGGGCTGTTTTTATTCTATCGGCCGGTTTGGCCCGCACCGGGGTCACCTCCCGCCTGGCCGACCAACTGCTGCTGCTGGCCGGAAAAAGCGAAAGCCGCCTGCTGGTTGCCATCATGAGCAGCACCGCTGCTGTATCAGCCTTTGTAATCAACGTTGGCGTGGCCGCAATCTTCCTGCCCGTTACCTTAGACATT
>Ga0208244_101411_pt1 | contig 13144 bp, 12 predicted proteins | sample SubbioCR12Aug_5A_FD_184828 | JGI IMG/M metagenome (GOLD analysis project Ga0208244, IMG submission 184828) | Serpentinite rock and fluid subsurface biosphere microbial communities from McLaughlin Reserve, California, USA - CR12Aug_5A (SPAdes) | ecosystem: Environmental > Terrestrial > Deep... | reverse complement strand
CGATTCTGCTGATCGCATTTGGAACGGTCATGCTGGTGCCGCGCCTCAATAATGGCTTTACGCGATTGATGTCGCCGCTCGCAGGCTTTGCCAACCAGGCAAGCAGCCGCGTCGAAGGCGGCACGTTGCCGGGGGCCTTCATTCTCGGCGCACTGCTGGGCATGGTGTGGAGTCCGTGCTCGGGTCCTTTACTCGCTTCCGCGCTCACGCTGGTGGCGACTGAGGGCAGCGCCGCTGGCGGCGCCCTCATCCTGGGATTGTTTGGGCTTGGCGCCGCTATCCCCTTGATGGCAATTGCTTACGCCGGTCGCGCAGGGTTTGCGGCGAAGCGCGACTGGGTGCTGTCGCGTATCGACTCGCTCAAGAAAGGCTTCGGCTGGTTGATCCTGCTTGTCGGCGTGGCGATTCTGTTCGGTGCCGACAAGTGGCTGGAGGCGGAAATCACCCAACACCTGCCGGACGCGTGGGTGACGCTGACGACCAGGTTCTGAGACTGCGGCTCGTCCGTTTAGGGAGACACTGAACAAGTCCGTATTCGTCATTCCGGCGAAACCCGAAATTCAGTTAAATCAAATATCTGGGCCCCGGCTTTCGCCGGGGTGACGACTTGCTCAGTGACTCCTTGGATGGCCATCAAGGCCGATCAGCCTGCTGGATTTACCAGTGATGCCGAATTATTTAAGTACCGTTTGGTCCATAATCATGCAAAATTCATTTGTTGCTGCATCGATAACGATCAGGAGACGGCATTGAATGACCACCGCACGGAAGATCCGGCACTTTGGCTCGACAGCCACGGCAGCGCCTTGTACCGCTTTGCGCTGTTACGCTTGCGCGATCATCAGAAAGCCGAAGAGGCGGTCCAGGATACGCTGGTCGCCGCCTTGCAGGCTCATGCGCGCTTCAACGGAAGCGCATCGACACGTACCTGGCTCATAGGCATCCTCAAACACAAGATCACGGATCAGTTCCGCCACGAATCACGTGAGGCGCAACTGGAGTCGGACGACGCTGTAGCAACTGACGATGAGTTGTTTGCCGAAGATCACTTCTTCGACAGCAAGGGCAGCTGGCGCGAAGAAGTGTGCGACTGGGGGAATCCTGAAGGCGCCATGGAACGCAGTCAGCTCATCGCGATTCTGCAGCGCTGCCTTGATGCCCTCCCCAAGCGCCTTGGGCACTTGTTCATGATGCGCGAGGTGATGGAAGAATCCACGGATGAAATCTGTCAGGAAATGGGTATCTCGCCGACGAACGTGTGGACGATGCTGTATCGGGCCCGCATGGGGCTCCGGCAGTGTCTCGACCAGAACGGAGCCGGGCGCGCCCGGAGCTAAAGCGATGTTGACATGCAGGGACGCTAGTCATCTGGCCTCGCATAGCCAGGATCGGCCCTTGAATTTCCGGGAACGCTGGGGGCTGCGCTTCCACTTGTGGATGTGCGGAAACTGCCGACGTTTCGAACGTCAGATCTCACTGATGCGGCGCTTGCTGCGGCAGTCGGATTTGAACGGCGAAACTGATACCGCGAAATTCGAGCTTCCAGCCGAGGCGCGCGAGCGCATTGGCCGGGTGCTGGCGGATCAGCACAGTCAAGCAGCAAGTCATCCGTCTGGTCGGGAGCCTCGTCGTGAGTGACCCGCAGTTGAACTTCAAACGGCTGCAGGACTAAACCCCAAGTCAAACTTCAGGAGAAACAGTATGAAAGCAAGCAAAGCCACCCTCACCCTCGCCTTGACCGCCGCCATTGGGTCCGCAGGTATCGCGCATGCAGCCGGCAACCCTTTTGCGCTGAATGCGCTTTCACAAGGCTATATGGTCGCCGCCGCCGACAAGGCGAAGGAAGGCAAGTGCGGCGAAGGCAAGTGCGGCGGCACCAAGAAGGACGCCAAAGCCAAGGAAGGGAAGTGCGGTGAAGGAAAATGCGGCGGAGCGAGCACCGCGAAAGCCAAGGAAGGCAAATGTGGTGAAGGGAAGTGCGGCGGCAAGAAATAACCGCTGAGCTTGCGCGGGGCGCGATCTGCGCCCCGCGAACGACTTGTCCAACTGTTACCAGGGAAACGACATGCGCCCGATCCTGTCTTTATACGCAAGCCTGGCTGCCGCACTCAGCCAGGCTGGAAGTTACATCGGCCTGATGGGCCTGCGATTGCTGCTGGCCTGGGAATTCTGGGAAGCCGGCGTCGAGAAATTCAACGGCGACAACTGGTTCGCCGATATTCAGGACGCCTTCCCATTTCCTTTCAGCGTTGTGCCGGTAGATATCTCCTGGTTTCTCGCCACCTGGACTGAACTGATCGGCGCAGTAGCATTGGTTATTGGCCTCGGCACCCGCTTTTTCAGCCTGTCCCTGATCATCCTGACCGTCGTCGCCTGGGCGAGCGTCCATGCGGGCAACGGCTACAACGTCTGCGACAACGGCTTCAAGCTGCCGCTGATGTACCTGGTGATGTTCGTGCCGCTGCTGCTCTCCGGGCCGGGCAAGCTGAGCCTGGATCACTGGCTGGCACAGCGAATCCAGCGAGCTTGAACATTCAGGCCGGGGCGAGCGAGATGGCTCGCTCGCGGGCAGGCACTTCGATCAGGTTTTGCGACTGACAGGCATATCAAGCATGGTCGTGGCAGTTGCAGCCCCCTGGTTGAGGGCCTTGTCCGCACGGAGCCGGTCGACAGCAAGGTCGACGAAGCTGCGCACCTTTGCCGATCCATGACGCCCCTCGCGATGGATGACATGTACCGGAAGGTCGGGCCCTTCGAAGTCGGCCAGCACGATGCTCAGTTCCCCCGACTCGAGTTGCGGCGCAATTTGGTAGGACAGCAGGCGTGTCAGCCCGCAGCCTTGGCGTGCGGCCTCCAGTGCGCCGTCGTTGGTATTTGAAACGATGCAAGGTTGCACGCGTACCGTTACCTTTTCGCCGACTGACTGAAATGCCCAGTCATGGGTTGGTGATATTCCGCTCGCCGCGACGAGCCGGTGCCTAGCCAGGTCGTGCGGCGTCAGCGGAATGCCATGCCGTTCCAGGTAGGCTGGCGCGCCCACCATCACGCGCCGTACGCGCCCGACGTGAATGGCGCGCAGGGACGAATCAGGTAACGGGCCGATGCGCACGCCGACGTCCATCCCCTCATCGAGAAAGTTCACAACGCGATCGACGAATAGTGTCGATACCGTCGTCCGCTCGAACAGCGACTGGTACTCGGCAATGATTGGCATCACATAGAGCTTGCCAAAGAGAACAGGCGCGGTGACCGCCAGCGGCCCGCGCGGCGTCGCGTTAACCCCTGCCGCTGCAGCGTCGGCCTCCTCCATTTCGATCATGATGCGGCGCGCATCCTCCAGGTAGCGCGCCCCGGCTTCGGTCACCCGCACTACGCGCGTCGTGCGGGTGAGTAAACGCACGCCAAGTCGCTCTTCCAGCGCCACCACGGCACGCGTCACTGCGGGGGGCGACATGTTCAGTCGCCGCGCGCCGCCAGCGAAGCTCCCCACCTCTGCTACGGCAACAAAGACGTTCAGCAGGTGAAAACGATCCATGGCAATTCCTTTAATCGGAATAATGAATTCCATTCTAAGGCTATTCTTTCTTTTGCTTGCGTTTGGCACAGTCGGTTCGTCGACCAACTCTCGACACCTCACCACCCCAGCAAGCAAAGGAGATAAATCATGGCCCGCATCAACCTTGTTACCCACGAAACTGCCGATTCCGAACAAAAGGCGCTGCTCGACGCGATCCAGTCGCAACTCGGCATGGTCCCGAATTTCCTCAAGGTGTTTGCCAACTCGCCTGAAGCCCTCAAAGCCTTCCTAGGCCTGCACGGCATTGCCAATGGCGGCAGCCTTGACCCGCAGACCCGCGAACGCATCGCGCTGGCGCTGGCACAGCAGAACGCCTGCGAATACTGCCTGTCGGCGCACACTGCAATTGGTCGCAAGGCCGGCCTCAATGGCGCCGAGATCGACGCCAATCGTGCCGGCACTAGCCAGGACGCCCGGGCCGCCGCCGCCGTGCGCTTCGCCCGCGCCGTCAACGAACATACCGGCGACGTCACCACGGCCGAACTGGATGACATTCGCAACGCCGGCTATAGCGAAGCCGAAATCGTTGAAATCATCACCCACGTCGGTATGAACATCCTGACCAACCTCATCGGCCGCGCCAGCCGCGTCGAGATCGATTTCCCGAAAGTCGAGCTGAAGCGCGCTGCCTAGGGATGAAGCAACCGCGGAAGAGGGCAACCTCCTCCGCGCAGAAACAGGGAGACAACCATGGCCGGTGCATTTTTCGATATTGCCTTCACTCCGAACGTCAAGGCAGCGCAGGCGCGCATGGGCAGTCGCGCGGCTTATGGCCGGCTCGAGCAGGAACCGGCAGCGGAGCCCATGCTCGGCCCGCAGGAGATTGCCTTCATCGAGGCGCGCGATAGCTTCTATCAGGGCACGGTCAGCGAGACCGGTTGGCCCTATGTGCAGCATCGTGGCGGCCCGGCCGGTTTCCTCAAGGTACTGGACGCACGCACAATCGGCTACGCCGACTTCAGTGGAAATCGTCAGTACATCTCGACAGGCAATCTGGCCGGCGACGACCGCGTCTGCCTGTTCCTCATGGATTATCCACACCAGGCCAGGCTAAAAATCCTCGGCCGGGCGTGGGTGATCGACGAGGACGGCGATCCCGAGCTGCTGACGCGCCTCGACAATCCTCATTACCGTGCGCGCGTCGAGCGCGGCATCATCATCAGCATCGAGGGCTTCGACTGGAACTGTCCGAAATACATCACGCCACGCTATACGAATGACGAGATCGCGCAACGGATCAGGGAAGCCAGATCTGCACAGGATTCGCCCGTGGTGACGCAGGCAGAGGAAGCGATTGGGAGGGGCGGGCTTACGCTCACAATCACCGGCATACGCCAACTGACGCAGCGCATTCGCGCGTACGAGCTACGTGCCAGGGATTGGGGCGACCTGCCGTCGGCACAAGCAGGCGCGCATCTTGAAGTGCCGGTGCGGCTTGCCGACGGCGCAGTGGTCACACGACAGTATTCGCTTGCGACGGACCCAAGTCGCCGAGACGTGTACGAAATTGCCGTGTTGCACGAGCGTGACGGGCGCGGCGGTTCGAAAGCGATCCACGAAACCTGGCGGATCGGCACGCAGCTGCGCGTCGCATCGCCGATCAACCACTTCCCGCTGCATGCCGATTCACGCCCGGCAGTGCTGATTGCCGGCGGCATCGGGATCACGCCGATCCGTGCCATGGCACAGGCACTCCGCCGGCGAAGCGTGCCGTTCGAGCTGCACTACACGGGACAGACGCCCGCCGACATGGCCTACCGCGACCAGCTCGCCGTCGAATGTGGCGACGCATATTTCGCCTATTTCAGCCGCGTGCCGGGCCATCGGCGCCTCGATGTTGCCGCGGTGCTACGGCGCGCCCCAAGCGATGCTGTGTTCTATGTTTGTGGCCCGATCGCGCTGATCGAGGCAGTGCGCGATGCCGCAGCCCGGATCGGCATCGCGCCGGAGCGCGTGCAGCATGAATCGTTTCAGTGAACCTGCAGGAGGGGTAGACGATGATCCAACTCCATGAAGTCGCCCTGTCGGGCAACTGCCACAAGGTCCGCATGCTACTCGCCATCCTTGGCCTGCCGTATAAAAGCGTTGCCGTGGATCTCGCCAGCGGCGACCACCAAACGCCAGCCTATCTTGCGCTCAACCCTTTCGGCCAAGTGCCTGTTTTAGTCGATGGTCATACCGTGATCCGGGACAGCCAGGCCATCCTGGTTTACGTTGCAAGCCGCTACGGTGGCGAGCGCTGGTGGCCGCAGGACCCAGCTTATCTGGCCAGAATCTCCGGCTGGCTGTCGACAGCCGCCAACGAGATTGCGGCAGGGCCGAACAAGCTGCGCCTGCATCATAAGTGGGCACGTCCGATCGATGTGTCGCAAGTTGAAACACTCACCAGCATGACACTTCGGGTCATCGACGATACGCTGGCGCAAACGCGCTGGCTTGCTGGAAGTGAAGCCAGCATTGCCGATCTGGCTGTTTATCCCTATCTTGCGCTCTCCCCTGAGGGGAAAATCGATATCGGATCGTACGCGAACATCCTGCGCTGGCTCGGTGATGTGCGCTGTCTCGACGGCTACATCGGCATGCCGGGCATGCATGTATGAAGATGCCGGCCTTCAACTGGCAAGACTGGAGAATCTTCACAGCGCCAACGGGCGGATGGCCGCGCAGTTGCGTGGCCATCGCGAGTGCAATGGGTAGTCGACCTGGTCCACCAGGTTCCGCGTTCACAGCCCCAAATCGCTGAGTCCGGGATGATCATCGGGCCGCCGGCCGAGCGGCCAGAAGAACTTCCGATCCGCCTCTTTGATGGGGAGATCATTGATGCTGGCAAAGCGGCGCATCATGAAACCCTGCTCATTGAACTCCCAATTTTCGTTTCCGTATGAGCGAAACCACTGGTGCGAGTCGTCGTGCCATTCGTATGCGAATCGGACCGCAATGCGGTTGCCGGTGTAGGCCCACAACTCCTTGATAAGCCGATAGTCGAGTTCCCTGGCCCACTTTCTTTCAAGAAACTGGCGCACCTGATCGCGCCCTGACGGGAACTCAGCTCGATTTCTCCAGAGCGTGTCGGCCGTATAAACGAGCACAACTTTCGCAGGGTCGCGCGTGTTCCACGCATCCTCTGCCATGCGCACTTTCTGTGTGGCACTTTCTTGGGAAAACGGGGGAAGGGGGGGTTTGGTCTCTTGCATGCCATCAGTCCTTTCAGTCGCATAGACAGACTTGTCTACATGGCCAATTCTAGCCATCGCAGACAGACCTGTCTACAATCGATGGATGCTTGAAAAAACGAGCCCGTCATCATCGTCATTGCCTGCGCGCGAACGCATCCTGCTAACCGCGCACGAGCTCTTCTACCGCGATGGCATCCGTGCCACCGGGATTGATCGCGTCATTGCGGAATCGGGCGTGACCAAGGTCACTTTTTATCGGCATTTCCCCAGCAAGAACGACCTGATCCGGGAATTCCTGGAATACAGGCATCGGCGCTGGATGGACTGGTTTGTGGATGCGCTCCAACGCCACGGGCAGGACATGAACGGACTGATACCAACTCTGCGCGAGTGGTTTGGCGACGAAAATTTTCGTGGCTGCGCTTTCATTAACAGCGTCGGGGAGTTGGGTGGGGTACTGCCGTCGGTTGTGGAAATATCGAGGCGTCACAAGCAGGAAGTGACAGATGTCATATACCGTCTTTTGCCCCCCTCACGTCTCCGCAAGGAAAACGCGTCGGCTGTCGCCCTTGCAGTTGATGGCGCAATTGTCCGTGCTCAGTTCGAACAGTCTCCGGAGTCGGCACTCCGGGCTTTGGACCGAATACTCAAGCTGTTGTCAGCCCGGTGATTCGTCGTGATCCAACTGGCTCAGCATTGACTCATCCGCGTGGCCAATCAGGACAATGGATGTTCACGAAAGCCGGCACCCTCGCAACAAACTTGACTGATCGGCAATCATCTGGCGCGCTTCATCTGACTGCGGCTAACGCCGGGTGACAGGCCGAATTCGCGTTTGAACGCACGGCTGAAAGCGGCCTCGCTGCTATACCCGACGCGTTCTGCGATATCGATCATGGCGAGTTCGGGGTCGTTCAACCATTCCCTCGCCAGCTGCATGCGCCAGCGCGTCAGGTAATGCAGCGGCGTCATGCCAACCTTCTGATGGAACCTACTCAGCATCTACGCTCAAGCTGCTCTGATGCGGCAAAAGAGCTCGTCGAGATGGCTGATCGTTTGAGTGAGAGGGGCAAGCCTTGGTCCTTGTCGCTCAAATGCGGCAATGTGGACGTTACATTCAAGTACGCTAGCAAACATTAGGAAGCGATGACCACCGTCCTCACAGCCAAGGATGTCACTGCCGGATATGGCGAACTGGCGCTCGTCGAGCTGCCCGCCATCGACCGCTTTGCCTCGCTTGGCTGGGAGACGGCCAACCTGTACCACGAGTCCTTCGGCGCTGACGGCACCGAGGGGCGAACCTCAGAGGCCGAGGTCATCCTCGTCCGCCGCCTGAGGAAGGCGCTGGAGCGCATCAACCCCGGTCACCCGGCCTCCGCCTACGATCAGGCCATCGACCGGCTCACCGAGGACCGCTCCAAGCAGTTGCCGGTGAACGCCAACCAGTCCTTCTACCAGTTGCTGCGTGACCGGGTGAAGGTGGACGTGACCGACGGCGAAGGCAAGGCCAACCGCAGAGGTTGGCCTTTTGAGGGTTCAGAGATCTTGAGATTCTGGAATTTCTCAACTGTTGAGAATTTTCTCAACAATTCTGAGAACCTACAAATTCACACATCGAGGTTCCGCACCCCCAGCGCATTCGTCTCGATGAACGCGCGCCTGGGCTCCACATCGTCGCCCATCAGTGTTGTGAAGATCTGGTCGGACGCGATGACGTCTTCGATCTGCACTTTCATCAGGCGGCGCACCTTGGGGTCCATGGTGGTTTCCCACAGCTGCTCGGGGTTCATTTCGCCCAGGCCCTTGTAGCGCTGGATGCTCATGCCGCGCTTCACTTCGGCGAGGAACCAGTCCATCGCCTCGCGGAAGCTTTGCACCGGGGCCTCCTTCTCGCCCCGCTTGGCGCGGGCGCCGAGGCCGATGAGGTCGCGCAGCAGGTCGCCGACTTTGACCAGCTGCTCGTAGTCGCCGGATTCGAGCAGGTCGGCCTCGAGGTAATTCACGTAGGCGTTGCCGTGCGAGTGGCGGGTGATGCGCAGGCGGTGGCTGTCGGTTTCGCCGATGTATTCGGCGGCGACTTCGAACTTGTTGGCGTCGAGCGCGGCGCCCAGGCTGGCCTCGCTCATCATTGCGGCGCCGCTGTCTGCCAGGCTCAGGCGCGGGATCTTCATCAGCGCCTGCAGCACGTCTTCCGGCAGCATGCGGGCAAGGCGGTCGCACACGGCTTCGGCGAGGAAGTATTCGCGCGCCAGGGTTTCCAGCGCTTCGCCGGCGATCGGCATGGCGCCGTCCATGGGGGTGAGCTCGGCATCCTTCATCGCCTCGGCCATCAGGTGCTCTTTCAGCGCGTGCTCGTCCTTGATGTAGCGCTCGGAGCGGCCGTGCTTGACCTTGTACAGCGGCGGCTGCGCGATGTAGATGTGGCCGCGCTCGACGAGCTCGGGCATCTGCCGGTAGAAGAAGGTCAGCAACAAAGTCCGAATGTGGGCGCCGTCGACGTCGGCGTCGGTCATGATGATGATGCGGTGGTATCTGAGCTTGTCGGGGTTGTAGTCGTCCTTGCCGATGCTGGTGCCGAGCGCGGTGATCAGCGTTGCGATTTCCTGGCTGCCGATGACCTTGTCGAAACGCGCGCGCTCGACGTTGAGGATCTTGCCCTTCAGCGGCAGGATCGCCTGGAACTTGCGGTCGCGGCCCTGCTTGGCGGAGCCGCCGGCGGAGTCGCCCTCCACCAGATACAGTTCGGACAAGGCCGGATCCTTTTCCTGGCAGTCGGCCAACTTGCCGGGCAGGCCCAGGCCGTCCATCACGCCCTTGCGGCGCGTGATTTCGCGCGCCTTGCGCGCGGCTTCGCGGGCGCGCGCGGCGTCGACGATCTTGGCGCACAGCAGCTTGGCGTCGTTGGGGTTTTCGAGCAGGAATTCGGCGAGCTTCTGGCCGACGACCTCCTGCACCACCGGCTGCACCTCGCTGGAGACCAGCTTGTCCTTGGTCTGGCTGGAAAACTTGGGCTCGGGCACTTTCACCGACAGCACGCAGGTGAGGCCTTCGCGCATGTCGTCACCGGTGGTCTCGACCTTGGCCTTCTTGGCCACTTCGTTTTCCTCGATGTACTTGTTCAGCACGCGCGTCATCGCCATGCGCAGGCCGGTGAGGTGGGTGCCGCCGTCGCGCTGCGGAATGTTGTTGGTGAAGCACTGCACGGTTTCGGAATAGCTGTCGTTCCACTGCATGGCGACTTCGACGGTCATGCCGTCCTTCTCGCCCACGGCGGTGAAGATCTTGGGGTGCAGCGGATTCTTGAGCCGGCTCATGTACTCGACGAAGCCCTTCACGCCGCCTGAGTGCGCGAAGTTTTCGGTCTTGCCGTCGCGGTGGTCGATGAGCTCGATCTTGACGCCGTTGTTGAGGAAGCTGAGTTCGCGGATGCGCTTGGCGAGGATGTCGAAATGGAATTCGACCTTGCCGAAGATTTCCTCGTCGGCGAGGAAGTGCACCTCGGTGCCGCGGTTCTGCGTTTCGCCGACGATCTGCATGGGCGAGACTTCGACGCCGTTCTGGATTTCGATCGGGCGGTCGAGCACCTTGCCCTGGTGGAAGGTCATCGCGTACTTCTTGCCGTCGCGGCGCACGATGAGCTTGAGCCATTTCGACAGGCCGTTGACGCAGGACACGCCGACGCCGTGCAGGCCGCCGGAGACCTTGTAGCTGTTCTGGTTGAACTTGCCGCCGGCGTGCAGCACGGTCATGACGATTTCGGCGGCGCTGCGCTTGGGCTCGTGCTTGTCGTCGAACTTGACGCCAACCGGGATGCCGCGGCCGTTGTCGGAAATCGAAATCGAGTTGTCGGGATGAATGATCACCTTGATGTCGTCGCACCAGCCGGCGAGCGCCTCGTCGATGGCGTTGTCCAGCACCTCGAACACCATGTGATGCAAGCCGGTGCCGTCGGACGTATCGCCGATGTACATGCCGGGGCGCTTGCGCACCGCCTCCAGGCCTTCCAGCTGCTGGATGCTGTCTTCGTCGTACCCGCCGTTGCTGTTCTCGGGTGTCGCGTTGTCCGGTTTCTTGCTCATGGTGTGTGCGCCCCCAAAGGGGCTTTCCTTCGGTTGATGCTAGGGAGTCATGCGATGCACGCGGTGCCGGCTCATGCCGGTGCGCTCAGATCCGCATCGGCATCACGACGTACTTGTAGCCGGGCTCGGCGTCGCTGGTGAGCAGCATGCTGCTGTTGGCGTCGCCCAGCGACAGCGTGACCTCGTCGCTGTTGAGCGCGCCCAGGCCGTCGAGCAGGTAGGTCACGTTGAAGCCGACGTCGAGCGGGTCGCCGTTGTAGCGCACCTCGATTTCGTCGGCGGCTTCTTCCTGCTCGTTGTTGTTGCAGACGATGCCGAGCGTGTTCTCGCTCATCACCAGGCGCACGCCGCGGAATTTCTCGTTGGACAGGATGGCCGCGCGCTGCAGCGCCTGCATCACGTTCTGCCGGCCAGCCTTGAGCGTGCGCGGCTGGCTGCTGGGGATGACACGCTGGTAGTCGGGGAACTTGCCGTCGACGACCTTGGTGACGAGTTCGGTGCCGGGCAGGGTGATGGTGACCTGGTTGGCGCCGATGCGCAGCTCGACCGGGTCGTCGACGTCGGCGAGCAGCTTGGACAGCTCCATCACGGTCTTGCGCGGGATGATGACTTCGCGCGCCTCGGCGGCGGTCTCGAGCGTGGTTTCAGCGTAGCTCAGGCGATGGCCGTCGGTGGCGACGACTTTCAACTGGGTGCCGTCGAGCACCAGCAGCATGCCGTTGAGGTAGTAACGGATGTCCTGGCTCGCCATGGCGAACTGCACCAGCTGCAACAGGCGCTTGAGCGTTTTCTGCGGCAGGCGGATCGCCTCGCCCAAGCCGGCGCCGGTTTCGACACGCGGGAAGTCGGCTGCAGGCAGCGTCTGCAGGGTGAAGCGCGACTTGCCGGCGCTGACCACGACCTGGCTATCCTTGGAGTCGAGCTTGACCTTGGCATCGTCGGGCAGGGCACGCACGATGTCGAACAGCTTCCTCGCCGCCAGCGTGATGGCGAAGTCGTCACCGGCCTTGGCGTCGAGCTGGGTGCTCACCTGCAGTTCGAGATCGGTGGCCAGAAGGGTCAGCTTGTCGCCCTTCTTTTCCAGCAGCAGGTTGGAGAGGATGGGCAGGGTGTGGCGGCGCTCGACGACCCCGACTACCGAGGACAGGGACGCCAGCAGCGCGTTGCGTTCGCTTTGTACCAATAGCATTTATCTCTTCCTGAAATTCGTAATAAAGGCGGCTCAAATCTGGGGGTAAGCCATTTTTATTATTCAAAACAATAACTTGTCATGCATTTACCACTGTGGACAAGTGCTTGGCAGAGCGGGAGGGGTGGGGATGCTTTGCATCGGGGTCCCGCGCCGGGCCGTCTTATCCACATTTCGTCCTCAGCCTGTCAGCGTTTGCAACAACACCAGATAATCGCGCCCGATATCGGTATCGGTCTCGCGCAACTCGGCCACTTTGCGGCAGGCGTGGATCACCGTGGTGTGGTCGCGCCCGCCGAAGGACTCGCCGATTTCCGGCAGGCTCTGGTTGGTGAGCTCCTTGGCCAGCGCCATGGCAATCTGCCGCGGACGGGCCAGGTTGCGCGTGCGTTTCTTGGAAAACATGTCGGCGACCTTGATTTTGTAGAAGTCGGCGACGGTCTTCTGGATGTTCTCGATCGAGACGATGCGCGAGGTCGAGGCGATCAGGTCGCGCAGCGCCTCTTTCACCAGCTCGAGCGTGATCGGCTTTTCGTGGAAGCGCGAGAAGGCGATCACCCGCTTCAGCGAGCCTTCCAGCTCGCGCACGTTGGAGCGCACCTGCTTGGCGATGAAGAAGGCGACGGCTTCGTCGAGCTTGACCGCTTCGGCCTGTGCCTTGGCGAGCAGGATGGCGACGCGCATTTCCAGCTCGGGCGGCTCGACCGCGACGGTGAGGCCCCAGGCGAAGCGCGACTTCAGGCGGTCGTCGAGCCCGCTGATTTCCTTGGGGAAGGTGTCGCAGGTGATGACGATCTGCTTCTTGTTCTCGATCAGCGAGTTGAACACATAGAAAAACTCTTCCTGGGTGCGGTCCTTTTTCGCCAGGAACTGGATGTCGTCGATCAAGAGCAGGTCGAGCGACATGTAGCGGCGCTTCAAGTCGTCGAACTGCTTGTTGAGGTAGGCCTTGACCACGTCGTCGACATAGTCGTTGGCGTGGATGTAGCTGATGCGCGCCTCGGGGTTGGCCTGGCGCACGGCGTTGCCGATGGCCTGCAGGAGGTGGGTCTTGCCGAGGCCGACGCCGCCGTAGATGAAGAGCGGGTTGTACGCGGTGCCGGGATTGTCGGCGATCTGCAGG
>Ga0208244_101410_pt1 | contig 13160 bp, 14 predicted proteins | sample SubbioCR12Aug_5A_FD_184828 | JGI IMG/M metagenome (GOLD analysis project Ga0208244, IMG submission 184828) | Serpentinite rock and fluid subsurface biosphere microbial communities from McLaughlin Reserve, California, USA - CR12Aug_5A (SPAdes) | ecosystem: Environmental > Terrestrial > Deep... | reverse complement strand
GGTGAAGATCGTCGACCTGGCGCGCGACATGATCCGCCTGTCCGGCTTTACCGAGGACGATGTCCGCATCGTCTTCACCGGCTTGCGTCCGGGCGAGAAGCTCTACGAGGAGCTGCTGGCCGACGGCGAGCATACGCTGCCGACGCCGCATCCGAAGCTGCGCATCGCGCAGGCGCAGGCGACATTGTCTGCGGAGGCGATGGCGGCGTTGCTGGGGTGGCTGCAGGGGGCGCCGCAGGATGAGGCGGCCGTCAAGCGGCGCCTGGCGCAGATCGTTCCGGAATATCGCCCGCAGCAATCGCAATGAAATCCAATAGCACATTGCTGGTGACGGGCGGCGCCGGCTACATCGGCTCCCACGCCTGCGTCGAACTGCTGCAGGCCGGTCATGAAGTGGTGGTGGTGGACAATCTTTGCAACAGCAGCCGCGCGGTGATTGGACGGATCGAGCGGATTTCCGGCCGGGAAGTCGCCTTTCACGAATGCGACGTGCGCGATGCGGCGGCGCTGCGCGCGGTCTTTCGCGAATATGCCATCGATGCCGTGCTGCATTTTGCCGGGCTGAAGGCGGTCGGCGAATCCGTCGCCCGCCCGCTGGACTACTACGACAACAACGTCGGCGGCACGCTGGCGCTTTGTGCGGCAATGACCGAGGCCGGTGTGCGCCGGCTGGTCTTCAGTTCTTCGGCGACGGTGTATGGCGATCCCGATGCCGTGCCGGTGCGCGAGGATCACCCGCTGCGGCCGACGAATCCCTACGGGCGCAGCAAGGCGATGATCGAATCGATCCTGCAGGACCTGTTCCGCTCCGACCCGGCCTGGAGGGTCGCGCTGCTGCGCTACTTCAATCCCGTCGGCGCCCATGAGAGCGGGCTGATCGGCGAGGATCCGGACGGCGTGCCGAACAACCTCATGCCGTTCATCGCCCAGGTGGCGGTGGGCCGGCGCGAGGCGCTCAATGTGTACGGCAACGACTATGCGACGCCGGACGGCACCGGCGTGCGCGACTACATCCATGTCGTCGATCTCGCCCGCGGCCACCTGGCGGCGCTGGAGAAGCTGGAGGCGGCCGCCGAGGTGCTGACGGTGAATCTGGGCACGGGGCGCGGCTACAGCGTGCTGGAGATGGTCGAGGCCTTCCGCCAGGCCTCGGGCAGGGATATTCCGTACCGGGTCGTCGACCGCCGTCCGGGCGACATCGCCGCCTGCTATGCCGATCCGTCCCTGGCGGCGCGCCTGCTGGGCTGGCGCGCCGAACGCGGCATTGACGAAATGTGCCGGGACACCTGGCGCTGGCAGAGCATGAATCCGGACGGCTACACCGGCTAGCGCCACCTTGGGCAGAGCTTGCAGGCAACGATGAAAAGACGCATATTTCCTGCCTCCCGTATAATTTGACGTGATAGATTGTTATCCGTAATTTAACAATGTGTTAGATAACAAATAATATTGTCAAAATGGCGCGATCAAAGGCCTTGTCTGCGGAAGATCTGATGCGAGCCATTGTCGTCGTGGGGCCTTATGGGGCCACCCCCGATGCTTTGGGGACACGGTTTGCCGGAATCAGCCGGTCTACGCTCAATCGCCGCCTGCGAGATCTGGTTACTGCAGGGCGCATCAAGGCGATCGGGAAGGGGCCGGGCATACGCTATGTTTCGGGGGCGCAATTCCCGGAGGAAGATGTACGGCGCTATTTTGAAACCGACTGGCAGGCGCGGCCCTCCGTCGGTTTTCGTGAAGAGCAACTGCTGCCGGAACCCGGGATCGCCTCGGAAAAGGCGGCGCGGTTGCGCAAGCTCAATGCCATTTCGCGCCCGCTCGACAGGAAATTCCTGGCGGATTTCCTGATCGATTTTTCATGGGCCTCGTCGTTGCTCGAGGGCGGCACTTATTCGGTCATCGATACCCAGGCGCTGATCGAATACGGCCAACGCAATCCGGACAAGCCGGTCGAGGATGCGCTGCTCATTCTCAATCACAAGAATGCCATCGAGTATCTGTGGTTGCACCGCGAACTTGCCGTCGAAACCTTGTGCCGGCTCCATTCCCTGCTGACAGACCGGCATGGACTTGCCGAGGCTGCGGATTCGGAGCATTTCCTGCCCGACGGACAACGCGGTGTGCCGAGGGAATACGAGGAGGTGCGGCTGGGGCGGTCGGCCTACGGGCCGCCTTTCCGTCCTGGGACGGGTTACATTGGCAGGGCGCTGGCGCTGGTTGTCGAGACGGCCGTCAAACTGGAACCTGTTGCGGCGGCGCTCTATTTGATGACGCGCCTTCCCTATCTCCAGGCCTTCGCAAACGGCAACAAGAGGACTTCCCGCCTTGCCGCCAATTTGCCTTTGCTGAGGGCCGGCATGCTGCCGATATCGTTCGTGGATTTTGCGAAGGCGGATTATGTGCTGGGGGTGTCCGCGTTCTACGAACTTGGCGACATCCAGATCATCGAGCGGGTTTTCATTCAGGGCTATGTAAGGTCGATCGTCCGCGGCAGCGATTTGCCGGCATCCGTTCGGGTCGGTGGCTTCAAGGTGGATGAGGTTGTGGGCGAACTGGTGAACTATGTTCAGTCGGGCCGACTGCCGGGACACTCCGCTGCCGCCCTGTTCCTGGCATGACCACCTACGCCATCGGCGACATCCAGGGTTGCTTCGATTCCTTCCGGCGCCTGCTCGACCTGATCCGCTTCGATCCGGCGCGCGACCGGCTCTGGCTGGTCGGCGACCTGGTCAATCGCGGGCCGCATTCGCTGGAGACGCTGCGCTTCGTCAAGGGGCTGGGCGATGCCGCGATCACCGTGCTGGGCAACCACGACCTGCATCTGGTGATGCTGGCCGAGGGGCACTCGAAGAAGCGCGACGACGACACGCTCGACGCGATCCTGGCCGCGCCGGATCGCGAGGAGCTGCTCGCATGGCTGCGCCAGCGCCCCCTGATGCATGTCGAGAAACGCCATGCGCTGGTGCACGCCGGCCTGCTGCCGCAATGGACGGTGGCGCAGGCGCGCAAGCTGGCGGGCGAGGTGGAAGTGGCGCTGCGGGCGGATAACTATCGCGAGTTCCTCGCGAATATGTGGGGCAGTGAACCGCCGTACTGGCGCGACGGACTTTTCGGCTGGCCGCGCCTGCGGGTGATTGTGAACGCCATGACGCGGATGCGCTTCTGTTCGGCGGAAGGCGTGATGGAATTCAAGTCCAAGGGCGAAGCCACCGATGCGCCGGCAGGTTTCCTGCCGTGGTTCGCCGTGCCGGGCCGCCGCAGTGCCGACCGCGTTCTGGTGACGGGCCACTGGTCGGCGCTGGGCCTGAAGATCGAGCCGAAGCTGCTGGCATTGGACTCGGGCTGTTTGTGGGGACGGCACCTGACGGCGGTGAGTCTGCCGGCGCGCAAGGTGTTTCAGGTCGACTGTGCCGGGGAGGACGTGACGTGACGGCGGCGAGTATGGACAACTGCGTGTTCTGCAGGATCGTGCGCGGCGAGTTGCCGGCGACGGTGGTGTTCGAGGACGAGGCAACCCTCGCCTTCATGGACATCGGCAGCGTGAACCCCGGACACATGCTGGTGGCGGTGAAGCCGCACGTCGAGAACCTGCAAAGCATGGACGGAGAATTGGCGGGCGCCCTGTTTCGATCCGCATGCCGGGTCGCCAAGGCGATTGAAACCGTCTATAAGCCGCACGGCATTTCGGTCTATCAGGCCAACGGCCCTGCCGCCGGACAGACCGTGTTCCACGCCCATATCCACGTGCTGCCGCGCTGGGAAAACGATGGCCTGACCTTCACCTGGCCGGTGAAGAACCCTTCTCGCGAGGAACTGGAGAAGGTTGCCGCGCAACTGCGCACTGCATTGTAGGTCGGGCTTCAGCCCGACAGCCAACTCCGATCAGCCGCCATTGTCGGGCTGAAGCCCGACCTACGCAAAATCAGTGGGTGACGCGCGTCGCGCCGCCGCCCCGCAGCACGCGTACGCGCTCGCCGGGATGGAAGGCTTCGTCCGCCTCCTGGGTGACGGCGATGAGTTCACCGCTGTCGAGCTTGACGGTGATTTCCAGACCTTCCTTCTTGGTGACTTGTTCCTCGATGGCGGAACCGGCGACGCCGCCCACCACTGCGCCGACGATGGCGCCGGCCGTCGAGCCGCGCCCGCGGCCGATATTGCTGCCCGCAATGGCGCCGACGCCGGCGCCGGCCACGGTGCCCACCGGCGACTTGGTGCCCTCTATGGTGACGCGCCTCACGCTTTCCACCACGCCGAGGCGCACGTTCATTTCCTGTCGTGCCTGGCGCCGTTCATAGGCGCTGCCGGACTGGCTTGAGGCGCAGCCGGCGAGCACGGTGGCCAGGGTGAGCGTGGCAGCGAGGATCATTCGATTCATGTTCTTTCCTTACCAGGGTTTCTGTCCGAACGCGGCCTGGTAGCGCTCGGCGATTTCATCCCGCTCCGGCTTATGGTTCTGGCCGCCGCGGTGGGCAATCTTGATCGACCCCATCAGCGAGGCAAGCCGTCCCGCTATCTCCCAGTCCATGCCGCTGGCGATGCCGTAGAGCAGGCCGGCGCGGAAGGCGTCGCCGCAGCCGGTCGGATCGACGAGGTCATCCGGTTTGACGCTGGGTATGTCGAGACGTTGACCGCCCGTGTGGATCTCGGCGCCATTGGCCCCCAGGGTGATGACCAGTGCGTTGACCAGGTTTGCCAGATCCCCGATGGCTCGCCCCGTCTTCTCGGACAGCAGTTTTGCCTCGTAGTCGTTGACGCAGCAATAGTCGGCGAGTTCCAGGAAATTCAGCAGCTCTTCGCCGCCGAACAACGGCAGCCCCTGGCCGGGATCGAAGATGAAGGGCACGCCGGCGTCATGGAACTCCTGTGCGTGCTGCATCATGCCGTCCCGCCCGTCCGGCGCGATGATGCCGATAGTCAGTCCCTGTGCATCGGCGACATGGTTCAGATGCGAGTGGTTCATCGCCCCCGGGTGGAAGGCGGTGATCTGGTTGTCGTCGAGATCGGTGGTGATGAAGGCCTGGGCGGTGTAGGTGGCAGGCACTTCCTGGACATGGCTGCGATCGAGGCCGAGCCGCTCCAGACGATTAACATAGGGCGCACTGTCTTCGCCGACGGTGGCCATGATGAGGGGTTCGCCGCCGAGCAGTTTCAGGCTGTAGGCGATGTTTCCCGCGCAGCCGCCGAACTCGCGCCGCATGTCGGGCACATGGAAGGCGACATTCAGGATGTGCAACTGGTCGGGCAGGATGTGGTTCTTGAAGCGGTCGTGGAACACCATGATGGTGTCGTAGGCCATCGAGCCGCAGATCAGTGTCCTCATTGCGTGGGCTTCCTCCGGGATTCGGGGTGCTTACGGGTAGAACAGATAAAGCCGGTAGCCGCTGGCGCCGATGTCAGTGGCATCCAGCCGGAGGTTGACCGCCATATCGCCGTTGGCGGCAAAGCCGGCACGAACATCTGCACCTTGCTCCAGATAATCGGATGGCGCAAAGATCTTGCGGACCATGGGCTGATCGCGCGTATCGGTCAGGGTCAGTTCCAGGTGCGGGTAATCCTGTGCGAAGGATGCGCGGTTCTTCAAGGTGGCCACCAGCACAAGCTGGCCCTTGCGCTGCGGATCGGGATGCAGATCCGATGCTTCGATGCTGACCAGATCCGCCTTGCGCGGCAAGGGAATGTCGCAATCAAGCAGGCGACACATCTCCTCAAGCAGGGGGCGAAGCCCCGGTTCGCTGACGGCCAGTTCGGCGCGGTAAATATAAGCGCTCTGCGCGACGAGCAATATCAGCGCGAGCAGGCCAGCCAGTCCCCAGGCCAGCAGGCGCCTGCGCGAAGCGGGGGGTGCGGCTTCATGGCCGATTTCTTCCAGCAGAATGCTGATCGCGGCCTGCTGGTCAGCCTGGTCAGGCGGTACGGCAGGCGGCTCGGATGGGCCAGCCTCAAGGGAGGGTTCTGCGGGCGGCGATTCGGCGTGAGGCGGCGCGAGGGGTTCCGATGGAGGCGTCGCCGCCCCCGCCGCCTGGGCAACCGGAGGCGGAGGGGAATCGGCCAGGGTTTCCAGGGCATTGAACACGGCGCTGCAGTGTCCGCAACGCACCTTGCCGGCGCGCGCCTTGAGCTGCTCCGGCGTGACGCGGAAGGCTGTGTCGCAGGCCGGGCAACGGGTCAGCATCATGTGCGCATGCCCTCCAGAAGGCTCCAGCCTTCCCGTTCCGCCCACACCGCCAGGTCGAAGGCGGGGCGGTAGGCCTGCCGAACCTGTTCGACCTGGGCGGACAGGATGCCGGAGAGGGCGATCATGCCGCCGGGCCGGGTGCGTTCGGCGAGCAGGGGCGCCAGCACGCAGAGCGGGTTGGTCAGTATGTTGGCGACCACGATGTCGAACTGCGTGTCGAGGGCATGTCTTGAATGCAAAAGCTGCAGCGCCACATGGTTGCGTTCGGCATTGTCGGCGGCTGCGGACAGGGCGTTGTCATCGATATCGACACCGACCACGCTGCCCGCCCCGAGCCTGGCTGCGGCGATGGCCAGGATACCCGAACCGCAGCCGTAATCGAGCACGCCAACGCCGGCCTGCACATGGGCGCATAGCCACTCCAGGCACAGCCGTGTGGTCGGATGGCTGCCGGTGCCGAAGGCCAGGCCCGGATCGAGTTCGAGATTGATCGCATTCGGGTCCGGCGCCCGATGCCAGGAAGGCACGATCCACAGCCGTTCATTGATGCGGATCGGCTCGAATTGCGACTGGGTCAATTTCACCCAGTCCTGTTCTGCGACTTCGGTGATGGCGTAAGGCGGCGTCGTATCGAGCCCCGCCGCCCCTGCCGACGCCGCCGCAATCAGAGGGAGGTCGGCATCTTTTTCGAAAAGTGCGATGACACGGCTGCTTGCCCAGAGTGATGCGGTCACGCTGCCGGGCTCGCCGAATTGCGGCGTCTCCCGTTCGGTGCCGGCGTCAGCATCCTCCATGCTGACCGAGAGGGCGCCCCTGGCCAGCAGGGCCTCGGAGAGCGCTTCGGCATGGCCGGCATCCGTGGCGAGCGTGACGGAAAGCCACATGATGGGCTATTTCCCCTTGACGGCCTCGTGCTTCGCGGCCAGTTTGTGTTCGAGATAATGGATGTTGGTGCCGCCCTTCATGAAGCGGGCATCGAGCATCAGCTCCTGATGCAGCGGGATGTTTGTCTTGATGCCTTCCACCACCATTTCCGAGAGCGCGATGCGCATGCGGCGGATGGCCTGGTCCCGGGTGTCGCCATAGGCGATCAGCTTGCCGATCATCGAATCGTAATGCGGCGGCACGTTGTAGCCGGTATAGGCGTGGGAATCGACGCGGATGCCGGGCCCGCCGGGCGGATGGTAGGAGGTGATGCGGCCGGGGGATGGCGTGAATTTGAACGGGTCCTCGGCATTGATGCGGCACTCAATGGCATGGCCCTTCAGTTCAATGTCACGCTGGCGAATGGCGAGCTTCTCCCCGGCGGCGATGCGGATTTGCTGTTGCACCAGGTCAATGCCGGTGATGAACTCCGTCACGGGGTGCTCGACCTGCAGGCGGGTGTTCATCTCGATGAAGTAGAACTCGCCGTTTTCATAGAGGAACTCGAAGGTGCCGGCGCCGCGGTAGCCGATCTTGCGGCAGGCTTCCGCGCAGCGGTCGCCGATGCGGGCGATGAGGCGGCGGGCGACATCGGGCGCCGGCGCCTCCTCGATGATCTTCTGGTGGCGGCGTTGCATCGAGCAGTCTCGCTCGCCCAGCCAGACCGTGTTCTTGAAGGAGTCCGACAACACCTGGAACTCGATGTGGCGCGGGTTCTCCAGGAACTTTTCCATGTACACCATTGGATTGCTGAAGGCGGCCTGCGCTTCGGCGCGGGTCATGGTAACGGCGTTGAGCAGCGCCGCCTCGGTGTGCACGACGCGCATGCCGCGTCCGCCGCCGCCGCCGGCTGCCTTGATGATGACGGGATAGCCGATGGCGCGGGCGATTTTCACGATCTCCTTCGGGTCTTCCGGCAGCGCACCTTCCGATCCCGGCACGCAGGGCACGCCGGCGGCTTTCATGGCGTCCTTGGCGGAAACCTTGTCGCCCATCAGGCGGATGGTTTCCGGCCGCGGCCCGATGAAGACGAAGCCGGATTTCTCCGCCCTTTCGGCGAAGTCGGCATTCTCGGAGAGGAAGCCATAACCGGGGTGGATGGCTTCCGAGTCGGTGACTTCGGCCGCCGAGATGATGGCGGGGATGTTGAGGTAGCTGGCCGAGGACGGGGCGGGCCCGATGCAGACGGATTCGTCGGCGAGCTTGACGTATTTCGCCTCGGTGTCGGCTTCGGAGTGCACGACGACCGTCTTGATGCCCAGTTCCCGACAGGCGCGCTGGATGCGGAGAGCAATCTCGCCACGGTTGGCGATGAGAATTTTTTCGAACATGGTTGCCTGGGTTCTATGGGTCGGGCAAAGCCCGACAAATCCGTTCTTATTCGATGATGAAGAGTGGCTGGCCGTATTCGACCGGCTGGCCGTTCTCCACCAGGATCGCCTTGATGACGCCGGAGGCATCGGATTCGATCTCGTTCATGAGCTTCATGGCCTCGATGATGCAGAGGGTGTCGCCGGCCTTGACGGTTTGCCCCACCTCGACGAATGAAGAGGAGCCTGGCGCCGAGGATCGATAAAAGGTGCCCACCATCGGCGCCTTGACGGCATGGCCTTGCGTTTCTGCTGCCGGCTCGGCAGCAACAGGAGAGGGGGTGGCAGGCTGGGTGGCTGCAGGGGTGGCCATGTGGTGCATCGGACCCGCATGATGCACATAGGTGGGTGTTGCCGCAGCGATGCCTTGCTTGGCGATGCGAACCTTCTCCTCCCCCTCGGTGATCTCCAGCTCTGTGATGCCGGATTTTTCCACCAGATCGATCAAGGCCTTCAGTTTTCTGAGGTCCATTTTTTCTCCCGTATGAAATGACGCCGCAGCGACTGGAACACGATTGAGCCCCGCCGCGGGCCAGGTGCTAGCGAATGCGATTGAGTATGTAGTCGAGCGCGAGCCGGTAGCCGTGGCTGCCCAGGCCGCAGATCACGCCAACGGCCATGTCCGAGAAATAGGAATGCCGGCGGAAGGGCTCCCGCGCATGGATATTGGACAGATGCACTTCGACAAAAGGGATGGCCACGGCTGCCAAGGCGTCCCGCAGGGCGACGCTGGTGTGGGTGTAACCGCCCGGGTTGATGATGATGAAAGCCACATCCTCGCTGCGGGCAGCCTGGATGCGATCGACCAGGTCGCCCTCATGGTTGCTCTGAAAGGCGATCACTTCGACCGAGGCTTTCCTGGCTTGGCTGGCGAGCGAAGCATTGATGTCCGCCAGTGTGTCGCTTCCGTAGATTTCCGGCTCGCGCGTCCCGAGCAGATTCAGGTTGGGCCCATGCACCACCAGGATGCGCGGTTTCCCGTTGGCATTTTTATTCTTGTTTCGACCGGATTTTTTGGCATTCATAACTGCAAGTTTGCCGGAAATAGAAGCATATTGTCCAGGTTTAGTGGATATATGGCGGCAATCAACGTGGCTGAAGGGCGGACAGTATGGCTTTTTCCAGATCAGGGGTGGCGTATTTGCCGAGCTTGATTTGTTGCGGGTTGCCATCCGGTCGAAGGACCACGGTGAAAGGCAAGGCCTTGGCGCGATTGCCTAAATCACTTGAAAGGTCGAGGGTTTCCAGATTGCTGATAAGCAAGGGGAAGGAAATATCCATTTCCCTCCGGAACTCCGCCACTTTTTCAACTGAATCGATGCTGATGCCTACAAATTGAACGCCATTCAACGCATATTTAGTGCTGATTCTCGAAAATTCAGGCATTTCCTCCAGGCAGGGCGGACACCATGTTGCCCAGAAATTGACAACCAGAACTTTCCCTTTCCATTGCGCCAGCGATTGGGGGTGCCCGTTCAGGTCCGGCAGGGTCAAAGCCAGCAGGCGCGCGGGGGCATCGGCCGCCGAGGTGATTGGCGGGAGGGCGGGAGGTGAAACGGTTTGCGGTCTGCCAAAGTAGTAGCCGGCTGACGCGGCCAGGGTCGAGATGGCCATGATCAGCAGGGCGTGGCGGACAACCTTGCTCATGTGGCGGGCGCTTCCAGCAGAAGGGATTCCACGACGGGGAGTCGGGCGCGCTCGGAAAGCCGCCCGTTGCGCCGCTTGTGGGAACGCTCGGCATCCGGTTCGTACAGGGAAAGCCTTACTGTGAAATCGCCAGAATCAAATGTAACCACGCACTCTGGAACTTCGGCGCCACCCCGTCGCGGCTGGTTCTGATCAAACTTGATTCCATGATTGAGCAGGAAAATCTCCACTTCCTTGGCGCTGTCCGGAAAGGCCTCCAGTTCTATTGCCGCATAGCGCCCGGCGGTGCCGTCAAGCACGGGGCCGATCAGATAGGGCCGGAATGGCTCCAGGAGGCGCATGACCTCGACCGCCGTTCGGCGCATTTCCCGCAGCCGTTCGCGCAACTCATCCTCCTGGTAGAAGGCCTGATAGGTGCGCAACTCCGCCTCGATTTCGGCGTTGTTCGGCAAGGCTTCGGTTTCGGGTGCGCCAAGCTGGCGGGCGGCCTTGCGTTTGGCAAGGCCGTAGTCGTCAATGCCGTCTTCCGCCATCAGGCGGGCGGCCAGTGCGGCGATATTCCGTCGCATCGCGTTATGGCGCAGGGCACTGCGGTCGTGATGGGACATGACGAGGCGATGCGAGCGATCAGTTAGAATCCGACGCTATTGTAGCGGGATGATGATGCACATACACATACTCGGCATTTGCGGTGCTTTCATGGGGGGCATCGCCCTGCTGGCCAGAGCCTGCGGCCACCGCGTGACGGGTTGCGACGCCAATGTCTACCCCCCGATGAGCACTCAGCTGGAGGGGCAGGGCATCGAACTGATCGAGGGGTACGCGGCCGATCAGGCAACGCTGGCCCCCGACCTGTTTGTTGTCGGGAATGCCATCTCCCGGGGCAATCCGCTGCTTGAGGAAATACTCGACCAGGGCCTGCCCTATCTGTCCGGCCCGCAATGGCTGGCCGAGAATGTGCTGCGCGGCAAATGGGTGTTGGCCGTGGCCGGCACCCATGGCAAGACGACAACGGCTTCTTTGCTGGCGTGGATACTCGAGGATGCAGGCTTGGCCCCCGGTTTTCTCATCGGCGGCGTGCCGCAGGATTTCGGCGTGTCGGCGCGGCTGACTTCCAGCCCCTTCTTCGTGATCGAGGCGGACGAATACGACACTGCTTTCTGCGACAAGCGTTCGAAATTCGTTCATTACCGGGCTCGGACCACAATCCTGAGCAATCTGGAGTTCGATCATGCTGACATCTTCCACGATCTTGCAGCCATTGAGACGCAATTTCATCATTTCGTGCGGATATTGCCAAAGTCGGGCCTGATCATCGCCAATGCCAGGGAGGCCAGCCTGAAGCGTGTGCTGGAACGGGGTTGCTGGTCTCAAGTTGAATGGTTCAACGATTCAAAGGGCTGGAGTCTGGGGGGGCTTGCCGCTGACGGGTCCTGTGCGGTGATGCTCGCCGGGGCCGAAGCGGGGCAACTCCGCCTGGCATTGCCGGGCGACCACAACCGGTCCAATGCACTGGCGGCCATAGCCGCAGCGCGTCATGCCGGCGTGACGCCAGCCGCAGCGCTGGCGGCGCTATCGCGTTTCGGGGGAGTCAAGCGCCGGATCGAAGTGCGCGGGGTGGTCGGCGGCATCACGGTGTACGATGATTTTGCCCATCATCCGACGGCGATTTCGGCCACCATCAACGGATTGCGCCAGCGCATTGGCGGCGGACGCATCCTGGCGGTGCTGGAACCCCGCTCCAACACCATGAAGCAGGGTGTAATGAAGGCACAATTGCCGGATAGCCTTCAGGATGCCGATCTGACGTTCTGCTATGCCGACAACCTGGGCTGGGATGTCCGCGCCGCGCTGGAACCCCTCGGAAACAAGGCACAGGTTCATGAGGACATCGATGCTCTGGTCGGTGCGGTCACTGCAGCGGCCCGCGATGGAGACCACGTGCTCGTCATGAGCAACGGCGGCTTCTGCGGGATTCATGACCGGCTGCTGCAATCCCTCGCGCCACACTGACTTCCCGGCGGGCCCGGGCTGGCCCGGAGATTCCTTCGCTCCGCCATTGCCATCCCTGCTGGCACAAGCTCCGAATCGCAAAGCGTTATTGATCTGCGTCAATGCGGCTTGAAAGAAACCATAACGCGTGATAGCGTAACGAATAATTTAAATTTAAACATTGATGGCCGCGCAATCTGCGCCAGGGAGATTTCAGTATGGGGTGTTCGTCTGACAGGCCAGACGTCCAGAGCGTCTTCCGGCTTGGCGCAGGTGCGCCGTCCTTTCGGCAAGCGGCGGATAACATTCAAGGAGATGGGTTCCGATGGGAATGAACAAGAAGACTCAGTCGCGCCTGGCCGGCCTGGCGCTCATGGCCTGGTCGGGACTGGCGCTCGCGGCCTGGGAATTCAACTTCCAGGCACCGGCAACCCAGGCGGCCCAGACCGTGATCGATCTGCACAACATGATGATGATCGTCATCGTCATCATTTTCATCGCCGTCTTCGCCGTGATGTTCTATTCGGTATTCAAGCACCGGAAATCAAGGGGACATCAAGCTGCCCAGTTCCACGACAACACCCTGGTGGAGATTGCCTGGACAGTGGCGCCCCTGCTGATCCTCGTCGCCATGGCCTGGCCCGCCACCAAGGCCCTGCTCAACATGCGCGACACTTCCCAGGCGGACATCACCATCAAGGCGACCGGCTATCAATGGAAGTGGGGCTATGACTACCTGAAGGGTGAAGGCGAAGGAATACGTTTCCTGAGCCTGATGTCCACCCCCGCAGAGCAGATAAGCGGCAGTGCGGCCAAGGGCGAAAATTATCTGCTCGAAGTCGATCGTCATCTTGTCGTCCCCGTCGGCAAGAAAATCCGCATGCTGACCACGGCGTCCGATGTGATTCATTCCTGGTGGGTGCCCGCCCTGGCCGTCAAGCAGGACGCCATCCCGGGTTATGTGCGAGATACCTGGTTCAAGGCGGAAAAAGAAGGCATTTACCGCGGCCAGTGTGCCGAGTTGTGCGGCAAGGACCACGCCTTCATGCCCA
>Ga0208244_101409_pt1 | contig 13170 bp, 9 predicted proteins | sample SubbioCR12Aug_5A_FD_184828 | JGI IMG/M metagenome (GOLD analysis project Ga0208244, IMG submission 184828) | Serpentinite rock and fluid subsurface biosphere microbial communities from McLaughlin Reserve, California, USA - CR12Aug_5A (SPAdes) | ecosystem: Environmental > Terrestrial > Deep... | reverse complement strand
TAGAACTACATCAACGGATGTTGCTACAACCGGGTCGGGATTAATAATTGACACAGTTAATGTGCATGAAACTGCATTCTCATAAAGAGTAGCTCCGCTTGAAGAAAAGTAGATTGTCGTATTTGTTGTAGGTGAATTGTAACTCATATCGTAAAAGTTGATAAAATCAACATAATCAGGATGATCAACAAATGGGTTTCTGTTTAATTGAATTGAGTGAACATAATCATTACGCGATATTTCCCACGCATCCGGTGGATCGTTCTGGTGCCAGGTTAAGAGTATATTCAAATTTTGAGGAGCTTCATTCAATGCCGGTAAGCGGACATTATTCAACCAATTCATATCCCAATTATTACTATTTATATCATCATAACGAAGGAGCATATAAAGAATAGCTCTTGCTGCATCACCTTTATGCTGATCTCTCGGTTCATAAACTTTATTTCCGTTAGCATCCAGCCCGTATTTTCCTTGAAGAAAAGAAGAAGTTACAGTAGTTACTACCCCAAGTGGATGATTACTCCTCACTCCATTAGCTCCATTCTGGTGCGTTGGAAATAAATGATGTTGATCCGCGTACTCATTAGTGGAAGTTGAATTGTAAGACGGCATCCAGCTATAACAGAATGTATGCTCACGACTCAAAGTATCCCAAGCAAATAATGTATAAGTATATTCATAATTAGAATAAACGCACCGAACACCACGTTTTCCATCACCTTTATCGTACGATGCAAAATTGGCTATATTAGTTTCATCAAACTGAGCATAAGAAATTTTTGTATATGGAGATCGTATCCGTGTTTTTAAATCTTCAACAAAAGTTACATTACTTGTCAATATTCCATCATAGTAATTACCAACTTGCGCCAGCAAACTTCTGTACTGAAAAAGACTTATCAGTATAACTGAAAGTATAAAAAATCGTTTTATCATAATTGTCTTAAATATTTAGAAATATTATCGAATCTTTTCTCTTTTTATATAGAGAAATAACGTAATCATTAATTGACCTTATTAAATTAGGACAATGTATCACACCTTCGATTCAAAATGGACGATATTCTGGTTGAGTGAACTTATATTACAATTAGTTTACTCAATTCAGAAAATAGTGAAAGGGATATACAACTTTTGATCGGTTTTTTGGAAATGAATTTCTCAACACGCAACACGACAAACCTAATCCATATCACAAAAAAAATTAACGCAGATTGTTTGTAAATAATAAACATTACAACAATAATATAAAGCAGTCCTCTGAAATTTGTTAATTTTGTGGAGGTGGCGGGGGTCGAACCCGCGTCCGAAGTTAAGCTCCAACGAACCTCTACATACTTAGTCTATTTTTTGTTTACATCAAAAGATCTCCAACAGACAGGATTTCCTTAGATATACCCGGTAAAGTTTCGCCTCTTCTACCCGGACGCTCGATTTGGCTATCGCATCTAAACGGCGTTCATTTGTTCCCCGATACGAGAAGGAACAATGAACGGCTACTTACTATTAAGCAGCTAAGGCGTAGTTATATTCGCCAGTTATTGTTTTACCGGCTGTTTAACGTGTATTCCGGGAAACACGGTATGCATTTCGTTGCCTCTTTAACCCCGTCGAAACCAATTTCACCCCCTGAAAGAGATAAAACTACTTTTCCCACTTAATATCTTGAATTCCCGACAACTTGTTCTCAAAACGTGCAAGTACAAATAAAAAGTCGGAAATCCGGTTAAGAAAGATAATGATATTTTTATTAATTCTCTCCTGCTTATTCAATGCAACCACTTTTCTTTCAGCTCTCCTACAGACTGTTCTGGCAACATGAATATAGGCAGCCGCTTTTGTTCCACCAGGAAGAATAAAAAATTTTAATTCTTCAAGTTGTTCAGAAATTAAATCGATATAATTCTCAATCTTTACAGAGAATTTTTCTTCTACTCTAGGGATTACGAAACTTTCTGTTTTACTTTCGTTTGGCGAAGCCAAATCAGATCCAACTGTAAATAAAAGATTTTGGACTTCTTTCAGCATAAGTTTGATTTCATTATGAGTTGTCTCAGCAACCGCTAAACCTAAGAAAGAGTTTAGTTCATCAACTGTACCGTAAGCTTCTATTCTAAGCGAATCTTTTGAGACACGACCTGCACCAAATAAACCGGTATCTCCTTTATCTCCGGTCTTCGTATAAATCTTCACTATTATTTCCTAAAGGGGAGTTTATTTACTTTAATTTTGAATTTAGAATTCTCTCTAATTCCATATATAATTGTCCCTTCAATTGCGAAATTCTTTCTAATGAAAGCTAATCCGATATATTTCCCCAGGTAATTTGATTTAGAGATTGAAGTAACTTGACCGACCTCATTGCCGGCTTCATCAAAAATGTTACAATCGTTGAATGAAATTTCACCGTCACAAAACTGTACACCCATAATCTGCTTCTGGACTTTTTGATAAGTATCCAGTCTTGCAATTACCTCCTGTCCGATGTAGCATCCTTTATTAAAACTGATTAATCCTGAAAGGTTTGCTTCAAGCGGATTGAAATTAGTATTTAATTCTTTTGGAGAGGGTATACCTTTTTCAATACGGTACATTTCAAAAGCTTCTTCACCGATTAATGAGAAATTGAATACCCCCTTGTTCGCTATACAATAATCAACAAAAAAAGCTGCTGTTTCAGGTTGAATTAAGAACAAAAAATAGACGTCACCATTTTCATCAACACATTTTACTGCTGTTATGACTGCCTGTTCGAGGAATAATCTTTTAATTGAATTGACGACAAAATCTTTAACCTGATCACCAAATAATAGAGTTGAAAACGAATCGGACTGAGAACCGCGTAGCTCAAGAACTACCAGTCTGCCCGTCAAGCTAACTGGTTTAACATCATCCATTATGATATACTTATCAATCCAGTTAATCAGTTTAATTTTATCGTTTCTCTGTCCAAGTAAAATCTGTTTGTTGCCCAAATGAAGTAGTTTGGTTTTTTCAAGTATTCTCCCCTTTTCATTTGTGAATATAGTATCCACAGTTAAAGCAGGTAACAGATTTTTAATATTGTTTGTTGTTATCCTATGTAAAAAATCGAGAACATCATTGCCGGTCAGTTCAATAATCGAGTTATTAGAAATATCCCTTAGACCGGTTCCTGAATTAAGTGCATTATATTCTTGCTCAACAGTAGAAAACACATTAAATGTTGAAAAACCGTTTCTCTTATCAAATCGATAACCTAAAGATTCAAAATGAGTTGTCAAAGGTGAAATGTCAGTCTGCTCAAAATACATTAATTATCTCTCTTAGGACTTAATAAAGTGTCGTTTTTCTGGCATCTCTTGTACTAACATACAAACTATCTTTCCACACAAAGCCGACACTATCAACAATTCTTAATTGATCACCAGTATCTATATAAAAATACTCTTGATAATCCGGGAATTTATCCCCATTAATATCGATCATCATTCTTTTACGGTTTATAGTTTCAATTGTCAATAATAAATGAGGTTCTTTCAATAGTCCATCAATCAGAAAATAATTATAGTCTAATCTCCCTATCCCCCTTGCGTAATGAAAATAAGATCTTAAATAAGGAGTATTTTTCCATTTCTCCATAGTGAGGGTATTAAAGCCACCATGATTTGGAACGGGCATCTCCCAGATTTTTTGGAAAGTTGAATCGGTGCATTTAAACAAAGTTAAAAAGAAGAAAGCGGTTCCAAGTTTTGTGCTATCCAAATCGATAAAACTTGCATCATACCCGACGATGTTTTTCACTTCGATTGTTCTTTCCCCTCTATCCAGACGGGATTTTGCTATTAAAGCAAAAACATATAAACCGTCAGGGGCCCTCTGGTAAATAACTGCTGACTGAGGATAGGAATATGTAAACCTACGGTCAAAGTCAACAAGAAATGTTCCCTGTTCTTCGGTTTTTAACACATACTCCATCAAGGCAATAGTATCACAAACCGTTCTTACGATTGCTCTCTTTTTTCTCTCATCAAGATTGTAATCTCGAATCTCTTTCTCTTTACCGGGTTGATAACCAATGGGGTCAACATTTTCATCTGTTGTCGGAGGTGCTTCCTCCACTTTTTCCTCACCACAATTTAAACTGAAAAGGATAAGTATAAAAGAAAACAGATAAATCCAAATATCATTTCTAAGTTTGATGTTCATTGCTATTAATTTAATCCTTTTAATTAATATCTTAATAAATTGCTCATAGATAATCCAATTTCTTTATCAAATAACAAAATCTATAGCGATAACGTTTCTTTTCTATAAAAGAAAAAGTTATTTCGAGAATTCATCAATAAAGAGAATCGAACTAATAATACCAAGCTGAAAATGTTTTAAACTGAAATGTTCATTTGGTGAGTGTAAATTCTCCGAATTTAAACCGAGTCCCATCATTACAGAAGGAACTTTTAATAACTTTGCAAAAGTTGCTACAACGGGTATACTTCCACCTTCTCTCATAAAAACAATCTTTTTCCCGAATGCTTTCTCCATTGCAATTTTTGCTGAGATTGTAGCTTTATGATTTAACGGTGTTAATACAGGATAAGCTCCGTGTAAATCCGTTACTTTAACTTTAACACTTTTAGGTGCAATTTTCTTAATGTGGCTGGTAACAAGTTTTGATATTTTTTTAGGGTCTTGATTTGGAACCAAGCGCATACTGACTTTTGCAGTAGCTGATGATGGAATAATTGTTTTTGCTCCTTTCCCCGTAAAACCCCCGAAAATACCGTTTACATCAAGAGTAGGTCTTGCCCAAATCCTTTCAAGTGTAGAGAAACCTTTTTCGCCGGTTAATTCAGAAACTCCTAATTCTTTAGCGTAATTCTTATCTGAAAATTTCAACTTTTTAATATTTTCTCTTTCAGCCGGCATAAGTTTCACAACATCGTTATAAAACCCGGGGATATTAATTTTTCCGTTTTTGTCATGTAGTTTTGAAATTAAATCTGCTAAAACATTAACAGGATTTGCAACCGAACCACCGTACGAACCGGAGTGCAAATCTCTGTTCGGTCCTGTCATTTCAACTTCAAGAAAACATAACCCTCTAAGTCCATAAGTAATTGTAGGAACTCCCGGTGCGTATAAGGAGGTATCGGAAATCAGCACAGTATCGCACTTTAATAATTCTTTGTGATTATTTATAAATGGTTCGAGGTTTTTACTACCTATTTCTTCTTCCCCTTCGATTAAAAACTTTATATTAAGAGGTAAGCTTCCTTTTTGTTTAAAGTATGCTTCGACGCTTTTGATGTGCACATACAGTTGTCCTTTATCATCAGTTGCACCGCGGGCATAGATTTTACCATCTTTTACAGTGGGTTCAAAAGGAGGAATATCCCATAAATCTATAGGGTCAACAGGTTGAACATCATAATGACCATATACTAAAATAGTGGGTTTACCCGGAGCACCTAACCATTCTCCATATACTATCGGATGTCCTTCGGTTTGGAAAATCTCTACTCTGTTGAGTCCTGCTTTTTTTAATTTCTCTGCAGTAAACTTTGCACATAACTGCATATCTTTTTTATTTTCTGCCAATGTAGAAATACTCGGGATTCTCAAGTAATCGGCAAGTTCATTAACATAAACTTCATAATTGTTTTTAACAAAAGATAATAAGTTTTCCATTGTAACTCCTATATTATTTGGTAAGTTGATACCGGTAAATTACCGGTATATAATTTTTAAAATTGTTTATTGTTTCTTCATCAAGCTTTAAAAGAATATAATCCATTGGTATATACACTTGCTTCCAAGGATCATCAACCAGATAAAGATAACCGTTGTTATCCATTGTAATTGACTCAATAGCAGCTATGTAACTTATCTCTGGATAATTCGGGATACGGCTAATAAACCCTAAAAACCTCCGGTTTATTACAGATATGTTTTGATCAAATTCAAGATGAAAGATTGTTTGTCTATTTCTATCAACTCCCCATAAAGAATTGTTCTTATCAGAATAAAGTCCACAAATAGTAGCTATTCCAAGGTCTTTAGTATTTATCTCTTTCTGAATAAGTAATGTTTTTTTATCTACAACATAAAGAATTGTACTGTCGGCAAATCTATTGTTCTTTTGAAATCCTTCCAAACCGAAATAAAAATATTTTTCATCTGCTGCCGCCCCTTCAAAACCGATATTGTTTTCAATATATTTAAGGAAATTAGTTTCAGGTTGAACATCCAATTTTTCAATTGCGATAATTGTATCCGAGTATGGAGAAAAATCATTAAAAGTTAATTTGTATATCCCGGCATATCTCTTTGGATTAGGTCTATTCCCTTCAATAGAAAGATAAACACTTCCTGTATATTTATCAAAGAAAATTTCTTCAAAATCTCTTTTACTTAACGGGGAAAGAAACTCCTCAACCTCATTAGAGAAAATCAACTTAACAAAATTAAATATTGTATCTTTCGAAATGGTTAAACGGTGAATTGTCCCAATATCGTCAGCTAGAAGGAATACCTTATCTTTAAATTCATTCAATCCTAAAAATGTAATCCCGGATGTTTGGTCGGTATGATACTCTCCGCTTTTCAACCAGCGCGGGTAAAAATCATCTTTCGGAAGCAACGATGTTTTCTGGCAGCTTGTTTCCGTGCTGATTATCAAAAATAAAATGATAACTTTCGATATGTAAAAAATTTTATTCATAACTTATAAATGAAATCTAAGAATTAATTGAGAATTATTCAAAAACTTTAACAACAAATCGAAAATATGGTTTAATAAGTTGTCCGAATTTTTATTCATCACTATATTTCAAACATGATTTTAATATTCTATATCATACGGAATCACGCTGCTCCGTTTCTGTTTTCAATAACAACTTTGATGTTCATCTTTCTTTTTCAGTTTTTGATGAAGTTTGCAGATAGATTGGTTGGGAAAGGACTGGACACCTTTGTAATTATTCAATTGGTAATCTATAACCTTGCTTGGATGGTCGTACTCGTCGTTCCGATGTCTGTACTTGTAGCAACATTAATGGCATTTGGGTCGATGTCACAAAACAATGAAGTCACGATTATGAAATCCACGGGAGTTTCGTTATATAAGATGATCCTTGGACCTTTTATTTGCAGTATCGTTGTGGCTTATCTATTGGTATTATTCAACAACGATGTACTCCCTGATGCAAATCATCTTGCAAAAAACCTTATGCAGGATATCTCTCAGAAAAAACCGACATTGTCTTTGGAATCGGGTGTTTTTTCTCAAGAAGTCACCGGTTATGCGATTTTAACAAGAGAAGTAGATCCTAAAACAAATAGAATCAAAGGAGTAACGATATATGATTACAATAATCCGATGAAAATAAATATCGTAACTGCAAAAGACGGCAAAATTTACTTTTCTAAAGATCAAACAAAACTTGTTATGGATTTAAATAACGGCGAGATCCATGAGTCTGAGGTTTCCGATACGAAAATGTACAGAAAAGTTATCTTTAATCAGCACCGCATAGCAATGAATGCATATCAATTCTCATTTCAGCAATCAACTCCGGGCGGACAAAGAGGTGACCGTGAACTTAGTGCTCAGGATATGATGATAATAGTTGATAGTTTGAAAGTTATCCGGGAAAGATATAGATATTCGTACGATAAACAGGTACAAAAATATTTTTATGGTGATAGTTCTGCCGCACCATTTAAAGGTGTAATATCCCGACCGACAGAAAACGGAGAAATTAGCCAGGGAATAATTGAGAAAGTACGAAGCACAAAAAACATGATTCTCTCGGAAAATATAAGAGTCGATTATATGCAAAAAGAGATTAACAAATTCATGGTTGAAGTGCATAAAAAATACTCTATACCTGCCGCTTGTCTTGTTTTTATTCTTTTAGGGGCACCGCTTGGTGTAATGGTTAGAAAAGGTGGATTTGGAATGGCTGCCTCAATAAGTTTGTTTTTTTTCTTAATATACTGGGCGTCTCTCATTGGTGGAGAGAAATTAGCAGATAGAGATATTATTTCACCCTTCTGGGGGATGTGGTTCGCAAATATTTTTATGGGATTTCTTGGAATTATATTAACCTACCGCGTCGCAAAAGAATCGATAACTCTCGATTTTTCATTTTTACAAAAACTGATTCCGAAAAATTGGCGACAGGAAGTGAGTAGCAGTGAAAATACTTGATAGGTATTTAATTAAACAATTTGTTCAGACTATTCTCTTCGGAATTCTTGCATTTACATTGATTTTCGTAGTAATAGATATGATGGAAAATCTTGATGACTTCATAGATCAGGAAGTTGAGTTTTTTGTAATATTTATGTATTATATTTATTTCATACCGGAAATCGTAAAACTTATGACACCGGTAAGTGTGCTCTTTGCCGGTTTATTTACAACCGGTAGAATGGCAAACTTAAACGAAATTACCGCAATAAAATCAAGCGGAATATCAATGTATCGCTTTATGTATCCGATTATAATCGTAACCATTTTTATAAGTGCATTATCGATTTATTTTGGAGGATTTATTGTTCCTAAGGCAAACAAATATAAAGTGGAAATCGAAGTCAATTACTTAAAAAAGGGAATTTCTTTTGCAGGAAGCAATATATTCTTTCAAGATTCCAGGTCGCGTATTGTAAATATCTCTTTTTTCGATCAATCGAATTTAACTGCTGTCCGGGTTAGCGTTCAAGAATTTAATCCGGATGACTTAACCAAAATGCATAGAAGATTGGATGCTCAAAGATTGACGTATGACACGCTAATAAACAAATGGATAGCAATTGAAGGAATAGACAGGGAGTTTAATAATATATCGGAGAAAATTGAGTATTTCGGTAGAAAAGAATTGCCTAATTTAAATTTTTTACCCTCTGACCTACAATTTAAGCAACAGAAACCTGAACAAATGAATTTAACTGAATTGAAAAAACTAATCGATGATAAAATAAAATCCGGGAACGATCCTACAAGTATTTTAATTGATTACTATTCACGCTTCTCATTTGGGATGGCAAGTTTTGTCTCTATTTTATTTGCTTTACCTCTTTCAGCAAATAAAAGAAAAAGCGGTTTAGCTTTACAGTTCGGAATAAATATATTAATTACTTTTATCTATCTTGGCTTAATGAAAATATTCGAGGCATTCGGAAAGAACGGAGCTATGAATCCGCTGCTAACCGCTTGGATAGTCAATATTCTCTTTACTGCCGGGGCTATAGTAAATATTTTTAGAATTAAACAGTAATTAAAATTTCCATCGTGCATCCACAGAGAAAGCAACTCTTTTAGCAGATGCCGGCATGAAAAGGTAATGAAAATCTGGCATTGCACCACTTAATTCAACAACACCGAAATCGAGCCCCATTCCTGCTGACCAGCCGAAAACATCAGCTCCTCCAAATGAAAAACCGGTTCTAAATGCTACAATCCATTTGCCCGGTATCCACTCAGCCCCTAAAGAGAATCTTGGTTTTGTACTATTTCTTGGTTGATTATTAAAACCTTGATTGTAATCTGCGGCTATTGTTAATTTGCCAGGGAATGTTTTATTCCCGAGCTCATGAATCCTAAAAGCAACACCTAAATGTAGGGCTGTAGGTAGCGGAGTTGAAAAGTTGTCTATATATTTTCCCTCACCGGTTAACTTATCTACAAGTGAGTCCCGCTGCTCTTTGTTTGCAATATCATCTAAATAGATAGCACTATTAGAAGTAAACTCAGCGGCATTTTCTTTCCAGGTGATTTTACCAATATCTGTAATTGACAATCCAACAGTCCAAGCATCATTTAATTTGGCAAGTAAACCCAAATCTACACCAAAGCCTGAACCTGCAGGTCTTGGAAATAAGCTGCCACTAAAATCTTTTTTATCAGTTGAATCGAAGTCATATTTTACCGCAAAATCAGGAGAGAAAGATGAAAATGCTTTCATCTTTCCTTCCCCCGTAATTGAATAGTTTGCGCCGGTTGTTATGTAAGATTTCATTTCATCTATACCTGCGTAAGCAAATCCTGAAACAAAGTTCAATGAAATACCTGCTGAAAGATTTTTGAAGAATTTTTTATCAGGCTTATCGAAGAGAAGTCTTGAATAAGAAAATGAATATTTCCTTAAATACCAAAACTTAAACTCTGTATCATTGAAGTCGTAAACTTTTTGAATCAAATTACCGTCCATCAACAAATTGATTATGTTAGCAGGAAAATTAATCTTTCCTGCAGCAACATCCGTAATTCCAAAAGCAAAAGCACCTATTTTATCATTCGGCTTATACGAAACAGAGAGTAATTCGGAAGAAAAATCCATTACAAGAAAACCACCGCCTTCAAAGATGTTTCTCAATCTGTCCTTGTCATCATTGTTCAGGTACCTTCCAACAGTCTCACCTTTGCTATTGGTCTCCCCTCCGAAGAAATAATTGTACTCATCAATAGTAGCAAAACTTGTTCCCATTCTCAAATTGAAACTTGGGAAAAAAGTAATTAACTGTACTTGTTTATCTTTCTGATCAACAAGATTTGCTGGATTCTTACCTATAGCATTAACACCATATGTAATTGCTGTATAGGTTTTTCCAAGTGCCGTTGATCGAGCATTCATCGCTCCAACAGATCCTGTCTGAGCAAAAATATAGTTAACAGACGTAACTGTTAAAATTACTGCGATAATTAAATTTTTCGTTTTCATAACTATCTTCACTTATGGATTAATTTGATAGTTTAATTTTCCGTAGGCTCTAACAAAAATAATATCCGATGTTTTGAAGCGTACGGCTTGATTATTCGGTTTAGTTGTGTTCATTTTGATAGTAGAAATCAACCTACTTGCTTTTAGCAGCTTTTCTACTTCCGGTTTACCAAAAAACATAACAGAACTATCTGTCTGAAATGTTACAACATTTCCTTGAGCATCGGTTAAACCGCCGGGAACCTGGACAGAATCTTTATTCGGTGGAAATTTCATTAAGAAATTACCGGCACTATCCTCCAGATAGGCGAGATAAGTAATAGCTATCGGTAGCCCGTTTGTTATACTCAAAATGAAGTCGGTCTCATTAATTTTTTCGAGGAGTTCTTTGCTGTTCTGAGCAAACTCAATCTTGGTAGTATCAATATACTTACCACCGGCTATACCAACATTAAATGGGAATTCAAAAATTGCATCGCCGGTTATTGTATCGTCTGATGTTACCGTCCCAACCTGATAATTTGGATTAACGTGTGCCTTACCGAGTATTATCAATGTGTCGGGAAGTTCTTCGTTAAACCCGCTTAAGAAATTGCTTAATTGAGTTTTATCAATTTGAATAGTGTTTACTCCTTTATGAAGTATTGATGCAGGTAATGGAAGTAACCTTGTTTGTTTCGAATTTGTACCTGAAATCTTACCTTCAAATCTTACATCAAAGTCAACAGAAGTATTCAGATGGATATTAATATCTGGATTTGCAAAATTGACCTGATTAAATGTAAATCCAAAATCAAAGTTTTTGAGTTCTATTTTATATGTTGTTAAAGAAGAATCAAGTAATGTCGGTCTTAATTTTCCAGTAAATAATTTCAGCTTTGAAGTTGTAAACTTAAAATCTGAAACAATACTATCATTTTTAGCAATTGTACTTACAGAATTAGATTTAACCGGTTGTGCATTAACAGTGAATCCTAATTTATTTGTTGCAACTGCAGAATTAAGTCTGTAATTGTTAAGATTCGGAACTTCGATTTTCTTGTGAGAAGAAGCCGTACCTTTTCTACCTAATAAAACATTCCGCGTAAAGGTTGCGCCATTTGCTTCTTTTAGTTCGTTAATAGTCAACGAAATATTAACTTCTAAATCAATATAATTGTGAAACTCCATTTCGAGAGAACCGGTTGAAAACACTACGTTTTGATACTGGGTAGAATCATCAATTTCAACCTGATCACTAAAATTAACCGGCTGCTGTTGGGGCAAAACAGCCTTAATTGATAGAAAATGTAGGTTATTGAACGATACATCAATAATAGTGCTTGCATTTGCAGGGATTGCTATACTAACTCCGCCACTTCCTGGAGAAGAGATTGTCACTTCTATTTTGAGACTATCCGGAAATGTTTTTCCTGCTAAATTAAACGTAACATTTCGATTTTCATTTCCCGGGATGGTCAATACCGGTGACATGACACTGTCAATCACAACAGCATTATTTCTTGCATTAAGAAACTTTATTCTTTCGGCATTTATCGGAAAGTTTCCATTATTATTGGTCATTTTTAGAATCATTTGACCAGTTTCAAATGTAGCTTCTTCAAATTGCTGAATCCGATTCAAATTTTTTGAGATCGTTTGACTAGCAATGACCGGAACAACTGTGTTAGTAGGAGGAACTATACTTGTCCATTCTTGAATTGGAACAGCAGTGCTAATATTTGAGGGATTGTCTGCAGTTAGATCATCTAATTTAATACTTGCATCGGAACTAGTAGCTTTAAACTCTATGGTTTCGCCTACACTAATTTTTTCAAGCTCTTTTGAATCAGAATAGTAAAGCAGCCCGAGCACATCAGGACTATTATAAGACTTAATTAAAGCCGTATCTTTTTTAAGGGCTTCGGCGAGTGTGTAGCTTCTATTTGCGATAGGAACATTAACTTCCACATCCCAAACTGGTGCTACAGGACTTTTTACTTCACATGAATAAATGGATAAAGCGGCAAGTCCAACAGCAACTTGAAATAACCGGAAAATGAATTTCTTTTTTTTCATATTTTTATCTTTTCTATAGATAATAATAGATTAATTAATACAGGTTATCGTGTAATATGTTACGAAAACCCTTCAAAGAACTGTAAAAAATTGTAATTATTAAAATCACCATGTGTAAAATAAAAAACCCCGCTTAGAACACAAATAAGTTTCTATTATTTTTTCATAGCGGGGTTAAAATTAGTTTGCTTTTTCACTTTTTGTAAAAGGCGCAAAACCAAAATGTTGATCCGGAGGACCATCTATTTTAATTTCACCGAATCTAACCTCAAATTTATCAATATTCTCTTTTAATGCCCGTAATAACATTTTTGCGTGTTGAGGTGTAGTGATAATTCTCGAAAGAACTTTTGCTTTCGGTACACCCGGAACAATGCGTGTAAAATCAATTATAAATTCCGCT
>Ga0208244_101408_pt1 | contig 13183 bp, 13 predicted proteins | sample SubbioCR12Aug_5A_FD_184828 | JGI IMG/M metagenome (GOLD analysis project Ga0208244, IMG submission 184828) | Serpentinite rock and fluid subsurface biosphere microbial communities from McLaughlin Reserve, California, USA - CR12Aug_5A (SPAdes) | ecosystem: Environmental > Terrestrial > Deep... | reverse complement strand
CGACCGCGCCGCTCGACAGCGAACGCGCGCTCACCGTGGTGAAGATCCTCAACCGCCTGGCGCAGGAATTCCAGACCGCGATCATCGTCGTCACCCACGACGAAAAGATCATTCCCACCTTCAAGCGCATCTACCATATCCGCGACGGCAAGACCTACGAAGAAGCAGGCGAGGGGCGGGCGATCGCGTGAGCGCGGCACCGGATTCCCAAAGACCGCGAATCATCCTAAAAACCGCAGTTGACCGAGCCAGGCTTCCATTTCCCCCCGTCACACCGACGATACCTACACGCCCACCGGGCAAGGCCAGCAAGCTTTCCTCAAATTAGTTAGTAATCAAACGCTTGTTTGCTTGCGTGTCTCATTTCAATCATCTATTGAAATAAACAAAGAAATAACAGACAAGTCGCCCAATTCGGCTTGTTGACAAATGCAATCTGTGGGCATATAAATTAGTAATTGATCGCTTACTTAGTTCGGCGGAAAGCAAAACTCAGGATGGATACGATTATGAAACCCTTGTCACGGTTGTTGCTGTTCACTTTCTTTCTTTCCATCGGGAAGGCGGCTTTTGGCGCGGATTCTCTGTCCCTGTGGGAGGCGATGGAACGTGCCACACAATCCAACCCGGCAATCAAAAGCCAGCAGGTCGAGGTCGACCGGCAAACGCTGGAGCAGGATATCGCGCGCGGACAGCGCTTGCTCAAGGTCGACCTGAACGCTGCTTACACCCGCCATGCCTACCCTACTTTGATTACGCCGATCCGCGAGGCGGGCGTATTCCCTCCGATGGACCGCGATATCGCCAATATCGGCCTGGCATTGAATCTGCCGCTTTACAGCGGCGGCAAGCTGGTGGCCGGCGAGGCGCTGGCCGCGCACAACCGGGAGGCATCCGTCCAGGCGCTGCGCGCCGGCGGGCAGGACCTGCTGTTCAATGTCGCCGCCACCTACACCAAGGCGCTGCATTTCCGCCAACTGGTAAAGGTGCTGGATGCCCGCATCAAGGCGCTGCAGCAGGAAGAAAAGGACATCGACTTGCGTATCCGGGAGGGGCGTGCCGCCCGGCTCGAACTGATCCGGCTCCAGACCCAGCTGTCCCAGGCACGCTACGACAGGGTGTCCGTCGCGCAGGGCGAGAAGGACGCACTGTCGCTGCTGGCTGCCTTGCTGGGCGAGAGCAGACCCGTACCGGCTCTGTCCGAACTTGGCGCGACTGCCCCGGTACTGCCGGTTTCGGTTGAAGAAGCAATGCGCAGTGCTATGCAACAGCGCCCGGATATTCTGAGGCTTGATGCCATGGGCCGCGCGGCACAGCAGAAAACAGCCATCGCCCGCGGCGAGCGGCTGCCGCAAATCGATCTGGTGGCCAAGGCGCAGGAGGCCGCCGGGGGCGACTGGAAAGGCTACGACGATTCGCAGATAGGCGTGCAACTGTCCCTGCCGCTGTTCGACGGCGCTATCCGCAGGCGCCGGGTGGAACAGGCGGGGCTCGAACAGCGGCAAAATATCTTGCAGCAGGAAGATGCCCGCAATCGCCTTGCCAGCGAGGTTGAACAGGCGTTCGGCGCCCTGTCCGAATCCCGCGCCCGGCTGGAAGCGGCCACCCAGGGCGAAACCGAGGCCGCTGAGGCGCTGCGCATCGAAACCCTGCGCTACCACAGCGGCGAGAACACCATCACCGACCTGCTCGGCGCCGAATCCGCCCTCTGGGCCGCCACCGCGAGCCGCCTTCAGGCGGGGTACGACATCACCGTGAGCCAGGCGCGGCTGCTGCGCGTCATTGGCGAGCTCGCGCCGGACAGTTTCCGGCCTGCAGAGGCCGGCAAGAAAACCGCCGTGGAGCATTCCTTTTCTGGCATCAACCCGCGCACGCTCGCGCAATACCTCGCATGGCATCACTGCGGCATGAGTTGCGGCGGCGAGGCAGTCGCCCAGAAAGCGGATACCGGAATTTCACCTCATCAACGGTTGACCACAACGGGCCTTCCGGGGCAATCCATTCAGCAAGGGGCAAGGCTATGAATAAAAAGATCGTAATCGTCGGCATTCTCGCCGCAGGCATCGGCGCTGCCGTGCTGTGGAAGTTTGCGCCCTGGGACGCGCGGCCGGACGACGGCACGGTGTTCGCTTCGGGCACGGTGGATGCGACCGAAATCGCAGTCTCCTTCCGCATGCCCGGCATCCTCCACAAACGGCCGGTGGAGGAAGGCAGCCGCGTCAAGCCGGGCGAACTGCTGGCCGCGCTCGACGAGCGCGAGTCCATCGCCCGGCTGCATCAGGCGGAAGCCGCACAGCAGGCCGCCCAGGCGCGCATCAAGGATCTGGAACAGGGCTACCGTCCGCAGGAAATCGCCGAAGCCCGCGCCCAGGTCGAACAGGCCCGCGCCAACCGGGCCAATCTGGAAGAAGAAGCCCGGCGTTCCGAAGCGCTCTTCCTTGGCGGCGCCGCCAGCGCGCAGCGACACGACAAGGATCGCACTGCCGCCACGGTGGCGACTCAACAGCTAAGCGCTGCGCAGGCACGGCTCAAGCTGCTGCAAAGCGGCTATCGCCCCGAGACCCTCAACGTCGCGCGGGCGCAACGCGACGAAGCGCAGGCCGCTGTCGAGGCCGCCCGTGCCGCCTGGGAGGATTTGCAGGTCAAAAGCCCGGTGGAGGGCGTGGTCACCCGCACCCATGCGGAAGTGGGCGAGACCCTGGGTGCGGGGCGTCCGGTGGCGACGGTCACCGACATTTCCAGGCCCTGGGTACGGGTCTACATTCCGCAAAACCAGATCGGCAAGGTGCGCCTGGGCGCTGCCGCCAAGATCAAGATCGATACCTTCCCCGACCGGGAATTCGATGGCCGCGTGAGCTATATCTCGTCGCAGGCCGAATTCACCCCCAAGAACGTGCAGACCCAGGAAGAGCGGGTGAAGCTGGTATTCGCGGTGAACGTGACCCTGGACAACCGCGACGGCACGCTCAAGCCCGGCATGCCGGCCGATGTGACGATTTCCCCGCAGACAGCAGAATGAACCAAGCCGCCATTCAGGCTAGCGGCCTTGGCCGCGCCTTCGGCGACATGTGGGCGGTGCGCGGGCTCGATCTTGAAGTGAGGCGCGGCGAAATCTTCGGCCTGGTCGGCCCGGACGGCGCCGGCAAGACCACCACCATGCGCCTGCTGACCGGCATTCTCGCCGCCAGCGAAGGCACCGCCATGGTGGCGGGATTTTCCATCCAGGGCGGCGAGGAACAGATCAAGTCCCGCATCAGCTACATGTCGCAGCGCTTCGGCCTGTACGGCGACCTCACGGTGGAGGAGAACCTGCGCTTCTATGCCGACCTGTACGAAGTGCCGCGGCACGAGCGCGAGCCGCTGGAAGAACGCCTGCTCGGCTTCTCCAACCTGACCCCGTTCAGAAAGCGCCTGGCGCGCAACCTCTCCGGCGGCATGAAACAGAAACTCGGCCTGGCCTGCGCCCTCATCCACAAGCCGGAAATCCTGTTTCTCGACGAGCCCACCAACGGCGTCGATCCGGTGTCGCGCCGCGATTTCTGGCGCATTCTCTACGCCATGCTCAAGGAAGGGGTGACGATCTTCGTCTCCACCGCCTACCTCGACGAAGCGGAGCGCTGCACCCGTGTCGGGCTGATGCATCAGGGTCGCCTGATCCAGTGCGACACGCCGCAGACGCTCAAGGAAGGCATCCCCGGCCTGCTGCTGGAACTGGAAACCGCACAACCACGCGTCGCACGGGAAGCGCTCGCCACTCGGCTGGGTTCCAATCGCGTGAGCCTGTTCGGCGGCAAACTGCACCTCTATGCCGCCGACGAGGCGGAGGCGGAGCAGGCCCGCACAGCCTTGCGCGAGGCCAACATCTCAATACTGGGCGAAAACGTCATCACGCCGTCGCTGGAGGACGTGTTCATCCATCAGGTCACGCGAAGCGACGAGGAGGCGGCGGCATGAGCGCGGAATTCGCCGTGGAAGTGCGCGACCTGACCCGGGTGTTCGGCGATTTCGTCGCCGTCGACCGCGTCTCGCTCAACGTGGAAAAGGGCCAGGTGTTCGGCTTTCTTGGCCCCAACGGCGCGGGCAAATCCACCATCATCCGCATGCTGTGCGGCCTGCTGTTGCCGAGTTCCGGCGAGGGCCGGGTGGCGGGCTTCGACGTCATGACCGAGTCCGAAACCATCAAGCGCCACATCGGCTACATGTCGCAGAAATTCTCCCTCTACGACGATCTCAGCGTGGAGGAGAACATCGACTTCTACACCGGTATCTACAACGTGCCCAGGGGCAAACGCCGGGCGCGCAAGGACTGGGTGCTGGAGATGGCGGGGCTCACGGGCAAGCGCAACCACCTCACCGGTTCACTGGCCGGTGGCTGGAAGCAAAGGCTGGCGCTGGGCTGCGCGGTGCTGCACGAGCCGCAGATCCTGTTTCTCGACGAGCCGACCTCGGGCGTGGACCCGCTCTCACGGCGCCAGTTCTGGGATCTGATCGCGCAGATGTCGCACGGCGGCACCACCGTTTTCGTCACCACCCACTACATGGAGGAGGCCGAATACTGCGATGAGCTGGCGCTGATTTACCACGGCAAGATGGTCGCCAAGGGCACACCCGCCGAACTCAAGACCCTGATACCCGAGGACATTCTTGAAATTCGCGTCGAACGCCCGTTCGAGGCGCTGGAACGGCTGGAGGCCTCGAAACTGACACAGGAAGTCGCGCTGTTCGGCGACGCCCTGCATGCAGTGGTCAGCGATGCGGCCACGGCCACCGTAGCGCTGAACGACCACCTCGCGCAACAAGGCTTCGCCGTGCAGTCCATCAAGCAGGTTACCCCCTCGATGGAAGACGTGTTCGTCTCCCTGATCGAACTCGAAGACCGGCAGCGCGAAGAAGGAGGGCAATCATGAACCTTGAAACCGGTAAAGGCGGGCTGATCGGCAACCCATTGAGTTCCTGCCGTTCTCCGTGCCTCTGTGTCTCCGTGGTGAGGCTTTCAGGATGAAAAAGCCCGGTTTCTCCTGGATCCGGTTGTGGGCGCTGGTGAAAAAGGAATTCATCCATATCGTCCGCGACCCGCGCTCGCTGGCGATGGCCTTCCTGATGCCGCTGATCCTGCTGATCCTGTTCGGCTACGCCATCACCATGGACATCAAGACACTCAACCTCGTCGTTTACGATCAGGACAAGAGCGCCGCCAGCCGCAATTACCTGGAAGGCTTCCCGGCCTCCAGCTATTTCTCCGTGGTGGCCGCGGCGGAAAGTCACGCCGAGGTTCGCGCGCTGCTCGACCAGGGCCGCGCGCACCTGGCGCTGGTGATCCCGCTGCACTTCGCGCGCGACCTGGAGCAGGGTCGAACCACGCAGGTGCAGCTGCTCGCCGATGGCTCGGATGCCAACACCGCGACCATTGCCATGGGCTACGCCGAGGCCATCACCAACCGCTACAGCACGATACGCCTGGGAACCAAAATCGAGCTCGCCGTGGATAACCGTCTGCGCGTCTGGTACAACCCCGAGCTGAAAAGCCGCTGGTTCATCATCCCCGGCCTGATCGCCGTAATCATGACCGTGATCACCGCCCTGCTCACTTCGCTCACCGTCTCGCGCGAGTGGGAGAGCGGCACCATGGAACAGCTGATCGCCACGCCGGTGCAGCCGGTCGAACTGTTCCTCGGCAAGATGGCGCCCTATTTCGTGATCGGCGTACTGGACGTGCTGTTCTCGGTGGCGATGGGGGTATGGGTGTTCGACGTGCCGCTCCGGGGCAGCTTCCTCTTCCTGCTCGGCGTCACCGCGATGTTCCTGGTGGGCGGCCTGAGCCTCGGCATCATGGTTTCCACCATCGCCAAGTCGCAGCTGGTGGCGAGCCAGCTCGCCATGGTGGTCACCTTCCTGCCCGCCTTCCTGCTTTCCGGTTTCCTTTACTCCATCGACAACATGCCGCGTTTTTTGCAGGTGGTCACCCACGTGGTGCAGGCGCGCTATTTCGTCGAGGTGCTGAAGAACATTTTTCTCAAGGCCAGCCCGCCTTCTTTCGTGGCGGGCGACCTGATCTTCCTTGGACTGTTCGCCGCGGTGGTGTTCGCCGTCGCTCTGGGCAAGTTCCGTAAAAAGTTGAGCTGAGAGGCGAGCCATGTGGGAACGAATCTATCGCATGCTGGTGAAGGAATTCATCCAGGTGCTGCGCGACCCGCGCATGAAGGCGCTGATCTTCATCATGCCGGTGATCCAGCTGATCATGTTCGGTTACGCCGTGACCACCGACGTCGACAACATCAAGACCGCGGTGTGCGATCTCGACAAGAGCCCGCAGAGTCGCGCCCTGATCGAGCGCTTCACGGCTTCCGACTATTTCACCGTGGTGGAAAACACCGACCGGCCCGAACGGCTGGGTGAATTGCTCGATCGCGGCAAGGTGATCGTGGGCATCCAGATCAACCGCGGCTTTGCCGACGACCTGAAATCGGGGCGCCAGGCAGCGATCCAGACGATTATCGACGGCACTGACTCCAACACCGGCACGGTGGCGATGGACTACGCCCAGCGCATCACCCAGGAATTTTCACGGGCACGTGTCGTGCCGGGCGAGTTGACCCAACTGGCGCAGCCGCAGGCCGACCCCATCGAGCTGCGTTCGCGCGCCTGGTTCAACCCCGACCTGAAGAGCCGCTACTACAACGTTCCCGGCGTAATCGCCGTGGTGGTGCTGCTGATCTCCCTGCTGCTCACTGCCATGGCGATCGTGCGCGAGCGCGAGATCGGCACCATGGAGCAGCTGATGGTGACGCCGATCCGGTCGTTTGAACTGATTCTCGGCAAGACCCTGCCGTTCGTGCTGATCAGCTTCATCGACGTGCTGGTGGTCACCTTTATCGGGATCAACTGGTTCAACGTGCCGATCCAGGGCAGCCTGAGCTTGCTGCTGTTCGGCGCCGGCTTGTACCTGATGTCCACCATCGGCATCGGCCTGTTCATTTCCACCATTTCGCAGACCCAGCAGCAGGCGCTGATGTCGTCGTTCTTCTTCTACCTGCCCGCGGTGCTGCTGTCCGGCTTCATGTTCCCGATCTCGAACATGCCGGAGCCGGCACAGTGGCTCACCTATCTCAACCCGCTGCGTTATTTCCTGGTCATCATCCGGGACATCTTCCTCAAGGGCAGCGGCTGGGAAATCCTGTGGCCGCAGTTCGCCGCCCTGGCGGTGCTGGGCACCGCGCTTTTGTTCATCAGCTCGCTTCGCTTCAAGAAAAGGATGGTCTGACATGAAATGCACCCGCACACCGATTCTCAAGTGCCTCGCCGCTTCCGCCCTGCTGGCCGCCGCTGGCGGCGCGTCCGCCGCCGATCCGCTCGCCCTGCAGAAGATCATGAAGGATCTGGGCCGCAACATGCAGGTCATCACCGACGGCATCTCGCGTGAGGACTGGGTGTTGGTGGAAAGGACCGCACCGCTGATCGCCGACCATCCGCAGCCGCCTTTCGGCGAGAAGGCGCGCATCCTGGGCTTCGCCGGCGCCAGCGTGGGCAAGTTCAAGGCGCATGACCGCGAAACCCACGACCAGGCGCTGGCCGTCGGCAGGGCCGCCGTGGCGAAGGACGGCCCGGGCGTCATCCTCGCCTTCCAGAAACTCCAGACCAGTTGCTACAACTGCCACAGCGAATTCCGCAAGCCCTTCGTGGCGCACTTTTACGGCAAGAGGGATGCCGTTCAGTGAGCCATTGCCACGCGGCTCAATCCCGGCCGCACCACAAGTTACCAAGTTTCTGACTGTACAGGAGGCACATCATGAAGACCGGCAATACGAGCAGTTTCAAGAACGTGCATCTGAAGAAATGGCTGGAAATCACGCGTACGTACCTGTTTTCCGACCGCGAGCGCCTCATCGGCATGACCGAAGAAATGCCTGAGCCCGGGCTGGATAGCCACGGCGCGCAGAACCGCTACATTTCCCGGGTGCGCGGAAGCGTGCTGCGCCTGATGAAGCGCACGGCGGCGCAAGATCGCAACCCGCTGCTGGAACTGGAGCGCGCCTTTCATTTGCAGGTCTCGTTCATCTCGCGGCACCCCGAAATTCCCAGGCGGCTTCTGGGGTGGCTGTCGCAAGCCGGCTACACCCGAATTCGCCGGCGCATCCAGCGGGTCATCGGCCACTACGAATCCCGGCTGTGCCGAATCATTGCCCAGGCCAGGCAACAGGGGTGCATCAGGCCCGACATCGACCCACGCGCAGCGGCGGGTATTTTCATCGGCATGATCCAGAGCCTGGCGCTCAGGATGAATGTCAGCCTGCGTCAGCGGGAGCTGTTGCTGCATGAGGCATTCCAGTCCTTTTCCCTGTTCCGGGCTGGAATGACCGTTCCGTCGAAATGACCGCCGGCAAGGAATGTTCACACGCTCACCAAAAAGAAAAGGCGGGCGCGGCGAGATGCCATTCGATGACCGGGCCGCGCTGGTCGCCACTGCGAAAACGCTCGACATCACCCATGAGGATCCGATGCTGCTTATCGCCGACGAGAATGAACGGCAGCAGCGTCTTTTCACCGATTTTCGCGGCGTCAGTGTTTCCGCCAGCGGCGGTGGCCAGCAGCAGCCGGCCGTTGCGGGCTGGGAGGGTGACGTGCTGGTGGTCGAGTCAAGAATGAACCATGGCACAAGGCTGGTTCGGCAATACCGGATCGACGCCGAAACGGGGCGGCTCATGATTTCATCGGCGGTCGAGCTTCCGAATCTGCAGGAAGTCACGTTTCGTCTGGTATACGACCGCCTTACGCAATCCGGCGACTCCTGGCTGGATCGGGGGGGCGCAACGTGCTTTTCACCACGGGATCAAAATTGGGGTGAACCGATAACATGGCCAACCAGCCACGAAAGTCCAAACTGACAGGACTGCTGATTCTGGCAGCCATCCTGTTGTCTGCCGGCTGCGCGCATTACCCGCCGAACCAGCTGCTGGATCGATACGACCCGGCCCATGGCTATCGCTTCACGAATCTTGCCAGCCCGGACGAGGCCGACGATATGCTGGTCGTCGTGACCTTCTCGGGCGGCGGCACCCGCGCCGCCGCCCTGGCCTATGGCGTCCTTGAGCACCTCGCCAGCACTGAAGTCACCCGGAAAGGAAAGCCCGGGCGCCTGCTCGACGAAATCGACATTATTTCCTCCGTGTCCGGCGGCAGTTTCACCTCCGCCTACTACGCCCTTTACGGCGAGCGAATTTTCAGCGATTTCGAGAGCCGTTTTCTGAAGCGGGATGTTCAGGGAGAACTCACCCGCAAGATGCTCGCCCCGGTCAACCTGGCGCGCGCCTCGTCGCCGAAATTCGGCAGGATAGATCTGGTGGCCGAATATCTCGGCGACGAGATTTTCCACCACGGAACCTTTGGCGATCTGGTCACGCAGGGGCGCCGCCCCTTTGTGATGATCAACGCCAGCGATATGTCGCTGGGCACGCGCTTCGAATTCACCCAGGACCAGTTCGACCTGCTCTGCTCCGATCTTTCGTCGTTTCCGCTGGCGCGCGCCGTGGCGGCTTCCAGCGCTGTGCCCATCGTGTTCAGCCCGCTTACCGTCCGGAACTACAGCGGCCAATGCGGCTACCAGAAACCCGCTATGCAGCACGTTGGCGAGGAAAACCGCGGCGCGACATCCCGGCAGGTCTACAAGGCCGCCGAGGTGCGCTCCTATCTCGATTCCGAAGCCAGGCCGTACATTCACCTGCTGGATGGCGGAATCACCGACAATATCGGCCTGCGCGGGATGCTGGACCGGGTGGCCGCTCACGACAACCCTCTGAATCTCGCCCGCGCCATGCGACTCGAACGGCTTCACAAGGCGGTGCTGATCATCGTCAATGCCGAGACGGCTCCGGATCTGTCTCTCGATCGCAGGGAGGAGGTGCCGACGGTCACCCAGGTATTCAGGGCGATCAAGGACATCCCCATCAACCGCTATTCGTTTGAAACCATCGAACTCCTCAAGGCAAATTTCGAGGGCTGGGCCAGGCAGATGCGCAGCCAAAAATTCGGGGGGGAGCAAGCCGATGGGGCGGAAACAGAATTTGATTTCTATCTGGTCGAAGTGACATTCGACGCGATCAAGGACCCTGCCGAGCGCAATTCGTTTCGTGGAATCCCGACCTCGTACACCTTGCCCGCGGACACCGTGGACCGGTTGCGCGCGCTGGGGCCCAGATTGATCAAGGAGTCGAAGGATTATCAAAGGCTGCTGCTTGATCTGCAGCGGAACTGACAATTCGCCGCCTCATGGAAATGTGCCTGCGGCGCGCGCAACGAAAATTTGAAATCACGTGAAACACGGAGCAAGGAAAACAGAGATGGGCGAACCCAGACAACGACTATCGGCGGAAGCGCGCCAGGAAGAAATCATCAAGGCTGCCGTGGAACTTGCCGGCGAGCAGGGCGTGGACGACGTGACGACGCAGGACATGGCAAACGCCGTGGGCATCACGCAGGGTGCGATTTTCCGCCATTTCCCCACCAAGGACATGATCTGGCTGGCGGTGGTTCACTGGGTGCGGGGGCGGCTGATGAGCGTGGTGGATATGGCGGCCGATCAGGGCAGCGATCCGCTCGATTCGCTGGAGAAGATGTTTTTCGCCCACCTGGGTTTCGTCGACAAGGTGCCGGCGATCCCCAAGCTGATATTTACCGATCAACTGCTGAAGAAAAACCCCAAGATCAAGGTATTGATTCGCAGCATTCTGGCGGATTACGAGGCCAAGGTGACCGCGCTCATTACCCAGGCCAAGGCGCAGAATCTTGTTCGCCCGGACCTGGACGAGCACAGCGCCGCCGTCATGTTCACCGGCATCATTCAAGGTCTGGTGATACGCGTTTCCATTATCGAAGCGCGAAAATCACTGGTTGCCGAGGGGAAACTGGTTTTTCCCATTTTTCTTCACGGGATCGGCAGCACGCGCGTGTACGGTGCGAAACAGGATTAAACGTCCGGGATATCTGGCCGGTGAAATTGATGCGGACCGTGAAGCCCGCAGTGGGCGGACTGAAGTTGCTCCGGTGTAAAATCAACGGCAAGGCGCGTTCCGACAGGTTTCAAACCGGATCCCGAATAATGGCACTCACATCAAACACTTGTCCGGCCTCTCGCCCGTCTTTACAAGATCAGGCGAAAAGGCTTGTCGGGAATCAATAAACATGCCCTCACACACCAAACGCGGCGTATCGATCTGGGCGATTTCACTGGTCGCGGTCGGGTTCGGCCTGCTGACCATCAAGGAAGGCGGCACGATCCTGTTCGGCGACGCGGCAGCGCGCGCCGCGGCCGGGAATTACGTGCCGTTCGTGCTGTGGTTCAATTTTCTGGCGGGCTTCGCCTATGTCATCGCCGGCATCGGGCTGTGGCGGCAGCAGCGCTGGGCCGCGTGGCTGGCCGTCGCCATCGCCGCGGCGACAGCGCTCGCGTTTGCGGCTTTCGGCGCGCACATTCTTTCCGCTGGCGCCTACGAGCAGCGCACGGTGATCGCCATGAGTCTGCGCACGCTGGTGTGGGCGGCGATCGCAGGACTTGCCTTCCATAGACTGTTGCGAAACCCGGTGTGACATCATGAAACTGACTTTTCTCGGCGCGGCGCGCGAAGTGACCGGCTCCAGCTATCTGGTGGAGGCCGACGGCGTGCGCTTCCTGGTCGATTGCGGCATGTTCCAGGGCGGCCGCGAGACGCGCGCCAAGAACCAGCGCGCGTTTTCCTTCGATCCGCGCACGATCGATTTCGTCATCCTCACCCACGCCCACATCGACCACTCCGGCTTGCTGCCGCGACTGATCGCGATGGGTTTCCGGGGCATCATCCACACTACCCGCGCCACCTGCGATCTGCTGGCGGTGATGCTGCCGGATTCGGCGCATATCCAGGAAAAGGAAGCCGAGTACGCCAACCTCGACCGCTTCCGCAAGGACATGGACAAACGCGATGCCAAGCGCGGGCTGCCGCCGCGCGATATCGCGCCGCTCTACACCGTGGCACAGGCGCAGGCCTCGCTGAAGCAGCTGAATCCGGTCGACTACGACCTGGAAATCGCGCCGCACCCGCAGGTGCGCTGCACCTTCCGCGACGCCGGCCACATCCTCGGCTCGGCGATCGTCGAGGTGTGGGTGGGCGAAGGCGAGCGTCGCCGCAAGATCGTTTTTTCCGGCGACCTCGGCCAGCCCGCGCGGCCGCTGCTGCAGGATCCCACGCACATCTTTGAGGCCGACTATCTGGTGGTCGAATCGACCTACGGCAACCGCGACCACAAGAGCATGGAGGCGACGCAGGACGAATTGGTCGAGGTGATCAACGACACCATCGAAAGAAAGGGCGGCAACGTCATCATTCCCGCCTTCGCGGTGGGCCGCACCCAGGACATGCTCTACCTGCTGGCCGACCTCACCCGGCAGGGGCGCATTCCCAAACTGACGGTGTTCGTCGATTCGCCGATGGCCACCGCCGCCACCGAAATCACCTACCGGCACATGGCGCTGCTCGATGACGAGACCCATGAACTGATGGGCCGCCACGGCGGCGCGGCGCATTTCCGCAAGCTTGATTTCGTCGAGGACGTGGAAGAGTCGAAGGCGCTCAATCGCATCACCGGCGGCGCCGTGATCATCTCGGCCAGCGGCATGTGCGAGGCCGGGCGCATCAAGTTCCACCTGCGCGCCAATCTGGCACGCCGCGAATCGACCATCCTCATCACCGGCTTCCAGGCCGCCGGCACCTTCGGCCGCCGCCTGGTCGACGGCGCCAAACGCGTACGCCTGCTCGGCGAGGACATCCCGGTGCGTGCCGATCTGTATACCCTGGGCGGCCTGTCGGCGCACGCCGACCGCACGGCGCTGCTCGCCTGGCTGGGCCACTTTCGCAGCAAGCCGCGCCGGGTTTTCGTGGTGCACGGCGAGGAAACGGTGGCAACCGGCTTCGCCGCCGACCTGCACAAACAGTTCGGCTGGGACGCGATGGCGCCTGAGCCCGGCCACAGCGTCACCCTGGACTAGTGTTTAGTTGCATTAATAAAAGAGAGTATTATGAGACCCACTTCGCTTTACGCAAGGGGGTCTCATGGCACGAGTGGCGGTTGAGTTGTCGTGTACGGCAGAAGTCATGTCTGAGCTTGAACGTCTGTCTCGAAGTCGAAGCGGCGAGGTTCGCATGGCCGAGCGTGC